>Ga0209725_1000496_pt1 | contig 24313 bp, 31 predicted proteins | sample I18A1metaG_FD_184145 | JGI IMG/M metagenome (GOLD analysis project Ga0209725, IMG submission 184145) | Lake sediment bacterial and archeal communities from Gulf of Boni, Indonesia to study Microbial Dark Matter (Phase II) - ​I18A1 metaG... | ecosystem: Environmental > Aquatic > Freshwater > Lake...
GCTTGCAGAGCTAATTTTTGGGAGAAGAATATTGGCAGGGGCGTGAAAAGTATGCTTGTAGCTATCGAAAAAAGAACTAAACCGCTGCAAAAAGCACGCAAGTTTTCCCGCTTTAATCTCTCATTTGAAGATAGCCCATCCAAGAGTTTGGAGGCAATAACTACACCCTTAAACGTAAAGTCTATTGTCCTCTCTATGCTTACTAATCTCCTTTCAAAGATTAGGAGGGGATCTGTTATCAAAATCACAGATATTATGAAGGCAACTAAATTCAAGCCACTACACAGCAGCAATGTAGATGTGGCGCCAAGCTCGTAAATTGACATTAAAAATCCCAAAAGCAACCCAATAAGCCATCCGACCTCGGTGAAACCCTCATAACGTGCAAATGTCTTGCCCCATTCCTCACGAGAGTAAAGCTCCGCTATCAGGACATTTTTTGGTGGCTCATGAGCTACGTGAAGTATTGACATAACCGCGTAGAGAATTATCACCAAAGTTACACTCATAGTAAGGGTGAATAGGTAAAGGAAAACTGTTGATGCCAGAAATGAAATGAGAATGTAACGTTTGTAACGCCTTGTTTTGTCGCATATATAACCCCAAAAGAAGGATGCAGGAATCACCAAAAATAGGGCGGCAGCGGACATTATTCCTATGTCAACCAACGATCCACCCATAGCTATTATATACAATGGAAAGAAAACCGACAGCAAACCAAAAGCCATTTCGTGAAAGAAGAAACCCAACCGCCACATAGCCAGAGAACGATTTCAAAGCTGAATTAAAACTTTTACCCGTTAGATTTTGATTTTGTCTGGAGAATCCGCCAAGTTTTCATAAATCCTTAATAGTGAGACATTTAACTTTCATAACACCACTGGAGTGCTATCATTCATGGCTAAGTTCAAAGTAATCGTATCAGACCGGGAAACAGGAACTTCAAGAGTGGTTGAACTAGAAGAAACGCGTGCAGTTCCGTTGATTGGAAGAAAAATAGGCGATGTAATAGACGGGTCTGTGGTGGATTTGCCCGGTCATAAAGCGCAGATAATTGGTGGTTCTGACAAGGATGGATTTCCAATGAGACGGAACGTTCATGGTGGTGTCCGACGGAGAGTGATATTAAGTGGAGGAGTTGGCTTTAACCCTCAAAACGAGGGCGAGAGAAGGCGTAAAACAGTTCGTGGAAATGTAATAACAGACGAGATCGTGCAGTTAAACATGAAAATCGTGGAGAAACCAAAGCAACCTAAAGAAAGTAAGAAAACGAAAGAAAAGAGAAAAAAAGAAAAGCTTGAAAAAGAGACTGAGCAAGAAGCTCAAACAGCAATAAGCAGCACTTGAACACGGACTCAAAATTTATTAACTTGCATAATTTAATCCTTTCAATAATTTGTAAGTGCTTATGGGAAATAGAGAAATGAGCAGCAAAAAAAGTGCAGCTTTACCAAAGCAGCCGGAAGTGAACATCGGCACCATAGGGCATGTTGACCATGGCAAAACAACACTGGTGCAGGCATTAACGGGTGTTTGGGCGTCGAGGCATAGTGAGGAGCTGAAAAGAGGCATAACAATAAAGTTAGGCTATGCGGACATGCCAGTGTATAAATGCCCTAAATGTGAACCGCCGAAAAACTATTCAACACAACCCGTTTGCCCCAATTGCGGTTCAAAAGCAACTTTTGCCCGAGCAGTTAGTTTTGTAGATGCCCCAGGTCATGAAGCGTTAATGGCAACCATGCTTTCAGGGGCAGCGATAATGGATGGGGCAATACTTGTAATAGCGGCAGATGAGCCATGTCCTCAACCACAAACAAGAGAACATTTAGCGGCAACCGAAATTATCGGTATAAAAAATGTTGTTATTGTGCAAAGCAAAATCGACATAGTCAATGAGAAAAGAGCACGCGAAAGTTACGAGGAAATCAAAAACTTTGTGAAGGGAACAATTGCTGAAAACGCACCAATAATCCCCGTTTCAGCACAGCACCAGGTAAATATAGATGTGCTTATCCAAGCGTTAGAAGAGTTCATACCAACGCCAAAGAGGGATGAAACAAAAACCCCGATGATGTATGTGGTTCGCTCATTCGACGTTAACAAGCCAGGCACTCAAATTGAGAAGTTAGAGGGAGGCGTAATTGGAGGCACAATAGTGCAGGGTAAATTTGTGTTTGGAGATGAAATAGAAATTCGCCCTGGAATAACCACAGAAAAGGAGGAAAAAAACGCTTATAACCCTCTATTCAGCGAAATTGTTAGTTTACATGCAGGCGGAAGAAACGTAGAAGAAGCTCATTGCGGTGGATTGGTAGGGATAGGAACACTTTTAGACCCGTCGTTATCAAAAGCAGATGGCTTAACAGGAAATATGGTCGGAAAATCAGGCATGCTTCCCCAAACACTATCAGAGCTAACCTTGGAAACACATATTCTTGAACGCGCAGTTGGAACAAAAGAGCTTATAAAAGTTGAAGAAATCAGTATGGGCGAAACCTTACTTTTGCACGTAGGCGCCGCGATAACAGTCGGAAAAGTTGCATCAACGAAAAAGGACACAGTTACAGTTAAGCTTACTCGACCAGTATGCGCACGAGCTGGCTCAAGAGTTGCCATTAGCAGGAAAATAACGGGCAGATGGAGATTTATAGGATACGGAATGATACATTAAATATGACAGCAGAACCTAAACATGCAGAGAAAACGTTAAAAGTAATTTTAGATTCAAACGCCCTGTTTGTCCCGCTTCAATTTAAAATTGACATTTTCGAAGAGCTAAAGACAGTTTTAAGCGTGAAATTTGAACCGATATTACTTTCACCCATCCGTAAAGAACTCGAAATAATTGCTGAAAAAGGTTCGCCGAAAATGCGCAAATGGGCCTCTTATGCCCTAAAACTGGCTGAAAAATGCGCCTTTTTAGAGGTTGAAGAGAAAATTGCACGTTCTCCGGATGACGCCATCCTTGAGGTGGCAAGAAAATGCAACTGCCTAGTGTTTACAAATGATAGAAAGCTTAGAAGGAGGCTAAGAAATATAAGTGTGCCAGTTATCTATGTGAGGCAAAAGTCACGCCTAGAAATTGACGGGAGGATATAGTCCCCTGTTTAAACTTATAACCCTAGAAGATACTATTCGCATACCACCTGAAACCTTTGGTAACCCCTTAGACGCAGTTGGGCATCAACAGGTTAAAGCAAAATATGAAGGAATCGTTGACGAAGAATTAGGCTACGTCATAGCCGTCATTAATGTAGAAGTGAACCCTATTGGGAAGATAATTCCGGGAGACGGAGCAACCTACCACAAAGTAACCTTTTCCCTGTTAACATTTTACCCTAAAGTTCAGGAAGTATTGGAAGGAGAGGTTGTAGAGATTGCCGATTTCGGCGCCTTCGTACGCATAGGACCAATTGACGCCTTGCTTCACGTTTCACAACTCATGGATGATTTCATTTCCTATGACGAAAAACAAGGTGTTTTATTAGGGAAAGAAACAAAAAGAAAACTTACGAGTGGAGACCAAGTTCGTGTTCGAATAACGGCAGTTTCACTTGGCAGAGCTGGAAGCTCTGGAAAAATAGGCGTAACAGCCAGACAACCCTTCCTTGGCAAGTTAGAGTGGATTGAGCGAGATGTACAAAAAATAAAGGAACCGGCAGAGAAGAAGCCAGCAGAGAAAGTGGAAGCAAGTCAGAAATAAAAAGTGATTAGATGAGCGAAAAAGCTTGTCCAATATGCAAATTCATAACTAGAGAAAACATATGCCCAAAATGTAAAACATCATCTTTAAGCGATGATTTCAGCGGGTTAGTAATGATTTTTAATCCTGACGGTTCAGCCATCGCAAAAGCCATGAACATCAAAGAGAAAGGGCGTTACGCGTTAAAGGTTAGATAAAATGGCTATAGCGTACAGTCTTACGCCAGAACTGCGCATAAAACTTAAGAAACCCATCGGCACATTAATTCGAGGCTCATTTGCCGAGACAATGAAAATCTTTAAGGATCTGACGGAAAAAGAAAAGCCAGCTTTTATAATATCTGTTGGAGACACTGTTTCAAAAAACCTTGCAGAAAACCACATGTTTCCTCAGCTGTCAATTGTGGATAACAGAGTTATGCGAAGAAATGTACAGCCGGTTCCACTCACAGCAGAGAAGACCATCCACGTTAAAAATCCCCCGGGAACAATAACAGAGGAAGCTCTAGGAGCAATTCAAGAAGCATTAAAAAGCAATTGCCGCGTCAAAATAGTTGCGGACGGGGAGGAAGACTTGCTGACACTAATCGCTGTTTTGTATTCGCCGGAAAACGCCTTTGTCATCTATGGCCAGCCTTATGAAGGTGTTGTCGTGGTTAAAGCCACACCCGAGAAAAAGGCAGAGGTTGCTGGAATTCTGAAAGCTATGAAAAATGTTCGAAAAGCTAAATAATAGGATACCGTATCAAGTCAACACCGCAAACGAGGAAAAACTATGGAAGTCAAGATAGTCTCAGAGAAGGAAAATCCATTGTTGAAAAGAAGGGAAGTCAATTTCCAAGTGGAGCACAGCCAAACAGGCAGCACGCCTCCGAGGCTAGAGGTCAGAAAGGTTGTGGCCACTGTACTAAAAAAAGATGCAGATTTGGTTTTTATTAAAAAGTTGGAAACCAAAACTGGAACGCATACAGCATTTGGGGTAGCAAACGTTTACGATTCCGTTGAGCAAGCTAGGCTTATTGAACCCAAATATATTATTGAAAGAAATGTGCCACCCGAAAAACCCAGAGAAGAAGAGGAAAAGGGATAGCAAATGTCTAAAAAAACAGAAGAAGCACCAAAAGAACCTCCGAAAGAGGCTCCAAAAGAAGAAAAAGTAGAAAAAACTGGGAAACCCGAGAAAAAGAAAAAGAAGGAAAAAGGTGTATTCTCGTTATACAAGATAGAAAATGACAAAATTATAAGGCTACGCCCAACGTGCGAACGTTGCGGACCAGGCTATTTTATGGCTGATCAAGGCGACAGATATACTTGTGGACACTGTGGTTTTACGCGATACAAACCTGCTGAAAAATGAGCACATTTAAATTACTCGATGATTCATATTTTTGATGATTGAAGATGATTAGGGTAAACGTTTCAATATCTAATGTTGCTGCTGAACGTTTTTGGGATATCAGAAAGCCTATACCGCCGATTCAAATAAACACAAATCTTAACCTAGTAGGAATGGAGAAGAAATCGGAAGACTCGTTGGAGGTTCCATTTGTTTTAACGATTAATTATAACCCTTCTGTAGCGCAGATAAGCCTAAAAGGAAGAGCGTATGTGATTGGTGAGAAAAGCGAACTTGAAAAGGTTTACAAGGAGTACGAGGAGAAGAAACCTCCGCCACCAGTGATTGTGCAGTCAATATCCAATGTTGTCTTCATAGAATCCGTGTTGATATCAAGAACATTAAATATTCCGCCACCAATCCCCCTGCCGCAGATACCAGAGGCTAAGCCGCCAAGTAAAAAGCCTTCAGAAATGGACTACAGCGCCTAAACCCTTAGAAACAAACTACTTCAATGGAACATACATTGAAGAACGAGAGGCGCCAATGCCTGGAGTCCCATGTTTTACTGGCTTATTCGTAATGGCAAACTCGCCTAGAAAATGCCCAATCATTTCTGGCTTTATTTCCACTGAGATGAAGTCTTTGCCGTTATGGACAAGGATTGTAGTGCCAACCATTTCGGGCAGAATAATAATGTCTCGCACGTGCGTCTTGACTACTTTACTGCTTCCCTTCCTGAAAACCTCTTTCGCTTTTCTTATCTTTTCAACCAGTATCCTCTGTTCTGGTGTTAAACCGCGATGGAGACTTCGCCTTTGTCTTGACGGAAGTAAATTAATGAACTCGTCCATCGACATGCCTTGCAGTTGATTAAGCGTATATCCACGATATGCAAATTCTCTTGGCATTTTTTCTCACGTTATTGGTGACGTTAAATGCTATAAACCTTCTGCTATGCTAGCAGCGCGCGCACTTTTCTTTTTCCGTCCTGTGCCTCTAGCCGCAATTAATCCAACCTTTTGCCCTGATGGAGCGCCATGCGAGGTTGTGGTGCCTTTTCGTGCACTTCTTTTACTGCTGCCATATGGATGTGCAGCGGCAACCATTGCTCTTCCACGAGTTCTAGGATATTTACGCCCCCTTGCCCTCATCAAATGGAATTTCGCGCCAGCCTTCAAGAAGGGCTTCTCTGTTCTTCCAGCCCCTGAAGCCACACCAATTGTTGCCCTACAATAATCATCTATATACTTTGTCTTCCCTGATGGAAGTTTGATTATTGTTCCTTGGGCTGTGTGTGTAACAACTATCGCGAATGCTCCTGAGGACTTTGCGATTTTACCACCGTCTCCTTGGCGGAGTTCTATACTGCATATCATTGTGCCCTCTGGGATTTTTCCTATCGGAAGGATGTTGCCCACTTCAACAGGGGCTTTCCCACCCATTTGGATTTGTTGACCTAAATATACTCCTTCGGGAACCACATTGTAACATGTTTTTCCATTTTCGAATCTTATTAAAGCAAGCGGGGTTCCATGTCCGGGGTCATGGACAAAATCTTCAATAACGCCTTTTATTGCTGTTTCAAAATATTCCTTTGTTGTTGCTGTTAATGGATATTGTGCAGGAGCTACTCTTTTGTGGGTTGACGCCCTAAATGTGGGGGCACCGCGCCCGCGTCTTTGAACACGAATTCTTTTACCCATTACTCACTCCTCTACATAATTTTACAATATTCCAAGTTTGATTGCAACATCAGTCGCTTTATAGTCTGGGTGAAGTTTGACAAAGGCTTTCTTTTCTCCTTGGGGTGTGATTAGGAGGTTGATCTTTTCAACTTTAACTTCGTAGAGCTCTTCAACCGCCTTTTTCACATCATTTTTGCTTGCTTTCAGATTGACTATGAAGACTAGTTTGTTTTCCTTTTCAACCATTAAGCTCGCGGACTCGGTCATCAACGGATAATGTATAACCTCGTAGGGATCCATTATGATTTCTCGCCTCTGCTGTAAAGCTCATTCAGTTTTTCGATTGCACTGTTTGTCCATATTGTTAGCCTTCCCGGATGCGTCCCTGGAGCAAGTATTTCAGCATTCAAATTGTTAACAGCAACAACTTCCACGCCTGGTATGTTTCTTGCGGCTTCCATTATTCCCTTGTTTTCAGCCACAACTATAAGGGGACCTACAGCTTGCTTTATTTTTCTACCTCTGTATTTACCTTTTCCAGCGCGGATTTTTCTACTCTCTTTTACTCGATAAATGTCTGAGAACACTCCTAGATGTATAAGGGCCTCTTCAACCTCTTTGACTTTCTTTAACCCTTCCAAATCATCTGTAACTATTAGTGGGATTTCTGGAACATCCTCAATTGAATGACCTCGTGAGGCTACAACTTCTTCGGATGCTGTTGCAGCTATTGCAGAAAGAAGAGCGAGGCGTTTTTCCTTCTTTGGAATTCGTTTAACAATCTTCTTATCAGAAGTTGGTGGATGCGCTGCTCTTCCGCCAACTGTTCCGGGGGCTAGAGCCCCTCTTCCTGAGGACCCCTTAATTCTTGATATTCTGGCAGTGCCTAGATTAACGCCTCTAGATTCTGCTGTTGTTCTCTTTCCTGCCATGGGGTCCCTGCCTTGTGGTTGAAACCTATTTGATTGTATTGCTAGAACGGCTCGTTTAATGACGTCCGGTCTCAATACGGTTCCAAAAATAGGTGGAAGTTTTATTTTTTCGATCGATTTTCCTTCGAGGTTGAAGATTTTCGCTGTTTTTTTGGTCATGTTTTCACCGTTTATCTTCCTTGAGAGGATTCGAGGGATATTTGTGTGATCTGTGGTGGTTCTTCTGGTATTTGTTTTGGTGGGCGTGCTGGATAGCGTATTTTTATTGGACGTTTTTCTGGGCCTGATATGCTCCCCTCTAATAGCATGTAGGGTCCACGGATTACGCCGTATCTCGTGAAGCCTCCTTTAGGTGTAATTTCTTTACCATCAGTGCCTATTTTCAGAATACGTTTGTTGTACTCAGTCCTTTGATGGAAGCCCATCTGTCCAGCTCTTGGAACGCTATACATTACATGGTGAGGGCTCCACGGGCCAAGGGTTGCTATGCCTCTTTTTGTTTTTCTTCCTTTGTGCTGGAGTATTCCTACCCCCCAGCGTTTTACTGGCCCCTGGAAGCCTTTACCAGTTGATACAGCTATTACGTCTACGTATTGGCCTTCTTTGAACGTTTCTGTCGGGGTTACGGTTTTTCCGATTAGGCTTTTTGCAAAATCAAATTGTTGCTGGATTGTACCACCGCCTATTTCTATTTCCGCTATTTCTGGCTTTTTCTTTGACAGGTTGGTCTGTTTCGGCTGGGTTATGGCTGTAACACGGATTTTTGTCAACTCAGCCAAATTTTCTTCGATTTTTTTGAACTTTTCTTCCATTTTGAAGTTTTCCGGAAGTGTGAATACTCGTTCTAGCTCTTCTGGCGGTTCTTTCATCCAGGCTTCTGTTAGGATTTGGAGACCGCAGGGGTTTCTCGTGTAGGCTCTCATGGCACATATGAGCATCGGTGGGGTTTCTAAGACCGTTGCTGAACAGAGTGTTTCTTTACCATAGTTTGGAGAACGTTTTCTATCCTCTACAGTGAAAACGTGGGTCATGCCAGCTTTATAGCTTATAAAGCCTAGTAGCCTAGGTGTGTCCGCCTCTATTTTTGGCCAGTAACGTATTCTAGCCAATAAACGCTTAGCACGTTTCCTAGGCAAATAAGCAAGTGAACCGCGTTTTGGCGCGTGCTGTTTTCTATGACCCATTGTTTTTCGCTTCGCGTCTTTTAGGAATGAAGAAATTAAGTTATAAACGTTACCGTTATGTTTTACGTTCAGAATGCTGTCTTCATTCTTGCTTTGACCTCAATGTTTCGCATATGTAGATAAATCGTGCCAGAGTGGTTGGTCTAGTCAAAAAAGACTAGCTCTGCGTGTCTAGACCCCCCTTATATGGATTGAACTTCTGGTACACTAGTTATTATGAAGGGGGATAGCCCCTAGTAAGTGTTAAATTTAGGCGTAGAGAATGATTTTAGGGATTCACGTGCCGGACAATGTATCTCAGGTTGCTGGTGCACTTTATCGTTCTGGTTGTCTAAAGTTTGGCAGTTTTAGGATTAAGTCTGGAGCCTTAAGCCCTTACTATATTGATCTTGCAGGTTTGCTTTCTTCCCCAAGAGAGTTGTGCAATATTGTAGAAAAAGCGGCATGCGAAATAAGGAACATTATGGCCATTGATAAAATAGATAAGTTAGCCTCAATCGAACTGAAAGGCGCTCTAATTCTGCCCAGCATAGCCTGCAAAGTGAATCTTCCATGCGTTGTTGTAAGAAAAGAAGAGAAAGCTTACGGTGTGACTGGGAGAATTGCTGGAGCAGAAGTCGTTAAAGGCGAGAATATACTGTTTTTTGATGATGTTGTAAGTGAAGGTTTGTCTAAGCTTGAAGGAATAAAACCTTTGGAAGAGCTTGGAGCCCATGTTAAAAATGTGATGGTCGTGGTGGACAGAGAACAAGGCGGCAGAGAAAACCTTGAAAAGTTAGGCTACAGGGTTCATGCTTTAGCGAAGATTTCCGAACTGGTTAATTGCCTTCTTCAATCTGCACATGTTCCCAAAGAGCAGGCTGATGCCGTTTTAAATTACATTAAAAGGTCTTAGGGAAAACATATACTTCAAATGATAGTGTCTGTAGTCTTTAGGATTTATTTTAGCGGTTGGCATTTTGGACATATATACGAGGATGTGCTTCCTGTTTTGATTTTTTCTATCGGCGTCTTGCATGTGGGGCATGGTTTTCCTGTTTTGTAGCCTACGAGGAATTCGTTTATGGTAAGTTTGCCTTTTTGTCCGTAGAAATCTTTTTCATAGGCTAACCCGCCTAGTTGAATGCTGCGGTTCAATGTGCTTTGGATTGCATTGTATAGAGCGTTTATTTCTTTTTCAGACAAAGTTGAGATTTTTCGGTTTGGATGCAGTTTGGCTTTGAATAATATGTCTTGTATGTAGACGTTTCCAATGCCTGCCACATTCTTCTGGTCGATTAGAAAGCTCTTTATTCCTCCTTTCTTGTTGGCTAGTAGCTCCTTGAAACGCTGCAGCGTGAATTCTTTGTCTATTGGCGAGGTTCCGAGTTTAGCGGTTAGTTTGTGCTTGTTTAAATTCTTCTCCTGGACAAGGTGGATGTAGCCGAACCATTGAAACTGTATAGTGAGACCAGTTTTGTCAGCGAATGTTAGTTTGAACTGGTATTTTTCTGGAAGCTTTTGGTTCGGTGTAAAATGGAGCAAATCTGCGTTCATTCCGCGGTTTATGAGCATGTAGTATGCGGGGTCTAGTTTTATGAATATCCATTTGCCTTTGCCTGAAACATTGTTGACTGTTTTTCCTTTAGCTCTTTTCACAAATTCTTGGACTGGCATGTTTAGGTTTTTCGGTTGCTTGGCATCGATGTCTGCGATACGTTTTCCAGCGATTTTTTTGTTCATTTGTCTGGCGATTACTACTATTTCTGGCAGTTCAGGCATAGTTTTCACAAACTATTGAGAACTAGAGAAATGTATCTGCAAATTATTTAAAATTGACTCTTGATATTGTACTTAGGATGCCAAATGCCTTGGAGGAGCTGATTCAACAAATGTCGGTTCAGAAGCAAGTTGTAGAGGCTTTGATGAAGCCTGAAGCTTATGATGAAGAATCAGGTAAAATTGAGCTAGTGCAGACTCACATATCCTTCGTTTTTCTAACCAGAAACTTTGCGTACAAGGTGAAGAAGGTGGTAAACCTTGGATTTCTAGACTTCACAACCCTCGAAAAGAGACGTTTCTTCTGCGAAAAAGAGTTAGAACTCAACAAACGACTGTGCGAGGGCATGTATATCGAGGTTGTTCCCATCAACAGATCAAACATTATCAAAATTAAAGGTGAAGGAAGACCCATTGAATATGCCGTTAAGATGAAGAGAATGCCTCAAGAAAAGATGATGAACAAGCTTCTCGAAGAGAACAAGGTGGATAATAAGCTCATTGACGAAATAGCGAAGATCATCGCGGAATTCCATTCAAAGGCAGATACGAACAGGAGAATAAGCAAGTTCGGTTCCTTGACAATAATAGAAACCAATTGGAAAGAGAATTTCGATCAGACTCGCGAGTTTGTCGGCAAAACGATACCCACGGAAGATTTCAAGCTAGTCAGTGAAAGAATCGAACATTTCATGAAGAGAAATGTGCCCCTTTTTGAGAAGAGGATGGCGAAAGGCCGTGTTAGAGATTGCCACGGAGACATTCATTCTGGCAACATCTTTGTTACAGACAGAATCTACATTTTTGATGCGATAGAGTTCAACGAAAGATTTAGGTATTCTGACGTTGCATCAGACGTTGCCTTTTTAGCCATGGACTTGGACTTCAAACAGCGAACCGATTTGTCTAAATTCTTCATCGAAAGATACATCAGATATTCGGGAGACCAAGAGTTGATGAAACTTTTTTCTTTCTACAAATGCTACCGAGCCTACGTACGAGGAAAAGTTGCCAGCTTCAAACTCAAAGACCCCAGCGTGACTAACAAGGAAAAGAAGACAGCAATGAAAGAAGCAAAGGCATATTTCAAACTAGCCGCCACCTATGCGAAAATTTTTTAACAGGAAAAGTTCACTTAAAGCTGAATTGTTCAGCTACATATTCGGGGATTTTTACTGTTCCCATTATGATCGGTTTTTGATGGCAATCGCTTCCCCCAGTCATGATTAGTCCATGTTTTTTTGCAAACTTTACGTAATGATTCGTTGTTTGGGCGTCGTTTCTGGAGTGCCAACACTCTACGCCGTCAATGTATTTTAACATCGAGTCTTCTATTATCTCCGTTTGCTCAGGCAGCGATTTGCTCAGCGTCACAAGTGAGGTTCCATGAGGGTCGTTAGGATGGGCCAAAACTATTATTCCTCCAGCGTTCTTCACAAGCCTCGACGCCTCTTCAATGTAAAGAGGATACTTAGAAACATCACATTTCACAAGATACTTATCAAAAGCCTCTTGTCTAGTTCTAACAACTCCCTTTCTCACCAAATAATCAGCAATGTGAGGCCTCCCAAGCACTCCGTCAACAGAAGCTTGAATCTCCCTCAAATCGTTCTTCGTTAACTTTCCAATTCCTTCTTTTCCAAACTCTACATTAATATTAGCTAAAATCTTCGCAGCCCTTTCCTCTCGATATTCCGCAATTTGCTGAAGCTTGTCCTTTAACTCCTTATTCTTTACGTCAAATTGATAACCCAAGAAATCTAACGACACAGATTTACCATTCTGATATTTGGGATGCGAGAAGGTTACATTCAATTCAACTCCAGAAACATAGCGAATCCCATTTTTCTTTGCTAAAACCATGGCTTTCTCCTGACAGCCAATCGAGTCGTGATCTGTAACCGATATTAACCCAATGTTTCTGATCTTGGCTTCCTTAACAATTTCTTCAACAGTCAATTTTCCGTCAGAACAATTTGAATGAATATGCAAATCTATTATCATAATAAAACGAGGCCCAATTACCTTTTTTCCATCCCAATTATGTACCAATCCTCAGGACGATCATACTCTGTGTCGACTGTTAAGTGCACTATTTTGAGTTGCGGATGTCTCCTTTTCAAATCATCCAAGTCAACAGGTTCAAACCTCTTCTTGTTGTTAAGATAAGCTTCCCTAGTTAAGGCGTTTGACTCATAGTTCTCTTTGGTTCTTTTCAAAATCCTGGCAACGGCCACTTCTTCAGAGCAGTGAGTTTGAAGTATGACGAAGGTCATATTGTGTTTTGCAGCGATCGCAGCAGCATGTCTTCGTAGTTCTTGGGTGACAAAAGTAGCATCCAATATTACGCCTTTACTCTTCTGTACAAGATCCTCTGCTCGGCGAAACGTCTCATCGTAGACAAGTTCCCGTTTGCTCATATTTGACGCAACTTTTTCGTCGAAAATGTCTTCATTCTTGAGAACTTCCAGTCGAATCAAATCGGTTCGAAGAATGGGGTATCCCTTGATTTTTGAGATTTCCTCTGAGGTCTCTGTTTTCCAAGTTCCTGGGAGCCCACATGTAATTAGTAGAGTCCTAGGTCTTAACTCAGTTTTTACAAACTCGGCAAAAGGTTCCCTCAACTGGATATCCCCTGCAATTAAGTTGAGAGAAAGCAAAATTAAACCTTTGCGGCAAGAAACACTGTTCGTTTTTAACCCAAACACGCCAGCCATTTTGGTCATAACGCACCTTCTCACTATATCAATAATGTTTCAAACATAAATTCTCTTAAAAATTAATGGTCTTCTAGTTTGAAAAGGTGGCTTTTGCATTTACAGTCTGAAGAACCAAAACCTTTTGTTGGAACGCATCTTTCGCCTATTTTATTCGCAACTTTGCACTCTTCAGACTCTCCCGCATTTTCATAAAACACCTTCAAAACTTTTACATTAGCATTATCAAGTAAGTAGTCAATGTGCTAAAACTTCTGCTTAGTCTTTCTAAGATGCCGCTCTATACGCTTTTCCAAATTGTTTTGGGCAGAACCCACGTAAGCATACAAGCCCTTCTCAAAGTTTACGCTACCCAAAGCGCCAACGTTAACGTTAATATCCTTACTAACCGAAACGACTAAAATATAAATGCCCTTCGTCATACTCGTCTATACCATTTCAAAATTTCCTCAACCGCCCCATCAGAATAACCTATCTCCCTGAGCATTCTCTTCAAATCCTCAACAGATTCAACATCCAAACACGAACACCACAAAACAAGGTTTATCTAAAACCTATTTATCCCTTTAGCCCCAATCATTGGTGCTCAACGATGTCAAACCAAATTCGTTATGTAACCTATTGTGGCTTATACTGTGGTTTATGCGCCCAAAGAAGCCGCATACCCCAATAGGCAAGCCAACTGCAAAAAAGCCTACATGAAGAAGGCTTTGACGATTTCTACCAATATATGCCGGAAATGAAGGAGACATTTCCACCATTCTGGCGGTTTCTACAAGAACTAGCAACATTTGATTGCACTTGTAGAACAGGCAGAGGTGGCCCCCAGACTGCAAAATCCGCCAATGCGCCGAACAAAGAAATGTAACAGTCTGCCCGCAATGCAAAGACTACCCGTGCGCGCTTATACAATTCCTAGCAGAACACTACCCAATACTAATTCAAGATGGAAAACGTCTACAAAAAATCGGCTTAGAAAAATGGGTTAAAGAACAAGAGGAAAGAGCCAAACGTGGCGTGGTGTACGTAGATATACGGTATCCATGGAAAACCTAAGCTTCTAAGACGTATGAATTAACGTTGTTTACATCAAATCGTTCAAACTGCAAAACATTTTTCACAAAATTCAGAATCTTAATCCTTACATCCTGCTAAGTATTCACGGAGTGTATCTTCAGAAGGTTTCAGAAAACCACTACTTCTCTTTTTTGTCGCCATTCGCCATCACCCACGTAATAACCTCTCCCCAAAGATAAACGCTTAAAGTGAAAGCAGTACTTAAATATATGAGCAGGGTGACTGAAAACCTGGAAGTTCCACGAGCGACAAGATATGGCAGAAGTAAATTTCCGATAAACGCGTCTGTTAATCTCATGTAGACATAACATGTAACACCAACCAGCATAAGAAAAATTACTTTGTCGAAACGGTTAGAAGAATTAAGCTTTCTATTTTTGATGTACCACAACACATAGGCAAAACCAACAATAATCAACAAATAAACAGGGATGCAAAAATAAAACAAACCAAAGCTAATAAAAAATCTAGCAAAAAGACCAACCTCATACAATGCCAAAGAATACCCCAAACTTTCCAAATATAACGTAGAAACAACATCTAAAACTCCTAAGAAGGGCAGAACCCAAATAACTTTATCAACATTATCCAACTGTTTTTCCCTCACGCTATTAACAAACAAATAGAAAGGAAAGCTTAAAAGTTATAAGAAGCACATCCTTGGACATTCCACAACATTTTCATGGCGATTAAAAGTGGACATCCTAATCCAAAATGGAACCATAATCACAATGCAAAACAAAAAAATAATTCGCCAAGGCGCTATCGCCATAGAAGACAAAACAATAGTCGAAGTTGGAAAGACCCAAAAATTAAAAAGAAAATATGGAACTGGTTACGAAAAAATAGATGCAAAAGGCAAGGTCGTCACCCCAGGCCTCATAAACACGCACCAGCACGCTGCAATGAGTTTGTTAAGGGGGTACGCAGACGACTTACCACTACAAGAATGGCTTGAGAAATGGATATGGCCCATAGAAAAACACATGACAGCCCATGACGTTTACATTGGAGCCCTACTAACAGCCATAGAATCCATAACGGGTGGAACAACAACCGTCAACACGATGTACCATTATACGCCAGAAGAAAATGAGGCAAAAGCATTCGCAGATGCTGGTTTGAGAGGCGTAATCGGTCACGTTTGCTTTTCATGGAGAAAAAACGAAGACAGAAAAGCATTGGAAGACTTGGCTAAAAACTGGCATAACAAAGCCGATGGACTGATCCGCGTCAGTGTAGACCCACATGCACCATACAGTGTTGACTCAGAAAACATGAAAGAGCTAAAAGTAATAAGAGAAGAACTGAACAATAAATACGGTTCTGAGAAAGCGCCAATAATCTGCCATATTCATGCTGCTGAGACTAGCGATGAAATGGAAAAAATTCGGAAAGCCTTTAAAATACAGTTTAAAAACGGAGTAATGGCGTATCTGGATTCATTAGGAGTTTTAGATGAGCGATTAATCGCAGCGCATTGCGTGGCATTAACAGATAAAGACATGGCAATCATGAAGAAAAGGAACACGAAGGTTTCACATAACCCAATCTCAAATCTCAAACTCGCCTCAGGCATAAGTCCTGTTCCAAAAATGCTCAAAAAAGGCATAACAGTCTCGCTGGGAACAGACAGCCCATGCTCAAACAACACAGCGGACATGTTCGAAATCATGAAAACAACAGCCATAATACATAAAGGAATAAACAAAAACCCAACAGTAATGCCTGCAGAACAGGTTTTGGAAATGGCAACCATAGAAGGCGCAAAAGCGTTGTCATGGGAGAACGAAATAGGCTCAATAGAGGCTGGAAAAAAAGCAGATTTATCCATCATCAGCCTTAAAAGGCCACACCTTTGCCCATTATACAGTGAAGCAAGCCATTTAGTTTACGCAGCAAAGGCTTCTGATGTTGAAACGGTAATAATAAATGGCAGGATAGTTATGGAAAATGGAAAGTTGACAGTGTTAAACATCGAAAAAGTTATGGATGTGGTTGAAAAAGCAAAGAACAACCTTCTTGGCAAGCTAAACACCAACGTTTAATAGTTTGGTTTTAAATGAGCATAAAGGAAGGAAATCTGAAATGGAAGACTTCAAAGTTAAAGACACCTCGCTAGTTCCCAAGGGTGTTTTACAGATAGAATGGGCTTCAGAACGCATGCCAGTTCTAAATCAAATCAAAAAAAGATTCAGCAAAGAAAAACCTCTTAAAGGTTTAACCATAGGCGCGTGTCTACACGTAACAAAAGAAACGGCTGTTCTTGTCGATGCTTTACTCGCTGGCGGAGCGAAAGTTGCGTTATGCGGTTCCAACCCACTTTCCACACAAGATGATGTAGCGGCAGCGCTGGCGGAAAATGGTGTTCATGTGTTTGCATGGAGAGTACAAACGACAGAAGAATATTACCAGTGTGTTGAAAGGGTGATAGACCACAAGCCCGTAATAACACTTGATGATGGAGCAGACCTTGTTGGAGCAATCCACGGCAAAAGGACACAAGCATTATCAAGCATTAAGGGTGGAACAGAAGAAACAACCACAGGCGTTTTAAGGTTGCGTGCCATGGAAAAAAACGGAGCACTCAAATACTCAATAATAGCTGTGAACGACGCGTACACGAAATACTTGTTTGACAACCGGTATGGAACAGGACAAAGCACAATAGATGGAATTCTAAGAGCCACAAACATTCTTTTAGCAGGTAAAAACTTCGTGGTCTGCGGTTACGGATGGTGCGGAAGAGGAATAGCCATGAGAGCGCATGGAATGGGAGCCAACATAATAGTCACTGAAGTGAACCCGCTTAAGGCTCTTGAAGCGGCAATGAATGGATTCCGCGTAATGCCAATAGCTGAAGCAGCAGTACTAGGCGATATATTCGTAACAACAACAGGCGACATAAGTGTCATAAGAAAAGAGCATATGCAAAAAATGAAAAATGGCGCAATACTGGCTAACAGCGGCCACTTCAATGTTGAGCTAAACATAAAAGACTTAGAAGAACTTGCAACTTCAAAGAGAAACATCAGACCAAACCTAGACGAGTACAAACTTGAGGATGGAAGAAAGCTATACCTTTTGGCGGAAGGAAGACTCGTAAATCTGGCGTCAGCAGAAGGGCATCCAGCGGAGGTTATGGATATGTCATTTGCAAACCAAGCTCTTTGTGTAGAATATATAGCTAAAAACGAAAAAATGCCGCCAAAAGTTTACCCAGTGCCCAAAGAAATAGATGAAACCGTGGCAAAACTAAAACTCAGTGCAATGAAAATAAAAATAGACGAACTAACAGAGGAACAGAAAAAATATTTAACAACATGGGAAATGGGAACAATATAACAACAAGTTCAAAATCATGGTAAACTTTAAAAGGAGTAAAGGAGTAACATGGCTTTACATATGTGGTGATGCAAGATGGTTGGTAAAGATCAAGCAATCGGTGGAATAATATTCGCAGTCTGTGTAATAGTAGGAATACTTTATACTATTGGATTATTCTACTTTGGCGAACCATTTGCTGGCGAAGGTTGGGGAGTGGCATTTTGGCTCGTGATGATTCCGGTGTTTCTAGCGTTCATTGCCATAATGGGTATAGGCGCATGGATAGGGTGGACTATGGCTACAACGCCGCCACCTAAACCGATAGAAGAAATCACAAGCGAAATAGAAGAGAAAGCGGAAGAAAAACCAGCAGAAGAAGCTGTCACGGAGACCGAGGAAGAGAAAAAACCCGAACGCAAAAAGAAAAGTGAAACGTAACAAAAAATAACTTTTCCTCTGACAAAAACCTATTTTCATTAATATCTTATATTGAAGACCAACGAAGAGTTGATTGAGGGGATAATCCTCACAATGTACGTTTCACCCTTCCTAGTATTGTAAACTGAATTATGCCAATGGCCCCCTAGCGGAATAAGTGTTATAACTCGAACATTTTAAGCGTAAAATACAACAGAATGTGAACTATGGCGGAAACACCAGATTAGCCGGTCACGTTTTTAAGCATGCATTGCACTATGTTTTCGCAAATCATACATTCCTCAGGTATTTTCTCTTTCTTTGAACGCTTACTCAGATACCCAAAATGGTGTACACATCCTCGCACCTTAGGAGAAGATTTGGCTAGCGTTTTCTCCTTAAAATCAACAGTTGCCTTTTCACTTCCGGTTTTCTTCCTCTTTAGATTTTTCTTTTCTTCAAAAGTTGTGGAACTTTTTTCTAAGGTTATTTCAGTCAAGCAAAAGGGACACGCATCGTAAACTTCCGCATTTTTAGAGCACAAATTCTCAGTTTTTACGGGGCTAGTGAACACTCTACCGCATGATGGATTTGGGCACGTGTAGCTCTGACTTTCAGTTATTGTTTCTTTCTTTTTCGTGATTTATGCCCCATATGATAGAATCGAATTCCGAGTTTATAGTATTAATGAACCTAAAATAAGTATTCTAGCTACTTAACAAGCGAAAAGAAACGTCTACCCATTTCATAGCAAGAATCCATATTCAAAATTCATAACTGTTTTAATTACTTAAACTCTAACTCTTTCCTCAATTCCCAACAATGGTGAAAAATTTGTATACGGTATGGATAAAAATTGATGAAACGCTACCATGGATTGAACTGAAAGGAGAATACCAAACAAGAAGAGAAGCCAAAAAGGCAGCAAACGAATCTCTCAGCATGGTAAAAATAAAAACCGTGGAAATCCCAGAAAAAAGAAGCCCTATGAAGGCATTAGAATTTGTAAAGGCGACACGGTAAATAGTTTGTTTAGAATAGATGTTTGTTGCTTAAGAATGGTTTGCCGCCAACCTTGCTTTTTATGATGCTTGAGAAGCCTAAACTGCGTAGTCTATCAGCTACCTTTTCAACGTAATTCGTATAAGTATTAATGAAAACTGACGGCCCAGTATCCATAGAATACCATGCTGGTACGCCTTCGCGTCGCATTCTTTGAACCTCTTTTATTATGCAAACTGTTTCCGGCTCCCAAAGAACCATGTGAGCCTTTCCAGTCATTGTGCTTGCATGTAGATTTAGGCTGTCTTCTTCGGCAAGTCTTCCTATCGTAGCAACATCTTTGGTTTTTATGGCTTCTTCCATCGCCTTGATGATTTTTGCCACATGCTTCAGCCTAGCCTTAAACAGCGGTGAACTAAGAACCTCAGTATGAGCTTCGTCCGTCCTAATTGATGAGGGAATGGGCACGATAACCATGCCTAAATCCACAGCCTCTGGCTCCATTAGCGGTTCTGCGTATGACTTCCCACTTTTGTCAGCATACCAAATTGCAAAACTTCCCGCAAGACTTCTTGTAGCGGAGCCTGCACCCAACCTAACCAATTCAGAAAGGGATACATAATCAATGTCAAAATCTAAGGCAGCACATGCCGCGGTGCCGAGAGCGGCAAAACCCGAAGCAGAAAAGCCAAGGCCTTTTCCACCAGTTATACTGTTTTTGGAAACAATCTTGAAGCCCCCCGAATATCCACTTATGCTTCTTAACTTGTTAAGAACAACTTCAACTCTTTCCAAATCTCTGCCCATGGCCTTTTTTCGATTAATTATAACTAAATCTTCTTTTAATGATCGGGTTGTCTCAACCGTTGTAATGGTTCGTATGGCATCTACGCAGACGGATATGCTGTCATGAAATGGAACCCTAAGCATTGTATCCCTTAGTCCGTGATACTTAATCAAACCTTGAATCGGATGCGCAACCGCCGTTGCCTTCATATCCTTTAACTCTCAAACATGTTTTGGCGCCGGGGAGGGGATTTCAGCACCAATTTACCAGTAAAAAGAGTGCCCTATTTATGCTTGGCGAGAGTTCGAATCTCCCCTGGGCTACCAACAAACAAGTCAGGTTCGTCTCAAATTCTCTGCTTGACCGAAAGGAATTCCTGAAGATTTCTCCTTTTCAGCTGTTAGCTAATAAAGTGCGAAAAAAACGCGCTAGTTTTATAATCTTATTCGCAAACTAGAATCTGGGGTGATATTGATAAAAGGTTATGGTTTTGCGGTAGAGGCTACTGTGAAGAAGATAAAAGGAAAATGCAGCGTAGTATACAAAGTGGGAGACAAAATCATTTTCGACGGACTACGTATCAAGGGAAAGGTATGCCCAAGCGCCTTAGCTACTATAGTCCCGACAGTTTATGCGTTTATGTGGGGAGCCGAATTCCCTTGGGATGAAGATAGAGACGTGACAGATGTGCCTTGTGTCGACTCGAAGAATCAAGTTGTTTTTGAACTAAAACGAGACAGGAAGCATCCATGGTTCAAGGAAAAAGAGAGATAGTCACAAACTACCGCTTAAATCAAATTTAAAGCTCATTTTTCAGATGTTTTTTCCGAAATGAAAGAGAATCGAGTCTTAACCCCGATAATTTAAACCGATATATGAATCTACACAAGGCTACAGTGCGGGGGGTTAGGTTTAAACATCGGTTTAAATTCTCGGTTTCTGCATGCCCCAAAATCCTTAGGTTTTTTGTTTTGTTAGCAGCACAAAAGCATCTGGAAACAAACCTCGAAGAAACTTCCTAGCTTCGTAACAGAAGTGACAGCCGTTCACATATGCTTCTTCTGGAACAAATCCATTACTAGATGCGAGATCCATCAAGCCTTCTATGCCATTGTCATACAAAGCAGCAATAACTGCATGATTTGAATAATTGTATTTTTCAAGTATCTTTCTAAGAGAGGTTGCATACGTGTTTCCGATGCTAAGACCAGGACAAATTGTGACAAATCCAAACTCGTCGACATCCACCCCCAGAGGTGATTTGAGTGTTCCTCCCGGCCATGCACCTGGGCATTCTTCATCTAGAATTTCCGAGAAAGGCTTCTTTTTAACATGCTTTGAAAGAGATTGGGCTGCTCTACCTACAAACAAGGGTTGTGCCCTTGTAATCTCGATGTTTGAAAGAAGGCTGCCAAGAGACTCCAAGAAAGAGCGAGTTGCTGGATTGTATCTGTTGTTTTCGTCTGGTTGACCAATAAATCTAGCATCAATGCAGACCTCCAAATCGGCTTTCAGCGAGGCTTTAATTGCATTTTTAATAAATTCAATGGAGATATAGCCTTGATGAAAGACATCCACGCTGAGGAACACCTTTGTCAAGCCTCGTCCTTTGAGGTTTTCCGTCATTGTGCGCGCTCTTGATGAGTTGTTTGCCCAGAAACCGTTGGTAAAGAGCCAGATTTCAGGAATGGACAGTCGATTGCATTCAGACACTATTTCCTTGACAAAACGAAGATAGAGCATAGGTTCCCCGCCAGTGATGCAGACTATCCCAGTACCTAATGCCTTTGCTTCACTCACGTAACTTTTCGCTTTTTCCAACTCCATGCACCCTTCAATCTCAGGGGTGCAGTTGAATGCGCAATGAAGACACTCTGCGTTGCAGCTGTCTGTTACGTGCAATCCCAAACTAGTTATATGAGTAAGCAACTTCCATCTACTGGTAACAAGATTACTCTGGTGTAAATATGATTTTTCGCAGATGGTATCAATTTCAAAACAAAAGTTATTAGAAAGTGCGGGGGGCGGGACCCCCACCCAACTTTACCGGTAAAAATATGCTGTAGTATGTTTGGCGAGAGCTCTCCGGGCTACTATTCCATAATTTGATTGTTTAGGAGGGTAATGACTGGAGTAGATACTTCAATATATTCAAGTTTTCCGGTTTTTCCAGTATTTTGCAAAATGTCATTATAGGTATTTTGCTTGCTAACTGTTGAAGTTTTCGCTCGTCTTGTAAAGGAAGTTTTATGTTAATTTGCCGTGTAGCTTCTTTGTATGCTTCACAAGCTTCGAAGATTGCTCTTTCAAGAATCTGGTTCAGAATGCTTACGAGCCGCCGTTTGCGGTTGCCTTTTAATTTCAGCTCTAGGGATGTGAATACATCATCCCAGCATATATCGGGGCAAAGCTTACGTCCTTGTGAATCGATTTTGCTCAATTTCTTTGGTGGAACAGGCGCTCTCTCAGGTCCAGCTACTCTTAAACTAATCAAGCATGAAGAAGGAAAGGCTAACGAGTAGTATTTCTCAACCAGATTGTTATTAACAACTCTTGTTTTCTCCAGTTTAATTAGATCGACTGACACAAGCTTCTTAATGTGGTAGAAAACGGTGGCCGGAGTTTTATTCAACGCTCGCGCAAGCTCACTTAATGACATCGAGCGTCTTCCGAGCATGCAGATTATCTTGTTTCTAGTTTCATCCAGAAGAATTTTGACTTTTTCAGGGTCGTCTATTACTTGAATAGTCATAGCCATCAATCTCCTTTTAGATAAAGGTTTAAAAGAACTCTCTACTTAAACATTATGCAAAATATAGCCTTAAATGATTTCTTGCGAGAGGGATCCGAGAATGGGATGTCAGTGTAAGATGAAACCAGAAGAAAAAGAAGTTCTCAGCTCTATCTTTAGATTTGTACTAAAAAATGGGAAGTGTCCAACTATAGAAGAACTGCGATTATCTCTGAAAAGATCTGATGAAGAAATCATCCATGCATTATATGAACTTGAGAGAAAGGATTTTCTTTTGAGAAAGAAAGGGACTCAAGAGATAGTTAGCATCTATCCTGTTTCCTTGAAACCTACGGAGCATCGAATTTTTCTAGAGGATGGAACCAGGCTTTTTGCAATGTGTGCGGTCGATGCCCTCGGAATGCCTATAATGTTCAACAAAAATGTCCGGGTAGTATCTCGATGTGAAGAATGTAAATCTGAGATGGTTTTCGAAATTAAAAATGAGGAAATCATGTTCGCGTCGCATCCAGACGCTACGATTTGTAGCCCCAAACGTCAAGTCTATCCTGCAGCGGAAACCTGTTGTCCCCTCGTAAACTTCTTCTGCTCTTGGGAACATGCTAAAGAATGGATTGCTAAAAATTCCGAACTGATAAACAACATCAATCCAATCGTATCAGTCCAACAAGCATTTCCGAAGATCAAAACATGCTGGAAGCGTTATGGTGAAATGTTGGGTTTTCGATGAAACGTGTGTTGGTGGATAGTTTGGATAAAGGTTGTTGTCGTCCTCTGGGTGAAGCAAAGTCAGCATTCTTCAGCAAAGAAGCTGTGCTGAAAAAGTATGTACCCTTCAAAACACTAATAGAAAAAGAGATTTCTGCAGAAAAGCCTCCTTATCTAGAAGACTTTTTGAGAGAGGCTAACATCTCATCAGGGCAAAAGGTTCTGGAACTCGGCATAAATCCCGGATACTTGGCGGTCTATTTTGCAAAGATTGTAGGAGATAGCGGTAAAGTAGCATTAGCTGAGCTTGATAAAATAATAATCCCGGATGCCGAGAAGAACATAAAAAAGCATAATGTCGGTAATATAGTTGAACTTTCAAAGGTAAAAATTGAAAGACTACCATTCAGAGCGAACTACTTCGACATTGTTCTTAGTGATAGAACAACATCTCTAATCAAGGACAAGTTCACTTTGATCAAGGAAATGGTGAGAGTATTAAAAACTAAAGGAAAACTTGTCATAGCCGATTGCGTATTGCGAAAACCTTTTAAGAAAACTCAAGTTGAACAATTTCGTCAAGATTTTGCTTGCATTTTTCAAGCAGTAACAATTAAGAATTATGTAAACATGTTTGAGAACATGGGACTTAAAGAGATGAAAACCATTTTGTTCATGGACGAAGAATGTGTACGCCCCCATTCCAAAATTGAAAGTATGGTACAAGATCATCTTGGTTTCGCTATCATTTGTGGAAAAAAGGACGGGTCTGCAGAAAAAGTTTGAACCGAGAGTTTGAAGCTATCCCGGGCTACCAACAAACAAGCAAATCCTCAAAATACTCGTATAACAATCACCTCTCCGCCATAAAATCTGTAGAAATCGCTGTTGAATGGCGAGCAGACAGAATAATTCTGTAGAAC
>Ga0209725_1000497_pt1 | contig 24243 bp, 26 predicted proteins | sample I18A1metaG_FD_184145 | JGI IMG/M metagenome (GOLD analysis project Ga0209725, IMG submission 184145) | Lake sediment bacterial and archeal communities from Gulf of Boni, Indonesia to study Microbial Dark Matter (Phase II) - ​I18A1 metaG... | ecosystem: Environmental > Aquatic > Freshwater > Lake...
ACATCTTCGCTGTGGCACATGCAAGAGTCAAGAATCCAGATCTGGCCGAAATACTGTTTCTCAAGTACTCGCAGGCGTTAAGTTCGTTCAACGCAGGCGTAATATTCGTCCATGTGGCCCCAGAAGTCTCGTGGGAAAGAAGAGAACGAGTATACACTCAGAGATACAGAGGCAGCCCGAATTATGGGTACAAAATGAAACGATCGAAGGATTATGTCTTTCGGATCTACCCATTTCTTATGGAACTCTACCGAACGCTTCCATATCCCAAGCGGCAAGTTGAAGGCACTGTTCTGCGTGCGGAATTCGAGAAGAACGTGGAGACTGCGTTTGAGAGTATATGCGACGAAATCGGAGCCACGTTTGAGAGGAAATTCTGACTAGGAGAATCCAAGCACGCCGTACTGGATTCTCCTCAGACGATCTTCTGTCATGATAACTTACTAATCTTTATATGGCGTCAGAGTGGGACAAAGATGAGTGGTGAGAGGATATGGCGATAAATCTCGACGCTCTGGTGATACATGTAATAGTGAATGCGGTAATTATCGCTCCAGTGCTCTGGTTGGCTGGACGGGCGCTTTCAGGGAAAGATAAGGCGAAGTTTACTGATGCTTTGTGGATAGTTGTGCTTGGCACAGTGATAGGTTCTCTTATTCACTTCGCCTTCTCAGGCATAGCTGCGACCGTAGTCGTGCTGATCATGTGGCTTGGGTTGATCAAGCACTTCTTCGACTGTGGGTGGCTCAAGGCATTCTTGATCGCATTGGTGGCGGCGGTGATCTTCGTCATTGTAGGAGTGGTGCTTGCGGCGATAGGTTTCTTCGCCCTCAGACCGTTCCTGCGATTCCCTTGAGTGCCCTTCTCAACGTACGACTTTCGAAGGCCTGACAAACTTCATCAAGCCACAGCTATGCCGAATCAGAAAGTGAGAGTTCAGGAAAGGCTCACCTTTTTCTTTGAGTTCGGATATGTTCTTTGGTACGCTCACTGTCAAGCTTCTCCTTACGAGAAGAGATTGGCTGAGCGAAGTAAGTTCTCATTTCGTTTTCGAGAAATCTCAGCTGTGGCAGCACGCATAGCCCGAAGGGAGGAATGACTGAGATCCACAAAGGATTTCGGCAAACTCGACTTTTCAATTGCTGACTGCTGTTTCCAGAAAAGTATAGCGGATTCGGCTTCTGCTCTTGCCATGCGGGGATTGGAAGGTCAGGCCTTGCCGAAGAAGGCCTTGACATGTGCCGTATTCAGGTAGACTATTGTCAGAACATGAAGAAGAAGGCTGATGATGTTCCAGAGATGTCCTCGTGTGAGACTGAAGATTCCAAGGACGATGCTAAATACGTTGAAAATGAGGGCCCAAGTCCAAGCCCACGCCCGCCCGCTCCAGAGCCCGTATGCAAGAAAAAGGTTGATTGCTCCCATGCCAGTTAGTAACGTGCCAACGAGAACGAGCACCATTTCTATCACGGGGCGCAGTGTTGCGATGCCTGCGATCCCGAGAAGGGCCAGGCCTCCTAGCAGAGCAAACGCTGCCCCGATCGTCTGTAACACGACCAAGATCGTTATTCCGGCAGGTCTATTCTTCTGTTCTGTCAATTCGATTTCGCCGAGGTCACGTAGGCAAGATCCGAGTATAAAAGAAGTCTGGCCGTCACTCATTCAATGATAATCGTTCAGACAACCGATGTCAACGTTCCTCTCTAGCACATTGCCTCCAACGATTTCTGCGAAGGACTCTCGCACTTCAATTGGCATGATAGTATTCGGGACGTAGATTTGATGAACGTGTAGCAGAGCACATACATGGTGTGGAAATGGGTAATAACTTACATGTACTTCGTACGACCTCTCAGTGAGTTGTCGGAAGAGGTGCGATGAGAATGAGTGTGAAAACTGTTCTTGCATGTGCTCTTGGTGGAATCGGAATAACTCTTCTAACAGGCCTGTTCGAGAACACACCGTCCAGATTAGTCGGTGCTGTTCACTACGGATATCCGCTTGCATGGCTTGTACGCCTAATCGTAGCTCCGCAGTACTCTCCTTGGCATGTCAGTACGCCGGATCTGCTTGGAGATATCGTTATTTGGTCGGTGATACTGGGCATAATACTGTTCGTTCTAAGGAGAGAATAGTGTCCTGCATCATGCGGATCGAGAGAGGTGTTCAAACATGGGAACTCACGACGACTACATACTCCAAGTGTCAGACCTGAATGTGAAGCTTCAAGACCGGGCAATTCTGGAGAACGTTTCCTTCAAAGTCAAGAGGGGTACGACGCTGGCAATAGTTGGACCCAACGGCGCTGGAAAATCTGTTCTCTTCAGGGCATTGCTGAATCTCATACCATATACAGGGAAGATTGAGTGGGCAGAAGGAGTGAGAATAGGCTACGTTCCCCAAAAGCTGTCTGTCACTGACATACCGATTTCCGTACGGGAATTCCTCTCCTTCAAGAAGTCATCTGACATTAAAGAGAGTTTAGGAGCTGTGGGTCTAGATGATGCAAGTATAATGGACAGAGCACTCGGCGTCTTATCGGGAGGCCAACTGCAGAGGGTGCTGATAGCTTGGGCCATAGTTGATCAGCCTGATGTTCTACTGTTTGACGAACCAACAACCGGAGTGGATCTCGATAGCGAGGAGGCCATCTACGAGATGGTAAACGGATTGGAAAAGGATCATGGAATAACAGTGCTCCTCATTTCCCATGATGTGCACATCATTAGAGACTATTCGGAATACATGTTAGCCCTGAATAGGAACGTGATATGCTTCGCAGAATCAGAAGAAATCACGGACTCATCGGTTCTTCACGCCATCTACGGTCCCGGGACTACGTTGAAGAAGCGAAAGGACAAGAGGTGATCAGTACAATGCCCGCATCGCTGATCAGCCTTGTGATTGGAGTTTTTGTAGGCTTGTCGGCCGGTTATTTGGGCTCACTCATGGTGCTGAAGAAGATGGCATTGGTCGGAGATGCTTTGTCTCATGTTGCTCTACCAGGGCTCGCTCTTGGGATCTTGTTCAACTTCAATCCCTTCATAGGGGCATTCGCGTTTCTATTCGGATGCGCATTGATAGTGTGGCGTATCGAAAGAATCACAAGACTTCCCATCGAGACAATCGTGGGGGCGATGTTCACGCTTGCACTGGCGGTTGGAATCCTCATCATTCCAGAGCCAGATCTTCTGGAGGCGCTGTTTGGCGACATCACCAAGGTGACCCTTTTGGACGCGGCCATAGCTGCGGTTGTCGCTGCTTCAGCGGTGCTCCTGACGAGAGCTATCTACAGAAAGATGATTCTGTCTATGATCTCAGAGGAGCTCGCGACATCAAGTGGTGTTAATGTTGCCAATACGAATCTAGTGTACCTTCTGCTTGTCTCCCTCGTGGTGGCAATAGGCATAAAGATTGTTGGCAGCCTACTCGTGGGCTTTCTGGTGATTGTGCCCGCCGCAGCAGCCAGAACACTGAGCTCGAATCTATTTCGGTACTCTGTGCTGAGCTCGGCCTTCGGAATAATGAGCGCGTTGTTTGGCGTCGTGTTGTCTGCCTATCTCCAACTGCCCCCTGGGCCTTTGGTTGTGCTATCAGGCATTGCAGTATTTCTCACAGCCGTCATCATCAGGTGGACTTCCTCAATGACACAGAGAGCCTGAATCGTCGCGGCAAACGGTCCTGTTCCTCGTCCGGGGAAGATCTGAATACAGGATCCGACAACCTATGCTCACAAAAGAGAATAGTTGACGATCATGTTGAGTGGGACCATCATGATTCCGGCCGGCTTCTATGTGACATCCCTCGTTGAGCACATCTCGCTAGTCGAGCGCGTAGGGCTCGTTAGATTGCCTTGGCTGTTTATCTCGGCAAGTGCAATCCTGAACCACATGGTAAAGTAGATCAAGAAAGGTTTGATTCTAGAGATTCTGCTCGAAAATGAAGAGGGCTCTACTCATGATCGTGCTTATTGGCAGCTGCTGTGGACACAAAGCCTCGCACTTTCTGCATTTCGCACATCTTTTCGCTTGGCTCTCTAACGGAATTTGCTCCCGATATTTCTTCTTGATTGCATCATCTTGTCCCTTTATGTAGAATTCATTGAATAGAGCGATTATCTGTGGGATGTCTACGCCTTGGGGGCAAGGTATGCAGTATCTGCAACCTGTGCAGCCGATGTATCCCAGCTCCTTGTGTTTCTGTGCGAGTCGATTGATGAACCGGAGTTCTTTCTCCGTCAGATTCCCTGGTTCAGAGCATTCAGCTGTTTTCACATTTTCGATGACCTGCTCCATTGTGCTCATTCCGCTTAGAGCCACCGATACCTCAGGTTGGTTCCAAACCCATCTCAATGCCAGATTCGCTCGGGTCGCTTGGATTCCTGACTTGTCCCAGAGGTCTTGGACTCCTGCTGGAGGATTGACCGCGAGTCTTCCTCCGGCTACTGGCTCCATGATAACCACTGCAAGCCCTTTGGAAGCAGCATACTTGAGCCCCCTTGTACCGGCTTGGTACTGCGGCTCGGCGTAGTTGTATTGAATCTGGCTGAGAACCCAGCCATCGTAGCTGTCTATGATTTCTTTGAACACAGGATACTCGTCATGGAAGCTGAAGCCGAGATTTCTGATCTTCCCCTCGTCGATCTTCTTCTCCGCCCATTCAGTGACCTTCAGTGCCTTCATTTTCAGCCACCGCTCCTTGTTCAGCCCGTGGAGAAGATAGAAATCCACATGATCGGTCTGCAACTTGCTGAGTTGCTCATTCAGGTACTTGTCCATGTCCTCTTGGGTGTTGACGAGCCATGTCGGCATCTTGGTCGCGAGTCTGACCTTATCCCTGAACCCATCCTTCAAGACTTTTCCAACAAAGCCTTCACTTGCTCCACGGTGGTAACCATACGCAGTATCCACGTAGTTCACGCCGTGATCTATGGCGTACCGTATCATCTTGGTTGCCAAGGGTTCGTCGATCTTTGATGCGTCTCCACCGACGGTGGGCAACCTCATCGCGCCGAATCCGAGAGCTGACACTTTCCAGTCAAGCTTTCCGAATTTGCGGTACTTCGTGGTGATCCCTCGCGCGCAATGCGATTGTACAGTCCCCTTATTATCTTAACTGTGTTCTTGACGAATCAGAGTCTACTGCGAGCAATTGGCGTGCTCACCAGTCGCTGATAGGAGATGGATTATCTGGGTCAGAGCAGGGGCGATATCACCTAGAAGGCTGTGGCGGTCATCTGGCTGATGGCTGAGAATCGCCTCTTTTCCACTCTACTTGATTATCCTTAAATCCAGTTCCGCAAAGACCTCTATGGAAAGATGAGCTCTCGTGAGAGACAGGATGCGGTACAAGCCAATCTCTGTTCGCGATCTTTTGGCTAAGCTACACAGTGTTACGACTCTGGTTAATCTCGTTCATTCAGCAGCGCGCGCGAGGGACCGGAACCAGACAACCTTGTCATTCCGCTGGTGACTTCAGTATCTGATCTTGGAGCCATGGTCAGTTTGAGAGTTAATCTTGCAATACTCGAGCTACGGATGATTTGATCACATGGTGATTCAGAACGAACGCGGCAATGTGGGCCTATGGAACTGAAGATCGTCAAGGCATAACGGGCTGGGGCTGAATGCGATCAGAGGCGTGAAGACGGGTCGTACAGTCAACTTTGCCATTGCATTCTTCTGTTTGGGAACTGTTTCAGTATCTTTCGCTTTTCGTTCCGTTGGGGCTTGGAGCAACGGTGGATTTAGCACAGACCCCAGCGATCCAAGATATGGAACGCATGACTGGTTGGCGCATCATGCCTTAGACTGGGTGCCGGACGATTTGGATTTCTGGGTTCGAGATAACTTGGGCGTCTACCTCTACGGAACGGAGTTGCCTGACAACAGGAATGCTCCTCTCGGGGATGGGATAGGCGACACTATGCTTCATCACGTGTACTATCGTTCGACCGGAAGACTCCAAGACGACGCGTCTGCAAAACGGGCTCAAGAAGCCTATCAAAACACGCTTTCACACCTCATTTCAAGGGACTATCGCGCCGCGGCGAAATGGATGGGCATTACTGCTCACTATGTAGCTGACATGGCGGTGTTTGGTCATGTTATGGGCTCAGCCACTGATTGGGGATCGGAGAAGCATCACAGCGATTATGAGAACTGGGTGAATAGTAGAACTGACAACTACAGCAGCTCATTCACGAGTTATCTTACGTTTGATAGAGCGCTTGAGTCAATCTCTGCGCATGACGCTGCTCTCAAACTTGCTCATGACACAACTTTTGACGATTCAGGAAAGGGTCGAACTGCAAAGTGGATGGATGACCAGTATGACACAGATAACGCGCTTTTCAAAGAACGCGTTGGCGAATCTCTGAATCTGGCAACGAACCTGATTGCCGAGGTCATCTATGGCGCCTCAGCGGCCGCAGGCATACCAGAGTTCACCATGCCTCTAATTGTGCTAGGCCTTTCATTGGTGGCCGTGGTTGTGTTGGGTAGGAGAAAGCAAGCGTGCAGACCCCCTGTGAAACCAAGCTGGGATTCAACCTAATGCTTGCGTGTTAATTATGATGTGCGCCCATCGTAGTTTGAACAATAGCTTCAATCTTTTGCGTATACGATAATGCCGCCGTTGCAGTTTGAGCCATGGCTCCGGCAATTATGTGTACCACTATTGGTGTTCACACGGAAACAGAAGTAGATTCAGCTGTGACTGAGTCATTAGGGAGCGGGGCCACAGCCGTCTGCATCTTCACTGCAGATGGCTACTTCTCAAAATCCCCAACAGCCACCGCCAGGGCGAGAAGGAGCATTGCGCCAATCGCCAACAGGAATGGATACTTCGGCGAGTAATTGTACAAGATTCCGCCCAGCAACGGTGCAAACGTGGAAGTAGACATCGCAAGCGCCTGAGGAATCGAAACCCAGCGAGCCCGCGCAAATTCCGGGCTTCCAGAAGTGATGATTGCATTCAAGAGAGACCACATTGTATACGAGCATCCGGCCAGAAAGAGCGCCATCATCAAGAAGAAGAACTCCGCGGACGACAACATAAGGATTAGCGAAAGACTGCAGAGGCCCAGGGAGGTGGACAAGGCATATGATCTTCGCCATTTGTCGCCCAATCTGCCAAGCATGACCCCAAGAACCGACGATCCGAAGAATAGAGTTGAGCCAAGAATGCCGATTCTTACTTCACTGTATTCGTACATGTCTGCAAGAAACCGTGAAACGAATGGTCGGAAGATCATTAAAGCGAACATGGTCAGCGAGAAGAGAACAGAGTGTTTGAGAATCTCTCTCTTTCTCAGAATCTGGACAAACGAGTAGCTCTGTGCTGCAGACATCTGTGAATGGCTGTTCGGTTGCTGTCCGGTTATGAACACCAAGATGAAGCCTGCAGAAGCATATAGAATGGAGGCGAGAAAGAACACAGTTCGCATTCCAAATGTCTCAGCGAAGTATCCACCCATGGCGGGAGAGAAGACATACCCAAACGACCAACCTGCAGACAATGCCGCAAATGCGAAAGCCAACTTCTGTCTGTCTGCCGCCCTTGCGACGTAGGCCGCAACTGATGGTCCACCGAGCCAGAACCCCCAAAGCACCATGCCAAGGATCAATTCAGGCCATGTTCTGGCGAAGGAGAAAATTACGGGAACAGGTACCCACAGGCCCCACCCGATGACCATGATCTTTTTCGGATCATATCTGTCCGCAAGGACTCCGCCAAGCAGCAGAGTTGAGGCCGCAAAGAGGTTGACAATAGCGTAGAGCGTTCCAATTTCTACTGAACTTGCTCCAAGGGTCCTAGTCATGTAAACAGGCAGGAGATAGGCGTAAAGTCCATCGCCGAATGAACCCACTGAATTTGAAACCAGCAACAAAGTCAGATCCCTACCAAGCGGAAGAAACGAACTGTTCTTCACATCTTTGACTTGTTCCGTTTTCTTCACCAGGGAGCCCCGTTGACCGCTGTAAGTGGTATTGATGAGCGCCAAATGGCGAATTATCGTTTTCCGTGGTGGAGCCCGTATGTTCGGGAGAAGTCGTCAGGAGGCATGTCTCGCATTCGAATCAAAGCAATGCGATTCCGGTAGTCAGGTGGAGCATTTTCAGTCTTCTCGGAGTATGATTTCTCCTGTTGGTTGTGGTCTTAATGAGGAGGAGATCACGGTCAAACTCTGGGGAACCTATGTCACTGGTCGACGGGGTGTTGAGAGATATCACCGTATGCACAGGGCTGTTTGCAATACTCTTTTCAAGGTTCAATGGCTAGTGTTATATTGGCTTTCCTCACACTTAGGTAGATGACCACATTGGGGGGAGCTGGGAGATATAGTAGATGAAGCTCAGTCCGGTTTCTGGTAGAGTCAACCAGATGCTTATGGTGTTCGTCGAGGAGCAAGGTGACCGGAAGACGGTTTCCTTGCAGAGTTTACTCGTCGACGGTTACCCTTTGGTCCGCAAGCTCAAAGATCTTAAGCCGGTTCTTTACGATGCGGCTTCCTGCAAGGACCTAGACCCTGAGCTAGTTGTCTACACAGTTCATAGGAATCTGTACCCAGATGAATACGGACGAACACTGCTAATGAAACACGATTTGAGATACGACGTCACCGTGGTCCCTCCAATGACGCTGGGGAGGGAGTATGTGAAGACTATTGGGCATGAGCATCAGCTTGTGGAAGGGGTGTGGTCGGATCCAGAGGCGATTGAGGTGCTTGAGGGCGAGGCTCGTTTTCTCATAGAGAGATACAGGGGGGAGGAAGTCGCAGATGTCTCTTTGGTGACGGCACGTGAAGGTGATATTGTGATTGTTCCTCCTTACTCCGGCCATATCACTATCAATGCCTCTCCAAGGGAATTGGTGATAGGAAACCTGGTTTCACAGTACTGTCTGGAGAAGCACGACAGGTTCATGACTACGAAGGGCGGCTCATACTATCTGCTGGAGGGAGGACAACTGATGAAAAATGAGAACTACGGAAGAATCCCTGAGGCTAGAATCGTAGATGCCGAGGTTAGTCCAGCGGTACCAAAGGATAGTGGCTTGCTGAGATCATTCGTGAGCAAGCCCAAAGATTTCGAATTCCTAACGAAACCCTGGGCATACTAGACAAATCTGGCTAAAGCTGAGGACTGAGTCAAGGCATCTCCTTGATTAGGTCTCTTGCTCAAGCAGAGAGGGTTCAAGATCTTTCTGGCAACCGCACCAGAACAGGATTCGACCATTCTTTCTTACCGCCATGACCATCTCACCGTGGACAAGGCAGCGTAGGCTTAGGAGAGATCTTAGAGATTGAATGTGATCTTCTTGAAACTGCAGCTTAGTCTCGAGGGGCACGAGTCACACTCACAATCCATGAAACGCCGTGCCGCTTCCCATGAACGCGTGTTTGTCAGATAGTGACAGACAATTTACAGGACCGTATGTTGACCCTTCGTACTGAACAGGCTGGGCATCAACACCAGCGCCGCCCTACATACTCTGCGGGCGAAAGATCGTGCTGATTGGAGTTGAAAACCCAAAACTGAGAGACAAAGGGCTTGAGGTTTATCTGAGCAAGAGAAGGACAGGTTTCGTTATGTCGTCAGTTTAGAGGCTTGTTGTCCTCGTGTGCCCCAGTTTATCTTTGGTACATCATGAATTATGATATGTAGTGATTCAGGCTTTACACTGATTTCCTCGAAAGCCTTCGTGACAGCCTTTATTAGCTTCTCTTTCTGCTCCGAGGTTCTTCCTTCCCACATTTCTACGACTACAACTGGCATAGATTTCACCTCCATGATTCTTTAGTGGTTATTTTGGCTTCAGGAGTTTAACTCTTTGCGTATCCGGGAGGATCAAGGTATGCTTTGATCCCAAATCCCATGGAACTCGCTTATCAGCATGGTCCAAATCTGGCTGAGGATTACTTTCAATGCTTTTGGCACGTCTTCTCGTGTTCTGAGGGAACCGTTGAATAACAGCTTTTTCCCCATCCTTAACTTCAATCGCTAGGAGCTTCGAAACTTCGTTACCTTTTCGGTTTCAAGCCTTGTTTCGCATGGAGAAGCCCAAACAGGCCCAATTACCGGAAAAAGCCCTGAGACTGCCGAATTACCGTTGGTGAGGGGGTAGGGGGGTGGCGCCACCCTATGCCAATGACTATCTACCTTTCTTGCCCGAGCAACCCAAAGATCTTACCAAGACATACAGAAGCATACACATGCATCATCAACGCACACGCACCCTCCACGAACCGCAAACCAGATCCCCTAACACGGCAAGGACAGATCCCACTCGACGAAGAAAAGAGACTATGGCCCACGGCCTTGCCCATACATAAGGTGAAACAGACTTCAACAGAGACGAGTTCTACAGGAAAGTCGTGCATGTGATGACCATCATGGTTCACCATCAGTTAGATTGGAGGATACTGTTTGTTTTGTGAGGTTACAGGTGTTCTAGCGTTGCTGTGATTAGTTAGCTCAGGCGACATCTAGGAAGGTTTGTCCTGGCAGGTATTCATGGGTTGAGTATCATGAACAGATAGTTCAGATAGCTGGCAAAGCTCACCCAGAGGAGATAGGGAACAAGCAGTAAGGTAGCGGTTCTTGAGACTTTCCAGAAGAAGACCATGGTTGTTAGAATGGCAGTCCACATCGCCATGATTTCGATTAGGCCTAACATAGGCGACCTCAATCCGAAGAACAGGTAGGACCACAACACGTTCATGGCCAATTGAATTGAAAACATGGCCACTGATCTTCTGGTATTCGTGCTTCCGAGGCCTGCTTTCAATACCAGGTAGAGCGAGAAGCCCATCAAGAGATAGAGTGTTGTCCACACTGGTCCGAAGATCCAGTTTGGTGGGGCGATGCTTGGCTTCCGAAGGGTTACGTACCACTCGGGTATTGCGGGCGTGGTGAATACAGCGCCTATGATACCGGCTATTTGACATATGGAAAGAGCGACAATCAGAGAGGAGTATTTCCTAGACTTGTTCATTGTTAACGAAGCCAAGGGGTCGTTGTACTCCGATGGTTTGAATTAGCATCAGTTGCGCACACTTGCACATAAACCTGGCAATCGAACAATTCCTTGGTCTTTTGTCATCACGATGTGAAAAGACTCTAACGGTTGAACTCAACTCTTCGTCAAGGAGAGTCTGGTCAATCGAATCCTTTGTCTGACAGATCTCTGAGGTAATCGACGAGCGTCCATTCTTCACGCTCTTCAAAATCTATGACAAGCTTGCGGTAAAGCATTCTGGCAATAAGCCTCTCCATGATCCTTGAACCAACGCCAAGGACATCTATCAGAGCCCCATGGAAAATCTCTATCTTTTCAGGGATCTCTTCACGTTTGATGTTGTGGCTTTTCTCGACAAGCGAGTAAAATGCCTGTTTAGAGCTTTCCCCGAGAACAGACAAGGCTTCGTCTACAGCCTCTATGATACATATGTCGAAGCCCTTCTTGCGGCTCATCTTGCGTATTCCTTGCTCGGAAACATCTCTCTCAGGCCAGGTATGTGGCCGCCCCGGGGCGGTTTCTGTTTGATTTCCCTCAGACGATTGAGGTGAACACTGTGGAATTCAAGCCTTTCTCAATCTCAACTCTTATGCCGTATAGTGGAGTTCGAGGTTTGATCCCGTGCAAAAGAATGGTTCCATGCCGATCCATTATGTGAAGATGTGTTGCAGCAATGTTGCTGACAGTTTTCATTATGCTTTCCAAACCCGGTTTCGCAAGCAGGACAGCCAATTCTTTGTGACGTATGATCTCAACTGACAGTTGGCTCAGCGCTTTCTCGGCGTAGTCGAGACCGAAAATATCAGCGAAATGATCCAAGGCGACCCACCATAGAACGGGTTTCCCGGTTTGCTTCCTGAGTTTGGCTCCTGCTCGAAGATATTCTTCCAATCTCCCTTCGGGCTTTTCGCTTCTCAGGAGGGTTAGGTACGGTTTCTTGTTCTGAACTGTTCCTTTTACCTGCTCTACCGATCTTGCCCGTGACGCGTTCTCTCCAGCAAATGCCTTCCAGCGTTCATATGTCCGCGCGGGATCAGCTCCTAGTGACTGTATGCCCACAAGTGGAGAGCCATTGTTGAGGAAATTAGCGACTATTGGATATGACATGACTCCGTAAGCTGTGAGAGGAATGGCCTCATCTGCTTCCAAAAGCGCAATGCTTCCCTTGGAATAGCCTCCGGCGAGAATCCTGTCCAGTGAGTCGATTCCTGTTGAGAAATGGTTCTCGGAGTCTGGAATCCTCCTCAGCTTCTTGGCCCACTCAAAGGTTCTGTGATGGAAAGGAGGAAAGACGGTGAATCCTCCCTCCAGCGTGAATGGTATTGTTGGGGAAGATATCTTTGTTCCCCTGAGTTTCGCCACTTCAAGTTCTCGCAGAGTCCTTCCTTGGAAGATCAACCTTCTAAGTAGGAAGAGCCCATCTGCAACAAAGTCTTCAGCAGAAGCTCCAATTACACCGTCTGATGGGGTTTCTTTTGTTACGAGAGTTGTACATTCGTAGCTTGGGATAATCTTGGTCAAGATATTGTGTATGAACATGCGAGATTCCTGTTCTTCAGGCAAAAACTCCAGCAGCGAGGACAGCGAATCAATGACCAGTCTTCTAGCCTTGTTCTCATCAATGGCCGATAGTATGACATCCATCATTACAGATAGACCCTTGCCCTTCATGGTTGGAAATGATAGGATCTCGATCATTCCTCGCCTGACAAGTTCTGGAAACTCAGGGCCGAACTGGTGTGAGAGATTCTCAACCATCACCTCCTTTGATTCAAACAAGGAGACATACAGCCCTTTCTCACCAAAGACAGAGGCCCCCCGTTCTAGGAATTTGCAGCATAACGAGGTCTTCCCGGTTCCAGGCGCTCCTGACACCAAGACCAGACTCTGCTTCGGTATTCCTTCCTCAATCAGTGGATCCAGACCATCAATGCCCGTGGGAACTCTTTTCATTGGATAAGCTTCCTTGAAGCATTTCAAATGCGGATCTGAAAGCAATGCTCAAGAGAGTGTTGTTTGCTCTTTTTTGAGTAATGCACACATCTGTTGCGATTCTGAGGTTATTCAGAGTCCTAATATCACTCCTCCATTGTATGTGCCGATTTCTGGCAAATCTCCAGTCGTAACAATGATCTTCCGCATATACTGCCCGCTGGGACGCAGTACTCTCAACTGAGAACCCTTTTCTGAAGTTTGCTCTTGTCTAGGAACTCCCTGAGCGCGTCAGTGGGGTACGATTCTGCGGTGTGGAAAAACTGAAAGGACGCAAACAGAGCATATATGCTTAGTCCTCGTGATCTTATAGTGGACTCCAGGCCATATACGATCTGTCGGTGTGGTCTTGATGATAGTGAAGCCATTCGGAATTTCAGAGCGAAAAATAGCGAATGCGCATGTACCACGTGAAAGATACTATGGAACTTTTTCGATGGTTGCGCGATGTGCCCAGACTGGAGAGCTGGGTGTCTGTGTCTCTACAGCAGTTCCTGCCGTGGGTTCAGTGGTTCCTCATGTGGAGCTTGGTGTCGCAGCAATCGCAACCCAGGCGACGACCAACGTTATGTACGGGATTAGGGGACTTCAGCTTCTCAGGCTCGGGCTCTCACCGGAAACGGTTTTGACGGCATTGCTGGCCGAGGATGACAAGCGCGAAGTTAGGCAGGTCTCGATCATCGACAGTCTAGGTAGGAACGTGGCGCATACAGGAACGGATGCTGTGGAGTGGAAGGGCCATCTACTTGGCAGAAACTATGTGGTCGCTGGAAACATGCTGGTTGGGCCGCAGGTGATTCAGGCCATGGCTGGGAGATTCGAGTCAAGTGAAAGTTCATTGGAAGATCGGCTTATCGCTGTGTTGGAGGCTGGGCAAGCGGCCGGCGGAGACAAACGGGGGCGAGTTTCAGCTGCTTTGCTGGTAAAGAAGATCAATCCCGAGCGAAAGTTGCGCCCATATATTGACCTGCGCGTTGATGATCATCCGGATCCAGTTCGAGAATTGAGGAGAATATTCGACGCCTACAAGACAAGATACTTTCCGCCCCACAACCAATAGGTTGCCTGTGTCGTTATTTGATCGAAAGGAGCCCGACAGTACCTAGAATACAAGAGCCACGCGCTGCCTTTCTTTGTGTTGGCATGTTGTCGCAGGTTTCTTATGGACAGGTTGGGATCAAAAGAAGTGATGTGGGCCATATCGAGTGATGTAACAAGTGAAGATGCCTACTACGAGATCCCTTTCAATTCTTGTCCTGTTCACATTGGCTCTCTACTCAGCGGAAGCGACATTTGCCCTGACAGAAATCGCATACGACGATGGAAGCCCTGAAACCACCTCTTCACTGGATGTTGGCTCGTATCTAGCCGTCAAGTTCTCTCTACCTCCCGGTGTGTCGGAGGCAATGTTGACTGCAGCCAGGCTCTACAAAGCCGGGCGAAGTGCAATAGAAGTCAGAATTCACGTCCTAGGAAGCGATGGGATCAAAGAGTTGACAACGCCGATCACCTATCGTTTGGCCACTGAAAGCGCATGGAACGATCTCGATCTTCTAACTCGGAATCTAGTTGTCTCCAATGATTTCTACATTGCCGTTGAGTATTTAGCTTTCTATGATCCGTTGCTTGGTCGAGATTCCACCAATCCAAAGAACAGATCGTACTTTGGTCGTCCCGGATCTTGGAGTCTAATCGTTGGCGGAGAGAACGTAATGATTAGAGCAGTTGTGGACGCTGCGAGGCCATTGTGGACTGCGAGCATTGTTTGCTCAGGATTGTTTCTCGCAGGAGTTGGCGTAGTCTCAGCCACATGTGTGATCCTCCTCAGAAAACGGCGAATCGAGTTTGGCGAAGACCAGAGCCGATCAACTCGCGTCTTCGCGTCAATATGCCAAATTTGTCGGAAATGACCTGTCTCCGCCGGACGCGATAATGGGTTGCCTTATGCTCGAGACAGCGCAGATGCTGATGCAAGGCTATTAACATATTCGCGATTATTGATTCGTGCTAGCATGCAACATTTACAGTCCTTCAAAGGAACACTATCCAATCAGCAGTCTATTGACGTCAACTCGATAGAGTATCACGTGTGATATCAGCGCACTAATCAAATCCTCAATGAGCAGCACGCTAATGATCCCAATTACAACCGTGTGAGGCATTCCCATGAGATATACATCGGTAATGTAAACATAAGGCAGCTGAAGGGCACATGCAGAAAGCACTGAAGCTACCTGAGGGACGACTATTCTTCGCGAGAGTGCTCTCATCCTTGAGTAGAACAGTCCGGTTAGGAATCCGAGGATTGCATTCCCGACGATTATGTACGGATTCGGCTTGGCCAAGGTGAAGGCCATCACGAAGGCACCAAAGAAGCCGACAAGCCCACCTGCAAGAGATCCGGCAGCCAACCCAGCGAACACAATGGGCAGTTGAATCAAGTGAAGCGTCACCATTCCAGTTGGGATAGCAAAAAAGGCTAGAACATTTGATAGAGCACTCATTGCTGCAACAAATGCCACAAATCTTGTCTTTGCAATCCTGCCAATCATCGGTGATCCTGATCCCGATATTTGACGAGCCTATTGTCCCTTTCGGCACACCCAGAAGTCAGGAATCCAATCGAATTCCCTCTCCTTCTGGAATATCATGTGAGATCGAATAGCAAGGAAGCGCTATATACCTGTGGCAGCATATTCATCTGCGGCGAATCGCAAGTTGAGAATTGTATCTCTTCACAGACGCAAAGCAAATCGAGTCGATGCTCTACTTCTCAAGAACGGTCCGATGCAAGGAAGTGGCGCGCCCAGACAGTCGGTTGGAGGAGTAGTACAACCGCCTGTGAACTATTTTCTTCTTGGACTGTTGCTGTTCCTGATTCCTCTGGCGTTCCTAATGTACTGGAAGCGTGACTGGGTCCTCAAAGTGCTCGGTCCGATGGTCTCGAGACTGTAAGCACTAGACAAATCTGTGCCCACTCTCTTCGCATCGCTTCATTACCAGAGACAGAATCATAGTCCGCAGGAAACAGGTCGCAAGGCAACCTTGAGATCAGAGCGTTTTCTGCGACTGCGGTTGCTCAAGTTGATGCATATATAACCTTGTTATAGCTAATGACCGAAGCACTGACTCGCAATGGGCTAGTGATTGAGGGTTGTCTGAAAGGTTCTCTCTGAGTCCCCACGCCATTCTTAGATCTGAACCTCAGTACTACGATTCTTACGCAGTCTTCGATTACCGAACAGTTAGCACGGAGTTTCTTACGAAGGAAGAGTATGCTGTCCTGGAGTACATCTCCATCAAGGGCTCTGAGATTGATGAGATCACCAAAGAGACCGGGATTAGGCACGACCGATGCAACAAGTTTCTGAAACGGATGCTAAGACTTGGATATGTCCAGAAAGGCATTCAGATCCCGAAACCTAGACCATCCCAGAGAACTGAGGTCAGCCCGACGCTCTACCAACGATTTCCTCTTCCTTTTCTGTCGGCTCCCACTTCCGTTGACCTTTTCATAACGAACAAATGCAACCTCCGCTGCGTCCATTGTTTCTCGGACAGCAAAGCAGTTGACTCAACTGAGCTGCCAATTGAAGAGATACGATCGATTCTCGATCAACTTGAGAGGCTGGGTGTCCTTGAACTCAGAATCAACGGCGGGGAGCCTCTGCTCCATTCAAGAATAAGGGAGGTCTTGTCTTTTCTTAGAGAAAAGAGAATTCGCAAAGTCATATTGACGAATGGAACAGTACTTGACAGCGAGATGATAGGTCTCTTAGAAGAAGCGGAGGTCACGCCCACCATCTCACTTGATGGTTCAGAAGCAGATGATCACGACCGTTTCAGAGGAGTAGAAGGATCATTCGAGAGAACAATCGAAGCTCTGCAGTCTCTGAAGAGAAGTAGAATTGAATACGGGATAAACTGTTGTCTACACAAAAGAAACCTGAGCAAATACAATAAGATTACAGATCTAGCGGTCAAGCACAACGCATCGAGAATAGCATTCTTGGACCTCAAGCCCAACGGAAGAATAAGAGGCAATATGACGTGGGTTCCAACATACGAAGAATATGTTGAAGCGTTTCTCGATCTCGTGATCGCCAGGATGCGATGTAGAGGAAAGATAGACATCGCTTTGGACACGTTTCTGCGTTGTGAACCTCTCAGAGAATCCGTTCATGAGCTTAAGAGGGGCTACGTCTCCTGCCATGCTGGAAAGACTCGACTGTCAATAGCGAGTGACGGTTCAGTCTACCCGTGCAATCTCGTAATCTCCGACCAGAGATGGAGTATGGGCAACACAAGAGACAAGACAATACAGGATATCTGGTTCTCCGACAGGTGGCGATTCTTCAGAGGGACAAGAATACAGGATCTGAAGAGATGCAGAGACTGCCGAGATCTGACAAAGTGCAAGGATTTCCACTGTAGGCTTCTTCCCTACGTGGTCAGTAATGACCCGCTTGGTCCTCACCCGAAGTGTGCTTCGTGTTAGATTGGTAAACCAGAGAGCAGCGTGCGCTTGCTATTCCATGAAGTCTAGGGGTAGCTGAGAAGGTAGCTCTGAAAGGCAGGATCCTTTCCCACTTCATTCATTGTCGCTTGGATTGCTTCCTGAACCTGCAGTCTCTTCTCAAAGAGGCTCCTCGTCAATGATACTATGGCTTTGTCATTATGCTCTAGGCCGACGCTGTCGCTCCATCCAATAACCTTTGATGCCCCTCTGGCAATCAGAGCCTTCGCTAAGTCTTTGTTGGCCAAGGATTCGCAGCCTGCTATGATAATGAGTGTTCCCGGAAAGGTTCCCTCCATGGACCCTGCAACAAAATCTGGGCCAATCCCAAAGAAGGTCCCAGCTTCGATTCTAACCGCGCGCACCCTGCCCATTGTCTGCTCATAAGCATAGCCCAACTGGTTATGCGGTTCACCCGTCAGCAGAAAAACTGGCCCACCAGACGCAACGCGGCCTTGACCTATCTCCGAAGTGGAGGTTGAGTGAACCCGAAGAATAACCACATCGTATCCTCTAGAAGGAAGCTTGCGATACAGATCGACGGTGACCTGCGTTCCAGAAAAAACCTCAACACTATATCCTGCTCCGACAAGACATGCACGCACATCTTCGATCAACTGTTGGTTCACATTGTATGCTGAGACCTGATCCAGTATCGCAGCAACTCTTTGACGTGGACGCGTTGTGATCGCCGGCTCCGAAGTCTGTGCCGCAGTCCGCGTCCAAGCAGACTCGATTCGCTGTACAGGCTGATAGCTGAAAGCAATTAGAAGGACAACAATGGGAACCGAAACTATCAGAAGGTACGCGCCCCAACGAAACAAAGTCTGTGTCTTGATGGGTTTCCTCTTGGCCTTCTTCCTTCGAGACAAAGCAATCAGGACCTATTCTCCGGATTCACTGCAACTGACGCCTGTTGGATGTATCAATAAGACAAGAGCACGCCAATACTAAGCATTTCTATGAACCTATGCGCTCCTTTGAGGATTTCACAGGCCTCTGAAGAGGCGATTGGCGCCAAATGTGTGGATCTCGTAGCACAAATAGCACTGCGTGAGTTATCGCGCGCGCTTGCTGTCCTCTGCCCATTGCTTAGCTCTTTGCAATCCGTTTCATGAGGGAAAGCTTCAAGAGACACCTGCAAGCCAAGAAACGTGTACACCACCACAGGGTCAGAGAAAGAGTTGGCTTCTCGGTCAGAGGGAAGCCACCTCTCCCGTTACGCTTGTTATTAGCTGTTTGCAGGCGCTCGCAACTGAATCCATGCATGATCCCCCGATATTGTTGCCCCTGATTCGAAGCCCATTGGTCTTCTGATTCCTGCAGCAGAGATATATCGGAAGAAAGAGAACTCTTCAGGATACACTTGTCAAAGGAGAGCGAAGCAGAGGGATTTAGCGAAGAACGTGCCTTGCTGAATGAGGTTGTAATGAAATATGCAGATCTGCCAATCAAGAGATTCTACAGCTTGGATTCTCAGGTCTACCATGACGGCTCTCTTCCAGCAAAGACAAAGCAGCTTCTCGGTCTCGTGGCCTCATTCGTGCTCAGATGCGACGACTGCATAAGATACCACTTGATTCATTGCCGCGAGAAAGGGGTTACCGACAAGGAGCTTATTGAGGCTCTGGCGATAGGACTTGTTGTGGGTGGGTCGATAACGATCCCCCACATGAGACGAGCAATAAGGATGTGGGATGGTATGAAAGGCACCTTGAAGCGTGATCCTCGACACAGACGCACTGCCCCAAAATCATAGCATATCGACAGGCCGTCACACACTCTTCAGACTTAAGCGGTTCTTCGGATGCGATATCGATCAGGTTGTCGGCTCGGTCATGACACGTGGCAAGATTCAGTTTGTTCTGAGAATGAATCATGATGCAGAGAGGGCTACTCGAAGAGAACATGTACCTTCCCGGGTTTCAAGTCACGTACGAGATCCATGGCCTGCGTGATCCCGATGCCCAGATGTTGCGCAGAATGTGCATCCGAACCTAATGAGAACAACGTACCACCTTTATCCAGATATTTCTGAATCAGCGATCTGGAAGGAAAGGGTTCCCGATTCCATCTTCTTCTTGAGTTGATCTCAAGATGTATTCTGTTGGCTATGATTCTCTCAAGAGTCAAATCAATCATGTCTGATTGCTCCAGATCATGTCCAGGCGGAATGTAGCTTCTGATGAAATCAAGGTGCCCGATCACGTTGAAGAGTCCGCTCTCTGCTGCCTGTGCGGTCTTGGCATAGTACTTCCTAACCACGATCTCTGGAGGCATCGTGAGTTCTCTATCCAAATCGAAAGCAACATGATCTATGTAGTGGACTGAGCCTACAAGAAAGTCAAACTCCTTCCCTTCAACCCACGCCTGGATCTGACGCTCATACGATTGGCCGTAGTCTATCTCAGCGCCTTTTCTGATAACCAATTTGCCTGCATATCTTGTCCTTGCTGAGTCAATCGCTTCACTATAACCTTCATAATCAAAGAAGCCAAATCCGGGATCGCTTGGTTCGAAATCGATGTGCTCACAGAAACCGATTTCAGAGAACCTAAGCTCAACCGCTCGCTGGCACATCTCATCGATTGAAGAACGTCCGTCAACCGAGTAAGTTGAATGAACATGATAATCTATCAACCGATAAGATATGTGCGACATGGATTCCACCTGAAATATGTCAACTTGGGATGTGAAGCAAATCGAATTCTGCACGCGATCAGGCGCGTATCATGATGAGCATCATCTTGAAGCGTTTGACAGCTTTCAGGGCGTGTGGTCGATTGGCAGGCATTATGATCATTTCACCTTTTTTCAGGCGGTGGGCCTTGCCAGCAATCGCTACATCTGCCTCACCGTCGAGGATCTGAACTAAAGCGTCGTATGGCGCGGTGTGTTCACTTAGGCCTTGTCTCTCATCAAAGGCAAACAGAGTGACCGTTCCAGCCTCTTTGTCGATCACAGTCCTACTGACCACAGACCCAGCCTGATACTTTACCAAGTCAGGCAATCTCGCCTTCTTGGCGATCAAAGGTCCGGAATCCAGTTCCCTTACGTTCCGCTCCATAGATACTGCCTCTCCTAGTAGTATCTGGCCAAGTAGATAGATCATGTGATTATTGCATATCACGAAGAGACATCATGCGACATCCAATTGTGCTTTGGTCGGAAGAGAATAGAAATGGGCTCGCGAGTTCAGGAGCAGCTCGTCGCGCTCTAGTCATTGCGTTGGTAGACTACCCCTTCACTGAAGATGGTCATTTCCACCTTGATATCTCTGATCGAATCGGGGGGCCCGGAAAGTGGGTCGCCGCTGAGAACAGCCATATCAGCAGCCTTACCGACCTCTAATGTTACTTTCTGGTTTTCGTCAAACGAGGCGTAGGCTAATCCTTGTGTAACAGCCTAAGGCCTTTTCAGCAGCGCGCGCCAGTGCATTGATTGTGAGGAAAACGAGAGAACGCTATGAATCGGACCTATGGCGGATCCGTTGGCTGTGGTCAACTTCGGTTTCCTTAAATTCTCGCTCACGAGAATACCGGGTTTGCCTCAAATATCCAGACGGGAGAAAAGGGGGATTCGGAAATAAGCGACAACCGCATCAAGATCGTGAAGACCACAACCTGGTCCGCCGGACCCGGATGCCACGGAGGTTGTGGGGTGCTAGCCTACGTCGAAAACGGAAAGCTCGTCAAGATTGAAGGCGACCCGGAACACCCTTGGAATCAGGGCCGTCTTTGTTCAAGAGCTCTGGCAATAACTCAATACGTCTATCATCCCGATCGCCTCAGACATCCACTGAAACGCGTTGGAGAACGCGGCGAAGGAAAGTGGAAGGAGATCTCCTGGGATGAGGCTTTCGACCTAATAGAGAAAAGAATGAAGAAGATACGTCAGGAGTATGGCCCAGAGAGCTTCATCTTCTCCATGGGAACGGGCAGGGACATTGGACCTTGGATATGCATGCTCGCCTACGCCTACGGCAGCCCAAATGTCATGTTCAGCCTTAGCGGCATAGCCTGCTACAGTCCAAGAATGTCAGCAGTGGAAATCGTCCAAGGCGACTACTGCGTGATTGATGCTGGCCAATGGCTGAGTGACCGCTATCAAAGCCCAAGGTACAGAACCCCAGAATGCATCGTGGTCTGGGGCTACGATATCGCAGCATCATGCCCAGATAACATATTCGGCCATTGGATAGTTGACCTCATGAAAAGAGGCGCAAAAATCGTCGCCATCGATCCTCGACTATCTTGGTTCGCTTCAAGAGCAACGAAGTGGCTCAGACTAAGACCGGGAACAGATGGAGCCCTAGCGATGGGCTTCCTCAACATCATAATCAACGAAGGACTATACGACAAACGCTTTCTTGAGAAATGGACCAATGCGCATCACCTGATTCGATGTGACAACTCGAAGTTGCTTCGTGAGACAGATCTGGTTGATGGCGGATCTCGGAGGAACTTTGTTGTCTGGGATTTGCAGAATCAGAAAGCAGTCATCTGGGATTCAGATAAGGTCTGCTATCGGTCGCCAAACGTCAAACCGGCATTGACAGGGATTTTTGAGATCAATCTCAAAGATCGAACTCGTGTACAGGCCGAGACTGTATGGGACGCGTTCTGCGAGGAAGTGAACAAGTATTCACCCGAACGAGTATCGGAAATCACCTTGGTACCTAAGGAAGACATCAGCGACGCAGCGACGCTCTACGCGAGAAGCAGGCCGGCATCCATACATTGGGGTGTGCCCATCGATATGACGCCTGCAATCACAGCTACTGCCCAAGCCATAACCTGTCTCTGGTGCTTAACGGGAAACCTGGACCTGCCCGGGGGAAACGTGATCTCACGTTATGCCTTCGACGCCGTTGCGTATGCGCTGCCTGGGGCGGAAGGCGTGATCAAGCTGCGATCGAACGAAGTGGACAAGAAGAGAATTGGAGCGGACCGTTACGGCCCGTTGAGCAGATTCATCTGGCGCGCTCAGACAGACATGGCTCTGGAACAGATATTCACAGGAGAGCCGTACCCCATCAAGGGCATGTGGATGCAGGCATGCAACCCTGTTGGGGGCATCGGGTTGGATCCCAAGAGATGGGTGGAAGCCATCAAGAAGCTTGAATTCGTGGTTGCCGTCGATCTGTTTCATACGCCCAGCACCCAGTTAGCAGACATAGTCCTGCCGGCCGCAACCTTTCTGGAAAAGGACGGTGTCAGGAGTTGGTGGGTGCCCCTTCAGACAATCAACAAAGCGATAACCGTTGATGAATGCAAGCCAGATGTGGAGATAAACTTCGAGTTGGCCAAGAGATTTGACCCAGACTTCAGATGGAACACCATCCACGATCTTTTCGATGACATCCTGAAACCTTCAGGCCTAACCTTTCGTGAGCTACAGGAGAAAGGTGGTTGGGTTCTGCCGAAGGAAGGGCACCCTAGTGCCCCGTATCATAGGTTCGAGAAGGGACTGCTGCGAAAAGATGGAAAGCCTGGATTCCAAACCCCATCGGGCAAGATTGAGCTATACTCCTCTCTACGTGAAGAGTGGGGATTGGAGCCTCTACCTCATTACGAGGAACCTCCGTTCACACCGATTAGTAGACCGGATTTGGCGAAGGAATACCCATTGATTTTGTCGACTGGAAGAAGATCCCCAGTTTACTTCCATTCAGAACACAGAAACATTCCTTGGCTTAGGCAGATCCATCCGGATCCTCTCGTTGAGATCCATCCTGATACGGCGATGTCGCTGGGAATCAGTAACGGGGAGTGGGTCTGGGTCGAGAATTGGCTTGGAAGATGCAGATTCAAGGCGAAAGTCACACCGATCGTGCCTGAATGGATGGTGATGGCAGAGCATGGCTGGTGGTTTCCGGAGAAGGAAGGAGCGGAGCCAACTCTGTTCGATGTATGGAAATCGAACATCAACCAGCTGATTCCCATGGGATACCAAGGAAAGGATGGTTTGGGAGCACCCATCAAGCATTTGCTCTGCAAAGTCTACAAGGTCTCAGCTGAGGGCGCTACTCATGACTAAGAGAAACAGAAATGGCCTGCTGATAGACTACGAGTACTGCACAGGTTGTTTTGCTTGCCAAGTCGCCTGTGCCCAAGAATACCGTAGACCAAAAGGGATCGTGGGGATGCAAGTAATCGAAGGGGTCCAAGTGCTGCCCAACGGTAGACCGTATCTTTGTTACATCCCATTTCCCACAGAGCTCTGCAGCCTATGTGAAAGCCGCACAAGCAAAGGTCTAGAACCAGCGTGTGTGAAGCACTGCATGGCCAAATGCATTAGACACGGTCCGGTTGAGGATCTAGCCAAGGAAATGATCAAGAGGAGAATGGTGCTCTGGGCACCCCGTTAGTCTTGATAGTTGAGCTCCCTCGACTTCAAGGGTAACCCGCGTCAGTACATGTATCGAGACTACCGGATCTGCTGCATATACAATGCTAGGCACTTTTGAATATCTCAGATTACAGAATTAAAAAGAACAACGCTATCAACGATAAGTAATCTTGGCGTCCAAGATTCGGTAGAGTAAGAGACGAGTCAGATAGTGGCTGACATGTCTGTCAAGCACCCCTCTCTTCTTTCGCTACCTGTGCACATCGCAGCGTGTGCATTCGGTCTTCTTGGGCTCTACTTGACAAGTCTGCGCAGCTACGCTCTCTTCCAGTTTCTGGTCGAGATTTTCAGCATTATTGTTC
>Ga0209725_1000498_pt1 | contig 24189 bp, 22 predicted proteins | sample I18A1metaG_FD_184145 | JGI IMG/M metagenome (GOLD analysis project Ga0209725, IMG submission 184145) | Lake sediment bacterial and archeal communities from Gulf of Boni, Indonesia to study Microbial Dark Matter (Phase II) - ​I18A1 metaG... | ecosystem: Environmental > Aquatic > Freshwater > Lake...
GACGCGTTGGCAGAAGCCTTCAAGCTTCGAATCGGAGCTTCTTTGGAGAAGAGAACCGTTTAATGTCTCCCATCTCAGCCAAAAGGAGCATGGCGCCACAGTAGTCGATGCCCGGGAAGCCGACTGGTGACCTCACACGCGGTTCCTCACCTGCTTCCTGAGCGATCTTCTGCGTCAGCTTATTGATTCCCTGTTCGAGGCTTTCGAGTAGTCTGCGGAATGCGTCGATGCTTCTTGGGTGCTCTGAAAACCGACTTCCCCGTTTAGGCGTCTCATGTCGTCTTTGATACATGCTTGGCAGTGTCTTTTGTGGTTGCGTTGTTAACACTACGATCAAACGTTAACTATTTATCTTCTGGGTTCCAGTACTGTATTATGCCCGCGGTCACGAATACCTCTCCAGTAATCCCGCTGGCGAGAATCGGGAGACTGAGGCTGCTCAGGGAGCTGTATGGGAGCGTGCTCATGCCCCCGTTCGTCAAATCAGAATGCATGGACAGGGGAAGAGAGACCGGGGCCAAAGACGTGCCAGAGATAGAGAAAGCCATCGGAGAAGGTTGGGTTCAGCTTGTCAGCTTGAACCGGGCGGAGACACGGGAAGCCAAACGCCTGTTGGATGAGGCGAGGATAGGTCAGGGTGAAGCTGAGGCGCTTGTGCTATCGAAGCGTAGACACGCATTGGCCGTGTTGGATGACAAAGAGGCGAGAGCCATAGCAAAAGGCTGGAATCTAGAATACACGAGCACGGTCATGGTTCTCTTTGAAGCCTTCACGAGAAAACTCGTCAGCTATGATGAGTTGATCGAGGGCCTAGCAAAGCTTTCCGGTATCATGTGGATCTCAACCGACGTAGTAACTGAGATAATTCGAAGGGCGAAGGAGGTGAGGAGATGAAGAAGGAGGAACTGGTTGCGACGAGATTGCCAAGAAGCCTGGTGTCGGACTTGAAGAAGATAGAAGACACTGAGCAATCCGACCGCTCAACCGTCCTGAGGAAGCTGCTGTATAGGGCGGTGGCTGACTGGAAGAAAGAGCATGCAGCCAGGCTGTATGCTGAGGGTAAGGTGAGTCTGGAGAGAGCGGCCATGGATTGCGGGGCCTCGGTTAGGGAGATGATGGAGTATCTCAAGGCGAGTAAGATACCTGCTCAATACGACGTACAGGATTTGGAGGAGGATATGAGCAATTTCTACAAAAGAGCAGGACGATGAGGCTGATCCGTCCTCGGAGACGCACGTTCGTATCGAATGCATCTCATCTCGCCAGAATGACCGACTCCGCTCTAGAATCGAGATACGAGTGCTCAGGTGAACCTATCGTCAAATCTACACCCGGTCCGCCATGATTTCGGTGCGTCCCTTTCTCCGAGAAACTCGTCAAAAAACGGCCAGTCCGAATTTCGCACCGATTTCCTTTCTGAGGCCTAGACCCTGATCGATCTCCGGTCATAAGCTCCAATTTGGACTCCCACCTAATCACTGATCTTCTTTCTTTTTATCACTCCATCTTAGCAGTAGATCTAGTTCCTTCTTTCTGTCTCCTTCAACTTTGACTACTGGCAGTCGTCTTCCTATCAGACTTCGATTGATCTTCGAACTGTACCTACGCTGCGCGTACCTGTATTGTTCGGGTGCGAATCCTTGGAGAGCCACGATTCTGGGATACTTGACTGTCTTTGCTGGAGCTATCTGTTTGAGATGTAGATCGATACTGATGTTGTCGCCGAAATCGTAGACGTAAGCGATTCTCTGATCCTTGCGAAGGTGAAAGCGCCGAAGCGGTGTATCGGCGCTTTCAGGCTTGCTGAAGAAAGGGGCATCTTCAAAAAAGCCGCTCTCTTCCTCCTCCCAAGGCTTGGTGTATTCCGAATACCTGTCCCACTCTCTGCCGCTTAGGAAGAAAGAATACAAGTGGTCATCGTACCAAACAAAGGCGCGTTGGATTGCCTTGTGGAGCGTCACCAGTGTTTGACTGTCCAGGATCTCGATATCTCGCCAGACCGATGTAACCCATCTCAATGTCGCTCTAAACGTAAAGACATGAGCTTCATTTCCAGGCTTAGCTACGCCTCGATGCCCCACCACGCGTCACGTCGAAACTCTTAGCGCCCCAAAGTACCGTCTGGGCGTCTGAAAAATGGCTGTCGACCTCATCTACTTGAATAATAGTACGCCACTCCCGGGGGGCGCGTCGCTTCCAATGATCCACTCACCGGATCAACCTTCAAGCCCAAGTCTTCAAGCGACCTTACGCCGAGGACAGGTTTCGCGCCCGGGAATGTGACTGCGAGGGTCGCTCCCTCACGATCCTCGACCGCAAGCACAATCGCATAGACTTCTGCCTCGACGCTGCGCCCGTCGCCGAATTCAAGCTTCGTCTTGGTTGGAACCCTGACCGCTCCTACTTCCTCAAGCAAATCGGGAGGAAGAACCGTGAACGTCGCACCCGTGTCGACCAGCAGATTGTCTATCGCGCGATGTGCTCTCGTTCCAGTCAACTTCGCCTTTGCATATACATGAGTCAAGAACCGCCACTGCGTTCGAGAGAGCCCGCGACAGAAATAAGCGTTCTCCGCTAGGTCGTTCGGTTCAGCTCCAAGAACCCCTTGACAATCTCATCCCGCACGCAACGCGTATCAGAGAATGCTGAAGTCAGGTTTGGCAGCCACTCAGCGACGAGACTTTGGAGCGCGACACGCCCTTCGATCACCAGAACTCCATTAGAGTGAGAGCAGTCATGCTGACACCCCTCTGAAAGGAAAAAGCCCCCCAGAGTCTGAGCGCGTTGTCACCGAGTTCCTAGTCAACATACCACTTGACTACTACCGAGGCGTCGACAGGGAATACCTGGTCTTCTGCGCCTCTTCTATCGGCATTGTTGCAGTCCCGTCTTCGCAGGGTACAAACCAGTTGCGCGCTAGAGAATCCATGCCCGACCCTCCCGGTCCAGCTCCTTCGGGTGAGTCCTCAGATTCATAGAAACATGAAGGCACCGGGTTACGATTCCAACATATACGTGTCTTCGTTGCGCGGAACAGAAACCTAAAAGCGACTTGGTCCCATGTAATGGCAATAGGTTACAAACACGATTTCGAACCAACAGTGTGGCACCAAGCCCTGCGGCCGAAAATCATGTACCGTCTCGTGGCTACCCAATCGTACAGTAGTTGAGCCAGCCGGATCTTGAAGAGGTTACAGAAGAACCCAAACGGCGATACGAGTTTACAGACTTCGGAAATAGCGATTGGGCCACGGGCCAGCGAGCCGTTTTGTAGGATTAGGTAAATACGTCCTTGAAGAAGTTCATCGTTCAACAAATACTTGCTTCGGACGCTACTGTTAAGCTGTTGAAATGGGACGTACTCGACCGACTTTCCTTTATCCAACGCGTAGAGAAAATTGATTGCGCCTGTGCATAGGTCGCATACGCCGTCATAGATCAGGCTTGGCCTACAGCTCAAAACAGAGGCCCCCTGCGTCTTGGAATGGAGACAAGGGAATAGGAACCGAGAGAATCGCCAGAACGTTCGCCAGTCCTGCAATTGAGCCGGTCAAAGCAACGCGCGGCGTCACACTGGCGGTCATTGCGAGGTCATCTACGTGGACATATTTTCGAAGCTAGAGAACCATCATCGGCAGATAAGTACGTCGATTGAAAGGCAGACAACTAGGTAACTTTCAGAGAAGCAACAAGTCGTCTTCTTCTCGAAGGACGCGACGTACAGTATCGTGAGAAGAATGATGATGAAGATCCAAACATATCATGAAAACGCTGACTGCCACCGCCATTAGCAGAAATCTTGGTCTGACGAACTCCTCCACCTTGAAACGCTGCACGCCTTATGGCTCGTTCCAGTTGAGGTCGGTCAACTATCTGAGCGTCTTCAATCTAGGTCTTTTCAACGGCCCTTATGGAATCGCTCATGATATCGAGACCGCGGTCTAGCTGCTCCTTTGTGATCACCAGTGGCGGGCTTATTCTTAGGACGTTCTCGAATGTACCGCCTGGGTTGACGATGACTCCCCTCTTGGAGGCCTCTTGGACTACTTGAATTGTCTCTTTGCTTGCGGGCTTCTTCGACCTCGTATCTTTGACCAACTCTATCCCAGCCATGAGTCCTTTCGATCTGGTTTCGCCTATGATCTCATGCTCGTCCTGCATCTCTTGTAGACGCTTCTTCAAGTGGGCGCCCAGCTCGGCGGCTCTCTCCGCAAGTCTTTCTCTCGTGATGACATTGATACTGGCCAGCGCGGCCGCGCAGCCAATCGGATATCCCATGAAGGTGCTCGTAACTCGAGGTAGGAACTCGGTGGGAGTTGGCATGATCTTCGGTGATCTCATTATCTCCTCGGTGGCGAGCACTGCTGAGATTGGGAACCCGCTCGCCATACCCTTCGCAAGGACTAGCAGATCAGGCTCTGCACCAGAGTGTTGATACCCGAAGAATTTGCCGGTCCTGCCAAAGCCAGTTATAATCTCGTCCAGAATCAGCAGTATACCATGTTCATTACAGATTCGGCGAAGCCCGGCTACGAACTCGTCGGGGGGGACGATGATTCCGCCGTATCCCTGAACCGGTTCAAGGATCATAGCCGCAAGCTTATCCACCCCTGAGGCGGGGGAGTTCAAGAGATACTCGACGTACGAGAGACATTGCATCCCGCAGTCCGGGTACTCACGACCGAATGCACACCTGTAGCAGTACGCATAGGGTGTATGAATTGCGCCCGGAAGTAACGGCAGAAACACTTCTCTAAGATGGCGGGCTGTCGAGAACGACAGAGCTCCCTGCGTCTTGCCGTGGAAGCCCCCATGAAACGCTAGAATCTCAAACAGGCCCGTGTATGCCTTCGCGAACTTCGTTGCAATCTCCACCGCCTCAGCGCCTGTCGAGGCTATGTGCACTCGGGCAAGCCGGCTCGGCGAGTTCAAATCCACAAGTTTCTTTGCAAGTTGCGCCCGCACCATGTGCGGCGCGGCCGCACCTTGCGTGTGGACCAAATCATCAGCTTGTTTCTTGATCGCATCAACAATCTCCGGATGAGCGTGGCCTGCGTTCGCGACGAAGAAGCCGGACGTGAAGTCAACGTAGATATTGTCGTCCGCGTCCACTATGTTCGCACCTTTCGCATGCTTCCACGCGATGGGAACCTTGCCCAATATCATGGCCGAGCCGGCGGTTGACTCGTACCTTGAAAGAATTCCTGCTATCTCAGCTGACCTCGGCCCAGGCGGTGGGACAACAATCTTAGGCAGCAGAGTTCCAATGTCATGAGCTGTAACGGCTTTCATCGATTCGTCATCTCGGAGAATGTAGGATGAGATCGTTTTATTGCTTTTGGGCAGGGGAGAGTCTTTAGCGATTGGAAAGTTGAACCATCATATCCGATCCAATGATCGGCACGTGCTGACTGGCTGCGTATCTTCTTGCGTTCCTAGTCGACCATCTTCTCCAGATATCTTCTAGCCCCGACCAAGTCCTGACGGGGATCGCGACGCAGGATGGCCTCGAGGCTCACGTATCCGTCATAGCCGACTTTCTTCAGCGCGTCGAATATTGGCAGAAAGTCTATGTGGCCTTTCCCCGGTATCTTTCTGTTGCAGTCAGATACATGCACAGCTGCGAGCCGTTTTCCGGCTAGGAGAATCGGCTGAGTGAAAGAGTCTTCTTCCAGGTTTGTGTGAAACGTATCGTACACTATGCCGACGCTGTGATGGTCCACTAGGCGTGCCAGTGCAAGCGCTTCTTTAGCGTTGTGAATAATTGTGCTCTCAAAACGATTGATCGGTTCAATTGCAATTTTGATATGTTTCGTGTCGGCCAAAGATGCTGCTGCCCTCAGTAATTCGACCAACCAAGAGTAGCCCTTCCTGAAGGGTACACCCTTTGGGATGTTCCTCGCGCGGCCGCTTCCCCAAACCACCCCTCTCCCCCCTAGGTTATCGGCCAGCTCGATCAGCCGCTTAGTATAGAGAATGTTCTTCCTTCGAGCGGCGACGGATGGTGACGCTAGCGTCATCTCAGGCGGATAGATGGCTGTGAAACCGGCGAACGCCAAGTCATTCCTTCTCAATGATCTCCTCAAACCATCAATTGCGGCGCGAGTTAGGTTCGTCTGAATCCACGGTGAAATCTCGAATGCGGGAAACCCAGCTTGTGCAACTAGTTTGGCTGCCTTTGGAATGTCCAAACGGCCGTGCGAGAGATGCAATGAGCATGCCAATTCCATGATCTTCGACCACCTCTCGATTAGCGCTAATGCGAGCTTAAGAATGGTTCGACTAACAGCACGCATCCGAACAACCTTCAGGTTCTCATCTCAATACATCTTCCAAGTCGAAAGATGGCGACTATTCCTACACATGTCAACGGTGTCCTCGCCGGTGAGGTCGAACAGTTGTTGAGCGCTTCGCACGAGTGTTTCAGTCGAAAGAAAGCTTAGATACAGGTTGCGCGGGTTCACCCGCTCGATAAAATTGAATGACAGTATCTCGAAGACTGTTCTCCTTTCCCTATATGAGACCATGCTCAGGCAGAGAGCGCTGGAAGAACGGGTTGCAGAACTCTACAAGGAAGGGCTGATTCCTGGGCTTGCGCACCCGTACATAGGCCAAGAGGCCGTTGCGGCTGGTGTTTGCGCTGCGCTGGAAAAAGGCGACCTCATCGTCAGCAATCACAGAGGACACGGACATAGCATCGCGAAGGGCGTTTCTGAGCAGGCAATATTCAGCGAGCTGATGGGCAAAGACACAGGAATGTGTTTGGGTCTCGGCGGCTCAATGCACAGCACTGACCTGCAGGCCGGCGTCGTCTTCTCAACAGCAATCGTCGGTGGCGGGATACCGCTTTCTGTGGGTGTCGCGTTAGCGCTAAAGATGGATAAGAAAGCGAATTGTGTCGTGTGCTTCTTTGGAGACGGGGCGACAAATACCGGGGCTTTTCATGAAGCGCTGAACCTTGCTGCCGTCTGGAAACTGCCAGTGGTCTTCGTATGTGAAAACAATCAATACGCCGTTTCCGTTCCAGTCTCCAAGTCGACGTCAGCACGCATCTTTCAAAGGGCCCAAGCTTACGGTATTCCTGGTCGGTTCGCGGACGGAATGAATGTTCTGGACGTTTACGCGGCCGCTACGGAAGCCGTCTCTAGGGCAAAGAAAGGCGAGGGTCCAACCCTGATTGAATGCGAAACGTATCGTTACAGGGGCCACGGAATATACGACAGCGGTTTGGACTACAGAACGCAAGAGGAAATTAACGAATGGATGAGTCGAGATCCGATTCGTGCGTTGCAGCAGAAACTAACCACAGACAAGACAGCCACGACAGAGGAGCTTGAAGCCATTCACAGCAACGTCAAATCTAGGGTTGACGAGGCTGTCAGATTCGCCAGAGATAGGCCATACCCGTCTGAGGATCTGTTGACAAGATTCGTATGGGCCTGAGACGGCTGGTGTGGACATGAAGACATTGTCGTATGCTCAGGCGATCCATGACGCATTGGTTGAGGAGATGCGCCGAGATGAGAAGGTGTTCGTCTTGGGAGAGGATGTCGCCAGATTCGGAGGTGCCTTCAAGATTACGAAGGGGCTACTTGACGAATTCGGAGCCGAACGAGTTATGGATACGCCGCTCTCGGAGAACGCCATCATCGGCGCCGCAATGGGAGCCGCCCTCATGGGCTATCGGCCTGTAGCTGAGATAATGTACATGGACTTTCTGCACGAATGCAGCGACCAACTCATCAACCATTTACCGAAGATGCACTTCATGACCGGCGGAAAACTAACGGCCCCCGCGGTCATCAGAACCCAATACAGCTTGGGAAGGAACACTGGAGCGCAGCATTCTCAATTCTTTCCCTCTTTATACATGAATACCCCCGGGATTATGGTGGCCGCCCCTTCGACCCCTGCGGATGCCAAAGGGCTGCTGAAGACGGCGATTCGCGGTAGCAATCCAGTTCTCTTCGTGGAATGCGCCGCGCTGTATGGAAGCAAAGGCGAGGTACCCGACGGCGACTACACAATTCCCTTCGGCAGGGCGGACATGAAAAGGCCCGGAACGGACGTGACGGTCGTTGCAGTTTCAAGGATGGTAGGCGAGGCTCTATCGGCTGCTGATGCTTTGGCGTCTGAAGGCATCAGCGTCGAGGTGTTAGACCCTAGGACGCTTGTTCCTCTGGACACGGACACGATTCTCTCATCTGTGAAGAAAACTTCCCGGCTGATTACTGCGGAAGATAGCTGTGGCACATGTGGCGTGGGTGCCGAAATTGTGGCGCGGGTCTCGGAGAGGGCGATGGATTATCTCGAGGGAATCGAACGCGTCGCTTGTCCGGATGTGCCAGCTCCTTTCAGCCCTCCTCTTCAAAAGGCATACATGCCCGGAAGAGACACGATAGCAAAAGCTGTCAAGAAAATGATGTCATAGTTTCGACTTTGCTGGTTAGGTCAGAGTTTGATCCGTAGAGGACGGAACTCTCAAGAACAGGCAGGTCTTCGAGCCTAGCTCACCTGACGACCGTTTCGACTTCATTGTACCATTTCTTCTTCGGACCAACACGAGAACGCATCTTCCATTTCATGGATTTGGATTCCGTATCTATCGCTGTCCTTATCTCGCCTAATCGCTTCGATACAAGAGCTTTGTCCTCTTCGGAAAGAACAGTGACGCTGTTCAAATACTCTTGCACTTTGTCCAGATTCGTAGTCACAGTGTACCAGAAGCCCCAGTCTTCAGCCATGGTCTTGGCTATGTATCTCGCATTGATCATCTCATTCTCAGAGTCTCCTATCGCATGTTCTCGAAGCAGGACCATTGTGTCTTTGATGTCCTTCTCAGTCAGCTCTACTATCTGCAGCTTCTCCAAAAAGAGATCAGCAAGCGTTATCGTTGGAGAGTCGAGTTCAAGCCTATCTTTGAAATCTACTGTGTGATTCATCGCGAGTCGGTCGAAGAAAACGTCTACTTTGAGCGTCTCATCCGGATGCAGGTATTGGTGCCGTTCGCGACCAAACAAAGCAATGATGCGAGCATCACTGGCATAGCCTTGTGAGTCGAAGAAAGGTTTCATCTTGCCATTGTAGACGCTATAGCTGACTAGATCGATGTCGGTGACCGATCTGGCCAAGCTTTCATAGAGCCCGCCGAATTTGGGACAATGAATTCGAAAGGCACATGCGCCCATTACGCGTAGAGTTATCCCGGCCTTCTGTGCCGCCTCGACCAGTCTCGAGGCTTCGGCAACTGCTGTCTCCGATTCCACGCTGTTTCCCCCCGCGCTTAAATAAGCCGAATCCACGTGCGGGAATTGAGTTTAAGCTTTGCTCGAGATCCGTATGGCCCTGCGGCGACTCGTACCAGTGATCACTTTCGAAACGCGGGGATTACTTCTTCCGCGAACAGCTTGATGCCATCGAAGTGAGGGTAGTCTAGGAACCAGAGTGAGAAGTGCGAAACGCCGATAGCCGCGAACTTCTTGATCTTCTCTATACAGTTGTCAGGCGTTCCGGCGATGCAGTCTTCAAATATGTTTGTAGGTATGAGCTGAGTGGTTCCGATTTTGTCGGTTGTCTTGTGCTTCTTGAGTGAGGTCACCAGTTCATCGAATTCTCGTTCGTTCTTGCGTATTATGACGTGTCCGTCCCATGTCTTCACGACCGAGTTGGGGTCTCTCCCTAGTTTCTTGCAGGAGCCATTGATTATCGCCAGCTTCTCCTTGTAGACATCGATAGTCGGATCGTCTCCAAGGTTCCATCCGTCGCCAACCTCTGCGACTGCCTTGAGCATTCGGGGTCCGACGGCTCCGACAATTACGGGGGGTCCGCCCGGCTGAACCGGCTTGGGCAGACAGGTTGCGTTGTCGACCTGATAGTATTTTCCTTTGTATGTTGGTTTGTCGTCTCTCCACATGGTTTTCATGACCTTGATTCCTTCCTTCATTCTGGCGACGCGCTCCCCTGGAGGTGGAAACGGTATCCCGTAGGAGTTGAGCTCGCTTTCGTGCCAGCCCGCGCCTACGCCAAGAATGAGGCGGCCATTCGAGACGACGTCCAACGTAGCTGCCATCTTCGCTAGGAGCGACGGATATCGGTGCAGAGTGCACATGACCAAGGTTCCGAGCCCTACGCGTTCCGTCAATGCAGCAAACGCGCTCATCAAAGTCCAGATCTCAAACATCTCACCGTATCTTCCAAGCATGAAATGGTCGGCCATCCAGATGCTGTGATATCCTGTCTTCTCGGCTACCAGAGCCGTCTCTTTCGCTGTCCTGTAGTCAATGCGCTCGTAGAGAGGCACGTCTCGATGCGCCCCGCCTCCGCCGGCGAAAGTTGGAATTTCGACACCGAACTTGATCTCGCTCATTGCTGCGTCCTCGACAAATTCTGCGAGTGATCTGGAGACGCCTCGCAAGAATTTAAGACATACCAAAGCACACACGTTACAACGCTCCGCAAGGCGGACGTTTCTCGTCTCAACATGGTAATCGTTAAACGCAACCAGAGGGCACAGACCCCTCTGTCAGTTGAATCGTGCATGATTGTTGGGTGAACAGACTTGCCAGGTCCGGTCACATACTCAGTCTCGGTCGCTAAGGTTGCTGCAGAAGAAGTCCCGTGCTTCGAAGCGTACTGGATGAGCACTAGGAATACGTGGGAAATGCTTCACTTCTACATGATGATAATTCGAGGAAACGGAATCACGGCGATCGTGAACACGGGACCTCCCCGAGATCCCAAGAAACTCGCGGAACTGAATGGGGCTTTTCGAGACTTCTATCAGACTGGTGACAAAGGAACCCTGATCGTCAAAGAAGAAGAACGGCCTGGGGTTCTGTGGCCCAAGCTTGCAATTGACCCGGAGACCGTTGACTATGTGATTGTGACACCGCTTCAGGCGTACGCCACTGCGAATTTGGACCTGTTTCCGAAGGCGGAGATCTGCATATCAAAACGGGGGTGGATTGATTTTCATGCGCCTAGATTCGGTCATGGCCCAAGGTGGACACTGATTCCTGACGAGATACTCGTCTACTTGGAGACGACTGCGTGGAAGAGGGTTCGACTGCTCGAAGACGAAGATACCGTGGCCCCGGGCATTAGGGTATTCTGGACGGGAGTTCATCATAAGAGCTCACTGGCGATCTGCGTTGATACGAGCAAGGGTCGAGTGGTGTTTTCTGATTCCGTTTTTAAGTACGATAATGTCGAGAAGAACATTCCCCTTGGGATTACTCAGAGCTTGGATGAATGCGCGCTGGCATACGAGAGAATCAGACGAGAGGCGGATATTCTTGTGCCAGCGTACGACCCCGATGTGTTCAAGAGGCACCCCGGTGGCGTGATTGCCTAACAAAGAATGACGCACAGATGCGTGGCGTTTCGACGCATTCTCGGCGTGACGATCTTGCGGGCTAGTGCATCTCCCTTCCGCCTGTGACGTTTACCGCCTGACCAGTCATGCAACTCGAACTTTCAGAAGCCAAGAAAACTACGACGTTCGCTATGTCCTCGGGTCTCACCAGTCTTCCAAGAGGTACGGTTCGCAGATACTCGCTTTTCACCTCCTCAGGGCTGATGCCCCTTTTCTCTGCTTCCAGAACCCACTGCCTGCTTCCCATGTCTGTCTCAACGAATCCGGGGCATACCGCGTTCACATTGATTCCATACGGGGCGAGGTCGAGGGCTATGCTCTGTGTGAGACCATTGACTGCAAACTTTGAGGCAGAGTAATGTGAAAGAAACCTAAAGCCTGTTTTCCCTGATCCTGACGAGATATTGACTATTTTACCATAACGCTGTTTGATCATGTGAGGCGCCACGGCTTGGCAGCAGAGAAAAACGCCTTTGGCGTTTACATCCATTGTGAGGTCCCAATCCTGCTCGGTCAATTCAGTAATACGCGCCATGCGTGTGAAGATGCCCGCGCTGTTCACGAGTATATCGATTCTGCCGAACTCATCTACCGCTCTCTTTGCCATTGCTTGTGTGTCGCTGATTTTGGATACATCGGTTCTCAGGGCTATTGCACTCCTGCCCAGGGCAAGAATTTCGTTCACAGTGTCCTTTCCGTCGAGGATGTCAGCGATGACAACGTTCGCACCTTCTTTCGCGAGTGAGAGCGCGATCGATCTTCCGATACCTTTGCTGCCACCAGTGACAATAGAGATCCTGTTCGGCAATCTTTGCATAAACCATCTACCGAGAAATGAAACACGCGGCAAACTATCTATTTCAGTATTGCTCGAATCGATTCATCGAGTGACGGATGGAGTTGAGACAGAGACCAACTGAGGGCTAGGGGGCTTCGAGCTCGATTCTGCAGATCGGCTCTCCAACGGGGATCTCAGACCTGACAGGGGCTAGAATCTTGCTGAGGACTCCGGTTACCCTCGCTTCGACATCCACTGTAACCTTCTCTGTCTCTACTCGGAGGAGGATGTCTCCCTTGTCTATTCTTTCACCTTCCTTCTTGAGCCACTCGACTATCATTCCGTGCTGCATGTCCTCACCAAGTCGGGGCATGAGAATAGTCTGAGAATTCATGAGACTGACCTGGCTACGAGGTTCGGGGGTTCAGTTGGATCTACGCCACAAGCTCTTTTATCGCCGCTATTATGCGACCCTCATCAGGTATGACGTATTTCTCTAGCGTTGGGCTGTAGGGTACGGGAACATCCAACGCAGCAACCCTCTTCACGGGTTTGTCGAGGATGTCAAACGCTTCCTCCACAACGGTAATCCCGATCTCGGCCCCGACTCCACAGGTCTTGGTCCCCTCTTCGACAACAACGAGTTTCCTGGTCTTCTTCACAGATTTCAGGATGCTCTGGATGTCGAGCGGGACGAGAGTTCGCGGGTCGATCACTTCTGAGTTAATCCCGTCTTTCTCCAGTTCTGAGGCGGCACGGAGGGCCTTGTGAACCATGAATCCTGTCGCGACCACCGTCACATCTTTGCCGGGCCTCTTTATGTCGGCTTGGCCGAATGGGATTGTGTACTCATCTTCTGGAACCGGCCCCTTCATCGGATAGAGAAGCCGATGCTCGAAGTAGATGACCGGATTGTCATCTCTTATCGCAGTCTTCAGTAGACCTTTTGCCTCATACGGTGTTGTGGGTATCACTATCTTGACGCCTGGGCAGTGCATGAAAACGGCATCGAATTGAGCCTGAGAATGCTCCGCTGCTCCCGATCCGAAGGAACCGAATGAGGTCCTTACAACCAAGGGAACTCTGCATTGACCTCCGTGTATGTATCTGTGCTTTGCGGCCTTGTTGAATAGCTCATCCATGCAAACGGCCAGGAAGTCCGAGTACATCACTTCCACCACAGGTCTCATTCCCATTATAGCTGCGCCAACGCCGGCTCCGACAAAGGCCTCTTCTGAGAGTGGAGTGTCTCTTACTCTCTCTCCTCCGAATTCCTTCCATAGCCCCTTGCTGACGAGCCTGACGCCGCCAGACTCGCCGACATCTTCACCCATTAGGAACACAGCCTTGTCTCTTTGCATCTCCTCTCTGAGAGCTTCGTTGATCGATTCTCTGAACATGATTTCTCTCATTGGACCGACACCCTCTAGGCGTAGAGACCCTCAAGCGCTTCTTCCGGCTTCGGGAAAGGTGACTCCATCGCGAATCGAGCTGCGGCTTCAACTTCATTGTTGGCTCTAGATTCGAGTTCCGCAATTTCTTGCTCCTTCATGACTCCCAGCTCGAGAAGTCTAGTCTTCATTCGCTTAATTGGATCCTTGGCTTTCCACTCTTCTACGCCTTCGTACGGATAGAATCCCTCTGTGTGCGCTCGCCAAAGGAATGACTTGCACTCAATGAGCGACGGTCCGTTACCCTGTCTTGCTCTTGTCACGGCCTCGTTTACGGCTTCGAAGACAGCTACGCAGTCGTTACCATCCACCACAAGACCGGGGATCCCGTATCCCGGCGCACGGTCTGCAATGTTCTTCACGGGGATGGCTTTTGATATGTGAAGAGAGACTGAATACTCGTTGTTCTCACAGACGAAGACAATCGGCAGCTTCCACAATGCCGCGAGGTTGAGACCGGAGTGGAATGTTCCCCGGTTAGCAACTCCATCCCCAAAGAAGCAGACCACTACTTGGTCCGTCCCTCTGAGCTTGAATGTGAGCCCTGCACCGTCCGCGAGCCCGTAGTGAAACCCCAGCACACCTCCCATGTCCAGAGCGCCCACGCTCAAATCCTCTACAAGCCATCCAGCTCTGCCCTTGCAGATGCCTGTGGCTCTGCCGCAGATCTCAGCCATTAGTCTGTTAAGAGAAGCACCCCGAGCGATCAGATGATTGTATCCACGATGCGTGACGACGACGTAGTCATCCTTCCTGAGCGGAGCGCATGCGCCGGCCGCAATCGCCTCCATGCCAATCGCGGTGTGCACGAAGCCGGGCAGCACCTGCTTGCCCATCTGAAAGAATTCCACGCACTTCTCGTCAAACTTCCGACAGATCAGCATGGTTCGCAGCATTTGACGTAAGGTCTTGTCGTCGACGCGTTTTTTCTCCTCTGGTTCAGTTCGCAATCCGGTCGCCTCAGTTAGCTCAGCGCTCTCACTGTGTTCCCAATGTCTCTTTGAAGGTTGTGGACTCGATACGGCGTATCATGTCTCTCACCGCAACTTCCAAATCCCAAGCAAGCATCTTGGACAACTATTCGTGCGCTACTTCTCTGGTTCTTGGGCGAGCTGAGTATCGACCCCACTTGTTGCTCAGATAGCAGTATAGAAACGACTTGCAGTCGCCATCAGCGATACCAGATCTCAGTGTGGAGCAGTGGGAATCACAGGGCGATCGTGCGCTCGCAGCAGACCACTTGTTTCCTAATCGGCTAGCTGAGAGAAGTAGCTTGGGAAGGCCAGTTCCATTACGGAGTGCAGTCCAGGTCTAGCTTCAAGACAGCTTGGTATGGCATTTACGAGCATAGCCGCGGTCGAGACTCCTCCTCGAATTCCCGGTTTGATGGCCTCGTTGATGTCTGGCTCTCCCTCTATCCAGACGAAGTCCCCTATCTCTACATCTTCGGCTTCAGGTCTTATCTGTTGTATGAGTTCAAGTTCGATGACTGACTTGCCGTCTGAGATGCCTCTCGCAGTCTCGGCACAGCCTGCGCACATCCCTGGATTGACTTCGAGGCCGACATCTGCGACTCTATGTGTCTTTGATACGATGGGCTTCTTATCGATCTGGATCTTGTCGATCCGCCATCCGATCCTGTCTGCTATCATTCGGATCGACTCGTGAAACCCCACATGTCCTGAGATCACCCCATCTCTAACACCCCTCTCAAATTCTTCCGGGGTGAATCCCACACCCAGTGACTTCAAGACCGACATTGAGCCCCAACCCATATCGTTGATCCTAGCCGACCTTATCCTGTCGACTCGGGTGCAAATCCCGGTCAGGACAATAACGAGCGCGTCTGGAAAGAATCCAGGGTTGGCCCCTGCGCCGACAACGGTGACTTTGTAATGTTTTGCCAGGCGATCGATCCTGTCAGCCGCAGCTGAATGCTGAGCTCGAGGGTAGACCATCTCCTCGCTCGGTGTGAGCACGTTGGAGCGGGCCCGAACAGCGGCCTCAACGAGCGGCACTACATCTTTCACGAATGATGTTGTCGATATTATGGTCACATTCGGTCGCGCACGCTTCAGCATCTTACGAACATCGCTTTCTATCTCAACGTTCAATCGTTCTCCAACGTTTGTGTACTCGCCGAGCTCTCTCCCGACCTTTGTCGGGTCAGAGTCAACAACCCCGACGATGCGCAAACCTCTTCTTTTCACAATCGCGGCGGTGACTCTCTTGCCCATGTCGCCTAGTCCAATGAGCGCAACTCTGCAAACCATTCCAACCAGCTCTCAGTGTCCCTCCGCCAGTTGGAAGATAACCCTTTTGAAACTCGTGACGCGGCGATCATGACTACGAGCAGACTTTCTTCTAGAGCTTCGCCAACCGTGCCTAAGGCTTATATTGGGACCAATCCGAACTAGGCCGAAAAATGTCGGGATGCCGTCTTCGTGCCCCTCACACGGCTCTTCTTTGCAACCGATCTGCACGGATCTGACGTTTGTTTCCGGAAATTCCTAGGGGCAGCACGCTTCTATGAAGCGAACGTGCTGGTCGTTGGAGGAGATATCACCGGAAAAGAGATAATCGCTGTGTTGGAGCAACCTGACGGCAGCTATACAGCTACAATCCAAGGCAGACCGCGCCGAGCTAAGGGAAAAGAAGAGCTTGAAAAGCTTGAGCAGAGTATCTCAGACTTGGGTTCGTATCCTTACCGCACTAACGAATCCGAGATGGAGACACTACCTGCCAGCAAGGCCAAGCTTGACCAGCTTTTCTCCCAACTTATGACGGATCGCCTAAGGCGCTGGATAGAACTCGCTGAGAAGCATCTGAAGAACACACACGTCAAGTGCTATGTGTGTCCAGGAAATGACGACAAGTTCGAAATCGATTCTGTACTCAACTCATCTGACTATGTGGTCAATCCCGACGGCAAAGTCATCCCGCTTGATGATGCTCACGAGATGATAAGCGTCGGCTATGCAAATATGACTCCTTGGAAATGCCCCCGCGACATCTCTGAAGATGAATTGAACAAGAAGATCGAGGTCCTCGTGGGTCAAGTCAAGAACCTCAGTAACTGCGTCTTCAACTTCCACTGCCCCCCGTTCGACACGGGGATCGATACCGCTCCCCACCTAGACGAGAATCTGAAGCCGGTATTCAAGGCAGGGGAAGTGGAGATGATCCCTGTCGGAAGCACTTCAATTCGCGATGCTATACAACGCTATCAACCGCTATTGGGCCTACATGGTCACATACACGAATCTAAAGGATTCTTCAGGATAGGCCGTACTTTGTGCCTGAATCCTGGGAGCGAATACGCTGAAGGGATGCTGCGGGGCGTGTTGATCAACCTGCACGAGAAAGGGTTCAAGAACTACATGCTCACGACCGGGTAGAGCGATCGGCCCAATCTCATCTGACGGTTTTAAATACGAATCGCGGACCAACATCGTCTCGGAGAATGACCTTGGCAAAGAAAGGTCTCTTCGTTAGAGAATCATCAGGTCTCGTCAGAGAAATGGGTGCTTTCGAGGCATTCAGCATTGCAGCGGGCACAGTAAACCCAACCATATGGGCAGTCTCAGCATTCCTCGGCTTCTTGATCTTTGTCGCGCCCGGCGCTATAGTCACCACCGCACTGACACTAGGATTCCTCATGATTTTCATCACATCGATAGTGTACTCGATGTTCGGGGTCGTTATCCCTCGAACCGGAGGAGAATACGTTAGTGTAGGCAGAGCAGTACACCCATCGCTTGGATTCACCGCAAGCTGGGTATTGTACATCTTCGTCATGCTAACCCTAGCTACCTGCATGACCTTCGTACAATGGACTCTGTGTACGGCTCCGTTTCTGGCAATGATGGGACACAGACTAGGCAACGCAACTCTCCTAAGCTGGGCAACCTCTCTATCCAACCCCAATGTGGTGTTTGCGCTTGCCATCCCAACGATCATCGTGACAGGATTGATTGTCGCCTTTGGCAGGAAATGGGTGACAAGAGTCTTCATCTTCCTATGGATCTTCATGATCGCCGGAGTACTTGTCCAAGGCTTCCTTTTTGCCACAAGCACACCTGAGATTTTCAAGGCTGCCTTCAGCGAGTACGTCGGCGGCACGACTTCCGTGGACCAAATCCTGAAAACGGCCGTGGACAATGGCTGGAGCCCTGGAACCTACAAACTACCAGAATGGACCGCGGCTGCGGTGGGAATCGGGGTCTCGGCGTTTCTCTTCAACGGTTTCGGCTACGCCATCGACTGCGCGGGCGAGATCAAGAACGTACGCAGGAACTTACCAATAGCGACGGCAGTCGGACTAGTCATAGTCTACCTCATCGACTTGGTTGGAATGAATCTCGCTGTTAGCGGAATAGGATACGATTTCATCTACGCTGCTCAGTACGTGCAGTCTTTAGGTCTCTGGACCCTGCCCTCTCCAGCCTTCATAACATACTTCGCAGGCGCACTCACAGACAACATGGTCTTGATATTCATCATGGGATTCAGCCTCTTCCTAGCGAACTTCGTGCCAGACATCGGCATGTGGTACGTCCTCACGAGAATTATGTTCGCGTGGTCTTTTGACCGCGTCATACCTACGTCGTTCGCCGATGTCAACCCGAGATTCCACACACCAACGAAAGCGATCATCCTCACAGGAGTCATCACGCTTGGCGGCTCAGCTTTGGTTGAGTATACTCCATATGCCTACGCCATGCTAAACACGGCAGCGGGAACAGCAACCGTCTGGTTGCTTGCAGCTATAGCAGCAGCCGTCATACCTTTCAGACTGAAGGACACGTACGAGAAATCAGCGGGCAGATTCAACATTGGCAAGATTCCACTAATGACCGTCATTGCCGCCATAGACGTACCGGTACTCGCTTGGACAGTCTACATGGCAATGACCACTCCAGCGATTGGAGCCACAGGCACACTTGCCGTCGCCATACTCGCAGGAGCCTACTTGAGCGGATTCATCGCATACTGGGTCTCAAGAGCCATAAGGAAGAGTCAGGGAATCAATCTCGACCTAGTCTTCAAGGAGATACCGCCAGTCTAGAGAGGGATCTTTGCAATCCCCCTCTCCCCTTCTTTTGTTTCCGGAACAATCATACTTAGTAAGTTTGGATGGGTCAAAAGTCTATATCCCCACCAGCATTACCACGGATGTCGTTAGGATTGAGCATCGATTCACTTGTTGACGATGTCTACAAGCTCGCGAACAGTCCGGAACAAAAGGCTCTGAAAGGGTTCTGGACTAGATTCTATGCGTTTCAAGAACCAGAGAAGATCCCGATCACCGTCGGACATTCGAGATGGTTTTACGCTGAGCAACTGGGGATCGACCTCGTTCAAATGTTTCGGAGCGCGGAAGCGTATCTTGAATCAACACTCCGCATGGCGAAGGCGCACAGGAAATGGTTCCCGGACGACGGGCTCGTCGGTGCCACATTCGGAAATTGGAACATCGTCGATCACATCACCGCACAGATTTGCATCTACCTCGGCCCGTGCTTCGACACGAGCATGTTCGGGGTTCAGCCGGTTCTTGCCACCAAAAGGGACCCAATCAGCGGAAGGCCGATCTTGAAGACCGAAGACGACCTTGATGACTTGCAGTACCCGGATTTCTACAAGAGCGGGATGATGCCGCTAGCGCATGAACTCTACGAGTTCATGACCAGACGTGCCAAGGGCAAACTTGAGGTTGCATTTCCAAGATTCGTAACAGGCCCCTGGGGAGTCGCCTGGGCGCTGAGAGGCCTGGAGAATCTGCTCGTCGACACTTTTCGAAGACCGGAGTTTGTTCACAGAGTTATGAAGTTCATAACTGACTCCAGAATGAGGTGGGAAAAAGAAAGGGAAAGTTTCCTGGGATCGAGGATGCATCACCCGCAGCTAGACAGCGACGAAGTTGATTGCGCAGTCATCAGCCCGAAGATCTACAAAGAATTCATCTTTCCCTATGAGAAGACTCTCGCCGACTTCTACGGAGGAGAGATATTCTACTATCACAGCTGCGGAAACCTCACGCCGATACTCGATTCGGTCGCGTCAATCCCGGGCCTCAAAAGACTCGAGATCAGCCCGTGGTCGGACCTGAAGAAAGCAGCACAGCTACTCAGCAGCCGGAGAATCATCGTCCAAAGAAGGCTGCGCGAAATCCCCGACGACGAGGCGCAGATTCAATCCGGTCTGGAACGAACACTCAACGAGGGACGTGGCTGCATTTTGGAACTAGATGTGACAGACGAGCCTCTACAGATATGCCAGCGCTGGATAAGAACCGCAAAGGCGTTCGTCGGATCACTTGGACGCTCAGCCTTGACGGATCTTCATTGACAAGAAAACCAGTGACCGCTTGAGATACGTGTGTTTTCCGATAATACACGTGAGCGAACGGGGCCAACGAGAATTCATCGAGGATATGGTGGGGTCGGTGGGATTTGAACCCATGATATCGTTCGGGTTCAACAGTCGGGGGGCTAGTGAACACGCGAGAACGAGCGATTTGACCCGTTTGCACGCCCCCTTTCGAGCACGATGTTACCATTTGTACGTTGAAGGCTGAGACCGGCTTCAGCAAACTCGATGTGCGCATGAGCAGCAGCACCCTCTGACATGCGAACAGTTACCTGAGCCTCGCACCTGAGCGCGCGCCGAAACGCTTGCGTCGGAATCCCACTAACCTACTCTGGTCTTTGCCCGCAGTCCTAATCACCCCTTCTACGAAGGAAGCAGTTGCGTGAGTGTTGAGTCAGCAATAGCAAATTTCTGGTTTTTTGCTATTACTGAGTAGTCAGCAATAGCAAAACTATTTATTTTTGCATTACCTGAGTATCAGTATGACATGGGAGGAGAAATCGGCAAACCTGCTCATCAAGAGGTTCGGAAGTAGAGCTTTCAGTACTGAAGAGGCTTATGCAGCACTGAGAACACACTCAAGGGTCAAGGGCGGGTACTCACTAGGCAGTATACATCACTTGCTCTATGCACTCTGCAAAAAGAAAGAACTCCTTCGACTGGGAAGAGGACTGTATGCATTTCCCCCATCTCCAGCAATCAGGCTAGCCGAGAGTGTTCACATATCCGACAAGCTCGTTGTTGACTTGATCCCTGGTGCTCTGGCTGAGGCTGTGACCGCTTTAAAGTCGAAGGCGATTGAGTTCATGGCAACTGGACCAAGTGTGCTCGCGAAGTATCATCACTACGTTGCAATGCGTCTGTTGCATCTCATCTATGTGCTTGATGGCACAGGGGAAGAAGCAATCGAAACGCTCAGAGGAAAACATTTCATGGCACTCCTGAACCCCAGCCTTCGAGAAATCGAGCTGACTCTGGAAACTCGCCCCGAATCAAACATCTTCATCGTAAGAGAATTCTCCAGTCTCGAAGGCAGCGTCGAGGGTAGAGCATTGCTAGAACGGGCACTCGTGGATTCGTACTTTGAAGCGACGCGGAGAAAGACACCGTTTCCCGAGGAGGAAGTGGCTAGGATTTTCGTGAATGTCTTCAGAAACGAGACGATAAGCCTGTCTAAGTTAACAATGTTCGCGCGGCGCAGGGGTATCGCACCCGAAATTGCCGCGGTCTTCAACATCCTCAAGCGCACGATTGGCAAGCCAAAGCCACTCTCACACGCCTCGGCAAAATACGTAACCGAGTTTCTCTCATACCTCAAGTGAGGTTCAGACTTGGGATGCCATTGATACACGACTCTCATTTCTTCACAAGCGACTCGATTCTAGAGAGATCGAAGAAGTACGACTTTCCAAATCCTGTTACGGTGGAGATGTTCATCTGGGACTGTGAGATCGCAGCTCAGTTACAGAACGCGGACGCACGCATGATCTTGAAGGGTGGCGCTGCAGCGCAATTTCTGCTCCCCCCGGAAAAGCAAAGGGGTAGCGTGGATATCGACATGCTAGCGACGGGCGCAATTAGCGAGGGCGATGTCTCTGATTTGATGCTCAAAGTGACCAGAACTGCCCCTTCCGTCAAGTTCAGTCCATATGAACCCATGGAGCCAAACCCGAGACTTCCCCTTGTAACCTACATTGCAGACGTGCCAAGTGCACTACAGGGTCTCATGAGAAGGAAGAACCTCGAAATCAAAGCTGATATCTTGTTGGCTGACCCCGGGCTGCCTACAACTGAAACCTCAAACGTGGAGACTTTTGCCCTCGAAGTTCCTCGAATGAAGACACCGACTCGTGGAAGTTGCATAGGCGACAAGTTGCTAACACTAGCAAAAGACAGTATTGGAATGACGTTGGAAGAGGATTATCCGAAGCAGATGTACGATATTGATCTCCTTTCCGAAGAGATGTCAGCACCAGTACTTGCTGACATCGTCGACGCGATAGGGAAGTTGACACCACTAGAGGCTTCCTATCGTGGACTGGACACGAAACCTGCCGAGGCAATTCGGGATGTGTTGAAAGTGACTGCTCGTTACGCAACACTCGACACAAGCATTGCGAGCCCGGAGGACAAAAAGAGAGTCGAAGCGTTCCAGCAGTTTTTCGTTAGCAAAGGTCAGAGGCTACCCTTATTCGAGTGGGCATCCCGTGCACTGCGAATATGCTTCATGACACGCCTCGTAGGTATGACGCTGGAGGGGAGAATGACGGCTAAACAAGTGGTGGGAAATCTCGGGAAGGCGCGGGATCTTGCAGAATCCCTCAACAGCATTCAAGGAACGAAAATTGGTGAAGTGAGGACTGAACTTCTAAGAATGATCACAGAGAAGCCCGCTTACTTCAGAGAGTTGAAAGGCAAACACCTGTCTAGGGTTTTCTGGGAAGCTGCTACCCCTGACAACTTAGACAAAGTGGAAAGCCTCTTCGCATAGATGAGGCGGCACAGTTGAAGCAGACACCTAATTTGTGAGGCGGGTCTCGTCCGCACAGTCTTTGGAGAGTGAACCAGGAGTCTGTCAATTCTCTCAATCGCCTCAAACACTTTCCCTTGTCTTCGAAGAATGCCCTATCTAGATCAGACCAAAGGGTTCGCCAGGCGACATCATTGGATAGCACTCATGAGCCCGAGCAAGCATCACAGCCATCGAATATCTTCCTGCCCCGTTTCTGCCAAAGTCCTTGATTGTACTGAAGATAGCGTCCAGCCTTTCTGCCTCGACTCTTCTATCTCCTTCCTCAGTGAAAGGACTTTTTCTCTGATCAGGTTCAGTTGGAGCTTTGCATCTTCCCTTCCGAGGTGTCCTGCCTCCTGATCCAACTCGTGTCACCGCACGAATTTCGTTCTGTTGATGTTTGACTCGAACACTCTCCTTCGCAATGACTCATTTTCGAACTTCACGCGAGGCGTATAGACGATGTAGCTCACAATCATGGAAGCCTCTACTTTTTCTGTACAGACAAATTGCCACTTGTCAGGTGCTTCGTGAAAGGCGACTTCAAACACATGCTTTCCACCATACCAAATAGCATCCTCAAGATGAGCGGCAAAATACGTATTCGGCAGAAAACCACGCTTCAAAATGCTCTTCGCATTGACTTCATTAGTTCCATGGTAGCATATTATCAAGAACCCCAATTCCTTCAGTAGACGACAGAGTCATCCGCCCAAGAGGTCAATGGAGTTGCCTCCTAGAACCGTCAACATATCGTTCGGGCTCAATGAACTTGAAGAGTGCTTCGACCCGTTGGTCAGGTCAGTTGACCAAATCCTTAGGGGGAAGCCCTTCAATCTACGATACCAAGTAAGGACTGTTTCTGCTAAACGTTGGCTGTCTAGAAGCCCCTTGCGGAGGTGAAGTAGCCCTCTTGGCGCAGTTGCGATGACCTCGAGATCGTTGACAATCTGGCGGACTTTGGACCAAGGCAATTTCTTTCGAAGTTGGTTACTCGCGAATGGAGATAACTATATGCTTCCCCCAGCAACCAACCCCTAGAGGTCAAGACGAGTTTCTCGGTATGGATGGTGTTCCAGCTTTCAACGTTGGGCAGGTTATGTGTTATGGGTTGGTTCGAAGTTGATGCTGAAGGTTACCGAAAAGTCATAATTGGTCGTGGACTCTCGCGATTGCTGATGGAGAATGTCAGCAACGCCTTTGATGCCAACTGCAAAGTGCTGGACGTGACTCTCAAGCGCAAGGCAGCCTCGCGTTTTTGTGGGGTCACATTCGAGGACGATGGCGAGGGGATGGTTGCAGAGCCTTCTGATCAGAATGACATCCCCAATTTGAGGTATTTCTTTGACCTGGGCAGTTCGTCGAGCCGCACAGGTCCAGAGCTGATAGGCAGGAAAGGTCATGGCACCAAGACGTACTTCAATAGCCGAGAGATTGAGGTCTTTAGTTGGCGGGATGGGAAGCAAGTGTATGCGATCATGGACGAGCCGCGCGCGCACCTCGCGGACCGAAAGGTCCCTGAGTATGACTGGGAAAGCAGATCCAGTCAGGACCCAGGAAAGCAGGGGACAAAGATAGTTATCCGAGGCTACAACCAGAATCGCACTAAAGGTTTTGGCCATGCCGAACTCCGCGACTTCATATACTGGTTTACAAAATTCGGGGGCATCGATTTGCAATTGGGAGTCATGGACAATAGAGG
>Ga0209725_1000499_pt1 | contig 24175 bp, 21 predicted proteins | sample I18A1metaG_FD_184145 | JGI IMG/M metagenome (GOLD analysis project Ga0209725, IMG submission 184145) | Lake sediment bacterial and archeal communities from Gulf of Boni, Indonesia to study Microbial Dark Matter (Phase II) - ​I18A1 metaG... | ecosystem: Environmental > Aquatic > Freshwater > Lake...
TTGAGAAAGTCTTGGTTGAGCTCGACTCCAATTCGCCTTTTCTCGCTGGATGGTTGCAGATGGGCAAGTTCGAGTTTCTGCTAATTGCCCCTGCCACATCAAATACTGTTGCAAAAGTTTCAATAGGCATAGCCGATAGTCTACTCTCCAATGCAGCAATTATGACATTGAAGACCTTCGTGCCAGTTTATGTCATGCCATCCGATTATGAGGAAGGAATCAGCTACACGAAACTTCCAAGCGGCCGGAATATTAAATTAAGGATAAGAAAAGAGGACGCGGAACACGTTAGAAAACTAGAAAACATGGAAAACGTTTTTGTCCTAGAAAACCCCCAAGACATTCACGAGGTTTTTAAGAAACACTTTAGTCACGCTGAAACTTGATATTTTTTAATTACAATTTAATTGTTTGTTTAGGTAATTTGGGCGAGGGCAAGCGATGTCGAACCTTATTAACCTGATAATTCCGCTGATCGCTGGAATACTGCTAGGCTACTTTTTACGCAACAAAAAACGTGTTAAACTTGATAAAGTCATATTCTGGGCGATAATTGCCTTAATATTTTCTCTAGGTTTCAGCATAGGTTCAAACAGCAAATTGTTGAACTCGCTACCCACAGTAGGGCTAACCGCCATCATAATTTCTGTCATGACCATACTTTTCAGCGTATTTTTCGTGAAAATAGCCAAAAAAGTGGTGAAAATTGAATGATAAAGTATATAATTCTCACTTTGATAGCTGGAATTGTTGCAGGATATATCGGTAACATCACAGGAAGCACTTTAGTCATCAACTTTGTGTCAGAACATTTGTTCGATGCTTTCCTCATATTATTATTGTTTGTCATGGGTTTATCCTTCGGACTAGACAAAGACGCGGTGGCCAAGTTAAAGAAGACAGGCGTCAAAGTTCTGGTTATCCCAATTGCAACGGCACTGGGAAGCATTTTAGCAGGGCTAATTGGTGGACTAATCCTCGGCGTCAACACGATCGCTTCTATGGCTGTATCCGCTGGTTACGGATGGTACACGCTCACAGGACCCTTAATAGGTGAATTATTTGGACCTTATTGGGGCGCTTTAGGTTTCACCGTAAATTTCTTCAGGGAACTTATCACCATAATTATCATGCCTTTAGCAGTCAAGCTAGACAAGCATGCCCCAGTAGCTTCGGGCGGAGCAACAACCATGGACACAACTTTGCCCATAATAGTCCGCTACTGCGGGACTGACATGCTTATAACGTCATTTTCAAGCGGTTTCATATTAACACTAACAGCTCCATTCACAATAATCGCAATCGCATCACTAAGATAAAGACGTGAAATCCATTTGGAACTGAATTATCATAGAACAGATTACTCAAGAAGGAGATAGGTCATAAAATTTTGCCACAGAAAGCTTTACAGGAACGCCTTCACGCGTTTCAGGGCTTTTTCAACTTCTTCCCGTATTATGTAGCCTCCAATATGAAGTATCGGTTCTTTTGCTTCTGGATCTGTGGCCATTGTTGCTGTGCATGGGTAGCTATGGTGGGCTTTTGCAATAGCGTCGTAGAGAATTTCTTTTTTTGTTTTCACACCAATAAGCTTTTTTGCGACATACCATGTGGAACCGCATGGCGCACTTCGCCTTACAGCAATAGAATCTATAACTTCAGCTCCACCCGTTTCAATCGTTGAAATTTCCAGTGAGGGCCTTCCAACTTTAAGTTCAGTTACAAATCTTGAAGTTGTCGGCTTATCTTCCACTGGCTCTAGCGAACAAAAAGGTTTCGGAAAAGCGCTTTCTAGGGCTGATTCTTGACACTTTTCCTCTACTTGTTTTCTCAAGCCAGAGGGAATTTCAGCGAAATCTTCTATAGGCACTATTAATCCCTTTATATCGAACTTTTGTATTTGATGCGGGAGCTCAAGCAACAAGTCCTTATGTAACCCTGAGGCTATGCATAAGTCAGCTTTTGGAATTTTCTTCGGCATGTACTTTTCTGGAGTTTCAATAAACGCTGGAAGCTCCAATGAGCTTGGCAATTCAATTGCCGCTCGGATGTTGCGAACATAACTGTAGACGCTGTACTTGCAAGAGTCGCAGTACAGCCCACATGACTTGCAAAAACTTAAATCATTTATCAAATTTCTTATCACGCGTTCCGCGAATTCTCTACCGTAAACAAAAACCAAAGTCAATATTTCCTTCTCACTTGATAAGCCCAAACTAAACCCGCACACACGCTGCTTTTCCAATACTCAATTTTGCCGTGACTGTGAGATAAAAGTTTAGGATTCAAAAACGGCAAAAGTGTCTTGATTAGTGGCTGAATAACGTTAATCTCAGCCAAGATTAGCCGAAATTCCAAGAACATTTAAAAATATATATAATAAGTATCTAATGTGAAGAACGGTTTCTGTAAAGGTGGCATCAAGGGTGGGCACTGAAAACCTTAACCATATTTTTGATCCGCGAAGAATCGCCGTTATTGGGGCAAGCGAGAGAGAAGGCTCACCAGGCGCTAGACTACTACGAAACCTGATAGGAGTAGGGTATAAAGGCGTCGTTTACCCCGTCAATCCCTTTAGAAGCACAGTACAAGGCATAACCGCTTACCCAAGCATCACAAAAATTCCTTGGAAAGTAGACCTAGCAATTATAGCAACACCCGCCCATACGGTTCCACAAATCGTCGAAGAATGTGGAAAAGCCGAGGTCCTTGGAATAGTTATTATCTCTGCAGGGTTTAGCGAAACTGGAGAGGAAGGAGTTGCCCTTGAAAAAAAGATTCTGGAACATAAAAAACAATACAACCTACGTATAATTGGACCCAACAGCTTCGGCGTGATGAGACCAAAAATAAAACTCAATGCTACTTTTGGAAACAAAACAGCCAACCCAGGAAAAATAGCCTTTATTTCGCAGAGTGCAGCGCTATGTGCTTCGGCGCTGGATTGGGCTTCGGAAGCACACGTTGGATTTAGCGCTGTGGTTTCAGCTGGTTCAATGCTTGATGTGGACTTAGGCGATTTGATTGACTACTTTGGAGCAGACGCTCAAACAAGGAGCATAGTGCTTTATGTTGAATCCATCATGAACGCGCGAAAATTCATGAGCGCAGCTAGAGGATTTGCTAGGGCTAAACCAATTATTGTGGTGAAAGCCGGGCGATTCAAGGAGAGCGCAAGGGCAGCGATTTCTCATACAGGAGCCCTGTGCGGAGAAGATGCTGTTTACGATGCTGCTTTCAGGCGCGCTGGAGTTGTTCGCGTTGAAGCCATTACGGATCTTTTTAATTGTGCAGAGGCCTTGGCAATGCAACCGAACCCCAAAGGACCCAACTTAGTAATAATCACTAACGCAGGCGGACCTGGAATAATAGCCACCGACGCTCTGATCGCAAGAGGTGGTAAACTTTCTCTGTTGAGCACTGAAACGGTTCAAGCCTTAACGAGTGCTGTGCCTTCTTACTGCAGTACTACTAACCCAATCGATATCTTAGAGGAAGCCACTCCAGACAGATTCAGGAAAGTAATGGAAATCTGCTTCAAAGACCCCTACAGTGATGGGTTCTTAATTATCTACACTCCACAAGGGATTACTGATCCATTTGCAATGGCAAAAGTAATTGTGGAACTTTCCAAACAAACTAAAAAAACCATCCTCACGTCACTGATGGGCGAAGACCGTCGCTGCCAAAGGGCTAGGCGAATCTTGGAGAAGAACGGCATTCCAGCGTTCACAGCGCCGGAGCAAGCTGTTTCCACCTTCATGTACATGCTCAGCTACACTCAGAACTTGGAGCTCTTATATCAAACTCCAGAAGAACTTTCCGTGGAGTTAACGATACCAAAATTCCTAAAAGAGGTCTTAAGAAAGGCTCTTGATGAGGGACGAAATGTTCTACTCCTACCTGAGGCTTTCCAATTCCTAGAAACATACAAAATCCCTACAATAAAAACTCTCGTTGCAAAAACTCCAAGCGAAGCTGAAGCAGTTGCCTCTAAACTGGGCTGTCCTATCGTTATGAAAGCGCTATCTCCACAGATAACTCACAAATCCAAAGCTGAAGGGGTTATTCTAAACGTTTGGTCGCCATCAGAAGCTAGAGTTTTTTTTGACGAACTCGCGAAAAAAGTCATGATTCACAATTCCACAGCAGAATTCCAAGGCGCTATAATCCAACCCATGATCCGTAGAAAAGGATACGAACTGCTTATCGGTTCCAAGAAAGACCCACAATTTGGATCAGTAATTGTCTTCGGCATGGGAGGAAATGCCACAGAAGTGGTGAAAGACATAAGCATAGGGTTTCCTCCATTAAACCAAGTGCTGGCGAGGCGACTTATGGAGAGAACCACAATTTACAGACACGCAGAAAAAAGTGGCCCCTCTTTTAACATCAAACTCCTCGAAGAAATTCTAGTAAAGTTTTCACAGCTTGTTATAGATTTCCCAGAAATAAAAGAAATAGATATAAACCCCCTCATTGTCGACGAAAATACCGCTCTAGCCGTCGACGCACGCATAGTCATTGATGAAAACAGAATTCTGCAGGAGACTCAGCCACACGAACACCTTGTGATAGCGCCTTACCCTAAAGAGTATATTATCCATTGGAAGCTAAAGGATGGAACCCCTGTGACACTCCGCCCCATAAAGCCCGAAGATGAAACTCTATTTCATGAAATGTTTAAATCCCTTTCAGAGGAAACTATGCGGTTCCGATTTTTTGAGATAATCAAAGAGTTGCCCCATGAAACCTTAACGAGGTATTGCAATCTAGACTACGATCGTGAAATTGCCATAGTTGCGGAGTTGCAAAAAGAGAGGAAGATCATAGGGGCTGTGCGTCTCGTCTTAGAACCAGGAGGAAAATGCGGCGAGTTCGCCGTAGTTGTAGCGGACCAGTGGCAAAGTCTTGGGCTTGGAGTGAAACTTACCGATTACATTATTGCGATTGGTAAAGACATAGGTTTAGAAAAAATCTATGGGTATGTTAATTCAAGCAACTTCAAGATGATCCACCTTTGCACCAAAATGGGCTTCCAACTGAAAACCGCTGACGGAGAAATCTTAGTGACATTAAACATTCCTCCGCCTTGCACAGAAATTCCTTTGACAGGTCAAACAACGATTAAGAATACGTGAATGAAAGAAAAGCGCGCACGGCGTGAAAAACGTTTGTATTGTCTCCGTAAACCTCTAATGTAGCAGTGCTTGCTGATGGAGTTACCAAGAACTGTAGCGCAATGAGCTTACAATGCCATTTGAGAGCTTTATCAAACCCATGGTGTTATAACCTAGTATCCCAACATTTTTTCAAACTTGGGGTAACAGCTCATCCATTCAACGCTCTCCATGTCGCTCATAAACATCCGCGCGCGCAGATCACATCAAGAGACCAAACTGAAAGGGTGAAATAAGGGTAACCTCCGCTCTTTTCGATGCTCCAATGGCTTTTATGGCATCTTCCGTGCGCGCGCGAGAAGCTTATTGAAATACGCGGTCGCGCTGAATACTGTGATGTTAAACGGTTGAAGGACATTGCGAAGTTGAAGCTTCGTACGTCGAGGCAGCTTTACACTTTGAAGGTTGAGCCTTTGAAGGCTGAAGAAATTGCAAAGAAGCTTCAATGCGAGATCCGCGAGATTTAACAATGCCTAGTCAGCCCTTCTTTTGATTAGAGCCTGCTACACACGTGATTATGATTTCAGCTTTATTCCATTGCTTTCCTAGCATATTCAGCGCCTAACACCATATTCTTCAACTTTTGGAAACTTGTCTCCCACGTTCTTGTTCTCAGACCACAGTCTGTACTCACGTAGATTCTCTTAGGGTCATTAACAAGGTTTGCAACGTGCAGTATTCTGTCTCTGACAAGCTCTGGCGATTCAACAAAATCGGTGTGAACGTCTATCACGCCCAAGCCATAGTTGCCAGTGAAACCGTAATCCTCAAACATTTGTATGTCTTTGTATCCTATCCTTATGTCTCCAATTCCAGTTTGTCTGCTATCTCTGTTCGCAAGTTCGAGGGTTAGTTGGCTGCAATTTCGCAGCTCGCAGGCATATCTTGCTAGAACTTCGTAGTTGCTGTAGCAATTGTGCAGACTGAAGGTGCAGTTGAAACCCTTAACAGTTTCGTTAAAGGATTTCACAAACAGCTCCATCTCCTCACTGGTGGGGTTCGTCGTCACAGCAGGCTCGTCTATTTGAATCCATAAGGCACCAGAATCCACCAGTCCGCTTATTTCTGGTCTCAATACGTCCTTCACCATATCGAGCAGAAATTCTTTTCTAGCCTCGAATTTTCTACGCTTAAAATCGATGTTTTCTCGGCTCAGCTTTTTCTCGTAATATTCATTTAATGTCCAATCAACTAGCGTATAGGGCCCAGTGAATGGTATTTTTACTTTCTTCACGGTATTTTGTCTCGTGAAAATAAACTCATCAAGATAGTAAGAATTCTTATGTAAAGGCTTTTCAATGCATGTGGCTTTTCTGAAATATCGGTAGTCAAAGGCCTTCACAAATCCCAAAAACTTGAAGCCAGCGATATTTCTTATGGCATGTTCATACATTTCCGTCCTCCACTGTTCCCCGTCATAAACAATATCTAGACCCGCTACTTCAAAAATTCGAATCGCAAACCTAGCAGACCATTCCAGAATAGCCTTTCGTCTGCTGGTAGAGTCTTTTTCAATTAGCAACTTGCCAAGACTTTCTGAATCCTCGATTCCCAGCTTTCTTCCCCAATTTAGAGCCTCGGCTATCTCGTTTCTTGTTAATGTTTCACCTTTGTAGCCTTTAACCCTCCACCTAGGTTTGGCTAAGCTTCCCGTTTCTTGCGTCGGAAACAGTTTATTCATGAAGCTCCTCTCTGAGACGTTTAGCTATTTCGCTGAGGCTATGCACCTTTTTCTCTGCGCATTCCCATGGCAGAAATTCCAAATCACAGTTCGGGCAGATGAAAATCTCCTTTGGCTTTGATGGGTATATCGAGTCGATGATTTCCTTGGCAGCTCTGACCAATTCGTCTGTGTTTTCAATCAGTGAACTTCTCGAGTCCAGCAAGCCTAAGGCGACACCTTTATCGAAACCATATTGTTTCAGTTTCTCAAAGTTTGTTTCGTATAAATCGATTCCTAGATGCTCTACAGGAAAATCTAGGGCTTCAGGCAGGATTTGTGAAAAATCTCCGAAAAAGGTTTGAAGACTTGTTTTGATGGGTATCCCATCTACAGCAACTCTTAGCGCTTCATTCACCGTGTTTATTTCATCTTCTGAAATGGGCAGCGCGCGCGCTCGCTTGAAAACTAGTGCCGGGTCGCTTAACTGGACATACTCAAATCCTAGTTTGGCTAGATCCTGGATCTCTTTTCTCAATATTTCAGCGTATCTAAACATGAACTCATCCTTGCTTTTGTAGAACCTGTTTTCTGAGAACTGAATAAAAGTGTATGGTGCTGGCAAAACAGCTTTCCAAGGATATCTGGCAGGTAAGTATTCAATGTAAAGTGTTTTCTCAGCTATACTTTGCTCACGCCATATTTCATCTACTATTACTGGCTTTCTGTAAAACATATTATTGTTAAACCATCTAGCCAGATTTCCCATTTTCACTCCCTTGAGGTTTTCCGTAAATGGTCGGAAAAGGTCTTGCCATTTGAGCATTCCATCTGAGATGTAACTGAGACCCGCTGATATTTGGCTATCCAATACTTTCAAAGCGGCCTTTTCAAAAGCTCTTTCCAATTTCTCTTCACTAGTCCATCTCCTTTCGTAGGCCATTGTAACCTCAACTAGTTCTTTTGTTCTGGGAAAGATTCCTGTCGTATAGCATGAGATCATTGCTATTCAACTATCTGCTCAACTAGGTCGATCAAACAAGCTTCTTAACGTACAAAAATAAAAAGATTTAGTGAACGGGGTTTGGTATGATATTAGACGATCTCCAACATCCACAAATATGATTGATTGAAAGTTACCGTGTGAAGCCGCCAGCAATTAAGTCCGCTACAAAGCATTGAGCGCATGCGAACTGTAATCACGCAATTTTAAAAGGCTTCCACAGGTTCAATTACACTCCTAACATAACTGAACGAATCGTAGACCTATTGTGAAATCATTTGCTACAACAGAAACAAGCCAACCTATCGCTTACTTCACTCCGCTTGTTTTAATTATCTTTGGTACGATCCACTCAAAACCTACAGCCATCATGTGGATACCTGCAGCATTGGTTGTTTTTCTAATTTCCCGAATCAGCTCACCAAAGATTTCAATGTTCTCTTCTAAGAAGACTTCTTTACTTTTTTCTTTTGCTTTTCGTAGCCTTTGCTCTACTCCCTCTGGAACTTTTATTCCAGGCACAAATTTGGTCATCCAATTAATCATGGCTAACGATTTGAAGGGGGCAACTCCGATAATTAGCGCGCGCGCTCGATTTGCGCTCGTTTTGAGCGCACGATGGTAGAAAATCGACTTCAAATCGTAGGTGGCTTTTCATTTCACTTGAGGATCTAAAACCGTCAACCTTATGCGTGAAATAGACTATTACAGTTTGGCGACTCTAAAATAGCGGCGATATCCCCAACATTTTAGCGCGCGCGCTGTTCTCGTTGAAAAATCGGACGAAAAACTAGAAAATGCGCGCGTGTCGTGAGGAGTTTTGTGCCTTCCATGTCTGGTAGCTTGATGTCTAACAAGGCCATTTTGAAGAATTTATCTCTAGATTTTCGTACAGCTTCTTTTCCGTCTCTTGCCGTATCTGTATTGTATCCCTTTGCTGAAGTATGGCGTTTAAGGTTTCACGTATGTCTGCGTCGTCCTCCACTATGAGGACGCTGGGTTTATTCTCTGTCACTGCTTTTCACCTCTATTCTGGATAGGCAATTTAACCGTGAAAGTTGATCCTTTACCTACTTTGCTTTCCACCTCGATGCTGCCGCCATGGATAGAACTGCAAGTATTCAGAGTCAAGAGTACTTTGCAATAATAGAAAAAGGGACAGAAGACGTTCCATGCACGGATTGAAGCTTGCAGGATTATAGAAGGAGAGAACAAATGGCTAACCCTAATCCAAAATGCGAGTCAGCAACCCAAGACTTGACAGAACCTCTAAGCGAAATGTATATTAGAAACAATTTATCCTTCGTTTTTCTCAACATCCGAGTGCAAATCTGGTGATTCGTAGACAAATTGTACGTGGATGGTTAGTTTGATGTTTGATCTAAAACCACAAGGAATCCATCGGAGTAGTAGGTGGCTTCACTACTTCATGCCTATGGATGGTGGTGAATGTTATTGGACTGCGAAAATTAGTGTAGCAGGAAATGCAGCTTATTATTATGTTTCAGAAACTCTTTTGAGTCTTCTCCGTCAGATTTTGGAGAAGGGTCAAACGCATTTTCCAGGCTTACTTGAAGTCAAAAACGTCAATGTAGAAATATCACGAGAGATGCTTGTTCATTCACCAGTTCCAAGTCACATAGCAGAAAGATCCTATGAAAAAATCCCGAACAAGGAGGTTAAAGAGGCAAAAATCTCAGTCTCCGTCTCGATACCCGCTGATGTGGAATTAACACTGATAGTCGAGTTTGATGAAGAAAAAGTCAAAGGCTTCAAAATCACAAGGAGAAATGTCCTTGCAAAATATGAGGTCTTAGCCATCGCTGCTGCTAAGACTAAGCAGAAGATTAAGGGCGCTCATATAGAAGGAAAACACGGTAAAGTTTTCTGGGTTGTCGCTTCTGATGATAAAGAAATGCGATTTGATGTCAAAAATATATATATGCAGGAACTATTGGAGGTGTAGCCTTCTACATCAGGTGGGGGAGCTTGGAAAGCAAAAAGATCGATATCTCAGAAGAGCTTGTGAACAGGTCACCAGATGTCGAGAAGTTGAAATATTGTTATGAATGTAGCACTTGTACCGCAAGTTGCCCCAGTGCTTGGATATTTACGAGGCGCTACAACCCGAAGATTTTACTTCAAAAGATCTCTCTGGGTTTGGAGGATGTTCTAAATGAAGTTGGACTTTGGATGTGTACACGTTGTTATCGATGTTACCAAAAATGTCCTCAGGGGCTTGATTTACCTGAAATCTTCTTAGCGACAAAAGATTTCGCTATTGAAGGAAATTACTTGCCTAATGCAGAAGGTACGCTTAAGGAAGCTTTGAAACTTGTCAAGGAAGAAATTTCTCTCGCTGCGATCTATGGTTGGCTCTGTCTTCGGCCTTCTGAGGAAGAGAGCGCGCGCAAAATCGAAAAGTTAGCCACCAGGGCTCTCAAGAGTTTTGTTGTTGATTATACGAAAGAAAAGATATCACCTGTGTCCGAGATACGCGGGGAAAAAATAGCCATAATTGGGTCCGGTCCAGCTGGACTTTCTGCTGCTTACAAACTAATTAAGATGGGATATCCGGTAACGGTTTTTGAGTCGCTGCCTGAGGCAGGTGGGATGTTAAGGGTAGGCATCCCCGAATATCGGTTACCTAAAAGTGTACTTGATATTGAAATTCAACGTATGAAGAAGATAGGAATAGAAATCAAGACTGATACGAAGATCGGTAGAGACTTAATGGTGGACAATCTTTTTCAAGAGGGATATAAAGCAATATTTATCGCCATTGGAGCTCACAAAAGCACAGAACTTCACATCGAAGGCGAAAATCTTGAAGGCGTTGTTGACGCCTTGGATCTCCTAAAAGAGTTTAATACGGGTAAAAAGGTTAGCCTTGGAGAAAGGGTTGTCATAATCGGCGGAGGTAATGTAGCTGTAGATGTAGCTAGGACCGCCCTTCGATTAGGGTCTAAAGACATTAATATCTTTTATCGAAGATCAAAAGTGGAGATGCCTGCCAATCCTTCAGGGGTTAAAGAAGCAGAAAGAGAAGGTATAAAGTTTCATTTCTTGATAGCACCAAAGAAAATTCTGGGCGAGGATGGACGAGTTGTAGCTTTAGAGAGTGTGCGAATGAGACTGGGAGAGCTCGATGAAACAGGGAGGAGGCGTCCAATACCGATGGAAGGCTCGGAGTTCACTGTGCAATTGGACACTATAATTCTAGCCATCGGCGAATCACCTGATCTTTTTTCCATGCCAAAAGAGATTGAAGTTGCTAAGGATAACACAATAAAAGCTAACCCGCTCACCTTAGAAACGAGCATGCCCGGTGTATTTGCTGGCGGAGACGTAGTTTCAGGACCTGCGACAGTGATGGGAGCAATAGCAGCAGGTATAAAAGTCGCTTCTTCAATCGATAGTTACCTCAGACGGGAAATTTCGGCTAATACCTAGTAAAGGTGTTTTTTTGGATAAGAAAGCTGTTGTGGTCGTCGGTGGCGGCATCGCTGGAATACAGACATCTCTGGATCTGGCTGACCGAGGACTAAGAGTTTACTTGGTGGAGGAGACACCGAGCATTGGCGGAAGAATGGCACAACTCGATAAGACGTTTCCAACTATGGACTGCTCGATCTGCATACTTGCTCCAAAAATGATCGAGTGTTTTCGCCACCCTAATATCACCCTCTTAACCTATTCTGAAGTAAAAGCTGTGAATGGCTCAGCTGGTAATTTCATCGTCAAAGTTTTGAAAAAGCCTCGATATGTCGATCAAGAAAAATGTGTGGGCTGTGACACATGCTCAGAAAAATGTCCAGTTAAAGTACCAAACGAATTTGAAATAGGCCTTGGAATAAGAAAGGCTATCTATACACCTTTTGCTCAAGCTGTGCCACGCATTGCGACAATCGATAAGGATCATTGTTTATACTTCCAAAAAGGAGTATGTAAAGTATGCCAAAAATTTTGTCCAGCTGGTGCTATAAACTTCGAGCAGGAGCCTGAAGAGCTTACGCTCAATGTTTCTTCTATTATTGTTTCTACCGGTTTCGATCTCTTCAACCCTTCTGTGATTGCTGAATTCGGTTATAAGAGACACAAGAACGTTATAACTTCACTAGAATTTGAACGCCTGATCAACGCGTCTGGACCAACTGGAGGGAAGCTCTTAAGACCCTCAAATAATAGAGTAGCCCACAAAGTAGCCTTCATACAATGCGTCGGCTCAAGAAGTCAGAGAACGGGCTTTCCTTATTGTTCGAGCGTATGCTGCATGTATGCTACAAAGCAGGCTATATCGATTAAAGACCACGAACCTACATCCGAAGTTTGCATATTTTATATAGACCTTAAGACGTTTGGAAAGGGTTTTCAAGAGTTCGTTGATAGAGCTAAGGATAATTGGGAAGTGAAATATATTAATAGGCGCCCAAGCGAGATAACGGAAGATCCGAAATCAGGAGATCTTATACTCCGATATGAAGACCCAGTAGACATGACGGTAAAAGAAATGGTGGCAGATTTAGTGGTTCTCTGTCCTGTCCTCGTTCCAAAGCCAGGTACTGAAAAAATAGCTCAAATTCTTAATTTAGAAACAGACAAATACGGTTTCTTTAAGGCGAAAGAACCATTTTATGCATCCGTCGACACCAACGTTAACGGTATCTTCGTATGCGGGGGCTGTGAAGGGCCCAAGGACATATCCGAATCGGTAGTTCAAGCAAGCGCAGCAGCGGAGAGGGCGGCAGAGGTATCGTATAATGTATATAGAAGAGAAGATTAGGACATGGGTGGAAATATGCCAAGGGTGGGTGTTTTCGTCTGTCATTGCGGCGTTAATATCGGCGGCGTGATTGACGTTCCTGAAGTTGTCAATTACGCCAAAACACTACCAGATGTCGTTTATGCCGATAGAAATCTGTACACGTGCGCCTCAGATGGAATAGACAGCATCAAGGAAGCTATAAAAAAACATAATCTTGACAGGGTCGTCGTAGCTTCCTGCACGCCCAGAACTCATGAGCCTCTATTCAGAGCAACATGTGAGGAAGCGGGCTTGAACAAATATCTCTTTGAAATGGCAAGCATCAGAGAGCTCTGTTCTTGGGTTCACGCAGGTGACCCTGAAAGAGCAACTGAAAAGGCGAAAGACATTGTGAGAATGGCCGTTGCCAAGGCCCGCTTGCTCGAACCGCAGGAAGAGTTGGAGATAGACGTAGAGCCTTCAAGTCTTATTATAGGTGGCGGAGTCGCAGGGATAACAGCTGCCACTTGCTTGGCTAACCAAGGATTTAGGGTTTATCTCATCGAAAAGGAACTGGAACTTGGTGGCATGTTAAGAAAACTTCATAAGATATTTCCAACACAGCAAGATGCCTCTGAATTACTGAAAGAAGCTATTGGCAATCTAAAAGCTCATAAGAATATTACCACATTGACATCAACGGTGGTTAAAGATGTTGAGGGATACATCGGGAATTATAGGGTTACAGTCCAAAGGAAGGATGGAAAAAACGGTGAACTTAAAGTTGGCACCATAATTGTCGCCACTGGGGCAGAAAATTTTGAACCCATGGAAATGTATGGATATAGGAAATATGAAAATGTGATTACGCAGCTAGAGCTTGAGCAACTTTTTAGGTCAGGCGAACTTGGGAGACCAGACAGAATCGTGATGATCCAATGCGTTGGAGCTAGGGAAAAAGAGGGCATGGCTTATTGCTCAAGGATCTGCTGCATGACTGCTATCAAAAATGCCTTAAACATCAAAGAGTTATACCAAGACACAGATGTTTACATCCTTTACCGCGATCTTCAGACCTATGGAAAAGAATATGGAGAATATCAGTGGAAAGCTAAAGAAAAAAATATTAAATTCATCAAATATGTTCCCGAGAGACCACCCGAAGTTATTCCCCAAACGAATGGAAAATTAACGGTCAAGATTTATAATGTTAGTATCAACGAGGAAATCAAAATAAAAGATTGTGATCTAACGGTATTATCGACACCACTTATCCAGCATCAAGCTGGAAAGGAATTGTCCCCAATTCTTAAAGTACCGCTTGGATCAGACTTGTTCTTCTTTGAGGCCCATTACAAATTGAGGCCGATTGATTTCGCTACCGATGGGATTTACGTGTGCGGCACCGCTCATGGCTCCAAAACTATAAGCGAAAGCATCACTCAAGCATGCGCCGCCGCCTCCAGAGCTGCTATTCCAATGGCTAAGAAGCATGTTCGATCCGAGGCCATCACTGCTCAGGTTAATGAAGAAGCTTGCATCGGCTGTGGCTTATGCGAATATGTATGCCCGTATGGCGCCGCCGAGCTTGTTAGAAAGCCTGAGGGAAAATGGGTTTCGAAGATCAACGAAATTATGTGTAAGGGTTGTGGAGACTGCGCGGTGATATGTCCAGCGGTGGCCATAGAGATGCGGCATTTCAAAGAAGAGCAAATACTAGCCCAGATAGGAACGAGTTTCCTGTTTCCCGCGGAAGGAGAATTTGAGCCGAAGATACTGGTCTTCGCATGCAATTGGTGTAGTTATGCAGGTGCGGACTTGGCTGGAGTAAGTCGAATTCAATATCCGCCTAACGTTCGACTCATTAGGGTTATGTGTAGTGGCCGAGTTGACCCCCTATTTGTTTTTAAAGCCTTTAGAAGCGGCATAGATGGCGTTTTGATCACGGGTTGCCATCCTGGAGAGTGCCATTACGTTTCTGGAAATCTGTGGGCGGAAGCCCGGTATGAAGTTGTCAAATCATGGATGGAGAAAATCGGTATGAAACCAGAGCGTCTTCGCTTAGCTTGGATATCAGCTTCAGAAGGTGCTAAATTCGCGAGTGTAATAAAAGATATGGTGGCTGACATGAAAAAACTTGGACCTAGCTCCCTCACAAGGTCTTTGACAGAAGGAGGCATAAGATGATCATCGTCAAATTAAAGCCCTTCGAAGAAATATTATCAATGTTAGAAGGACATCAAAGGATTCTGATAGTCGGATGTGATGGGTGTTCAGGAATCTACGAAGTTGGCGGATTGAGACAAGCCGAGATATTAAAGGAACAACTGGAGTTAGCTCGGGAATTGAAGAAAAGTGAAAAGATCAGCGTGAAGACGGTCACGGTCCCAAGACAATGCGACAATGACATAGTTGCAAAAAAGTTGCGAAGAGAGGTTGCCGAACAAGAGGCTATCCTCTCACTTGGTTGTGGAGTTGGGGTTCAGACCATCGCGGAGGTTTACGAAGATAAACCCGTGTTCCCCGGACTTAACACGATGTTTATAGGTATGGAAAATAAAAGCCAAGGAAAGCTATTTGAAAGATGCCAAGCTTGTGACGATTGCATCCTCGCTGAAACAGGGGGCATATGCCTTATTGCGAGATGTGCTAAAGGATTGCTGAACGGTCCTTGCGGAGGGCAAGTAAATGGCAAGTGCGAAGTTGGCGGATATACTAGAGACTGCGCATGGGTTTTGATATGGAAGCGATTAAAACAGCGTGGGAGGCTCGACCTATTTACTAAGTTCAGACACTTCCGCGTCAATCGGCAACACCCTCCAAGAGAACTTGAATTACCTATTAGCGTGACTAAATCTCAGGGGGGAAAATCTTGAGACCTGAAAAAACATATAGCGAACTTATGCGCGAGTTAAAAGCTAGACGATTTGTTTTTACAGGAGAATTAGAACCGGAGAAAACTACAGACCTCACTGAAATCATTGAGGCTTCAAAATTTTTAAAGGGGTATGTGGTTGCGTGCAATGTCACCGATGGCCCAGGAGCCTATGCGTATTTGAGCAGCCTAGCCGCATCATATATCCTACAGAGGGAAACCGGCATAGAGATGGTTTATCAGCTGGTGTGTAGAGATAGGAATGCCATAGCCTTATTTGCCGATTTGCTTGGCGCTGGGGCGCTTGGGATAAGGAATGTTCTTGCGTTAACAGGTGATCACCCAGCTGTCGGGGACACACCTGATGCTAAGCCGGTGTTTGACCTTGACTCTGCCCAACTAACCTACATGATCCGCAAAATGGTGGATGAAGGCGTCGATCTTTATGGTAATCCCATCCATAATCCTCCGAAGTTTCATGTAGGTGTAGCTGCTAATGCAAAAGCTGACCCACTGGAGCCGGAGATTCTGAAAATTGAAAGAAAGGTAAAAGCAGGGGCAGAATTCATCCAAACGCAAACCGTTTTTGACATAGAGGTCGCTAAACAGTTTCTACGAGAGGTTAACCGATTTAATATCCCTGTATTAATCGGCATTTTCCCACTTAAATCCTATGGCGTAGCTGACTTCTTCGACAAAAATATTCCCGGAGCAGCGGTGCCCCCAGAGTTGTTAGAGAAACTAAAGAGAGTGAAAGACTTGGATAAAAAAATTAGAAACCAAAAATACGACGAGGTAAACCTTGAGGTTTTCATTCCTTTCATCAAGGAGCTTAAGAAAACTCCAGCAGCAGGATGTCACATCATGGCTGTAGGTTATGAAAGACTCGTTCCGAGGCTCGTTGAGGCTACTAAATAGTAAACTCCCGCATCTTGCTGATTCGCAGTACTCACACCAAACCTCGTGCGCGCGCCAAGAGAATATTCAGGAAATTCGGATGGAACATTTAATGAGGAAACTTTCATTGAGACTGAGGAAGATTTGCTCTTAGAAGAATGATTGCAAAACCAAGTCTTCCTACTTCCTTCAGCCTCTATGAACGGAACTGTTCTTCTATGGTATAGATACTTTCTGTGAGGATTCTCGATGTAACCCATCTTCCTAAGAATTTCCCAGACTATTCTTGCCTGTTGTTCCTCTTCCGGCGGTTTGTGGTAGAGTATGTTTCAGTCCATGCGAAGAAGCTTGCACAAGGAAAGACGTGGACGATTCGTTAAGCATCCGCGCAATAAAGAGGTTTGTTACAGATTACGAGTTTGAAATGGGAAAAAATGAGAAACCGAACCCTCTACCTAGAAAGCACGATGAAAAGGTGGCTATATAGGTTCTGGTCCTGCTGGGCTTACTGCGGCTTATGAACTTGTCAAAATGGGTAATGCATACCGAGTTACCGCTTGCCAAAAGAGATACTTGACATTGAAATTAAATACTTAATAGATCTCGGCATAGAAATAAAGACAAACGCAGCGCTCGGCAAAGATTTGACGATAGAAAGTTTGTTTGATCAAGACTACCAAGCGATTTTCATAGCTATAGGCGCTCAGAAATGTCTAAGTCTGAACTGTGAAGGCGAAAACTTGAGCGGTGTTGTGCATTCGCTCGAGTTTTTACGAGCTGCAAATGCTGGAGAGCAAATCGAACTTGGAAGCAAAGTGGTAGTGATAGGCGGAGGCAATGTTGCCATTGATGCAGCGAGAAGTGCCAAGCGTTTAGGTTCAGGCGAAGTGACGGTGATATATAGGCGATCAGAAGAGGAGATGCCTGCTCATCGTCGGGAACTTGAAGAGGCAAAATTAGAAGACGTGAAATTTTTTTTGGCTTCTCCAAAAAGATTCATTAGCAAAAATGGTCAGGTCTCCTCAATTGAATGCGTTAGAATGAAGTTAGGACCTCCAGGCGATTCTGGAAGAGCATGTCCAATACCCATTGAAAACTCGCGCACGCTTTTTTATGTTGGGACTCATAGATCTCCCACACAGACTGAGATATTCCTTTACTTTGTTTTTGGAAACGCAAATAAATAGTGAAGAGAATGTATTGGATAACGTGGAAAACATGAAAATCGCGGTTTCCGGCAAGGGTGGCGTGGGCAAAACCCTAATCGCCGCGGGATTAGCGAGCGGCTTCACCGAGAGAGGGCTGAAGACGATGGCTATCGATGCCGATTCGTCGCCGAACCTTGCATTAACTCTGGGCTTATCCGCTGACGAGGCTCGTAAGATAGTGCCAATATCAGAGAACAAGCAGCTCGTTGAATCCAAAACCAGCACGGGCTATTCGGGCGTTTTTCGTTTATCCTTCACCGTGGACGACGTGGTTCGCCAATATTCTGTGAATACTCCTTTCGGCGTGAACCTGATAGTCATGGGCACGGTGCAGTCCATGGGCTCTGGGTGCATGTGCCCAGCAAACGCAGTCGTCCGCGCCCTACTTCGCCACTTAATCGTTGAACGCGATGAAGCCGTTATACTCGACATGGAAGCAGGTGTTGAACACATTGGCAGGGGAACCGCGGGCCGCGTGGACGCCATGCTGATCGTGGCGGACGCGAACCTGAAGTCTCTTGAAATTGCCAGGCACATACACGATTTAGCCGCAAAAGCAGGAATGAAACAAATCTTACTCGTCGGAAACAAAATCATGAACGAAACTCAGAAAGCAGCGATCAGGACTTTTGCTGAAAGAAACGGTTTGTCCATACTCGCGTTTGTGCCCTTTGATCAGAAGATCATAGAAACGGAAGTGCGCGGAGAAACCCCGCTCAAGCACAAGGAAATTGAGGCGGTGCGCGCCATAGACAATATCTGTGATGCTTTCACAAAAATGGCATCTGCATTTGACACTTCACCAACAAGTGAATAGGAGGCTAAATGGATGAAAACGATTGTTACCATCGGTCGCGGAGGAACTGGAAAATCAAGCTTTGTGGCTCTGATGACGAAAAGCTTCATCGAATCTGGTCAGGCTCCACTGTTGCTGGTGGATGCTGACCCAGACCAGAACCTCGCTGAAATGGTTGGAATAGACCTGAAAGAAGCTGGGAAGCAGACGATCTCCGAACTGCTCGTAAGCACGTTCATAGAAAAAGGCGGAACAACGGTCGGGGTCCCGCCCACCGAGAGAATAGAAAGCAAGATTTGGGCAAACGGTCTCTTTGAAAGCAGGAACTTTGATTTTCTAGCCGTCGGCACCAAGTGGGTCGAAGGCTGCTACTGTATGCCGAACGCCGCCCTAAAGGGCGCGCTGGAATCGTTAACCAAGAACTACAAGTACGTGCTCATCGATTCTCCAGCTGGACTTGAACACCTAAACAGAAGGATCACATCAAAAGTAAACGACATTGTAGACATTCTTGATCGCTCAAAAAAGTCCTTTGACCATGTTAAAAGGGCGCATCGCATAGCTAAAGAAGTCAACATGGAATTCGACAATTTCTATATTATCGGCGGTTACAGGTTTCCCCCGCAATTGGGAGGCCAAGCGGAAACGGCTCTGAAGTTCAAGTATCTTGGAAAAATAGCTTCGGATGAACGCTTAGACGAGTACGTTCTCGCTGGGGAATCTCTGCTTGGCCTGCCCTCAGACAGCGCAGCCTACGTTTCTGTGAAGGAAATTATGAAAACCGCAAGCTACATACAGCGATGACGCACTGTTTTCAAGAGACTTACCTTCCTATAGTTGCATCATGATTTTTGCTCAAAAAATCTGGAAAAGTTTAAAAACACTTTGAGTGTTGATAATTCCTAAACCTTTTACTGAGGTTTAAGATTTGACAAAGAACGTGCACGTAAAGATTGAAGAAATGAAGACAAATACGGGTCTCATTAAGAATCTTGAACTATCTATAGGAAAAGTTATCGATGAATCTTGGACGGAGCCCATGGGGCCCACGCCGATGCCATCCCTGGCTACTCTGAGAGACTGGGACATGAAGCTTCTTAACAGGTATAAACCCTTCTACATGCCCGACTGTGACTTGTGCTGTCTCTGCACTTTTGGCAAGTGTGATTTGACGGCTGGCAAACGCGGAGCTTGTGGGCTTGACATTGGTGCTCAGTCATCGCGCATAGTTCTTCTGGCTTGCTGCATGGGCGCTGCAACCCATACTGGGCATGCTCGCCACATGGTTGACCACTTAATCGAAAAATATGGCCGACGGTATCCTCTGGATGTAGGTGGCTTAAACATCAAGGTTGAGGCTCCCGTCACAAGACTTGTCGCTGGGATAAAACCTGCAACTCTCGGAGACCTAGAAGATGTATTAGAATACTGCGAGACTCAGATTACACATTGTCTCGCTGCTTCACACACAGGCCAAGAAGGAAACAACCTTGATTTTGAATCCAAGTCATTTCACGTTGGCATGATAGACCACGTTGGCATGGAAGTGGGTGACATAGCCCAAGTTTCTACTCTGGGCTTTCCAAAAGCTGATCCAGAGGCTCCTCTCGTTCAACTGGGCATCGGAACAGTGGACGCGTCAAAACCTGTCATAATGTGCATCGGCCACAACGTAATTCCATCTGTCGGAATAATCGATTACATGAAAGAAAACGATCTCGGCGATAAACTTGAAGTCGTAGGATTGTGCTGCACGGCGCACGACATCACAAGGTATTGGAACCGAGGAAAAATCATCGGACCAATCTCATGGCAACTGCGCTTCATACGAGGCGGTTTTGCCGACGTAGTCGTCTTGGACGAACAATGTGTCAGAACGGACGCTTTCGACGAAGCAAAACGTGTCAAAGCACCCGTTATCGCCGCGTCAGAGAAGAACTGCATGGGCTTTAAGAACCGCACAAACGACCCAGCAGACGAAATAGTCGCTGACCTCGTAAGCGGCAAAGAAGCAGGCGTACTCATCCTTGATTCTGAAAAAGTCGGCGAAGTAGCCGTGAAAGTCTCTCAGCAAATCGCGCCAATAAGGAAGAAATTTAAAAATCTTCCTGAACTTGACGAGATCATAAAACTCGCGAAGACATGTAGACAATGCGATATGTGCCAGAGATCTTGTCCTCAAGACCTAAAGATTCCCGCTGCCCTAAAAGCAGCAGCTGAAGGTTCACTTGTTGAACTCACCGACTTGTATGAATACTGCGTTGGTTGCGGACGCTGCGAAGAAGCGTGCCCGATTAAACTTTCAATTCATGGCTTCATAGTTAAAGCCGGCGAGAGGCAAATGACAGAGGAAACGAACTATTGCCGCACAGGCAGAGGCGCCATCCAAGACATAGAAATCAGAAACGTCGGCAGTCCAATAGTGCTCGGCGAAATCCCCGGGATACTCGCAGTTGTAGGCTGCAGCAACTACCCGAAGGGCGGCAAAGACGTCTATGACATATGCCGAGAATTCGCTAACAGACGCTTCATCGTAGTAACTTCAGGTTGCTCAGCCATGTCCGCAGGCTCCTACAAGAACGCAGAGGGAAAAACACTCTACGAAGAATTCCCAGGAGGCTTTGAGGCTGGAGGCGTCACTAATGTCGGTTCATGCGTTGCAAACTCGCACATCGCAGGCGCTGCTATAAAAGTCGCAAACATATTCGCTAAGAGAAACCTAAGAGGTAACTACGAGGAAATAGCCGATTACATCTATAACCGTGTAGGCGCGGTCGGACTAGCATGGGGCGCTTACTCTCAGAAGGCTGCGGCGATTGCGGCTGGATTCTGGCGCCTAGGCGTTCCAGTACTTGTCGGTCCTCACGGCAGCAAATACCGTCGCATGCTCTTAGGCAGAGCTGATAAGAAAGAAAACTGGGACGTTTACGACGCTCGCGCAGGCGAAAAAGTGAACGTTGGACCTGCACCTGAGCATCTGTTCCAAACGGTTGAAACCAAAGAAGAAGCCATGGTCACCATAGCCAAGCTATGCATAAGACCTAACGATACTTGGAAGGGGCGGTCGATAAAACTTTCACATTACATTGACTTGCACAAACGATTGTACGGAACAATGCCGCAGGATTTGGACTTGTTCGTACGAACACTTGCGGACATACCAATGACAATGAAGGAAGAAATTATAAAGATTCTAGACGAGAAAGGTTGGAAGGAAACAGTGATTCCTGACCCGACCTTGCTTCCGAGAATGATACGTAAAAAGAAGGAGTGAGAATGAAATGTCGTGCGAACCTTGGCAATGTGCAGAAGTCGCAGCCACAAAGAAAGCAAATTCCATAACAAAACCCGAAGTGGCTGTCGCCATGGTAAAGAAAGCGGCTCACCCAATCCTCGTTGTGGGTAGCAACGCCACTGAATGCTACATGGAAGGCAAACCGCTAATCGAGTACCTGATTGGCTTCGCTCGGGCGTCAAAAATCCCAGTAGTAGCAACAGCTCACATGCTCGGCGAGTTCCTCAAAAGAGGCTATGAACCAGCAGGCTTCATGTCTGCAATGGACATCGGAAACAGATTAGTTGATCCAGAGTGGCAGGGAATTGACGGCAAAGGCCCCCATGACATGGCCTTGTTTGTCGGCATTCCATACTACATGGAAGCACTAATCCTGTCAGGACTCAAGCATTTTGCCCCTAACCTCAAAACCGTAACCTTAGATAACCTGTATCATCCACATGCTAGCTGGTCTTTCCCGAACGCAACTTTGGAAGACTGGGCTAACAACCTCAAAGTCATGACTTCAAAATTTGAAGGAGGACAATAAGAAATGTCAATGTTTAAAGACATACCTGTCGACGTTGGCGTTATCTACGAAGGAGAACGCATTCGCAGAAACGACATGCAAGTAGAACTTGGTGGTCCAAGCATCAAAGAGAAATTTGAACTGGCAAAAGTGAGGCCCCTAGACGAAGTTGAAGACGGAAAAACAATCATATTAGGCCCAGACATAAAAGACCTGACGGAAGGAGGAGCCTTTCCACTCGGCGTCTTGGTCGAAGCTGCTGGCTCCACTCTTGATCAGCAGCTTGAAGGCGTAATCGAGAGGCGCATACACGGCTACATGAACTACATCGAAGGCTTCATGCACCTTAACCAGCGCTATGACATCTGGATACGACTAAGCAAGAAATCTTTCCAGAAAGGCCTGAACTCTTTCGAGTACATCGGCAAGGTTCTGTACAGACTCTTCAAGAGCGAACTGCCCATAATCGAGAAGGTGCAAATAACATTCATCACTGACCCAGCGAAAGTCCAAGAAATGTACCCAGTGGCACTGGAAGACTACGAAGCCCGAGACGCCAAAGCAAGAGGGCTGAAAGACGAGGAAGTTGACAAGTTCTACGGCTGTGTCCTCTGCCAATCCTTTGCTCCAACCCACGTGTGCGTTATCACGCCACAACGGTACTCGAACTGCGGAGCCATAAGCTGGTTTGACGGACGCGCATCAGCACAGATTGATCCCAAGGGACCAGTGTTCGCCATCGAAAGAGGCGAGCTGACAAATCCTGAAAAAGGCGAATACTCAGGCGTGAACGAGACTGTCAAGAAGAAGACGCTGGGCGAAGTCAACCAAGTCTGGCTTTACACTGCTTTTGACCACCCGCACACCTCATGCGGCTGCTTCGAAGCCGTTGCCTTCTATATCCCAGAAGTGGACGGTTTCGGTCTTGTCAACAGAAGCTTCAAGGACGTCACGGTTAACGGCTTGCCCTTCTCAACCCTTGCAGACTCCACAGCAGGCGGACGACAAGTAGACGGTTTCCACGGATTATCCATTGAGTACATGCGTTCACAAAAGTTCTTGCAAGCTGACGGCGGATGGAACCGCGTGGTCTGGCTGCCCAAAGAGGTCAAAGAACGCGTAAAGGACTTTATCCCCAAAGATGTTGTCGACAAAATAGCCACCGAAGAGGACGCGCAGAACATTGATGCTTTAAAAGCTTTTCTGAAAGAGAAAAACCACCCCGTTATAGCAAAATGGAAGGAAGAAGTAGCGGTGGTCGAGGAGGCTGCACCTGCAGAAGCAAAAGAGGAAGAAGGAGCCATGATACCTGTTGCAACAGCGGCGACTCTGCCGATAATGGCGGGCGGTTTCAAGATAATCCTGAAAGACGCAAAGATTTACGCCAAGAAAGTCATCATCCGCTCGATGAAAAGCGAGAAATCATAGAAAGAGGTGAACCTGTTGGCTGCAAAAAAGAAGGATGAGAACGCTTCTGGCATAAAGCTCAGTCCTGACTTGCTGGAGCTACTGGCGAAATTTCAGGAGATTGAGCTGGAAGACTTCGAGATGGAAGTAGGCGACTTGGAGCTATGGCTGGAGTCTGGTGCCATAGCAAGGCAAGTCATGCCCAAGCTAAGAGTGGCTCCTCCGCTTAGGGCTAAGCCTACGGAATTAATGGCTGCACAGTTTGCGCCTCCAACAGAGACTTATGCTGGCAAGATCGTCGAAGTGAAACTCGGAGCTACCCGCGGCGAAGGCGGAACACGCGGAAGATCAATTATTTTCGGAGGCGAGGCTGCGCCCGCTTTTTACACGTTTGAGCGCCCGACGCTGCATCCGCCCGTGGTCACCTTAGACGTTTTTGACATGGAGGTTCCCCTTGCGAAGGCGGTGAAGATGCAAGTGAAAGAAGTCCTAGGTGATCCTGCTGCTTGGGCTAAGCTTGCGGTTGAAAAGTTCAATGCAGATATGGTGACAGTTCATCTGATAAGTATTGATCCTCTTCTCAAGGATGCTCCGCCTAAAGC
>Ga0209725_1000500_pt1 | contig 24162 bp, 22 predicted proteins | sample I18A1metaG_FD_184145 | JGI IMG/M metagenome (GOLD analysis project Ga0209725, IMG submission 184145) | Lake sediment bacterial and archeal communities from Gulf of Boni, Indonesia to study Microbial Dark Matter (Phase II) - ​I18A1 metaG... | ecosystem: Environmental > Aquatic > Freshwater > Lake...
TGTTTTCGATGCGGTAACCCCGATCCAAGTTGAGCAAGTGAATACATCATTATGGTAATGTCTGGAAATTTGTTCCCAGACATCCGACATTTCGGCGCAGAAAGCATGAAAGTGGAGACTCAACTATCTCCTATTAAGAGTAGTCTACCTTAAGTATACTTCTGCACCAGATACGAAAGAATTCGCTCACACCACTTCTCAAAATTCGAAGATTGCCACATCTTCATCGGTCTCTACTGTACTTAGGCTAGTTCCTAGGACGACCTCAAGATGTCCTCGTAAAACTTCTTTAGTCAGAAAGGGCTGCCGAACAACGACTCTATGCTCATCGAGCTCAAATTTTCCCCAACCGTATTCCATTAGGATTTCAAGAGCCTTCTTCCGACCATCCCTTTGTGTCGTATCAAAGTTCAAATCCGCTAGGCAGCAGTCCCTAAATGTTCGGCCGCATCTCTTTCCCACCTCATACGCTTGTTCCTTACTCAGAGTCCTGAGGATCTCCTGAAGGGTATACCTACTTAGCCAACCGTACCTGTAGCCCCTAATGTAATATAATGGACCCTGCCACTCATGCATTGTAAATGTTCTGTACTTCTCTAACGCCTCGAGAACCAGAGACCGTCTGGTACGGTTCTTTCCTTGCTTCGTCACTTCATCAATGTACTCCTTCAGATCCCTAGAGATATTCACCGTCGTTATCGGCATGTCGCCAATACCTCCGATCGCATATTTATTTACGTACTCTTAAGTATTCATAGGCTATTTTAAATACGTCCTGATACGCAACACATAAATACGTCCTAAGGGCACAACGATTTTCAAACCATGGTGATATCTTTTGAGTGAAGTAGAGAAAGCGAGGATCACTAGACGGAAGTACTTGATGTACGGTGGCGGAATTGTTGTTGTCGCAGTTGTAGCAGCTGCTGGTTATGGGATCTATCAAGCGACTCTTCCTCCTCCAACAACGCCAACTCCCACACCTACACCAACGCCCACGCCAACACCTACCCCGACTCCGACTCCTACGCCTACACCCACGCTCGGCAAGATAGTCGTTCAAATAGATGAGGGAGCTCCAGAGGGCGACTTTGTCCTAGCAAATCTAGACGCCTTCAAGGCACAAACAGGGATAGAAGTCGAAACCGTCGGGATATCTGCTGAAGAAAGAGATACAAAAATAATAGCTGCCTTAATGGCGGGAGTCTCTCCATATGATGTCATGACGCTGGACCCTGGACCCTTGCCCTCCTTCGCGGCGACTGGATCTCTTGAACCTCTGGATGATTTGCTGACAGAAGAGGATAGGAAGGATTTCTACAGAGTTGGGTTGGAAAATTCAAGCTACAAAGGGGTCTTGTATTCGATACCATGGGCGGCTGGTGATCTTCAGCTATTATACTATAGGACAGATCTGTTCAAGGAGCATGGAATAGTTGATGACGAAGGAAATCCAAAGCCACCTACTACATGGGACGAATTCGTTGAAGTAGCTAGAAAGTTGACACTTGATACCAACGGAGATGGAAAAATCGATATTTGGGGCACATTAGTCACGGCGAAACAGCATGTGGAGCCTGTCTGGCAGTTCCTTAACGTTCTATACTCCTTCGGAGGCGCTGTACTTGACGACCGGGAAGAAGTGATTGTTAACGATGAAAAGGGTGTAGAAGCGCTTAAGTTCTTGGTAGACCTCGTGCACAAGTACAGGGTGGCGCCACCAGGAGCACCCGAATTTTGGTGCGTCGATACACATACACTTTTCATGCAAGGAAACGTGGCGATGGCTATGAATTGGCCATACATGTGGCCATACGCCAATGACCCAAAAGAGTCTAAGGTAGCAGGGAAGTTTGGAATGGTGCCAGTTCCAAGGAAACCCGAGGGATATTACTGTGCCGGAGGCTTCGGATTCGGATTTGCAAAATCATGCAAGTACAAAGAGAGTGCGAGGCAATTTATTCGCTTCTATACTTCAACGGAAATTGGAGTAAGCGAAATACAAATCTACGGTTCAGTGCCTCCTCGACGGTCGACTATGGAGCTACCTGAGATTCAAGGCAAAGAGTTTGATTACCTTCGTACCATTTCTAAGGCGCTCGAGCAAGGGAAGCCGCCTCCCAGAGTGGCTCAATTGCTAGGGATATTCGATGTAATTGCTGTAATGTATTCAGAGGCAGTTTCACTGAGAACAACCGTCAAGAACGCGCTGGATGATGGGGCAGAAAAGATATCAAGTCTCATGAAAAGCTGACACCGCGGTGAAGAGAAGCAGTTTCGGGCTACTGCTGGCCCTGCCATCTATAGCGTTTCTATTCGTAATCATGCTTTATCCGTTGCTGTATTCGCTGTTCTTTTTGAGTCTATACTCGTTGAATATCCTTAATCCAGAAGCAAGCGTCAGTTTCGTGGGCCTAGAAAATTACAGCACAATTCTCAGAGACGTCGGTTTTTCGCGAAGCCTTGTTACTACGTCGACTTTCACTATTGCTGTTGTGAGCGTTGAGTTCCTTCTAGGATTGTCTCTTTCCCTTGCACTAAATCAAGAACTTCGAGGCAAAAACGCATTTAGAGTGTTGGTTCTTTTCCCGGTAATGATAGCGCCTGTCGCTGTGGGGATTGTGTGGAGATGGATGTTCGTTGATCAGTATGGAATAATTAACTTCGTCCTGGAAAATCTGGGTATTAATGGCCCTCTTTGGCTGTCGGATCCTTCGGTAGCTTTGCTATCAGTTATGTTGGTTGACATTTGGCAAAATACGCCTTTCATGGCGTTGATTCTTCTGGCCGGCCTTCAGGCAATCCCTAGAGATCTATATGAAGCGGTGAATATGGATGGCGCATCTAGGTGGCAATCAACTAGATACGTAACCTTGCCCATGTTGCGCTCGGCCATCTTGATTGCCCTAATTATTAGAACCATCGACGCCTTCACAGTTTTTGATACGATATACGTACTTACCGGCGGCGGGCCTGGCGGTGCCACAGGGGTTCTCAGCATCTTCATCTATAAGATGGCATTCTATTCCATTCGCATAGAACCAGCCACGGCAGGCTCTTGGATCATGGTCCTTATGATGCTTGCTCTGAGCCTGATTTATGCCTATTCAACCCGATCTAAACTCTAGTTGACGGAGGCATGATTAATGCAAGGTGTCTATGTCAGAAGGATAGCCTACGGCTTTCTTGTGGTCATGACCCTTATCAATCTCTTTCCCATCGTGTGGCTTCTCATATCCTCAACTAAACCTGAGATTGAAATGTTTCAAGTTCCACCAACTATAGTGCCACGTACACCGTCTCTGGAAAACTACGAGGTCGCGCTTTTCAAAAAGCCATTCCTTCATTATTTGATGAATAGTGCAGTCATTGTACTATCGGCTACGCTATTGTCAACGATGACGGCAGCTATCGCTGCGTACGGATTGAGTAGATATCGTTTTCCCGGCAGCAGATTGTTTGTCGTCTTTCTTTTGATCGTAAGGATGATTCCTGGCATAGCTATTCTCGTTCCGATGTTTGTCTTGATGAAGAACCTCAACTTAGTTGACACGTACCTTTGCTTAGTTCTGGCTTACGGAACCTTCAGCATACCATTCGGTATATTGATGATGAGAGGATTCTACGAGGAATTGCCACTGGAGCTTGAGGAGTCGGCTATGCTAGACGGTTGCACACGTTTAGGCGCATTCCTAAGAATCGCCTTTCCCCTTTCGGCCCCTGGTCTAGCTGCAACAAGTATATTCAATTTCGTAATGAATTGGAATGAATTTCTATTTGCCCTAGTGCTAACCTCTACTGTAGCTTCTAAGACTGTGCCGATAGGACTAACAGAATGTATCAGTCTCTTCCGAGTAATGTGGGGGCCCCTCACTGCAGCAACCGTAGTCTTTATTCTTCCAATACTAGTTTTCGCAATATTTGCTCAAAGGTATCTGGTGGCAGGATTGACATTTGGTGCAGTGAAAGGGTAAAGCTAGATAAGCGTACCCGTCATATCAATTCTCACGAATCCACGAGAATCTACAAGATCTTAATTCTTCTTAAAACTGCTTCGAGTTCCTTTGTTGCTCTCTTATTTAGAGGTACGGACGGACCTCTTCGATAGGTTGATGCTATCACACCTCTCATTCTAAGAGTTGTCATTTCTATCTCGACCCATGATATTGCATTCAGCAAACAGAATTCTAGGAAGGGTCTATACCAGTCAAATGTTGTCCAGGCTTTCTCACGGTCTCCTCGCATGAAATCTTCGAAAGGCCCCACAAACATCTCAGGTATAGCGGCGCCAGGGATATTGCCCTCACTTCCTAATGCTAATTCCTCAAGCATGTTCTTGCCACCCATTCCTCCGAAGACCGTCAATTTGTCTCCAGCAAGGTTCTTGATTTGTTGAATCTTGCCCATTGAATGCAGGCCTTCAACCTTTATGTATCGGATGTTGTCGTTTTCCTCAGCCATTTTCGCTATTAGGTCGGGGCACATATGAACTCCGGTGACTTCGCCGTCGTCATCTTGAATCATTAGGGGAATGTCTACGGCCCTAGAGACTGCTTTGAAATGAGTCTCTACATCAAGAGATGATTCGATCGCGCTAAAGTATGGGGGCATCACTATGATGGCATCAGCTCCAGCTTCCTCAGCATGTCTGCTAAGCTTCACCGTAGGATCGGTGCCTGAATGAGATGTGCCAGCAATGACAGGAACTTTTCCATTCGCTTCATCTACAACGATCTCTATCACTTTTCGACGTTCTTCATCACTGAACTTGTAGAATTCTCCTCCCATAACCATAGGAGTCAAACCATGGACGCCTTTTTCAATTAAGAATGTTACTAGTCTCTTTTCACTTTCTATATCCACTTCACCGCTGTCTGAACAAGCCGTCAACAAAGCTGGGAAAATTCCCTTAAGCTTCTTCGCCATTCCACGTCAACTAAGCCTGAGGTCATTTCGTCTTGCTGAAATAGAAAACTGCTTTTGTCGATTCACCTTTCTCCATTGCTTCTAGTGCTTCGGTCGCTTGGTCTAGTTCAAACTTGTGGGTCACAAGTTCCCTTATTGGATACTTATCTTTGATTTTCTCCAGAAGTCTCAGGTATGCGTAGATGTGCTTCGGCGTGTAACTAGCCGAACCATGCAAGTGGAGCTGTCGAAACGTTATACTATAAGGTTTAATAGCCACTTGTCCTCTATCCGTCCAGTTGCCTATAACAAGGTACCTACCGCCTGCACGTGACATCGCTATACCTTCATTAACGGCGCTTGGCACACCCGTACATTCTATTACGACATCCGCTCCACGTCCCTCGGTCAAATCCTTAACCTGCTCGATGCGTTCGTTTGAATCTGTCGTTATGTTGATGTCAATCAAATGGTCGGCTCCGAGTCTTTCTGCCATCCTGAGTCTACCTTTGGGCGCGCCAACCATGATAATCTTTCCGGCCCAACGCTCTTTCGCATAAACCACGCTGAAAAGTCCTAAGGGTCCTGATCCCTGAATTACAACAGATTCGTCTAGACCGATCGGAACATACTCAAAACCATGGAGCATTGTAGGACCAGCACATTGGAAGGGGGCAGTCAGGTCGGAAGACAATTTCTCCGGTAGCTTGATGAAACCAGCGAACCCTTCTGGAATATACACATAGTCGCAGAATCCACCCATGAAACAAAAGGGAGCCCTGTGTATGTTCGTTGTGTTCCTAAGACTACCCAAGTGCTTTAAGTCAGCACACTTGGTGTAGTCGCCCCTCAGACAAAAATAACACGCTCCGCAGGGTATCCCGTAGATAACCGAAACCAAATCATCTTGTTTGACAGGTTTCCCAAAGAAGTCCTTTGTTACTTTTCCCCCAAGGTCATAAATCCTTCCAATTATCTCATGCCCAAGAATTGTTGGAAAAGCCAAGCCCTTATCGCGGCCTCTCCATTCATGTACGTCAGTCCCACATATTCCTGATATGATGGTCTTTAGCAAGACATCGTTAGGTTTCACTTCAGGTATATCGCGCTGCCACATCTCAAGTGGTTGATTAGGAGCTGCGACAACCGCTATCTTTCCTGCTTGTGTCATCTCTGCACCATCCTTCTCGATATCGCTAGACTACCAAGCTGGCATCTCAGGCATCCACTCAGGTCTCTCTTGGTCACAGTAGTAGTGATATGGACCTTGCCTGTTGTAGAGCTCAGCGTACTTGAGGACCTTCTTTTCATCGAGTTCGACACCTAGACCAGGACCTTTGGGCACGGCCATAGACCCTTTCTCGTAGGTAAGCTTTCCTCCCGCAACTATATCATCCACTTGATGATGATAGTGGGTCTGATTGGCGTGAATAATAAACGGCATAGATGCCGCAAAGTGGATAATCGCGGCTGTCGAGATTCCAAGCTCGCCGCCGCTATGTAGCCAAAAGTCTAAGTTGCAGATCTCAGCAGCCGACGCAAGTTTCCTAGCCCTTAGGATTCCTCCGGAGTGATGTAGGTCACCCACAATGGCATCTGCCGCCTCTAGCCTGAGTATTTCTGGAATCAAAGATGAGTGCGTTGAAATTGGGGTATTGACCAATCTTCTAACTCGTGCCAATGCGTCTATACCTTTCGTAGGCTCTTCAACGTTCTTGACGCCATATTTTTCCATGGCCTTAATTACACGAATAGATGTTTCAGGAGACCATACTGAGTTAGGATCAACTCTTAGCTCAATATCTTCACCCACGACGTCCCGAATTTCCTTGATAGTTTGGATATCATTTCTTGGAGAGAATATTCCCAGTTTTATTTCTAGTGTCTTGAATCCTTCTTTCTGAATAACTTCTGAACAGAATTTCGCAATTTGTTGAGGAGTCGATTCGCCTCCTGTTTTTGCTTGGCCAAGATACCGAGGCATTATATAAGCAGCGAACGCTACTCTCGTACGACGGGTGCCACCTAATAAGTCGCAAACTGGTCTACCAATTGCTTTACCCATAATGTCCCAAAGCGCCATCTCAATGCCAGCGAATGACGTTAGATCTGCCTCCCAACGACCGAAGAAAGTCTTTTCGGGGTACCAGACGGATTTCGCTACTATCTGTTCAAGGTTAAAAGGGTCGCAATTGACTATAGCGGGCTTTATTTCGTTGTCAATAAGTTCCTTAGAGTAAGCACCAGTGGTTTCTCCCAGCCCTACTATTCCTGCATCCGTAGAAACCTCAACTATTGTTCTCGTAATTCCTCTTACAGTTCCTAAAGCCCACCGAAGCGGCGCCTCCATCGGCATATTCACAACGGTCGTTTTGACATCCGCTATTTTCAATTCAACCATCACTAATGAGCGAGCGGTTGTGCAAAACGATATATATAACTTTCGTAAAACTGGCGGTCGGGACGGAGTTTTGGCGGGCTTTCGTGGAATGATATTGAGAGTTGACCTTACGAATGGGAAAGTAAGTAAGGAGCATCTGAATGAAAAGTTCGCTAGGAAGTTCTTTGGCGGTCGATGTCTTGGCGCAAAGATCCTATTTGATGAGTTAGCTCCGAGAATAGACCCTCTCGGCCCGAAGAACAAGATCGTCTTTGCGGTAGGACCGATCGTTGGGGCTCCATTCATCGGGAACTCAAGGTATGTTGTGATGGCAAAGTCGCCCTTAACAGGAGTTTGGGGCGAGTCAAATTCAGCAGGTTTTTTTGGGCCAGAACTAAAATTTGCTGGTTACGATGCTGTAATCATAGAGGGCAGAGCCGAAGTTCCAGTATATTTGTGGATAAACAACGACGATGTGGAGATTAGGGGAGCATCTCATTTTTGGGGCAAGACAACAGGCGATACCATCAGCAGTATCTTGAATGAGGTAGGTGACGACAAGACTCGAGTGGCATGTATAGGAATGGCGGGTGAAAAGCTCGTGAAATACGCGTGCGTGGTCAGCGACTTTCATCATGTGGCTGGTAGAACAGGCATGGGTGCTGTAATGGGTTCCAAGAATCTTAAAGCGGTTGGAGTTCGCGGTACTAAGAAAATAGAAATTGCTGATGAAAAAGAGTTCTTCAAATTGGCCAAGAGAATTCACGATGAGGTCTGGGATCGCGGAGGAAAACTCATGTATCTTCATGGTACGACGGGATATCTTGATGAGACTGATGCGAGTGGGCGATTACCTACAAAGGCTTTCCTGAAATGTAGATTTGAGGCTGCAGACAAGATAACTGGAGAGGTCTTAACAAACACGATGATGACAAAGCGTGTAACATGTTACGCATGTGACCAGAGATGTGACCGGCTTGTAAGGGCACAAGAGCCCTATATTGTAGATGAGAAATACGGCCATCCTGAATATGAAACTGCGGCAGCATTTGGCTCACTATGTATGAACTCGGATATCGTATCTATAGCTAAAGCAAACGAGTTATGCAACAAGTATGGCCTTGACACGATCTCAACAGGAGTATGCATAGCATTCGCCATGGAATGCTTTGAACATGGAATACTAACGGAGAATACCGGAGGACTAGATCTTTCGTGGGGAAACTCCGATTCAATCGTGAAGCTAGTTGAGAAAATCGCGCTACGAGAGGAATACATAGGCGATCTCTTGGCTGAGGGCGTAAGGACGGCAGCGAAGGAATTAGGCAGAGAAGCCGAAAAATATGCTTTGCATGTGAAGGGAATGGAGCTTCCGATGCATGAACCGAGAGGAAAGAAGGGTTTGGCTATCTCGTATGCGGTTTCAAACAGAGGAGCTTGCCACCTGCAAGCAACTCACGATGACTCTTTCGAAATCGAAGACAATATGCTTCCTGAGTTAGGTATCACTAGGCCTATTGACCGACTCGATATGAGCGAGCAGAAGGCCAAATATGTTAAGGTAGCAGAAGACATAAAGGCTCTCGAGGACTCGCTAGTTCTATGTGAGAACGCCGGTTGGCCCGCTTTCACTCAGATACGTAACCTAGTGGGAATAGTTAATGCCGTGACTGGCTGGGATCTCACATTTGGAGAAATGGTTTCGGTCGGTGAACGGGCCTTCAATTTGTGCAGAGCGTTCAATGTCCGAGAGGGCATTACCAGAAGTGACGATTCGATTCCGCCGAGACTCATGGAACCTTTGACTGAAGGCCCCTACAAAGGACAGGCAATTGAGTCAAAGGTCTTTGAGGAAATGATGAACAAGTATTACGAGTACAGAGGATGGGATGCTGGCTCCGGGTTTCCGACAGCCAGAAAACTTGACGAACTCGGACTTGACTGGGTGCGACTAGAACTTCAAAGCATGAGATATATATGAACAACATTCGGGATACCTACGATCCAGTTTTCTGTGACACAGATGTTTCTAGATTTCATTGCTATCAGCTGACGGGAGATAGCCTTCCTGCATTATTTTAAGCCAAAATCCAATATGAATGCGGCGTAGTCAGGAAAAATCCGAACCTTCAATTTCAGAACTAGTTCCAGCAGCGAGAACGCTTCGCAAGAAATCGCACAATAGGCCACAACTCCGCGAACTCGGCGTCTCTCCTAGGCCATAGAATTCCTAGACACAGGTTCGAACCTTCCGAGGCATGAACCCCGCAAGAATTTTGAAACCAATTCTAGCAACAATAACGCTACGAAACTCCGCCACAATAGTCACACACACAATTCGATGATAGTTTAGGGGAGGAATCCCCTTAGATTCGTTGTTAGCTTCCGTGGAACTCACTGATTTCTCTGTATTCCGGAGCGCCGAGGAGGGGCGCAACGATAAGAATACCCAACATGTGAAGGAGGTGTGAGAATGTCAGCGGAAGGGTCTGTGGAGTCTGGAAAACCTACAGTTGAAAAGAAAGAGGCGCGACGAACGTCGCGTAGAGATTTCCTCTGTCTAGGAGCGGGTCTTGCAGTAGGCGCAGCAGCAACATATCTTGCTATGCCACAGCCACTGAAGGAGACATTCAGCGGCAAAGGAGCGACGAAGGTGAAGATCACAGTACTCAGAACTTCAGGCATGAACGAGGTATTCCCCAAGGGCCTTCCAGTCAAGCCGAAATATAGCGGGGCGTGCCCCATCTTAACTGAAGGTCAGGAGTTCATTGTCGATGCGGAACGCCCTTTGAAATCTACAAAAAGGTCTCTGACAGACTGGAGTAGATCGAGATTGCCTCGTTTGAATGGTGTGGTCGATAATATGCAGGGGCAATGGGATCAAGCCACGACGATACTATTCTTTTTCGACACTCTTGTCCCTATCATCGAATTCAGCGATCGTCTCAGGATTAGGGCTGTGACAAAACGAGAGAAGTTTGATATGGGCTGGAGATTGATTAAGGGAGAAATGTATCTTAATTTCGTCGTGGATTGGGCGCATCGATTAGACATAGATGAACAAGATGAGTCCCTCAAGTTGGCTGTTTGCTTGCATCTCTTCGATCGGTACGGTCTTCTTCAGGTTGAACCTGCAAGCAGTCGCGTGATATTTGAACCCAGACTTGAGCCATTAAACTTGAAAGACCTAGTCTTCGACCCGAATCTATTATCGCACAAGGAACCTGCTCGCTTTCAAGGATACCTTCTCACGAAGATTAATGAGATGAAGGGCTCCTGGAAACATGTGGCTGAGAAACCTTGGCCAGATCAAGCGATACTGGCTGGTAAGCGGTTGTTATGGGTGAAAGCGAGACGGGAATATGAAGACAAGCTGGTGGATCTCATGATCGCCTTCGAAGCACTACTTCTTAAACGTTATGAAAGAGAAAAGGGTGAATTGATCGCAAGAAGGGCAGCAAGACTGATCGAAACCGACACCAGTATTCTCAAAAACACTTGCAATGAACTCTCGACTGCGTATCAGTTGCGGAATGACATCGTCCATGAAGGTGCTCCCGACTTCACGAGACTCAAAGGATATTTCTTCGAGCGATTTGTCGAGTTCGTCGAGGTATATCTACGTAGAACCCTTCAGGAATTTGTTATGAAGTCTATCTCTCGTAGATAAACAGACGCTAATTGCTTCTCTAGATTCAGGTCGATAACCAATTTTCCCTAAGAGCGGGCTAGGGATTGTGTGTGTACCGTCCTTTGGTGTGAGCATCGTAATTTGAACCACGAATTCTTGTGTATATGCCCCATAAAGAGGCGAAAACTGTATCAATTCCTCAGATGAAATTAGAGAAGACTACACAAATGATGGGGAGAAGACTGTGGGAAGGATTGGTTTTGGTTGGAGGATACCGGAGTTTCCTATCAATGGAACCAGAGGACTGGAGTTCGTCGCTGAGATTCTGCGTTCACTGGAAAGAGTTGAGGGGACTTTCGACTCTGCTTGGCTCTCAGACCATATGATACCTTGGGCTAACTGGCAGAGCCCGGACACAGACAACCTAGAAGGCTGGACTACTATCAACTACCTGATAGGCGTGTTCAAGCGTCTCTCCTTCGGTCACATTGTACTCTGCAACTCTTACCGCAACCCGGCGTTGCTGGCTAAGATGGCCGCTACTCTCAGCCTCTTAGCCCCAGGTAGATTTATTCTCGGAATCGGCGTAGGCTGGAAGAAGGATGAGTACCTCTCCTATGGCTATGAGTTTCCTGAAGCCTCAGATAGGATTGAAGCGCTTGAAGAGGCTGTTCAAATCATACGGAAGATGTGGACTGAAAAGGTTGTCCACTTCTCTGGAAAACACTACAAAATTGCCGGCGCCTATTGCTTTCCTAAACCTGATCCCATCCCGCCAATTATGATAGGCGGGGGTGGCGAGAAGCTTACGCTAAAGGTGGTGGCTTCCCATGCTGACTGGTGGAACTTGGGCTGTACTCTAGAGGAGTACAGAAACAAACTCGAGGTTATCAGACGCCACTGTGAGAATGCAAGGAGAAGCTATGAAACAATCAAGAAGACATGGGTCGGCTGCATCGCCGTCGCCAAGACCGAAGACGAAGCTCTTCGATTAGCCAAGAACAACCCCTTCGGGGCTAGTGAGGCAACAATCATCGGAAACCCTGAGCAAGTTTCTCAGAGACTTGCAGAGTTCGTAGACCTCGGTGTTGAGTATTTCATATTTAGATTCTTGGACTATCCGAGCGCGACCGGAATAGAAATGTTCACTGAGAAAGTCGCTGGGAAGCTTTAGAACCCACATCTACTTCCTAGGTCTGTTCTTTACGCCTTTTCTAAACCTGGTATCACTCGTTCGCGGCGTAAACTGCCATTCCGAGAAGGGGGTTGTTAGGGATTCTTCCCCTAACAGTGTGATAGGAGTAATTTTGTGGTGTGTGTGTCACTTGGTGCGAGCATCGCAATTTGAACCATTGAAGTCCTTTTTGTGTGTGTGCCCGCCACAATAGTACAGCTGGATTTGGGCTTAAGCTGTCAGAGGTCCTGTGACGCGGGAGGTCTATAAGCAGAGGCGTTTCTGTAGGTCGCGAGGACACTCGTATTTTCAAGCCTATTCATCGTAAAGGCCGGGAAAGAAGAGATGAGTTTTTCATTGCTCACTCACAAGTCTTAGGTAGTCTTCTCTTGGGGGAACGAATATGTCGATTGCTTTGCAGCCTTTTTCCGATACGTGTCCTCCATGAATCAGATTGCCATCTATCAACAGAACGTCTCCTTTTTGAAGAGTCACTTCCTGATCGCCTATTCTTTGCTTCATGCTACCCTCCAAAACGATCATTATCTGTTCGCTTTCATGTCTATGAAGTGGAAAAGTCATACCCGGCTCCATTTCTATAAAGCTGACCATTGACTTGCTCCCCGCTATCAAACGACTCTTAGCCCCTCTAACCAGAGTTACCTCGGGCAATCGACTCAATTGATAGAGTTTACCCATGATTTGTCAGACCATAATCATTGTATCTTGATTCTCGGACGTTGCGTAAGCTACGGTTGGCGATATCTTGAATTGCACAACTCCTCTATTTTCCATTCAAATGCAGCAATTTCATTCTTACGACCGTCTGATACTGGCCTTAAAGAATCTATGTAAGCGACCTCCTGAAAGTTGTAAGAGTTTCGGCTCCTGTTTCAGTTACGAGAACATCATCCTCTATACGTATGCCCCCAAAGCCTCGAATGTAGACCCCTGGCTCTACGGTAAACACCATACCTGGCTTGAGAATCAGATCATCCTCTTTTAGATCAAATTCGGCGCCGTCCAAACCGATTCCGTGGCCTAGTCTATGTGGAAAGCATTCTCCGTAGCCAGCCTCAGCGATGGCGTTTCGAGCAACTTTGTCTAACATGGTACTACGGATACCTGGTCTTATTGACTGTATCGCTTTTTTCTGCGTCTCTAATACTAGATCATAGATTTCCTTTTGTCTTTCAGAAGCTGCCCCAAGAACGACCGTTCTCGAAACATCTGCCATATAGCCGTTGTAGACCGGGCTCAGGTCCATTAGTACGAGTTCTCCTCGTTTGATCGCTTTATTCGTTGCAAATCTAACCGGAATATCAGTATTCATCCCGCTGGCTACCTGATTGAAACCTATTTTTTCAGCTCCAGCCAGTCGCATTCCAATATCAGCCTTGAGCGAGACTTCTTTTTCAGTCAGACCGTCTTTGAGGTCGCTAGTAGCTGCATTCAAACCTGCATCAGCTATTTTGGCAATTTTTCTCATCATCTCGATTTCCCAAGGACTTATCGTTCTTCGAATTTCAAGAAGCAGATCGGAAACTAGATCTAGCTTGTCAGGCCCAAACTGACGAACAAACTCCTCGTAGATCGGGGCTGGCATAGTTTCAACACCAACCAGACCCGTCTTTGCTTTGAACTCGCCCCGCTCTTGCAGGAACCTCCAAGCGTCTTTTGCCAGATTCCGCGAAGTTCTCACATCATCTATCCATGAGGCCTCCTGCGCCCTTACCATATCCCAGTCGACATCCACAAAAAGCACTGGATCAGCCACCAAGGGCAAAGCTATTACTGTGCACCCTAGGAAAGGGGAATACCCGGACAAATAGAGAGTGTTGGCAGAAGCGGACGCGTTTGAGTAGATTAACAAACCACCAAGGCCTCCTTTTCTCATCGAATCTCGCACCCGTTGTACTCTGTTAGACCACTCTTCTTCAGGAAAGTTTTTCAAATTCTTTTCACTCCGCACATCCCATGCACGCGATTTGTCCTATGAACGCGCTCTTCTGTAGGATTTTCAAATTTCTATCAACTCGTTCATAAGAATATGAGACTACGTTCTATTGTGTTGAACGAAATGCGGAACTACTTTCTCACCGAAGCTCTTCACAAAATCGTAGGTGTGATCGATTGGCACCGCTCCGAGCACTATGTACTCGACTCCAGCCTGAACGAGTTTTTCGATTTGACCGATACAATCTTCCGGTCCTCCAAGGATGCTTGCATCTTCCATTTCCTTCAGCCTAGTGATTCCGCGAAAGTCTACTTTTGCTTCTCCCAAGGCCCATATCCTAAGATTACCGTTAACCTTTCTTCGCACACTGTCATAGTCGGAACCTATGTGCGCAAGTGTAGAGAGTGCCGGCTTGATCTCAGTTTCCTGTCTCCCTGATTCCTTGCACAGCCTCTTGAGGAGCGCCAATCGTTGTCTGTAAGATTCAGGGGTGAGGGCCCAAGGTATCCATCCATCGCCCAGACTTGCAGTGGCTTTGACGATGCGTTCAGAGTATCCCCCAAACCATATCGGTGGGGCGGGTCTTTGGACAGGTTTAGGCATTAGAACCGCGTTACTCAAATGATAATGCTTACCTTCAAAGTCCGTTCTTTCTTTTGTCCACAATTTCTTTATGACCTGTACGCCCTCCATCATGATCTCGTATCTGATGTCAAAACTTTGCCAACCAAAACCATAGGTCAAGAACTCTTGCTTATACCATCCTACTCCTGCTCCTAGAATTGATCTGCCATTCGACGCTATGTCAAGCGTTGCAACTGTCTTTGCCAAATGCATGGGAGTTTGACTTCGAGGTATTGGAGTCACCAAGGTGCCTAGTCTCACATTTTTCGTCAGAGCGGCCACGTATGATAGGACTACAAATGGTTCCAACGTTTCAGGTCTACCTGGTTCTCCGCCTAGACCAGCCACTTGATAATCGGGGTTGATCATATGATCTGCTGCCCACACAGAGTCAAAACCCACCTTCTCAGCGAGAACAGCTATTCTAATACTGTCTGGAAATGACGCTCGAGCATATGTTGGCAGAAAGATTCCAAACTTCAAAATTTGGTACTCCTCTTGACTCTACTAGTGAATCTCTTGGCCTTAGAAGGAAAGGCGTAGCATAGAAGTAGCTTCTTCTTCCCACTGTTCGACATTGAATGCTGAGAACCGGGTGGGCAATAGAACGCCATACCGGGTTCACCATTCACTGTCTCGTCATCGACCGTAATAAGCGCCTCTCCGTCAAAAATTATGAAAGCTTCCTCTTGATCATGATAGTGTGGCATGTGCTTTTCTCCTGGATCAAGCTCGGCAATTCCCATGAGAAGCTTGGAACCGACGCTATCCGGGCAAATCAATTCTTTGTATCTGATTTTATCTGGAGGTGGCAAATGACTCCATTCTCCTAGCTCTTTTGCTTTAACGACTATCTTTACCAAATGACAGACCTCTAGTTCCATTCTTCGAAGACTACGGCTCTAACGACGGGCTGTATACCTCTTACTGGCAGCGGCAAGAAAGTCACAAATGCTCTGTCTTTCCTTAACATTCGAGTATTGCAAAGATACTCGACGATAGGTATATTATGTGAAAAGAGGTGGCAATGCGTAGCTGCAGTAAGATGTCCGCCTGCAGAGGGTGCTTGAACCTCAACAGATGGAAAGTCGACTGCCACAGTCGCAACGCCCCGATCTACAAGCCATTCTGCAGCACTTTCTGAAAGGCCCGGCGTGTTATCGAGATTATACTGAGTGTGAAAATATAGGTCATCATACCCAGTTTTCAGCAAGACTATGTCTCCCTCTTTGACATGTCTGCCTGCGGCATCGAGCTGATTAGCATTGATCAATTGTTTTGGTCCTATCTTGAGTTTGACGATGGCGGCCTCTCCTATCATCTTCTCGAGGGGCATTCGATGGTATTTCGCGCACAATTCCTTGTCGACTTTCCAAGCTGAATGGGCACAATATGCTTCGAGAAATGAGAACTCTGCATGAGAAATGAATTCTTGAGAAAATCTTATGTATTCTCCGGTTTCTCTGGGTCCTCTAACTTGGGTCAATTCTCCTGCTATGGTGAACGGAATAAGCTCGCACCATTTCACCACTTCCAATCTCAACTCGACTGGCTCGATGTGCTCCGGGATCGGAGGTTCCACAGTCCATTCAGGCTCAGGATAAGTGTTTAATGCATGAGTACAATCGACTACTGCGCGACGGTCCTCTTCTCCGCCAATTGCCACAACCCTTGCAGGACCTCCTTTCAACCCGCGTATTTTCAAAGGCAACCCGCATACAACAAAAGATCTTTGTTTCTTTATTTGACCTAGATTTACTAGGTCTTCGATAGTAAGGATACCGTTCGAGTGCAAGAACCCGGTAACATCCATCTTTCTGTTTGGAGGAAAAGGCTCGAAAGTTCTGATGTCGGCCCCAAGAACCTTTATTTTCTTTCTAACAAGCCATTCTGCGGCGCTCAATGTCAGCCCCGGCGAGTCGTCGTAGTATTCTTGGTTTGGCTGAGGTTTTCTATATCTGTCGCTGTAGCCAGTCCTAAGAAAAACTATGTCTCCTTGTTTCACGTCTTTTGCTACCTCTTCTAGGTCCTTTACATCAATGTTTTGACGAGGTCCTATGTGCGGCAAGTCCACGATGGTAGCTTCGCCGAATTGTTGAGTTATTGGAACCTCGGTGACATCGTTCACGCCTTCCATATGAGTGCCGTACGGTTCACTTGTGATGGTTAGAAAATGAAAGATGTCATACGGTTCTTTTCCAACTCGAAAAGGGTCTCTATGAAGATACCCGAACACTTCTACGAGAGTCCGTTCCCTAGAGAGTGTTTCGATGAAATGAGGCTCCTTAAAATGGGCTCCGGTCAAGCATTGATAAGGGTGCGATGACACAGTGAGGGCACCTGCGGGACTGGGAAGGGCCACCGGAGTGAGATCTATTGCTCTCAAGAACATCTCCAATCGAAATCTATATAAACAAACCGAGGATTAATTAAATTTGCTATAGCTATATATAGAAATATAGCAATAAGCACGATAAGGGAGAACAAAAATGGGAAAAAGCCTGGCATATCGGCTATCTAGACTTGGTTCGAAACGGGCTATAACCAAAATGCAGTCGGCGGTCATTGTTGTGGTATTGATAGTTGCTGTCGTGGCTGCCATTGCTTACGCAAGCTTGTCTACGCCAAGCAAACAACCTGTAACGATAAAATTCGCAATGTGTCAAGGGCAAGACACAGACTACGTTAAATCCTTGATCCCAAAATTCGAGCAAGAAAACCCGGGTGTGAAGGTGGAACTGGAGAGTATGGTATACTATTCCGTGCGAGAGAAGGAAGTTATGGAACTTTCAGCTGGGACAGGGGCTTACGATGGAATCATGGTGGATTTCCCGTGGGTCGTTGAATATGCAAAGGCTGGGTGGATGCTTTCATTGGACGAAATTATAAAAGATCCAAAATTGACTCCTCCGGATTTCGATCCAGGTGACTTTCATCCAAGAATATGGGAACTCAACAAAGTGGATGGCAAGACTTGGACAATCCCCTTTGTCACAGGGGTCAGGGTCATGGCTTACAGAGCTGACATTTATCAGAAGGAGGGATTGAAGGTTCCAGAGACTTGGGACGAGTACTACCAGAACGCCAAGGTGATAAACGAGAAATACGCACCGGACATCTACGGAACGATGATAATGGGTGCTCGTGGCGATCATCTAAACCATGAGTGGCCAGTATTTCTTTGGAGTTTCGGAGGGGACATCTTCGACCAGAGTTGGAAGCCGACGCTAAATGAAACTAAGGCAATTGAGTCACTTGAGTACATGAAAAGCTTGCTGCAATTCTCACCGCCAGGAGCACTGACGTATGGGTGGTATGAAGCCATAACCGCGGGAATGGATGGTTTGCCAGCACAGATGATCTTCTATTCGCACCACTGCAGCTTGCTAGAGGATCCGAGTACGTCCAAAGTTGTTGGGAAGTATTCCTTCGCCAAACCGCCGAAAGGAACAGAAGAAGCGTCGCTACTGGCGGGTTGGGGCTTAGGTATACCCAAATCATCCAAACATCAAGATGAAGCATGGAAGTTCATAAGCTATGTAACAAGCAAAGAAGGCGCTAAGAGTTTTACCCTTGCTGGCGGAGCTGGCTACGCGAGAGTATCAGTCCTTAACGACCCCGAAGTCAGCAACAAATGGCGTTTCATTAAGGCAGTTCTGGATACTATGCCGTACTGTCATACCCATCCTCGAATAGCTGAGTGGCCACAAGTGGCCGACATGACTGCCCTAGAACTTTCGAATGCGCTATCTGGAAAGAAGACGTGCGAAATGGCGTTGAGCGACGCCGCTGCATACATAGAACTATTTATGGCAAGAGCGGGATACTACAAATAGAAAGCCTGTTCGGGGAAGCAAGTGCTGAAATCATTTGGAGACAAACAGCACCATAACAAGAACCTCTTTCCTTTTTTGTTGATTGTACCTAGTCTCGCCCTACTGCTTGCAGTGAACATATTTCCTCTGATCTACTCTCTTTTCTTGAGTTTTGAATCATGGTCTCTTGTGAAACCCGGCGATAGATCGTTCGTGGGCCTTAGAAACTACGTGGAAGTGCTCACTAATCCTGCGTTTGCAGAAGCTTTGAACAAGACCTTGATCTTTACAGCGGTTGCCATTATAAGCGAATTCCTGATAGGCTTTGCACTAGCAGTTGCTCTCAGTCACAATCTGAAGGGGGTTGGGGCCATCAGATCGGTCATACTGATGCCCCTTGTGATGACGCCAGTTGTTACTGGTTTAGTCTGGCGATTCATGTACAATCCTGAATATGGCATGATCAATTACTTTCTCAATCTCCTAGGCATAAGTACAACTCACGCGTGGCTAGGAGATACCTCGACAGCCTTGCCTGCTGTTATTCTTGTTGATGTGTGGGAGAACACGCCGTTCGTTTTCCTCATATTACTGGCAGGTTTGCAGGCACTTCCGAGAGAGCCTTTTGAGGCCGCACAAATTGATGGCGCCTCGAGGTGGACAACTCTAACATGCGTAACACTTCCCTTGCTCAAACCCGCTATACTTGTTGCTCTTCTTATCAGAACCGTTGACGCTCTGAAAGTTTTCGACATCATATACGTCATGACAATGGGCGGTCCGGCAGCCGCTACCGAGACGTTGAGTATCTTGACCTACAGATTTGGTTTTTTGCGTTTTGACATGGGGTACACTGCGGCTCTCTCTTACATAATCGTCTTGATAATCGTACTGGCAAGTCAGCCCTTTGTCAGATCATTTTTCGTTTCCGAGACTTGACAGGAAATTTGCGAGGGAGTACACAGATGAAAACATTTGAGAATGTTCTTATCCACGGATTCGTCGCGCTTTTACTAGCTACCTCTATTTTCCCAATCGCGTGGCTGTTCATGGTCTCAACCAAATCGCCATTGGAGGTATTTGCAAGGCCTCCTGTATGGATCTACAAGCCTATACTGGACAACTATTATGAGATATTTGTCGCTCAGCGCTTTGATGCTTATATCCTTAACAGCATTGTCATTTCCTCGTGTTCGACAGCTCTGTCGGTCGCGATCGGTTCACTCGGAGCCTACAGTTTTGCAAGATTCAAGTTCAGAGGAAGTAGAAATATCGCAGCTTGGATTCTTTCCACTAGGATGTTTCCTCCAATCGCGGCTGCTGTCCCAATATTTATTCTGTGGAAGCAGGTGGGACTGTTCGATACTCAGCTTGGCTTGACGATAGTATACGCAGCTTCAAATCTGCCGTACGTTGTTTGGATGATGAGAGCATTTCTTCTTGAAATACCACGCGAGTTAGAAGAAGCAGCGATGGTAGACGGGTGCACAAGGTTAGGCGCATTGACAAGAATAGTGTTACCACTGGCCAGACCCGGACTGACCGCGACTTCGATACTGTGCATTATATTATCTTGGAACGAATTTCTATTCGCTCTCGTATTGACTAGCATGTCTGCGAAGACAGCATCGGTAGCTATTACCGGATACATTACAGCGTATGGTGTGAAGTGGGGAGAGGTGGGGGCAGCGGCTATCGCTGTCACTATTCCCGTTATCATATTCGGTCTGCTTGCTCAACGACATCTCGTGAGAGGACTGACATTTGGTGCGGTCAAAGGATAGGCTTGAACAGCACCACGATGTTTCAACTGGGTATTGGATTCGATAAGTTTCAGACGACTATCATTTGATTTCGAAGACTGTAATATCTTCTGCTGTTGGATTGAACCCTAGCTTGATACCCAGCGCAGATTCCAAGAAACCATGAAGAACCAGGGGCGGCAAATATGGTTCGTGAACGATTATTCTTTGATCATGCCATTGTAAGACTCCCCAGCCGTTATCTGCCATTATTTGAAACGCTCGATTCCAGTTTTTCCTATCGTGCACATCCAGATTGAAAGTAGCCAAGCAACAATCCCTCAGCATTGAACCGATTGTTCTTCCAGCCTCAAACAGTTTCTCCTTCGGTGTGTCTGCCAATAGCTGGTTCAGACTCTGTCTGCTGAGCCACGCATATCTAATACCTCTTACGTAGTAGCAGGTATCACGCCAGTCGAACATGGTGAATTTACGATAGTTCGTAAGGGCTGCGATGACTATTTCTCGCTTGTCGCGAGCTTTCTTGTTATTGATGAGATCGTCCATGAAATTCATCAAATCTTGAGGAATGTCTACTGTTGTTACAGGCATCTCTGATCACGATAATATGCTCTAAAGTGTTTCATTTAAAAACATATAAACATCTCGGGACAATAAGCGTTTCGGAGCTGTAGCTGGCTTACAGTTCCGAGGAGAACACGCGTGAAGAGTGGGGCCTCTACTAGATACGGTCTTAGGAAGTTCAAAGACTATGGATAGGATTAGAGTAGGTGTCTTTTCACCGAACGACCCTCGGTATTGGGTTAGAAGCGATAACTTGGATCTGATGCTGGAGCATGAAAGATCGCTTATAGAGGCTTTGCGTAACGAGGGTGTCGAGGTGATTCGAGGTGGAGACGGGTTTCCGAAGGAGGATCAGATCGCTTGGAACAGCGGTCTTGTGAGGGAACACGTCAAAAAGATTGCTGAGAGTAAGCCTGACGCTCTCATAGTCAATCAAGGCTCATGGGCCTTCCCCTTCGACTCCATCGATGCTGTGAAGTTCTTTCAGAAGGAGACTGGCGATATAGCGCGAGTAGCCATGTTCTCGTACAAGGATCCTACTGTTCCCGGACTTGTTGCAGGGATGGCTGCTGGTGGAGGGCTCAAGCGAATCGGCGTTCCATTTCAACCTTGCTACGGGAAGATCGACGAAGACCCGAAGGTTCTAAGTTGGCTCATGGAGATCTTGAGGTTCTATAAGCGTAGAGCTGATGTAGCTGGAAAAGTTCTTGAGGCTATCGAAGCGCTGAAGAGCCAGAAGTTTCTAGCGCTGGGTGGAATGAGCCTTCGAATGCCCACAACCACTGCGGATATAGATCAGTGGCAGAAACTCTTTGGCATCAGCTACGAGGCGCTGGACCAGTCAGAGATGAAGTTGAGAGCCTTGGACATGGTCAGATGGTCTGGTAAGCCCGGTGAGAGCGACTATGAGATAGTCGACCCTAGGGTGAAAGATGCGCTTAGATTCCTATATGAAGAGAAGCACGGGGCATTCGACTTCTCTAGGGACAAGTTGAAATCGATCAACAAGTTCCTGTATCAACTTTCCCTCTACTACGCAGCCCTCGACATATTCAAAGAATATAGAATAACCTTTGGTGGAATAAAATGTCAAGATGAGTTGAGCGCGAGGGACTGCACAGCGTGCATTGCCACCGCCTACTTGAGCAATGATGTGGGGCCGGATGGGAAATCCAAACCCATCCACCCCGTCGCATGTGAGAACGATATGGACTCCGCTTTAACTCAACTTTGGCTCTACCTACTCTCAGGTCAACCAGCTGGATTCGGCGACTTTAGGAACGTCGAGAACGGAGAACTCATAGTCTGCAACTGCGGACAGCACCCGCCATACTTTTTCGGGAGACCAAGTGAAAACCCTGTGGCAAAATTGGATCGAGTCGAATATATGGGTCAGGAGATGTATTACGCGGCTGGAGGCAGCTCCGTTAGGGGCAGAACCCCCGGCGGAGAGATCATGACAGTGGCGAGGCTTGCGAGAGAGAATCTTCGATATCAACTGGTCGCCACAGTGATAGAAACCGCCGATGTCTCCCTAGATGAGCATGAGAAGTACACGTACTCTTGGCCCATAATAAAAGGAAAGATAACTATCAAAGACGAGGTCCTAATCGACATATGGCCATGCAACCATCTAGGATTCACCTACGGAGACCTCACCCCACACCTAGTGGAGATGGCCCACCGCCTCAACATCGGCTACAGAGTCTTCGACGCCAAAGGGCGTCAACACTACAAGCCAACCTAGCTCTTCAAGACTATACAAGTCGACTGAGGAGAGCAAGTCTTGAACAGAAAAATGCGTAAGCAATGCTCAGCATTCCAGAATGCGCGATGATGATAAAGAGCGCTAATGCATTAAGGCTCTGCCATTCGAAAATTCTCAACCAATTTCTCGTTCATTTGAATACTACAAGATTGAACATGTCATTGATGCCCGAACTGAGGATTACTCCTGTTTGATAATCTTTCCCAATTGGAGCAAATGTTATATATTCAATCTCGGCGTATGTGTGCGGTTCAAGGAGGCTAGGTGAAATTCAGCTTCTCTATGCATCACCATGTTTTTCCCCCGCCTAGTCTCCTTGGCTCTTGACCTGTCTATTTTTGACGCCCCCGCGGGAACCCAGACCCAATAGGGTTCAAAACCTCGTTCTCACAGGTAATCAGATGCTGCCGAATCCTCTTTATCTCCTTCACATAAATGAGACGAATTTTGAGCCCAAATTCGGCTGCAAAAATGCTGCGAAACTTGCGAGACAGGTTCGAACCCTCCGAGGCATGAACCCCGCTGAATTTTGAAACCAAATCTGGCAACAATAACGCATTGAAACCCCGCGGATTCGATAAATGGCGTATGAAGTGGGGTTTAGTATGAGTTGCAGTCTGGGAACGAAAACCCCAGGGTTATCACTCCTGCATTATAACTCATACCATTCTAAGTAAGGTGCTTGGTCTCGATCTCTGCTTCCTAAGGCTTCATTACGGCCCGTTTTCTTCTCTTCAGGCTCTCCTGTTCTGTAGGCTTCTGTCTCAGCAATGGTGCAGGGTAGAATTCATGTGGTAGTTGACCTTGTTCTACTCTTGGAGATTATGGCTTTGTCTTGATCCAGACCATACCATTTTACTTCGTAGCCCAAGGCTTCAAGCACTTGGTTTGGTGCTCCTATGCCTATGTCTTGCATGAGCTCTGTCACTTTCGAGAGGCTTGCTTCTCCAAGTTGGCTCAATCTCTTAACGATATTGTGTAGTTTTTTTTAGAGAGCTAGAAGCTGGCGAGAGCGTGAGGTTGCTCAACTTAAACGGGATGAACTCGACCGAATCTTCTTCAGGCCAAACCACGGTGAAACGTGTTCCCAAACAGTCTTAGGTTAGGCCTAGCGCTCTCTTCGTCTCCTCTCCAAGCAGACCCAACTCGGCTAAACGCTCCTTTAATAACCTGCGGACAACTCCGCTCAAGGAAGGTTCCCCTAAATCACGCCTCAACCTTCTGAGAATCTCAATCAAATCCAAATCTAGACTTATGCAGATTGTTCCACAACGCTTACTCCTCTTCGAAGAGCTCTCCAATACCTTAGGCCTTCCAAGCTTCCTCGATTCAACATCCTTCATCATCGAATAGATCAACTCTCTTCTCAGCAAAATCTAAAGCATCGAGGACCCGCATAATCTCCGAATGGAAAACGAAGCCCTCGATCTTCTGCCAGAAGTAAGCCATCAATAATCTGCGGAGGCAAGGCCTAGAGCATTCATGAAATTGAGTAGAATAGGGAACCATAATCGGTCAAGCCTCAAACTGAGTTCAGAGAAATCAGACTCCGGGAAATTAGTCTTATACACAGAATTGTGA
>Ga0209725_1000502_pt1 | contig 24048 bp, 17 predicted proteins | sample I18A1metaG_FD_184145 | JGI IMG/M metagenome (GOLD analysis project Ga0209725, IMG submission 184145) | Lake sediment bacterial and archeal communities from Gulf of Boni, Indonesia to study Microbial Dark Matter (Phase II) - ​I18A1 metaG... | ecosystem: Environmental > Aquatic > Freshwater > Lake...
CGCAACACTTGCCCCATCAGCTTGGAAGCGGGCCAAACGAGGCATTCACGTTTGTGCCTTCGTTCGTTGTTGCTTAGCGTGGAGAGAGCGTTGGCCAGAGGATCCAGCAAAGTCAATTCTGTTCTACTCAGTTCGCATCTTTCTCTTCGAGCGGCCGCTCTGCCTGGCCGCTATCAGTCCGACCTTTCGCCCCGGCGGAGTATTCCTCGAAACGGTTGTGGGCTTGCCGGCGTGCTTATGACGTCCGCCGCCGTGCGGGTGTGAGGCTGCAACCATGGCCTGTCCCTTTGTGATGGGCCACAGCCTTCCTTTTGACATCAGCCAGGCCCTTCTCGTGCCGGCCTTCACGAACGGCTTCTCGGCTCGGCCTGCACCGCTTACAACGCCGATCATCGCCCTGCAGCTGTCCCTTAGATTTACGGAGGCTCCGGAAGGTAGTCGAAGCTCGGTCTCGCCAGATCTGTGTGCCACAACCATAACGTAGCTGCCCGATGCTTTGGCGATCTTGCCCCCGTCTCCCGGCTCCCTCTCAACGTCACAGATCATCGTCCCTTCAGGGATCTTGCCCACAGGAAGAATGTTGCCGATCTCTGGGGGAGATTCGGCTCCTCGCGAGACCGTCTGCTTGACTAGGACTCCTTCTGGAGCGCTTAGGCAGCACGATTTTCCGTCTGCGAACTGGACAAGCGCAAGCGGTGATCCCCGACCCGGATCATGCATTATGTCGACAACTATACCGTCTACGCGTCCAATGTTGTCAGAGGCAACCATGGGAGGATAAGCGGCGGGCGCGATTCTTCGATAGACATGTGCCCTGAATACGGAGCCGCCTCTTCCTCTTCTCTGAACGCGTATTCGCTTACCCATCGCTGTTTCCTCAAGACGACTCGTACCTTCCTAGCTGCGAGCCATGACTTGCTCAAGGGGCCGGTCAGCCGAGTCTTTCGACTCGGTCACGCCCGGAACCGAAATAAAGATTACGGTACGTCACGAGGCTTTGTTGACTTGACCTGTTCCTGAATGACTGTTGGTTGTTGCTCTCTCGTTTCCGTGCATTGCGGATCAACGTCAATTCTGCCTGTACCGACCCGAAAAGCTTGTTCCGAGTCATCTGAAGGGACGAGCCAGACATGCGGAGGTTTGTTGGAAATGCTCGATAGAGTGAGTAGATCTCGAACGCTTGCCGCCCTAGAGAGTTCGTTGCCCGGCGGCTTCAACACAGCACCTAGGCTTCAACCAATCACGAGGACGTGATGCCCTGCCCGGTCGTGTCGAGCCAGACGCGTTTTATGCCTTTGACCACATCTAGCTCTTCGTCTTCGCTAACGATTGAGGTTATTCCCACCTTGTCCATAGTTGCCAGATGTATTGCGTCAGAGGGTTTCACGTTATATCTGGTCAGATACCTTTCCGTTGCCTGAAGGTCTTCTTCGGCTATCGGTATAATCTCCGTGTATGGTAGGAAGGTCCGTCTAAGAAAATTCATGGTCATAACATAAGGGACGGCGTAGCGTCTCCTAGAAACATACAGCGTCTCGTCGAGGACTAGCATGTTTGTGAAGAGACGCTCTCTCAGGAGAGATTTGAAGAATCGGTCTACTATCGGCCGCTCTTCCCCGGTGAGAGTGTTGAGATAGATCGCGAGATTAGCGTCTAGGAATAGCTTCGTCATGCGTCTCCTCGAACTCCATCTCCAGGTAGACCTTCTTCAGTTCTCCCAGTCTAGGCCCTCTGATCGCCTCAGCCTTGAGCTCGGATAGATGCCTCTCAATCTCGCGTTCAGTCTCCTGAGGGGATGGCCTTCCTCTGATGAGAACCCCCTCCTCCTCAGGTTCGATTATGACGACATCTCCTTCCTTCAAACCGTACCTGTCCCGAAAGACCTTTGGGATCAGGATTTGTCCCTTTGGCCCGACCTTAATCCTTAGCTCTACCAACGCGGGTCGAGTAAAACTCTGGTTCTACAAATTTAAACCTTGTTACTACCACAGCCACGGATCCGGACACGTCGGCGCCGACTGCACGCATGTAAGTGAAGCATTGACGAAGGACTACGATCCAGAGATGCTTCGTGGAACCAGATCGATTCTTAATCTACTATCTGATGCTGGCCATGTGATTGCACTAAGGGTTGAGCCAGAGAGTGATGAATAGATTCTGATCCTTCGTCGGTGGAGGCATCTTGAAGTCATAGCGGTGGCGGGCTCCGTTGACTTAAGGGCGGGCTCTCATCATGGCCCTGCCCTCCTTCTCTCTTCGACTGCACAAGTGTCTCGCAAGGGCGCCCGGGATTATTGACACGGCTAGGAATGGTCAAGCATCTGCTCCATGAGTGACAGAGCTTGATTTGATGGCCTTGAGAAACGTCTGAATGCGGTACTCACATGATTCTACGCCAGTACGTGCTAGCGTCTTGAATCACTACAGATCTCGTCTTAGCGCGTTCGAATTCCTCAAGAGTATACGCAAGAATCTCGAAAGACACGTCGGTTGGCATTAGACGCCTCACGGCCGCGATCCGCTCGGCGAATGACTGACCCGTGAACCTCTCTGAAACAATCAGGATATCGAGGTCACTGTCTTCGAGCCACGTACCGTTGGCATAGCTTCCGAAGAGGTAGGCTCGAGCGTCTGGATAGCGGTCAGTGAGCCTGCTCCTCAGCCGCGCTACGGCTCTCTCAACCTCTTCGGATAATTTCTCTCTTGACAACTGCTAGGACTCCTCTTGCGGTTCTGATCGCGCGTCTAGCCTGTATCGCTGTTATAGATATTGAAGGCCTGTTGAGACCGGAGTTCGGGTAGCGGGCGCCCGTGTAGTATGCGGACAACTCCGCGAGTCCGTTCGTGGTCGCGGCCGGCATTTTCAGCCTTCGTCGAGTCTGTCTGTGAAGTACGGTTAGGTCATGGGTGTGGATCGGTCTCTTTCTGAGGACACCAATGAGAAAGGCCTTTATCGCTTTTTCAGCCGCCTGCTCTGCTGCGAAACATGCCCAGTTGTGGCTGCCTGCCCTGTAGGCTTGCATCGCATGACGAAAGTCAGCTTTCGCCTCCTCCAACCAGTCCAAGGCTTCCGGTCTCACTCTTCTCTTCAAAGACATACCACTAGGCGTACCTGCAAAATCCATGTCTGAGAGTACAGGCCCTGCCGGCAAAAAGGATTTGTGGGGCGTACCGCCCGCTCCTTCTTGCCGCGAAAAGGTTCGTCACGACCTACCCTGAACGACCGCTAATACGCACAGAGCCTCAACCTCTCGTTGTGAGAGAAGCTTGATCGGCCGACTCGCCGAAATCATGACGGTTGACACTTCGATGTCAACGTCGGCTTCTGGGCTCCCTTGATTGTGCGTCGAGCTCATCCTCAGCCTGGGCCAAGTCTACTGTGGCCTTTCGGGTCAAGGTCGCTGGCAAGAAACGTGACCCGATGTTGACGGCTGCGTTCAGGTCGGCGTTGTACCAGAGCTCGCAGCTCCAGCTGTAGAAGAGGCTCTGCGTCGTTCCGTGTCACTTGAGCCACATCGGTGACAAGTCGCGCTCGACCAAGCATCACCTCAAAGATGACGAGAGTGACGACGAAAACTCCTCATCTCCACGGGTGGATTCGAAGAATCCCGTAGAGATGAGGGCCTGCCAGAGTAAGTAGACCGCTCGTCCGTCCCCTAGCTTCGTCGATCTCAGCATCAACGTAAGAAACAAGAACTACCGCACGAGTGCGCTCCACTTCGACTGGAAACCGCAGAAGATGCCCGCTGTCGTTGGAATCCAGAAACCACAGCTTGCAGCCGATAAGACCGCAAGAAGATGGTTCTTTGTTGACTCAATAAGAAGGACATGAGAACCGTGAGCAGTAGCGGAGGGGCGCGTGGTAGTGTTCGGATAGGCTCAGGAGGCCTCTTGGACTCTTCAACACCCGGAACAAGGTGATTCTCCTTCACCCAAAAAACGCTCACCGGTTGATGGTTTCTGTCCGACCTCCGCCGAACGTACAGCGTTGCAATCTTGCAACTGCTAGGGCAAACAATCACATGCCTTACAGGCGAGACTTCGGGGAGTGTCATGCGACCTTCCGCGCATGTGAGACGAATTGGTTGACCGCAAACTGATGTGCATGCGCAGGGTATCTACCACTCGCTTTAATTGGGGAAGGCGGCCATCTCGGTGCTGAGAGGAACACGCTCAGCGACACGCCATGGGCCACGTCGAGGTGAAAGTGGGGTTATCGAACCCCACGGTGGGTACGACGTTTGAGGAAAAGGGTTTGGTCGACACGGGAGCGACACTGACTGTGCTGCCAAGAAAAATCGCGGAAACCCTCCGCCTTGAAACAAAAGCTAGATCCAAGGCAATGACGGCTGGCGGTCCCATAACCGTGGAACTGTCGGATGTGCAGGTCGAAATTGCTGGGAAAGCTGGAATCGTCAGGGTTGCAATAACCGATGTTGTAGACCGGTTGCTCGTGGGAGTCACCACCCTCGAAACCCTCGGTCTGACTGTCGACCCTTTGACAGGACAGCTCAAGGAATCATTCTACCTTATGTATTAGCCCGTGAATGATCTTCTTGTTCCAGTCCCCGTTCCGTCTCGCTTGTGCGACCCGCCGTTGCCATTCTCGATGTGGCTGCGGTTGGCTTCGCCACATCCACGCGAAAGTTAACAGACCCACGGCAATATTCGGCCAGCCTAGTTCTCCCCATTTCCCCCGGGAGGGCATATGCCAGCTAGCGTAGACTACGATGATCATCGATAATTCCGATCCGAGCTCTGTCATCCTTGAGCCCGAAATGACGGATTCATGCTGCTTGGATCGAGCAAGACGACCTGCCCACTGCCCAGCGAAATGCAAGTCTGTGCTAGTGCAGATGTGATCGAGGCTGACTCGTGCACAATATCGAGAATTGTGCTCGTCCACATGTCCTGCGGTGTCAGCACCCAGCTTGTGCAATTGTCTGACAAACATGGGCTGCAGACGCCATGACAGCTTGGGAAACTAGGGCTCGGCTCTGGTTTCAACGATCACATGCTTCTCCAATACCAGCTCTCATCATCGCCCGGATAGACGGCGTCTTCGTCAAGAGAAAAGGATGTCGGAATCACACGTAGTGGGGATCAGTCGGCAGGCCTTACAAACAGCTCGCCAATGACAATGGCCGCTCCAACGAGAGCCAAGCCGATAAGCAGAATTCTTAGACCGTTTCTCCTCTTGAACATCGACCTCAACAGTCCACGTTTGCTTGGGGTTGGTGAATGTGGGGCTGTCTCACCTCTTGTCTTGCCGAAAGAAGGGAATGAGAGATTCTCAGAGACCCTAGCGGCAATCAATGCGCCGACTACTGAGAGAGAAACACCTTCGAGGAACAGCGCGTCACAAGCGATCCTTAGCTTCGGGGCGACGAGAGCATGAAAACCAACGATAGCAGCGCTTGTGAAGAGCTCGAAGAACGGCGTTTCTGTGAGGAGCTGCAAGCTGGAGGTCTTCTGATGCGTCAACTCGGGGATCCCTACCCGGCGGTCAGGGTCTGGAGAGGTGCACAATCAGCATCGCTAGTCCGATGAGGGTCAGCATGATGAGGAGAACAGGCAAGAACGTCGATTCAAGTGCAGCAATAGTCAGCGCTACGTAGTCCCTCAAGTCCAACTTGGGCGAGGGCTTCTGGCGGGCGAGTTCTTGTTCATCCTCGTCTGCTTGCAAATGCGACCGCTTCGATGCGTTTCCTCAGATCTGCTGACCTGCCAGATGACATGCCGCCACGTGGCCGGGCGAATCATGCTCTATCAGTTCTGGCTCCGCCTTTGCACATTTGTCAATCGCTATGGGACATCTCGGGTGGAAACGGCAGCCGGAAGGCGGGTTTGCAGGGCTGGGCACGTCTCCTTTCAGGACTACGCGTCGCCTCTGATATGCTGGGTCAGGAATTGGAATCGCCATGAACAGCGCTTGGGTGTACGGATGAAGCTGCATTTTGAAGAGCTCCTCCCTCGGGCCCATCTCCACTATCTTTCCGACATACATGACGGCGATCCGATCGCTAACATGCTTTATCACGCTCAGGTTGTGAGAAATGAACAGATAGGTCAGTTTGAGGTTGGCCTGCAGACTCTTCAGTAGATTCAGAGTTTGAGCTTGAACGGACACATCCAAGGATGAGGTGGGTTCATCCAACACGACGAAATCGGGAGTGGACGCCAGAGCTCTTGCGACTCCGATACGTTGTCGTTGCCCGCCGCTGAATTCGTGGGGGAATCTGTTCATGTGATCTTCGCTCAGACCCACGAGAGTAAGGAGGTCGAGCACCCTCTTCCTCAGGGTTTCTCCGCTTGCGATCTTGTTCAGTAAGAGTGGCTCGCCAACGATATCTTTGATCGTCCAGCGTGGGTTGAGGGAAGCGTAGGGATCTTGGAAGACTATCTGCATCTTTGCTCTGATCTTCGTCATCTCGCCCGGCTTCATGTCTATGATGTTCTCGCCTTCGAACACTATGTCGCCGTCGGTGGGTTCTGTCAGTCTGAGGATGCACCTGCCAACGGTTGTCTTCCCGCAGCCGGATTCTCCTACAAGGCCTAGAGTCTCGCCGGTCTTGACTGAGAAGTCGACTCCGTCTACTGCGTAAACGTAGCCTACTGCGCGCCCAAGGACGCCACCTCGGATGGGAAAGTGCTTCTTCAGTGACTTGACTTCGAGGATGTTTTCGGTCAACGACATCTTGCTCTCAGCGTTTCTTTTCGGGGTACAGATAGCACGCCACCGAATGCCGTGGGTCAACCTCTAGAAGCGGCGGGAACTCTTTGTCGCAGATTTCCATCCTGAAGGGGCATCGAGGATGGAAGCGGCAGCCTGACGGCGGGTAGATGAGATTCGGAACAGATCCCGGTATGATCTCGAGATTCTTGACATCCTCATGAAGCTTAGGTATCGCTCTCAGCAAGCCTTGGGTATAGGGATGAAGAGGCTTCTTGAACAGCGCCTTGGTCTCTGACACCTCGACAATGTTGCCTGCGTACATCACACCTACTCTATCGCAGGTTTCAGCGACGATCCCCATATCGTGAGTAATTATCAGAACTGACGCTCCAATCTTCTTCTTTAGCTCGGACAGTAGCGCAAGGATCTGTGCTTGGATTGTCACGTCGAGCGAAGTTGTAGGCTCATCCGCTATGAGCAGATCCGGGTTACATGACAACGCCATCGCAATTATGACTCTTTGGCGCATGCCACCGCTCAGCTCGTGAGGATATTGTCTGACGAGCTCCTCCGGATTGGGTAGCTGCACCAGTTTCAGCATCCCAATTGTCCTGTGGATGGCGGCCTTCTTGATTTCTCCCTTTGAGGGCTTAGGCGGATTGTCCCTCATCGCCTCCAGCTCTTTCACTCGTTCCATCAGTCTTTGGCGGTCAGGAGATGACGGGTCGATTTGCGCGATCTTCTCCTGAATCTCATCTACCTTGGTCTGGACGGCCTCGCGCGCAAGGTCTTGATGAAGCGTTATGACTTCCGAGACCTGGTCCCCGACGGTTAGTACAGGATTGATGAATGTCATCGGGTCTTGGAAGACCATTGTGATCTGGCTTCCTCGTATCCTCTGCATCTCTTCCTCAGATTTCTTGAGAAGATCTTCGCCCTTGAAGATGATCTCTCCGCCGACGATCCTACCTGGCGGGTCTGGAACGAGTCGCATTATTGAGAGTGATGTTACCGACTTGCCGCATCCGGTCTCGCCGACGAGTCCGATCGTTTCGCCCTTGTAGACATCAAGATCGATTCCTTCGAGGGCGCGAACGACCCCCGCGTAGGTGTAGAAGTATGTCTTCAAGTTGCGAATCTTGAGGATCGTTTCTGGCAGTGCGGTCTACCTCCTCAGCCTGGGATCAAGTACGTCCCTCAGACCATCTCCGACAAGGTTCAGTCCGAGCGACGAGAACAGAATTGCGAGGCCAGGAAATGTCGCGATCCATGGAGACTGAAATAGATAACTCCGGCCGTCAGCAATCATCAATCCCCATTCTGCGACTCCGGCACCGGCTCCGAAGCCTATGAAACTCAATCCAGCAGCAGTCAGTATTACACCGCCGAGATCAAGCGTCGCTTGGACTATGATGGGGAATATTGAGTTTGGCAGAACGTGTCGGAAAATGATCCGTCTTGGTCCCGCGCCGACGGCGCGCGCGGCGTCAACATACAGCTTCTCTTTCTCAGCTAGCACCTGCCCTCTGATTAGGCGGGCGTATGTGGGCCACCAGACGACGATAAGCGCAATCGTAAGATTCGTTAGGTTGCGACCGAGAGCCGCGGCCACTGCCATTGCAAGTATCAAGGCGGGAAAAGCCAAGAACACGTCGGTAATCCTCATCAGTATCTCGTCGAAGGCACGCCCTAGGAACCCGGATACAGATCCTAGGATTGATCCGATAATGATCGCTGACATAACCACTGTCAGGGCTATTGCCAGATCCAAGCGGGCACCCCAAATCACTCTACTCAAGATGTCGCCGCCGGTTGTATCAGTCCCAAAAGGAAACTGCCAGCTCGGGGGCTGCTGAGGCAGCTGCCAGAATCTCTCCTCCGGGCCGTGCGGCGCGATCCAAGGTGCGAAAATGGCGACAGCAATGAAGAGCCCAATCAAAGCGAAGCCTACAACCACGAGCGGGCTTTGTCTGAGAAGATATACTGTGAATTTGAACTCTCTTATCTGAGGAGCCCTCTCCTCCCACCATGTCCCTCGCTTCGGTGCAGCGAGCTGTTCCAATGGTGAAGCTTCTTTCACGGAGAATCACCCCAATCTGATTCTTGGGTCGATCCAGGCGTAGAGAAGATCCACTATCAGGTTTGCAAGCATGTACACAACGGCGATTATCAACATGAAACCCATGATGCTGGCTATGTCATCTCGGACTATCGCGCTGGTCGACCAACGCCCAATCCCGGGCCAAGAGAAAACGGTTTCCGTCAAGACGGCCCCGGCTAGGAGTCCTCCAAACGCCAGTCCGGCCACTGTTACCGTCGGAATCATCGCGTTGCGCAATGCATGTCTATAGATGACGACTCGTTCCGAGAGCCCTTTTGAGCGCGCGAGTGTGATGTAGTCTTGACGCATCACCTCAAGCATGCTCGACCTCATCATTCTGACAAAGACTGCCATGAACACGTACGACAGAGCAAAGCCTGGCAGAACTAGATGAGCGAGAACGTCGAAGAACACAGCAAAGTTGCCAGTGATCAGACTGTCGACGGTGTACAGGCCGGTGATCACGTGGAGCGGGTGATCCAGCCAAACGAACTGGTCAACTCTTCCGCCTGATGGAAGGTTCGGAAGATTGTGAATCTTCAGCTGATAGTAGAAGGCATACTGAAGGAGAAGCGCGAGCCAGAAGACAGGCATCGAAACCCCAACAAGGGAGAAAACGCGAGTTACATGATCGGCCGGCTTGTCTTTCCTGACAGCAGAGATTATTCCTATCGGAATTCCCAGCCCCAAAGCAAAGATCATGGACACCATTGATAGCTCGGCGGTCGCGGGGAAGTAATTCTGGATGGACACAACAACGGGTCTATCCGAGTCGGTTCTTGAGATTCCCCAGTCGCCATGCAGTAGGTCGGAGATATAGTAGAAATATTGCACGTACAGAGGCTCATTGAGGTGATGCGCTACCACGATCTTCTGAAGCTGTTCCTCTGTTAGTCTGACCTCTTGGCTGGTGATGTAGGCGGCGACCGGGTCGCCGATCACGTGAGAGAGGGTGAACGTCATCATAGAGACGCCGATCAGCACCGGGATGATGAGAAGAAGGCGTCGTATCACGTAGTCACGAAGCCTCACGTCGGCCCACCAGCGCAAGGCAGAATGTGATCCGCGCTAATAAGCTGATACCAAAAAGAAAAAGGGAGGAGGAACTATGCGCCCTTGCGCGCATAGTTCGGAAGTGTCGGAAGCGTCATCGCTGCTACGAAAGGAGCGAGCGGCTCGATCGTAATTGCGACCTGTTCCGTCCGTTCCTCTTTGTACATTCCGTAGGCGGCAGGGGTGATGTCAGGCCCGGCGAACATCGGATTATAGAACCATCCCTTGACCCAGTCTCTCGCAACGTGCATGTTCAGTGGTACAAGCGCCCAGATGGTGTAGGCTTCTTGGAACAACCACGTTATGATCTCGTCGTACAGGGCCTTTCGCTTCGCTGGGTCGGTCTCCACGGCTGCCTGATCCAGCTTTGCGTCTATCTCAGGGTTGTCAAAGCCCTGTCTCCTAGCGAAGGTTCCTGTCTTGCCATTTGCGAAGACCGGAACGTAGTCGTCCGGGTCAGCGAAGTCAGGGGCCCACCCGATGAAGAACACTGGCAATTCCTTTGCTCTCATCTTTGCGAGGAATGTAGGCCAGTCTAGTTCTTGGACCTCGATCGATAGTCCGACACCCAGCTTCTCGATAGAGTCCTTGAGGAGTAGGCATCCTCTTCTTCTGGCCTCGTTGCCCGCGTTGTAGTATAGCGTAATCTTCTGTCCGTCACTGTAGGCACCAGCGTCCTTGGCCTTCAAGAAGAACTCCTTCGCTTTGTCTGGGTTGTAGGAGAATTGTAGGGACTTCACAAGTGCTTCATCGTATCCGAACATGCCTGGAGGAATTGGTCCAACACCCTGAATTGCAGCGCCGTTGACTACCACATCGGCAAAGGTCTTGTAGTCAAAGGCGTAGGAGAACGCATACCTGAAGTCTTTGTTGTCAAACGGCATGGCGCCAGTTGTTTCGTCCTTCCACTTCGTGTTCAATCCGAAGTTCGGCGAAACTAGGTAGCCTGGATCCAAGCTGACTGCAAGGCCTTTCTTGAGAGGAACGATCTGTTTGTTGTTCATCCATGGATCCTTCTCGATGACATCGAAGAGGTTAGTTGCAGGCAGTGTTATCACATCAGAGTCTCCAGCGAAGAGGGCTAGCTCTCTTGTGCCGACCTCATCAACTTCGTTGACGATCACTCGCTTAAGCGCCGGCGGTGTTCCCCAGTAGTTCTCGTTTCGTTCTAGAACCACCCTCGTTTTGGGCGTCCACTCTACAAGCTTGAATGGACCGGAGCCGACCTCAGTTCCGTGCTGGTTCATCCAGTCATTGTAGAAACCTGGCTTGACTCCGCCGTTGGCTTCTACAAGCTTCTTGTTCAATATGCTGGCAGACGTGAAAGCCATCGTCGCAAGGAACGGCGCGTACGGCGCGTCCAACGTGATTTGCACGGTCAGTGGATCGATGACCTTGACCCCGCCTGCGTTGAGGTAGGCGTTGACATAAGTATCGTTGGTGCTACCCCAGCATGTCTCGCAAGTCAGATAGTCTGCTGCTCCCTTGATGTGCATGTGAAGCGTAGGCGCGGGCCCGTCGGGGTCTCCGATCAGTATCGTTCTGTCGATCGAATACTTCACGTCGTCAGCGGTGACTGGCGTTCCGTCGTTGAATTTGGCGTTCTCGTTCAGATGGAATGTATACACTGTTCCGTCAGCGGAAACGTCCCAGCTCTTTGCTAGTTTGGGACCAACCTCTGTAGTTGCGCCAGGAACCTTGTAGTAGACAAGGGTCTCGAGTGTCAGTTCAGCGATTTCTCCGCTCGCTGTGTCATACAGGACAGCAGAGTCCATCTTGTCCACGTCTCCGAAAGTTGTGAAGACCAGTGTGTCGGGGTTGGGCACGAGCGGTCTCGTCGATGGCAAGTACATGTAGTAGTAGCCGCCGACAGCCGCAACGACTATTATGACAATTATGATGACAGCTGCTAGTGCTTTCCTGTTCATTCCAGATGGCTTCTTTTCGCTCATTTTCTTCTCACTCATCTCAGAAAGCCAGAGAACCCACCGATTGAGTTCTAGGCGGCTTTCTTGGCGGACAGCCTTAGTTTTGAACTTATAAAATATACTTTCCATGGGCACAAAACTTTCTTGGGCTTATATATCTTCACGAACGGCCAATCTCGTCCCTGGCGATTGTGAAAGCTCTCATGCAAAGAAATGGTTGTAGAAAATATGACGCTGAGGAACAATGCTCTTGTTCTCCGCTCAACCGCCGGGTCACGATCATCCGCCCCGGTTTCATCGTTGACATGGTGGTCTAGGCAGGTGGTCCTCTCACGGTGAGCATTTCCACTCTGGGAATCAAATTACGTGTGCCTTATCGCTGTGAAATCGTTAAGTTAGGCCGTTCACCGTATTCTTCCTAGCATGACTCGGTGACCCGACTCTGACTGACGCCATTATGCCCCGCGCAATGGTCAGTGCTTGGTGGCAGCACGCTAGTACCCGCGCTACCGTCTTGGCGCTCACACTACTGGCGATTCTGGACTCCGCATATACGTCCATGTGGATCGGTCAGCGGGGGCTAGCTGGTGAGGTCAACCCGGTCATTAGATCATTGTTCGAAGTGGGCCTGGGACCAACATGGTTGATAGGAAATGCCTTGGTGACTTTCCTCGGAGCTGCCTTCTTGGGCTCCTGCGTGGTGCTATTCGCGGGGCGAGCGCGCTCTTATCCCATTGTCGGATTGTCGCTTCTTGCTGCCTTGAAAGTTGTACTTGGTCTGTATCATCTTATCCAGTTTTACGGCATCGTAGAATTCACTTGGAGCCTGTGGATCACCGCAGTCGCAGCATTCCTGGCAACGCGTGCACTCTTGGACAAAGGGAGGCTGTTTGATTGGGGCTCGGTGGCTCGCTCTCTTCATGAGTTGCGAAGCGACCTTTCTACATTCATAGTCTTTTCTCGTGCACCGAAGGCTACATCGGACCTAGACACCCAGGCTGAGCCCATACGCGTGTCCCAAGCGAGAACGACTGACCGCGCTCACGCATTTCGGAACTGCAGACTCTTTTTCTGGATAGGTGTAATCATTCTTGCCCCGATTGTGGCGCTTAGCATAGTTCAGCTCGTCCTGCAGGCGTCAGGTGTTCTTGAGCTGCCACGATGGATGAGGGGATTAGGAATGGTGAGTGAAGAGCAGGGGCGGCTTTTCCTAGTCTCTCTGATCACAGTGATCCTCACCATCGCGATACTTATCTACGGAATTGTTGCCGTTTTCGAAATCTTCTCCGAGGAATCAGCTAGGAAAATACGACGAGCGGGACCACCAAAGAGTCGGAGGTCCCTACGGCGGTTCGCCATAGGCACGTTGATTCTCACGCTTGCTTTCATCAGCATTCCCATAGTGTTAGCGGCATCCCAGCAGATTCAACTGGTCTCGGATACTCTCGCATCGTGCAACGAGCCTGAAATCGCCGCGGTGGCAGACTCGAAGGGACTCATTCACGCTGTTTGGGTCGAGCATAGCGACCTCCTCGCTGAGACCGGAAATGCGAGCCTATGGTACTCCACGTACGACCCGGAGTCTACCAGTGCACGAACAGCGCGCCTCATCGGCACCTCTGCCTCAGTCTGCTCACTCGATATGACTATCGATGAACGGGACAGAATTCACATTGTATGGGTGAGTAACATCGCCGAGAATGTTAGTAATGCGGCGAACTTGAATGAGACCGAGAGACGGCTGTCAATCAATCAACTCTGGTACCAAGATATTAACTCAAGCGATACGTTTTCGCCCTCCCCTATCTTGCTTTTCAGTTTCGAGGGAGATTCTGCATCGGTCTCCATCGCTCCGGGGAACGAACTTGAACTCTACCTTGCTTGGACAGAGGTGCTCCAATTGGATCCTTTCCGGATCGAGTCGTCAACCTATTACGGGAGACTGAATGTGCATGACGGCACGGCTAACGTGACTCGCACAATAGTCGCGAAGACTTCGGGGCCTTCAGGGATGTTGAAAGTTGTCACCGCGCAGGACCGGAGAACTCTTCACTTGGCATGGTTACGAACAATCTCCAATTACTCGTCGTGCATCATGTATTCAAAGGTCGATCTCTCACATAACACTGCGACGACGCTAGATGTTGAATGTGTGAACGGCACGATCGGCAGGTTGACATTGGCAGCAACTCTCAACGGCGATGTCACTATAGGATCGGTCTACGAGGATCCAGAACAGAATAGACCGATAGCTGGCGTTGTAAGGCTGTCACGCGACAGGAATGCAACCTTGTCGAAGCTCGAAACACCATCAAGGCGTCTGGCCGATATCGAGTCTATGACCTTAGACTCGGAGGGAAATCTCCATCTCTTGTGGATCGATCACGGCGATGACATCCGAGTGGGCCCAATGCCTGTTCCTGCAGGTAGCTCTCGGCTACGCTATGTCGAGTTCAGCGGCAGCAGCCAACCATCTGAAGTGAGGCAAGAAGTCTTCTATCTATCGCTGATGGCCGCGTTTGTCCTCCAGAACGGCCAAGTCTATGTCATTTCACAAGGAGGGTTGACTGAAGCGAGGCCTATCTCTGTAACCAGCCCTTTGCCGCTTCTGCTGCTATTGATTGGCCTTGCTTCAGCGACGGCCGGCATGAGTACTGAGGCGGGGGCCTATCTTGTCGTACGGAAGGCAATTGCGCCGTGGTCAAAGAAGAAGCTGGTTGGAGACTCCTTCTCGAATGTTGACATGAGACTTCTTCGCAAGATAGCAAGACGACCAGGAATCACCCTCTCTGAACTCGGGTCAATTGTTCGCGGCAGCACGCTCGATGTGGCGTCGCGTCTCTGGAGGCTTGAGGCGTCTGGAATCGTTGGGTCTTTGAGGCAAGGAACGAGACGGAGGTTCTATTCTCTTGCCTCTGGCTTTTCCGACAGATCGTCTGCGGACAGACTACGCAGGTCCATTCTTCGTCTCGTCGAGGAGGAGCCAGGCATTAATGAGGCTGCGATCGCAAGCTGCCTAGCGTTGAGCCAGCAGCTGACAAACTACCACCTGAAGCTACTGACCGGAGCAAGACTGCTGTTGGCTCTTCGGGCAAACGGTAGGGTCAGCTACTACGTCGACAAGCGAATCAGGCGATAGCGGCGTCAAATTCGTCGACGCTTAACGAATGAGCCAGCCTGCTGATATCGTTCGAGATCTCTTTGTCTTCCTCTAGTTTCGGGGTCACTCTTCGTATGGCTCTATGGGTCTTCATGTTTGCTTGACTGAGATTTTGGACCCCTCGAGTCTCGGCTGCTTGAGCTCCGCAAAGGAACTCTATGGCAACGAGCAGCTGTACATTCTCAACTACGCGCGTCAGTTTCAAGGCGGCAGCGGGGCCCATGCTGACGAAATCCTCGAAGTCAGCTGAAGTGGGAATTGAGTCCACGCTTGCAGGGTGTGCGAAGATCTTGTTCTCCGAGGCAAGCGCAGCAGCAGAGTACTGCGATGTCATCAGGCCTGAACTCAATCCCGCCTTCTCAGGGCTAGGAACCAAGAAGGGCGGCAACCCGAGGTTCAGCTTCGGATCAAGAAGCCTTGCGATTCTTCTTTCCACAAGATTGCCGACTGTGGTAAGCGCGATGGCCAGCAGATCGAGAACGAGGGCTATCGGCTGCCCGTGAAAGTTGCCCGCTGACAGAACCGCTCGATCTTCCCAGAATATGAGCGGGTTATCGTTCGCGGAATTTAGCTCAACTTGAATCACTCTTGAAGCGTGGTCGACCGCGTCGCGCGCAGCGCCCATAACCTGCGGAATGCACCTGAGCGAGTATGGGTCTTGGCGGTGGAAGCCTCTGCGAGCTCGCTCCTCACCGAATCCAACGAGTTTGCTGCCCTCAAGCAGTTGTGACATGTGTTCTGCGCTGCGGATCTGACCAGGGTGAGGCCTCGCCTCGTGGAGTCTCTTATCGAACGCTTCCATGAGGCCTTGCAGGACATCGAAGGATAGCGCGCCTGATCTTTCCGCATATTCCACGAGCCTCTTTGCGTCATGAACCATAAGTGCACCGACAGCCGTCATCATCTGAGTTCCGTTGATCAGCGCTACGCCTTCCTTGGCCGCGAGTTTCGCAGGCGCAATCGATGCGGCCTTCAATGCTTCCGAACCACTCATCCTTTGACCAAGATACTCGGCTTCACCTTCCCCCATCAGAACCAGTGCAAGGTGAGCCAAAGGCGCTAGGTCGCCGCTTGCCCCGACGGATCCCCTTTCAGGTATGATCGGATGGACCCGTGCGTTGATCATCGCAACCAAAGTCTCAAGAGTTGAAAGCCGCACTCCCGACAGTCCTTTTGCAAGCGTGTTGGCTCTCAGGAGCATCATTGCCCGAGTGATGTCTTTCTGCAAAGCAGGCCCGACTCCGGCCGCGTGGCTTCGGATCAGATTGGTCTGGAGAGTCTCGAGATCGTTTGGAGAGATTGTTATGTTACTAAGCGCACCGAAGCCTGTGTTGATTCCGTAGATGATTCTGGAGCCTATCAGTTCCTCGAGTACCGTGCGGCACTGTCTGACTTTCTCGCGCGCATCATCTCCGAGCGCAACGTGCTCGTATCCTCGAGAAACCCGGACAACGTCGTCGATCGTCAGGGACGCTCCATCGAGTGTGACGGTCATTCCGGAATCGAGTCACGACTATCGCGGGTGATAGGGTCTAAAGGTATCGGTCCTACAGGAACCTTCTCTTGAGAGCCCGGCGCTCCGCTTCCATGATTAGTTCGAAAAGCCCTTCCGTAACTCGCCTTTCCTTCCGCAGGATCCTTTTGGCATCCCGTGCGGACAGTCTTCGCCCCGCCAGCACTGCAACGCCTGACTTTCCGTGCCTTTGTACGATCGCGGCAGACTCGACGGCTTGATCGCAGATACGTTTCTCTGCCTTCGTGAGCGCCTTTCCCTTTCTTCGCATGAGCGAACTAACTTCATCAATATCATATGAGAGAGCGCCGACCGACTTGGAGCCGCATTTCGGGCAGGTGACTGGATCGCCCAAATCACGTACCCGCACGATCGCTGCATAATCCCAGCATGATGTGCAGATCATCGTCTTGGATTCGTTCAGTATTCTCGCACGAGCAGAATCCACCAGGATCCGTTTCATCTTATCAGAAGGGATGAGATCCGTCCTCATGCTGATACGTTCAATTCCAAGCCTCGCGATCGGGCTAGGCTCTTGGAGTTCCGACAAGACCGCGACTCTGATCTTTCCATCGCGTATGGCAAGGAGGACTCGTTTCGTGTTCGGGATGTCTAGGTCTTTCCTCAGAGTCTCATTGAGAGTCTCTTCGGAGATGACGGTGCCCTCAAAGCTCTTCATGAGCCGTCCAAGTCGCAAACTGCTAAGATCGACCCATCTGGAGATCGCTCCAAACCGCTTCGCGACATGAACCATCCTTCGCTTGAACATGCCGGTCTTGAGGGAAGACTGTCTCGCTAGTTCCTCGACGTTCATGTCTGCCAGGCCGCGGAGAATACCTTCAAGACGCGTCGCATCTGCGGCCCCCGCCGACTGGACGACCACACGGTAGGCGTCCTGCTGCACTCCAACAGTTGAACCCGTTTCCTCCGACAGGATATATCCGATGAGTCTAGCAAGTGTTCGGTTCACGAGCAGCCCGAAATGACAGCAGAGTATCACGTATTCGTCCCAGTCTTCGATGGTAATGCATTCGTCCGTTGGAACGTCAATGTTCAAGGCTGCTTGATCCAGAGTTTCTGATAGAGCTCTAAGCATCGTTCCGTTGTCACAAGGATACTGGCCCGACAATTCCGAGGCGATTTCTTCTCTACTCGCGTCCCTTCTGAGGGACTCAATCGCATGTCTGCGGATTTCTCCGACTTCTGTTCCGATCTCGTACGGTACAGGGATCTCTTCCCCTATCCAGCTGGGTATCGCTCCGGTCGGGTCGGTTATCGCTCGGACGTAGATCGTCTCTGCCTTGATGTTCTCCATTCTCCACGGGCTTCCCCGAACGATGAACCTCGTCCCTGGTGTCCCGTACTCCGCCACAAATGCCTCGTCGAGGACACCGATCGGAGAGTTGTTGGATTTGTCGACGACCAAGTACTGCCTCTCGTCCGGAATCATGGAGAGTTTTCCAAAGTAGTAGGTGTAGATGTCCTTCAATCGGCGTGGTCGAAGTATGACCTGATCCTGAGGAGAGAACCAGCAAAGACGCGGAAATCTCGAATGCATGTATTCGATTACACGTATGAGGTCCGACTCGGCCAGGTCTTTATACGGGCCTGCGTTTTTGAATATGTCGAGTATCTCGCGGAGGTACCATCGGCTCTTCTGAGTCAACAGACCGACGATTTGGTGTGACAGCACGTCGAGGGGTTTCTCAGGCACCTCCACTGCCTCAAGCTTCTCTTCCATAGCCCGGCGGGCTATGGCTAGTGCCTCAAGAGCGTCATCCGAATCCATCGCTACGATTACTCCGTCCGCAACTCGGCCGACGCTGTGGCCGCTTCTTCCTACTCGCTGGATGAGTCTGGTCACCTGCCGAGGGCTCATGTACTGTACTATGAAGTCGATTCTTCCAACATCTATTCCAAGTTCAAGCGATGAAGTTGCGACAAGTCCTTTCAGCGCCCCACTCTTCAACCCCTGCTCAGCTGAGACACGGGAGGGCTTTGCAAGTGATCCATGATGGATTGATACCGGGAAGTCGATGTCCCAAACCTTGAAGCGGCTTGCTAGGACCTCTGCGACTGCTCTGGTGTTCGTGAACAGAATTACTGATTCGTGACTTTGAATTAGGTCACGGATCAGCTTGAGACGCGCCGCAACTTCTGGGTGAGTGAACAGCTTCTTTGCCAGCCGAGCAGTTTCTGCCTCAGGGTGAGGCAGCTCGACCTTCACTTTCATTCTGCGACCTATTGGGACGCGGACGATAGTAACGGCTCGGTTTGAACCCGCAAGAAACTCCGCGACCCTTTCGGGAGTTCCGATCGTGGCTGAGAGACCTACTGTTTGAAAATCTCGTCCCGTGATCCATCTGAGTCTCTCAAGTGCAAGCGCAAGCTGGCTTCCTCGCTTGTCCTCGGCAAGTTCATGCACTTCGTCGACTATCACATATGAGACCTTGCGGAGGTTTCTTCGCATCAGTCTTCCTGGCATGATCGCCTGTAGAGTTTCAGGTGTCAAGATTAGCATGTCAGGCGGGTTCTTCGACTGCATTCCGCGTTCTCTCGTTTCTGTGTCGCCATGCCTAACGGCCACTCTCACATCGAGGCGACGGCACCACCACTCCAGCCTCTGCAGCAAGTCACGGTTCAGAGCCCGGAGTGGTGAGATATACAGCACAGCAATCCCGGGTTCGTCTGTCTTGGAAGTGATGAAGCGGCTTAGGATCGGCAGGACGGCCGCTTCTGTCTTGCCCGAGGCCGTGGGCGAAATGAGCAGAACGTTCTCGCCGTTCATGATCTTTGGAATGGCTTCCGCTTGGGGTTCTGTGGGTGCAACGAAGCCGCGTTCACGGACTGCTTCGAGAACCGGCCTCGCAAGTAACGAGAATGCGGTGTTCTCCGTAAGCTCCATGGCAACGCAGCCTCGGTTCGAAATACGAAACGTGCAATAAAAGGACGAAGTGTAAGCTCCGACCCGTTATGGCCGGTTGAATTGGCGTATGGATCGGCCAGCGCACTGGCGAGGACTTGCACGGCACGTCCACTCAATTCCATCAAATGGGAAACGGCCGCGTCCGACGAATATCAAACGTTTAAGGGAGATCTCTCCTCATGAACCCGTCTGCAGTTGAGAGGTGACCCAGGATGCCTCTGCGACAGCCTATCGTTGCCGTCCTTGGCCACGTGGATCATGGAAAGACGACGTTGCTTGACAAGATCAGAGGCACCTCTGTCGCAGCAAGGGAACCGGGCCAGATTACTCAATGGATTGGCGCCAGCTTGCTGCCGTCTACTGTCATAAAGGAAACGTGCGGGACCCTGCTGGAGCAATTCAAGATCAAGATCGAGGTGCCGGGGCTCTTGTTCATCGATACGCCCGGGCACGAAACGTTCTCTAACCTCAGGCGCAGAGGCGGGTCAGCGGCAGACATAGCGGTCCTAGTCATCGACGTCTCAAAGGGCGTTGAGCCCCAGACCACCGAGTCCCTTAGTATCCTTAAGGGCCGCAAGACCCCATTCGTGGTGGCTGCTAACAAGATTGATCTGATAAAAGGATGGAAGTCAACAGCAGACGCCTCATTTCTGCTTTCCTTCAAGCAGCAGGCGCCTGAAATCCAGACTGAGCTCGACAATCGAGTCTACACGATAATGGGTGCCTTGTCGAGGCTCGGATTCAGGTCTGAAAGATTCGACAGGATCACGGACTTCACGAAGGCAGTTGCCATAATCCCGACCTGTGCCAGAACCGGCGAGGGAATTCCGGAGCTACTTGCAATAGTTGCTGGGCTCACTCAAGCGTACATGCACGACAAACTGGAGACACGGGCCGGGCCTGCTCTTGGAACCGTTCTTGAGGTGAAAGAGGAACCGGGCCTAGGCATGACGATAAACGCGATCATCTACGACGGCGTGCTCAAGGTGAACGACACGATCGTGCTTGGAGGAAGGGAGGGACCGATCGCAACCAAAGTCCGCGCGCTGCTTCTTCCTAAGCCTCTTGACGAGATTCGCGACCCGAGAGACAGATTCCTGAACGCCGAGCGAGTGAGCGCCGCGTCGGGCGTCAAGGTTGCAGCACCAAACCTCGATCTGGCGCTCGCAGGTTCTGCCCTCTACGCTGTTCCGCACGGCAAGAACGTGAAAGAGTACGCTCGGATGATAGAGGAAGAGGTAGACAAGTTGAGGATACAGACCGACCGTGACGGAGTCATCCTCAAGACCGATACGCTGGGATCATTGGAGGCGATCACCAATTCACTCTCGGACTACAACGTTCCGCTTAGACTTGCGGATGTTGGCGACGTCTCGAAACGGGATATCGCCGAAGCGGAAGCCGTCTGGGTTGACGACAGACTGCATGCTGTAGTGCTCGCATTCAACGTGAAAGTCCTTCCAGACGCCGATGAGGAGGCAACGAAGTCAGGAATCCCGATCTTCAAAGCCGAGATAATCTACCACCTAATTGAGGACTACCTGAAGTGGTTCGAGGAACAAAGGACGGCGGGTATCAAGGCGGAACTGGACAGTCTCATCAGACCCGGGTCGCTCAGAGTTCTTCCCGGTTTCATCTTTCGGAGAAGCAAGCCAGCTGTCGTCGGCGTCGAGGTTCTTGCCGGCAGAATTCGGCCAAAGTATCCTCTCATCGGTGAGAACGGACGAAGAATCGGCGAGATCATGCGAATCCAAGACAAGGGCAAGGACTTGCAGGAAGCCAACAAAGGCATGCAGGTCGCTGCATCTATCGACAAGGCAGTGGTCGGTCGCAACGTGATCGAGGGACAGACACTCACCGTTGACGTTCCTGAGAAGCACGTCAAGATCTTGCAATCACGACTTATGACAGAGCTCACTCCCGAGGAGGCTGAGCTTGTGAAATATCTGATCGAATTGAAACGTCGCCAGAATCCGATCTGGGGACTGTAGTGACGAACGAGAACGAGCGCGCAGTAGTCGCAGAACCGAATAAATAGCGCTAGGTAAGCATAGCTGGCCGAAGCGTTACAAAATGCTTGTAATAGCCTGCATCAAGCAAGTTCCAGATACTACGGAAGTCAAGATGGACCCCGAAAGGGGAACCCTGATCAGAGAAGGCATACCGTCCGTCATCAATCCTACCGATGTCAATGCTGTCGAAGAATGCTTGAAACTCAAGGATCTCTATGACGCGAAAGTCGCTGTGATGACTATGGGGCCGCCCCAAGCGGAAGAAGCCCTCAGAGACCTGTTGGCGATGGGAGCCGACCGAGCCATCTTGCTAACTGACAGAGCAATGGCTGGCGCCGATACGTTCGCAACCAGCTACACACTCTCAACAGCAATTCGAAGACTTGAGAAGGACGAGGGTTCCGCGGATCTTCTATTCTTCGGCAAACAAGCCTTAGATGGCGAGACCGGCCAGGTAGGACCCGGCGTAGCAGCCAGACTCGCGATTCCGATCATCACCTATGCAACTCGCATCGTCAGAGTTGATCTTCGCGAGAGGATCCTTGTCGCCGTTAGAAAGGCAGATGAGATGACCGAGACAGTCAAGGTCTCTCTACCGGCAGCCGTTTCCGTAGTCGAGAAAGTGAACAAGCCTCGACGAGCCACCATAGAAGGAATACTTCGCGCGCAGAAGACGCAGGTGGAGCCTTGGAACAGGGATTCAATCAACGCTGATCCAACCAAGTTAGGGCTTCCAGGTTCCCCGACGATCGTCAGAAAGATGTTCATCCCCAAGCCGAGAGGAAGAGGTGAGATCTTTGACGGAAGAAACGACCCGCTCGGTGCGGCTCACTGGCTAAAGGAGAAGATCCTCGCAAGCAGGCCGTTCAGTGGAAAGCCGGTCGCCGCTTTCACCGGATCAGCCGATGAAGTGAAGCCAGTGGTTAGCCGGTACGCAAGACTGAACCGTGGATCCGTTTGGGTGTACGTCGAGCAGAACGAGGGACGCGCGGCTGACGTTTCTTGGGAACTGCTTCGCGCAGGGGCAACGCTTGCAAAGAAACTGGACACTCAGCTTGAGGCAGTCGTGATAGGACACGAAGCTGAAGATATCGCGAAAGAGGCCGCAAGCTACGGCGCTTCCAAGGTCTATTTGATCGACCATCTTCTTCTCAAGCACTATCGGACGATGCCGTACGCGAAAGCCTTGACGGAGATCACGGTGTCCCACAAACCTCAGATTCTGTTGATCGGAGCGACGCGAAACGGAAGAGACCTCTCAGGCATGGTAGCCACTAGTATCCGCACTGGCCTGACGGCTGACTGTACATCTCTTGACATAGAGCCCGGGACAGGGCTCATGCTTCAGATAAGGCCGACTTGGGGAGGAAGGCAACTTGCAGTCATCATGACGCCAAAGCATCTGCCTCAGATGAGCACCGTCAGACCAGGGGTGTTCCCCAAACCCCAGAAGAAGACCAATGGTAAGGCGGAGATTGTGAGAGTCAAGGCAAACTTCAGAGAAGAGGAAATCCCTACGAAGATACTTGATTTCGAGTGGATCGAAAGGAGCAGCATGCTGCAAGAATCCGACATAGTGGTCTCGGGTGGCAGAGGCTTAAGCTCTGAGAGTAATTTCAGTCTGATAAGAGATCTCGCGAAGGCTTTGGGAGGTGCTGTCGGAGCCTCACGGAGGGCCGTCGAATCAGGTCTCGCTGACAAAGAAAGCCAAGTTGGCCAAACAGGTAAGACGATCAGACCAAAACTGTACATTGCCGTAGCCATCTCGGGATCTATTCAGCATCTCGTTGGCATAGAGGGCGCTGAGACGGTCATAGCGTTGAACATTGACCCAGAAGCGCCCATCTTCAACTCCTGCAACTACGGCGTGATAGGAGACGCAACAAGAATACTGCCCCACCTTATCGACGAGGCAAGACGTTAGACACAGAGAAGGTTCGTCTGGATTGACGGAGAAGTTTGACGCGGTAGTTGTGGGAGCAGGGCCAGCGGGCATCACCGCCGCTTATGTTATGGCCAAGAATGAGATGAGCGTCGTCATCATCGAGAGGGGCGAGTTCCCGGGAAGCAAGAACGTCATAGGCGGCGTTCTCTATGTCAAGACCTTGAACGATGTAATGCCGGAGTTCTGGAAGGAGGCTCCGCTGGAACGCAGGATTACACAACACTCCTACTGCCTCATTGGAAGCAAAGGGCATACGCTTGTAACACACAAGGGCGCAGCTCATTCCGAGCCTCCGAATGGCTACACGATCCTCCGTGCGAAGTTTGACAAGTGGTACGCGAAAAAAGCTGAGGAGGCAGGGACTACGCTGATCACAAAGACCAACGTAACCGAGCTACTTTCCAAAGAAGGCAAGATTGACGGTGTCAGAACGGACAGAGGGGACGTTTCAGCTGACCTAGTAGTCGTGGCTGAGGGCGCGAACACCATGTTATGCGAGAAAGCTGGCCTAATCACGAAACCCCGTCCCGACCAAATGGCCATCGCGGTCAAAGAGATCATTGCTTTGCCGTCCGATCGAATTCGGGAAAGGTTTGCGCTGGAGGAAGATGAAGGCGCAGCGATACAGTACATAGGGGCCTCATTCAAGGGTCTGGTCGGATTTGGTTTCCTCTACACGAACAGAGAATCGCTTTCGCTCGGGTTCGGTGCGATCATCTCGACTATGATGAGAG
>Ga0209725_1000503_pt1 | contig 24037 bp, 22 predicted proteins | sample I18A1metaG_FD_184145 | JGI IMG/M metagenome (GOLD analysis project Ga0209725, IMG submission 184145) | Lake sediment bacterial and archeal communities from Gulf of Boni, Indonesia to study Microbial Dark Matter (Phase II) - ​I18A1 metaG... | ecosystem: Environmental > Aquatic > Freshwater > Lake...
GACTGTGAATATCGTCGGGGAACCTGGAGAGGGAGGCCGCAATCAGGAGTTGGCATTAGCTGCAGCTTGGAGAATAGCTGGGAGCGAGAGAATAGTCTTAGCCTCGATAGGCACGGATGGAACTGACGGGCCAACCGACATAGCAGGAGCGATAGTTGACGGCTACACCTTGGACCGCGCCGGGAAGATGGGTATAAACCTTCCAGAGCGACTGAAAATGCATGATTCCTCGCCCATATTCAGAAAGCTAAGCGATGCCATATACACCGAAAACACTGGAACAAACTTGATGGATCTTATGATAGTCTGTGTGGCAAAGCAGCCAAAAGACTAGATCTCTACTAACGGTTGATGCTTAGTGCAAGCAAACTGCCAAAAGCAACATGTATCTGTACCTCCTACTTAGAATATTTCTTCAAAGACGAAGCCGGTTACAGTGACTGTATGAGTTCTGTCACCATCAAAGTGTACACGGGTTACAGTCTGTTCTATCTTCTGAACACTGCGTTCCAAGCCGTAGGATTTTATCATTGATTCCGAACAAGTAGAACGGATGGTAAAAATGTCTAAGAAAAAGATAGTGATAGTTTCATCTGCTGTAGTAGTGCTCATAGTAGCTTCATTTTTCGTCGGCACGCTCTACGCCCCATACGGTGGATACGTTGATTTAACCAGACCTCTTCTGCCAGAAATCGCTGAGGAAAGCGTTCTACCGACAACCTCGGTGCCTAAAGGCTTTGAAACCCCTCGAGAACGCATGGTAATCTACAACGCTTACCTATCTCTTGAGACGCGCGAAATTCAAAGTATCTTGGATAAGGTTAGAAGTTTAGCTGAACGATATGGTGGATACGTTGCAGGTTCATCTCGCTCCACGTATGGCATGCAGGCTATCGCTGACATTACGATTAGAATTCCCAAGGACAAGTTCCATGCGGCTGTTCAAGAAATAGAAACCTACGGAAAGGTTCTCGATGAGAGTACGACAAGTGAGGACGTTATCGAACAGTATATCGACCTGAAAGCAAGATTGGAGAATCTTGAGAGGCAGGAGAAGAGACTTCATGACATACTTGAGATGGCTCGAACCGTGGAAGAAGTCCTCAACGTTGAGAGGGAGCTGGAAAGGGTTAGAGGTGAGATCGAGAGCCTTCAGGGTCAGGTAAACTACCTTGAGCGTAGCGTGGCTATGTCGGCTATTACGGTTCATTTGGTCGAGCCTCCGCCACCGTTTACACCGCCCGGTATGGATTGGGGTGAGACCCTCGAGACAGCCCTGAGAGGATTGTTTGCGGTGGTCCGCGGACTAGTGATTCTTGCAATAACGCTGATTCCATTCGCTATAATCGGTGTCCCAGTATACTATGTGTATAAGCTGAGGAAACGGAAGAAGTGAGAACGATACCCGACGTACGCGGCTAGAAAAGAGATATCAACAAACCTACGGGTTGGAGGCCGGTTCAAGGCCGCTAACACAACAACATGTCAAAACCTAGCACGCGCCACGACCATTTTTATATAGTATGGATTAAATACCTAGATATCCCAAATTCCTCGAATTGGCCGTGTGATTAGACATGCCCGTGTGGTATTATCCTTCTATAACGTGGTATCAGAGGACCTGGGAGACCGTGAAGTCGCAGGAATGGGAGAAGGTCTACCGCGGATGGCTTGAAACATACCGGAGGATGATGCAATACCATCTCCAGTGGGGCACGCCTACCGGGCCTTATTGGGCGCCCATTCCAACTAGACCGTGGTGGGCAGATGGAGACTACTGGAGGCAGGTGAACGCAATGGTAGTTGGGCAACCTCCATACAACCCGGCCTATGCCATCGAGGCCTGGCATAACCCTAGGCATAGGCTCCTACCGCAGCAGAGACTACTACTCCCACCTTAACATTCGAACGTCAATCGAATCCTTGGACTGTTGTCCAGATCGCTGAAAACTCTATCACCGCAGCAAGGACTTGCCTGCCGAATGATATCGTTTCGTTTAGCGGCTGGATATATGATCGCTTAATCTAGTCTAGGAGATTCTGGACAAGTTTACGTTCTATCATTCCGGCACAAGCCCGCGTCAATCATTACTACACTACGTTAGACACTCGCCGAAGAGAAATTGCTACGCCATTTCTTCTTGTCCAAGAAAGCTTTGATCGATGGAGACAGCTACAAAGAAGATGTGATCAAAGTTACAATCGCTAGTTTTAATGCCATCTGATAGCGTCTGTAATCCACTTGGTGAGATTTTGTCGAGAAAAAAGAGTTGGTCTGAGAAACTGAAGGATAGTAAGGACCTACCAAAAGTGGAAGTGATTTCACGCAAGATGACTAAAAGGTGGGGGACAGGTACCGTTGTGATTCCTGCTCCTATCGAGGTCGACGGGCTGATGAGGAAGGCCTCCCCTGGAAAGCTTATCACCATCAATCAGATAAGAGGCGCGCTGGCTAGGAAGCATAACGCGACTATCGGCTGCCCGCTAACCACAGGTATTTTTGCTTGGGTAGCTGCCAACGCGGCCGAGGAAGAAAGGCGACAGGGTAGGAGAGACATTACACCGTATTGGCGTACTCTCAAGAACGATGGCGTGATAAACGAGAAGTATCCTGGCGGAGTAGAGGCGCAGAAGAAGCTTTTGGAAGAGGAAGGACATACCATTATCCAAAAAGGCAACAAACACATCGTTGTTGATTATGAGAAGCACTTGGCTAGAATATGATTGAATAAACAAGATTAAGATCAATCAATCGTCAAGAATTCTAGGATGGTCCATTTCGCGGCGGGCAGACTGGCTTTTCGAAATTCTCCCAAGTGATCAATCCGCTAGTAAGACTTGTCTGCCAGAATGAAAGAGTCAGTCTAGTCATCTAGAACGCAATCTTCTAGCTTCGGCCTCGCGTTAACCCGAACGTTCTTCGCACTGCAACCTCGATCTTGCGAACGGCTGTGTCGGTTCTCGGTCGTCAGGTCGTTGTTGAAAGCGAGGTAACTCTAATTTTTTAAACTGAAACGTGTCATAATGGTTTGTTGAACTAGCGAGGCAAGCGCGTTGCAGTCGATAAGTAGAATGAGCGCAGAGGTCTTCGATGCAGCCTCAGCTCCAGTCCGCATGCAGATACTTAAGCTTCTGTCTTCCAGGGAACCGTTCGCATATACGGAGATAATGTCCTCTATAAAACTCGATCCGATAAGGGACGCTGGAAAATTCGTCTACCACCTCAAGAGTCTCATGGAAGCCGACCTTATTGAAATGGACAGGGACACAAAGAAGTACTCCATAACCGATCTTGGAAAGATGGTTGTCGGTTTCGGCAGAGATGTGGAGGAGTATGTAGCCGTTAAGAAGGGAAAGCTGCTAGTCCGAACATCACGTTTCTCTATAGAGGAGTTTGATAGAGACAAGATTTCAAACTCTCTTGTCCGCGAGGCAGGCGTCCCGCATGAGCTCGCACAGGAACTGGCGGCTGAGGCTGAAGAACGTCTTCTCAGGTTTAGGACCAGATACCTTACGGCGCCTCTCATACGTGAGCTCTTAAACTCGATTCTCGTAGAGAGGAAGCTTGAAGATTACAGGCATAAGCTGACAAGGCTCGGGATGCCGGTATATGATGTTACTCAACTCATTAGCGAGTCAAGCGACCGGCTGCTCGACGTGAATTCCGTCAAGGAGTCTGCTGGCTCCTCCGTCTTGGAAGAGTATGTACTTCTAAACGGTGTTACGCGAAACGTTGCAGACGCCCACCTATCAGGCCAGTTGCATCTCGGCTCTCTTGATGATTGGGTCTTGAAACCTGAAGAGATCCAACACGATCTACGTTTCTTCTTTAAGAAGAAATCAGCAATCTCGAATCCCCCGAGCAGCTTCCAGCCCGGACTTGTCATAGTTCGAAAGCTATGCGACCTCTGTTCGGCTGAAGTGTCGAACGAACAGTCACTAGACATGTTCAACATATTCCTAGCTCCCTTCGTGAAGGGTATAAAGAAGGTTAAGCTCTCTGAAACTTTCAGCGTCTTTTTTGAAGGGCTGAACAATTGGTTGATGTCCAACGTGTCGAGGCTTCCACTCTCTCTGGGGATAGAGCTGACTGTTCCGAGCTTTCTCGAAAAGGTTGACGCGGTTGGGGTCGATGGAAAGGTTAGAGGAGTCTACGGAGATTTTGTCAGCGAAACAAGGCTCTTGGCAGAAGCTATCGTTGACGCCATCGAGAAGGTGGCTTCTCATACTCCGCTACTCAACCCACGGTTTCTGTTCAAGTTAAGGGCCGAGACGTTGAATGATACAAGTCTGGAACCGCTATTGTCTGATATTCACAACTTGGCAGGAAGGTACGGGCTATCCAACTTTCTAGCCATCGAAGATGGTAGCAAGGTAGCCTATACATCGAGCGGCTTGAGGCTTGGCGATGATTGGAAAAGAGACTGGCAGACCGACTGTCTTCGGACGGGAAACCTTGGGACACTGTTTCTCAACCTGCCTAGAATCGCGTACGAGGCGCATAGAGAAGACGACCTCTTTTTCGAGGCTCTCTTGGAAACTCTCAAGACAGCCGTAGAGGCTTTCAAGTCTAAGAAGACGGGCATCGGTGACAGAATGAAACAGGGCCTTCTTCCAGTCCTATCCAGCACTTTCGATGAGTCACCATACTTCTACGAGAGGAATGGGTCATACGCAATAAGCTACGTCGGCCTGAACGAGGCAGTTCAATATCATACTGAAGGCGAACTCTCAAAGGATGAGAAAGCGATGAAGTTTGCATCTGAAACGGTATCGAGAATAGTGCAAGAAGCGAGGTCTATGTCCGAGGAGCTTGAGATGCGGCTACAGGTCGCGCAGAGGCCGAGCGACGAAGCCGCGACTAGACTTGCCGAACTCGATGTGGAGAAGTATGGTCGGACCACCACCGTGGTCGAGGGTACGCGCAGTTATCCATGCTACACGGACCTTACAGCTCTGCCTGCCTCGACGAAGCTTCCTCTTCGAGACAGAGCAAGGATAGAGAGCAAGTTTCAGGCCGCAACTTCGGGGGGGCACCTTCTCCCAATCCATCTGACACCCAAGGAACACGATTCAAGAACTCTGCTCAAACTCACTAGAGAACTTCTCTCCGAGAAGATCATCTCTTTCGCTTACAGCAACATCTTCTCTTACTGTAGGAGTTGCAGAGACTATGTTGTAGGGGTTATCTCGAAATGCTCAAGATGCGAATCGACTGCGATCACTCACGTAGGGCGATCCTCAGCCACATATGAACCGTTCATGTTATGGCCCGAGGCAAAGAGGAGAACATACGATAAGCGAGTCTGCTATCCTTCCTAGTGCACATTGTTTTAGTCTCCAATTCTAGGTATCACTGGTTGACACTGGCAAGCGCATTACCCTCGGGACGCCACCACTATCATCGTTAGGGCTCGCAGTCATCCTTGGAGATACGCTGTGCTTGTCGAAAGCTTTATCCAATCCGCATTTTTCTATGGTTGCAGTAGGCGGGTGAGGGGGTCCTTCCACCCGTTCCGCCTTAGAAACCCCGGAGCTGGAAGGATCATTGAAGACAAAGTCGATTATGTTAACGGCTGCTTTCGCAGCTCTATACGCAGTTCTCGTCTTCGCCTTTGCCGGTTTAAGTTTCGGTATTGTTCAGGTACGTGTCGCAGACGCGTTGATTCCTCTCTCAATCCTTCTCGGTTGGCCCGCTGTTTTCGGAGTCACTATAGGATGTGCCATAGCCAACATCGTCACCCCGCTCCCAAGCGTTATAGCGGACGTAACATTTGGTTCGATCGCCAACTTCATCGCAAGCATCTCAGCATGGAGGGTTAGCTTGTTGAAGGTGGGAAGAGCTGGTGAGCTATTCGGATGCATCATCGCGACCCTGACCGTCACATTCATTGTCGGCACATATCTGGCTGCAGTCACTGCTATGGACCCTTGGGTCTGGTATACGGGGGTCGGAGGCGGTTCGATCATAAGCATAAGCATACTTGGGTTTGCGCTTCTCAATATTCTACGTGGCCTGAAGATTCGAATGGTTTCTTCATGATTGCGAGACAGCGAACTTGGGCTATCCTCGATCGATCGCAAGGCTCGACAAGTTCGGTAAAGGGTTAAATCAATAGCGAGGCTGTAGAAGGCTTGAGGCTCAACCTGTGTCGAGGAAAGAGGAGCTCTACGTCCGCAAGATAGAGAGCGGAACCGTGATCGATCATATCGCTGCAGGCCACTCCTTAGACGTGCTGAGAATATTAAAGATCAATGGAAGAGGCGAGAGCGTCGTGAGCGTTCTCATAAACGTTCCAAGCAAGAAGGTTGGACGAAAGGACATAGTAAAAGTCGACCGGAGAGAGCTGAGGCCTGAGGAGGTTGATAAGATAGCTCTCGTAGCGCCAAACGCGACCATAAATATAGTCCGAGGCTTCGAAGTTGTCGATAAGAAGAAAGTGAAGCTTCCCAGGTTGATCAAGGGAATCATCAGATGCGACAACCCAACCTGTGTATCAAACGCCAATGAGCCTGTGGAGTCGATCTTCCTAGTGGAGCAGGTGGAACCCCTCAGGGTTCGATGCCACTACTGTACTAGGATCATGGAGAGCGGTGATATCCTAAAACAGTTCTAGGAAGGGACTAGAACGCCAAGCAGCGTAAGATGCCTCAAAGATCCCTGACGCTTCTGCACATTACGCGGCAACATCTCTATGCCGACGAGACAGACTGAGAAAAAAGGCAGAAGCTTTGGTGTTTCACACTGTTCAGGTCTAGGTGAAATCCATGGGCAGGATATCCATACTTGCTGATAGTAAGATAGTTACCTATCTTAGTTCGCCGACCCGTAAACGGGTCCGTATCATATCAAGTAGGGGTGAAGCGATAGACGCGTTTGAGAGGCTCTGCCGGGACGCTCGTTTTTCACTCATAATAGTCACCAAACAAGTCCTTAAATGGATCGAGCCTACCATGTCAAAGATCAGCAGAGAAAGAGCCTATCCACCAACGATCTCAGTCAACAGCAGAGGCGGCCCAAGGGCTACCGCCAACATGCTCGCGAAGTTGATCAAGAGAATCCTGACAATCGAAACGTGACCACAATGAGAGACACAGTCCAGCCAACCATAGGAACTTGTTCAATTTTTGTTTGCGCCGGTCCTGGTTAGTAGATTCTTTCTAGCCTCCTCGGCTAAGAGTGGGAGGGGCGCTAACAGCAGGAGAAATCCCCAGTTCTGGATTGTAAGAGGATACGTTCCGAAGACGTTCTGGAGAGCTGGAATGTAGATTATGCTTGAAAGAATCAGTATCTGTGACGCTATTCCAACCCAGACCCACCTGTTGCTGAACAGTCCTATCTTTTGGATTGAGGCCCTGCCACTTCTGCATGCAAAGAGGTTTGCCGATTGTGCCAGGACGATCCCCGCGAAGGTCATCGCTGTTCCTTGCCTGTAGATTGGATCGTTAGAGCTTAGTTCCAAACCGTACCTCCAACCTCCTTGAATCCAAACCAGAAGACAGCCCGCTAGGGCTACGATGCAGACAAATATGCCCAGAAAGAAGGATCTTGCAATAGTCCTAAAATCAAAAATTCGTTCCTTCTTGCTTCGTGGCGGTCTCTTCATAATGTCTGGCTCTGGAGGTTCAACGCCAAGGGCTAATGAGGGGACAACTTCTATGCCCAAGTCTATGGCCAAGACCTGTGTCACGAGTAATGGAAGTGGAATGCCAACGAGAACGAATAGTAGGTAAGGTATCAGTTCGGCCCAGTTATGTGCGAACACGTAGGTGATAAATTTCCGTATGTTATCGTAGATCGTCCTTCCACCTTCGATGGCTTTTGAGATAGACGCAAAACTGTCGTCGAGCAGGATCATGTCGGCTGACTCTCTTGCTACGTCTGTGCCGGCGACCCCCATCGAGACGCCTATGTCAGCTTTCTTAAGTGATGGAGCGTCGTTGGCGCCGTCGCCCGTGACAGCGACGGTTTCGCCCATCGACTTGAGGAGGGAGACTATTCGCATCTTATGTTCTGGAGTCGATCTTGCGAAGATGATCTCTCCCGCATCGATCTTTCTTATCAGGTCAGGTTCGGAGAGCTTATCCATCTCGGCGCCGGTCAAGACTTGGCATTGTTCGGTCTCGACGATCCCGACTTTTCGGGCTATCGTAAGCGCGGTCGGTCCATAATCTCCTGTTATCAGAATTGTCCTAATGCCCGCGTTTCTTGCTTCTAGAACAGCCTGCTTGACCTCTGGCCTCGGCGGATCCAAGATCCCGATCAGGCCGATGAAAACAAGATCTCGTTCAACGGTCTCAACGCTCCAATCGTCCAGATCGCTGGGTAGATCTCGAAATGCAGATGCGAGGACTCGGAGCCCCTCTTTGCCAAGTCTTCTTTTCTCGCTGTTGATCTTTTCGACATCTATCTGAGTTAGTGAGCGCAGTTCGGATCCTACGAGAATCTTTGAGCATACGCTCAAGGTCTCTTTGGGGGCCCCCTTGACGTAGGCGATGTAGCTCTTCCCAGTCTTGTGAATCGACGCCATCCTCTTTCTTATAGAGTCGAATGGTAAGAATTTCACCAACGGCTTGTCAGCCATTTCTTTCTGTATGTTCAAATCTAGTTTCAGCGCTGAGGTTAGAAGCGAGCCTTCGGTTGGGTCTCCAAGTACTCTCCACTGATCGCTTTTGTCTGTGGGTGGGATCAGCTTCGAATTGTTGCAGAGCGCGGAGACTTTGAGGAGCAATTCAAGATCTTTTCTTTCACCGGGCTCCAGTTGGTGGGCTCCTACGCAGAAATCTCCGAACGGGGCGTAGCCTTCGCCAGTTACCTCGATTATCTCGCCGTTTATCCAGATCTTCTTTACAGTCATCTCTCCCTTGGTTATGGTCCCAGTCTTATCGGTGCAGATGACTGTAGTGCTGCCAAGAGTCTCTACAGCTGAAAGCCTCTTAACCAGAACGTTCCTCTTAGCTAAGCGGACCACTCCTAGGGCTAGGGCCGTGGAGACCGTAACCTGCAACCCCTCGGGGACGCACGCGACCATCACACCTATCATGAAAAGGAATCCTGCGAACAGGTTCATGTGCAGCCATAGTACGCCAACCGTGAAGAAGAGTACGCCGACCGCGATAGCTACGGCGAAGTCGATTCTGGCTGCGTATGATATCTGCTCTTGGAGTGGGCTGGCCGTCTCTTCTATAGATTGGCTCATCCCAGCGATTTTTCCAAATTGAGTATTCATACCTGTATCGTAGACTACTGCTTTTCCGAATCCTGAAGCGATCGTGGTTCCCATGAAGACGAGGTTCGTAACGTCGAGCCAGGACGTCGTCTCTCCAGGCATGGGAGATGCTTCTCTAGGCTGAGGTTCCGACTCTCCTGTGAGAGCAACACTATCCGTTGACAGGTCAAATGCTTCAATGACACGTGAATCGGCAGGAACACGGTCCCCCTCTTTTAATATGATAAGGTCTCCACGAACAATCTCCTCGGCTTGAACTGTCTTCAACTCGCCGCTCCTAATCACGGTAGAGCGAAACGGCAGGAACCTCTTGAGCGCTTTGACCGCCCGTTCTGCACGATACTCTTGAACAAAGCTCAGCACAGCGTTCACAATGACCACAACGAAGATAGCGAAGCTGAAATGATACATGCCACTTACTAGGGCCAGAAGACCGGCTATCAGAAGAAGAGCGCTGAACAGATCTTTGAACTGGGAGACCAACTTGCTGAACGCTGCTACTCTCTTCGGCTCTGACAGCCTGTTTGGGCCGTACTCCCTGAACCTCTTCCTTGCCTCTTCTTCAGTTAGCCCTGTAGAGGCTGTACCCAGTCTTCTGAATACTTCAGAGATCGGCCATGTGTATACGGGCAAATCAGCTCTCCACCATTCGAAAGTAGGCTCAGGTCTAATTGAGGAAGGCTAAGCTAGCATCGCAGCAAGGAAACCCCGCGGCGCTTAAGAGTATCTTTCTAAGGATGCATTGCTCCTCGAAGTCTTCCAGGTTGGATAGATCGGTTACCTATGTAGAAGCGAACCGCTTTCCGAGTATGCCGAGAATCGATATAGCGCCACCGATAGATAAGACGGTTAGAAACTTGAACATCATAGGCGCGGCGGCTAGGGAGAATAGTCCGACCGAAAATCCTTCCAAGAACCCTGTCGCTCCTCGAAGAAAGTTTGTACTCTCTCTCAGTCCGTACGCCTGGCTGAGCCAATCCAGACCGGAGGGCATGATGAGCAAGACGCATACGAGCATCTGCTGCTGGAGGCCGAGGTTCGAGAAAGCCGACAGCTCCGTCACGTTAGTCAACGTGATCAACGAGAAGAATCCTAAGATCGTTCCGCTACACCTTGCACAGACGCCTAGTCGCCTCTTCCCGAACTCTAACGTTATCCAGTGGCGATGCCGTATCAGGAGTTTCCAGTTGAACCGTTCCATCACATTGTCACTTTAGTTTCTGTCCGCAGTACGGGCATGTGACGAAGTCCGGTAGAACAGGTTTTCCACACGCGCTACATGGTTTTCCAGCGGCATAAGGTAGCTTGATCGGCAGGTTCGCTCTGAATGTTTGGACACGAGGTCTTGCTGGCGGCTGATAGTTGACCCTTATGGAGGTTCCTCCAACCTCTGTAGGAGTAAACTCAAACGTCACCTCGCCTTCGAGGGAGTCAGAGAGACGGTATAGGCGGGGTGATAACGATTGGATTACAGTGAATCTCTCTTTTGGAGGTTTTCTCAAAGAGAAACGTGGAGGCTTCGCTGTCTCTAAACTCTGTTGCCGCCACTTCTCAACCTCTACTCTTACAAGGTCGAAAGCCTCATCTTCCTTGTAAGACGTGAACCAGACATCGCTTTCAACGGACGATGCTGGTGCGCCTGATGGTTGACCTCTGCGCATCAACATCGGCATCATACAGCATAGAAGGAGCGGGATCAGGAGCAGAAGCATCTGAAGGTTGGAGGCTGGAGCTTGAAGAGCTGCTACTGGTAGCATCTAGTTCACCTAGACATCCATATTCGGAGAGGCTACCTACAATAAACCTACATAATAGCTTTCTTATTTCTCGCATATACCTCCAAACGATCCAGCTTTCAACGTTCAATCGCTATCGTGTATTCTATGCGTCAGAGCTGATCTTCAGAGTGGCTGTTGGGAAAGTCGAGCAGGGTTGTACCGAGATCGCGCGTCATCATCCTGTAACGTTCGAGCGGTAAAGTTTCATTAAGTACTTTAGACATTTCAAAGAAAAGACTCTGCGAACCTCTTTGACTTTATTAGGTCCTGAGACCACGGTAGGACTGAAACCAATTGCCAAGAAATCAGTTCAACATTAACATTGAGAATGTTGTTGCCTCGGCAAGTCTCAATCAATTCATCGATCTGGAGTCTGTTGCGAGAACTTTTCCAACGGTCGAGTATAAGCCGGATCAGTTCCCCGGACTCGTTTATCGATTGAAGAAACCAAATGTGTCGACGCTTGTGTTCAGTACTGGGAAATTGATAGTTGCAGGCGCTAAATCTGAGAAGAGGGCGAGACGAGCGGTGTCGAAACTGGTTGAGGAGTTCAAGACAGGAGGACTCATCATCCTCGGGAGGCCGGAGATAAAGATTAGGAACGTGGTCGCTTCAGCCGATCTGGGCTGTAGAATCGACCTCGAAGATACAGCGAATAGCCTTGATGGAACAATATACGAACCCGACCAGTTTCCGGGGTTGATCTATAGGTTGAAGGAGCCTAAGGTGGTTATGTTGATCTTCTCCAGCGGCAAGCTCGTCTGCACAGGTGCCAACCGGGAGGCCGATGTGGAGAGAGCCGTAAGCAAGCTGCGTGAGGCGTTGGCGATAAGAGGTCTTATTCCATACAACGCGCCGGACTAGGGTTTTTTCCTAGGTTCCACGAGTCTACTCGATCCTGATCCTTACAGGCGAAGCTGTCAGGTTGACATGTTCAATAATAGTCCACGTGGCATGTGATTAAGTCTTCAACTCGCCGACGACCGGCACACGTTCCAGAACTTCCTCGCCGTGTGGCGCGTCTCTGAACTCTTTGGTCAGGTCCATGCCGGCTAAATGTTCAAAATGTGAGCCGGAGTTCCAGAGGTTGCTCTGGCTTACATTATAGACTTTTCCTTTGAAGGCAACGTAGGCGGGTCTACCATCCTTTCCGTCGAACTGCTTTAACTCTTCAAGCGTGAACTGCTTCAACAGTCTGCCACCTTTGACGTGGCTTCTCAAGTAGCCAACGGTGTATGTCTTTAGCCGCCATCTTTCCAGCTCCCATGGCGCTGATCACGGTTGCCTCGCCGGTCACTATGTCGCCTCCAGTCCAGATCCCTTCTCGGCTGGTTCTTCCAGTCGCTGGGTCCGCGATGATGCGTCCATCTTCAGTCAGATCTACTCCTCTAGCCGTCCTTCTAATGAGTGGGTTGGCGCCTGAGCCGATGGCCACTATGACCGCGTCCGCGTCCATTAGGAAGTTTGAGTTTGGAATGGGGACTGGTCTCCTCCTTCCAGAAGCGTCAGGCTCTCCCAGCTCCATCTTTATACATTCAAGCTGCTTTACCTGCCCTTTCTCGTTCCCGATCATTCTTACCGGCGCTGTGAGAAACTGGAACTTTACACCTTCCTCTCGTGCGTTCGCAACCTCCTGTGGCCTAGCAGGCATCTCGGCCTGCGATCTTCGATAGGCGACGATAACCTCTGCACCAAGCCTGAGGGCTGTCCTCGCAGCATCCATCGTGACGTTTCCACCACCAATAACAGCGACTACTTTTCCTACGTTGATGGGTGTGTCAGCTTCTGGAAAACTGTAGGCTTTCATCAGGTTTGATCTGGTCAGGAACTCGTTTGCCGAGTAGACGCCTCCCAGGTTCTCGCCGGGTATATGGAGGAAGTCAGGGGTGCCTGCGCCGACTCCCATGAATATGGCGTCATATCCCATCTCGAAGAGTTCGTCGATCGTCAATGTTCTTCCAACGATGAAATTCGTCTCCACTTTGACTCCTAGACGTTTTAGGTAGTCAACCTCATACTGGACTATCCTCTTGGGTAGCCTGAACTCAGGGATCCCATAGACCAGTACGCCTCCAGGTTTGTGAAGGGCTTCGAACATCGTAACGTCATGGCCGAGCTTGACTAGGTCGCCTGCAGCTGTTACACTGGCTGGACCTGATCCTACTACCGCAACCTTCTTTCCGGTCGGAGGTGGCAGGTCAATATTGACAGGGCCTCTCTCAAGCTCCTTGTCCGCGGCAAACCTCTCCAAATATCCAATGTTCACAGGAGCTCCTATCTTTGAAAGGACACATTTGAACTCACACTGATCCTCTGCTGGGCAGACCCTGCCGCAGACGCCCGGGAGGTTTGTGTACTTCTTCAGAACCTTTATCGACTCTTCATACCTCTGTTCGACGATGTGCTTGATGAAGGCTGGGATATCGATCTCGACCGGGCATCCTTCTATGCACGGAGGCTTTGGACACTGGAGGCATCTCTTCGCCGCCTTGAGGGCTTTCTCCTCATTGTATCCCAAAGCGACCTCGTTGAAGTTGTGGGCTCTTACCTCAGGGGTTTGCTTTGGCATCGGAACCTGTTTCGCTCGTTCGGCGGCTTCAGCTTTCTTTCCAGCTTCTTTCTGGGTCACTTTATCCTACACTCCTTCTCCCACTTCTCCAAAGAGGCTCTCTCCTTATCTAGGTACATTCGCTGCCGCGCCATGAGAAGGTCGAAATCTACTAGGTGAGCGTCAAACTCTGGACCGTCGACACATGCAAACTTGGTCTGGCCGCCTACAGAAACACGGCAGACCCCGCACATCCCTGTTGCGTCTACCATAATCGGGTTTAGGCTTGCAACGGTCTTGATCTTGTAGGGACGGGTGGTCTCGGCTACAACTTTCATCATGATCGCAGGCCCGATGGCGACGACGAAGTCGATCTTAGTGCCTTTCTCGATCAGTTGTTTGAGTACGTCCGTGACGACGCCGTGATGGCCCTTCGATCCGTCGTCTGTGGTTATGTAGAGCTCATCGCTGCAAGCCTTCATCTGTTCTTCTAGAATGATAAGATCCTTGGTTCGTGCTCCGATTATCGTTAAGACCTTGTTACCCGCCTTCTTCAGTTCTCTTGCCTCTGGATAAGCCACAGCCGTTGCGGCTCCTCCGCCGACTACTACAACCGTTCCAAAATCTTTTATCTCGGCGGGCACCCCCAGCGGGCCAACAAGATCAGGTATCGCATCTCCCACGTTCAGCTGTCCAAGTTGCCGAGTCGTCTTTCCGACCTCTTGGAATATCAGGGTTATAGTGCCCCGCTCGTTGTTCGATTCAGTGATGGTTAATGGTATCCTTTCGCCATTCTCATGAACTCTCAGAACTACGAACTGGCCGGGCTTCTGTTTTTTCGCTATCAGAGGCGCCTCTATCTCCATCAGTTTAACGTTTGGGCCGAGCTCCATCTTCCGAGCAATCTTGTACAAATCGACCATCCTCTATGAAGCTGCGGTTCCATCAGTGATGGATCGTTCCGTCATGAGAGTTCTACTAAAGCGCATAGAAAACCTTCCTAGACCTCATTCCGAATTTCATGGTTTTCTTGAACGGAAATCGATACATCACTCTATTTGGTCTACAGTGTTCAAATTCTCCAAGATTATGTTGAGATCTTATTTAAGTCCTTGTAGCACTGCATCGTACTTTATACGAGCCCCGTCAGCAGCTTATCCTTCATATCAGTTACATCGGCCTCGGTTCTGATCAGCTTCTCAACTCTATCTGCATCCCGAGTATGACCAATAAGTAGTGCTCCGACAATCCTGTTTTCTTTCAACACAAACTTTCTGTACGCATTCTTTTCTTCCAAGTCGTGTGCAAGAACCTCGCAGTCAATGGAAGGCGGCGTAACTATCCCGATAGATGTCAACGCAACATCGTAGACCTTCTCCGTGTTTGAGCAGAGTCCACAGTAGGTTTCATGCAATCCAGACATGTTCGATCCTGCCGTCGCTCCCTGCTCCAGCGCAATCGTCCAACTAGTGTTCAATCTATAGTCCTTGTAGACCACGTCATACGCTTGGGCAACGTCGCCTGCCGCGTAGATATCTTCGATATTTGTCTCCATCCTCTCGTTGACAATTATGCCCTTATCGATCTCCACCCCACTATACTTGAGAAAATCGATGTTCGGCCTGATTCCGATGGATACTGCGACCAATTCACAAGGGATCTCTGTCCCCTCCCTCGTGATTACTTTGGAGACTGAACTGTCATCTCCAACGACCCTCTTGACCTCCATGTTAAAATTCACATGAATCCCCTCCTTTTCCAGTCTCCTAGCAATGATATCTGAAGCCTTTCGGTCGAGCATAGCAGACCATAGTCGATCACCTCGAACTAGGAGGTTGACGCCCAGCCCCACCTCCCTCAGTGATTGAGCAAGGTTCATTCCAAGCAGGCCGCTGCCGATTACAACAGCGTTCTTTTTTCCAAGGCTGAAGTCAACCATCTTCTGAGCGTCGGCCAATGTTCGAATCGTCATTACCCCCTTCAGGTTGGAGCCTGGCCAGTTAGGGATAACCGGTTTGCCTCCAACAGCCAGCAACAATTTATCGTATCGAATCTTCTGTCCATCGTCCAGTAGAACCTCCCTCTCTTTTGGAAGAACCTGTATCACGGTCTTCCCAAGCATCTGTTCGATAGTCTTCTTCTCATAGAAGTCAGGCGGATAGACCGTGAGATTCTCAGGTTTATATTTTCCAGCTATGAACCTGGCCAGTAGCCTGCGGTAATAGTACGGTTGATTCTCCTCCGAGATGACGAGGATCCTTGATTTCAGATCATTCTTCCTAATTGTTTCAGCAGCTCGTATCCCAGCAGGCCCATTGCCAATAATTACATAATCTGTCAAAAGTTGTTAGCCGCCTTCAAATTCTTGATACCGTATCTATTTTGGCTAGTTTAGGCGAGATGGCTATTGCAACCGCCATGCGTCCGTGTTATAAAATCTTCGAATCTCAAAGAGTGGGATCTACGTTCTCTGACACGACCACGGCTCAACTGGCCTGGGCTGCCGCAACTTGGCTCTGACTTCTAGACTCCCATTCCGGGAAGAAAATGGATGTGAACCCTTTAGGGTTCGACCTAGGATACTCTGCAAGTAGTCTAGGAATCGAAAGGGCTGGAGTCGAACTTGGCTCTGGACATGTGCCGCCTCTTCTCTTGGAAGGGCGGCCTACGGTTATAGGCTACCATGGCAGGTAGTAGGCTGGGTAGTAGTAGGGTTGATAGTAGTGCGCTCTGGGATAATAGGCGTAGTAGCCCGGCTGTGGGACATAGTAAGTGGGCATATAGTAGGGTGCGTAGTATGGGTAGTACGCATGGTGTCCGTGAAGGTAACCTAACCAGCCTCCTGGACGTGTCCAGTACGCACCGAGTAGTCCACCAGCAACGAGTCCAAATAAGAAGCTCAAAACCACACCTCTAATTAGTAACGTTGGAACGGCATGTTTAAGATTTTCTGTAGAGAGCCCTAACCTTTGTTTCCCGAAATTATGCCACCAGTTCTCTGAAGTGTCTATGATTAAGCGATATTAGTGGAGAACACGGAATCGTCTAGGACGAGCTGAATCCAAGGAAGACCTGGTTGCCTCGTGACTAACTGAGATATGAGGCGTTAATGATCGAGACGGGTTATTCTAGAGGTATGGACACGGCCGCATCTTTATCCCAGCCCACTTGGATCTTCTCTTTCACATCATACTCTATGCCCGCGCCGCTTGTGTTGGGCGCAAAAACTTTGAGCCTTGTTTGATCGTTCAGGTTGATGTTGTATTCAGTGTAGCTTCCCTTGAATATGTAGGATTCAACTTCTCCGTCAAGTATATTATCCATGCTCTCTAGCCGTTTACCCAGTCTGACCTTCTCGGGCCTGATACAGAGGGCGACCTTGCTGACCGGTTTTTCGGGTTTGTATTCGATTTCGATCGGCCGGTTTATGTTCTTTCCAATGAAGGTGCTTGGGGGTTGATACTCTCCCTCAAGAAGGTTTACAGCTTCCCCTATGAAGGAGGCTATGAAGACGTTTCTCGGATTCAAGTAGATATCAGTCGGTCCACCTATCTGCTGGATTACTCCATCCTTCATAACCGCGACTCTATCTGCCATAGTTATTGCTTCCGTCTGATCATGCGTCACATAAACGAATGTGGTTCCAACCTTTTTCTGTATGTTCTTGAGCTCAACCATCATGTATTGCCTAATCTTCAGGTCTAAAGCTCCTAGGGGCTCATCTAAGAGCAGAACCTTCGGCTCGGTGACTAGGCTCCTCGCTAGGGCTACTCTCTGCTGTTGGCCTCCGCTCAACTGGTATATCCTCCTTCCCTCAAGCTTCTCCAAGCCCACTATCGCCAGCATCTCGAGTATCTTCTTCTTCATTCCTTCCTTTCGCTTTTGCATTTTCAAGCCAAAGGCTACATTGTCGAAAACGTTCATGTGGGGGAACAGGGCTAGATGCTGGAATACCATTCCAACATTTCTCTTATGAGTTGGGACCTTGTTCACTACTTCTCCGTGTAGTCTAACTGTTCCTTGGTCTGGCTGTTCTAATCCCGCGATGATCCTCATGGTGGTTGTCTTTCCGCATCCGCTAGGTCCTAAAAGAGCGAAGAACTCCTTCTCCGGGATGGAGAGGTTTACGTTGTTAACTGCGATGACATCTCCGAAATGCTTTGTCACGTTCATCAGTTCTACCGCTTCCGTCATCATTACCACTTGATCCCTGAGATTTTCATACGTGCAAACGCGAATAGTAACGATATAGATATAGCGAACGTAGACAGGGAGTTCAGTTCTGGGGATACGCCTCCCTTAGACGCGCTAAACCATATGATCAGGGGTAAAGTTTTGAAGCCGGGGCCCGTGGTGAACATCGTCTTGATAAAGTCATCGTAGCTAATCGTGAAGGCCAGTAAGCTGGCTGCCAATATACCAGGCATCATGATAGGCATCGTAACCTTGAGGAACGTCTGAAGCTCGTTGGCTCCGAGAGTCTTGGCAGCCTCCTCTACGGAGGTATCGAATCCAGCGAGCCTAGCCCTCAACACTACAACGCCGTATGATATGCTGAAGGCTGCGTGGCCTATAATCACGCTCCATGCACCTAATGGGAAATTGATGAACACATACATCATCAAGAGAGATAAGGACTCAGTTATTTCTGGTATGATTACAGGAACATAGATCAACATGTCGACTAAGGGTTTCCCTGAGAACCTGAATCTAACCACAGCGTTAGCCATCAGCAATCCAAGTACAATCGACACCAGTGTAACCACGGCGGCCACCCAGAGCGAGTTGAAGAAAGCTTCCCAAACAATCCTGTTCCCCATCAAAGCTTGGTACCATCTTAAGCTGAACCCAGCGAACTTGGCTAACGATCTTATCGGATTGAAGGAGAATACAACCATCAACGCGATGGGCACATACATTAAGATGAGGAGTAGAATAGTATATGCCCTCAATACATTGTCTAAGATCCTCACTCTAGATCACAAGCTCCTCAGCTCCGACAGCCTTCAAGTATATCATCGTCATTGACAGGACGAATATTATGAAGAGCACGGACAGAGCTGATCCCAGCCACCAGTGCCTCGTGTACAGGAAGACATCCCAGATAACGTTTCCCATCATGTAGGTTTCTGTGCTACCCATCAAGGATGGGATTATGAATTCTCCGACAGCTGGAATAAAGACAAGGAGGAAACCAGCAGCCACACCGGGCATAGTCAAAGGCAACGTCACCTTTATGAACGTGGAGACAGGGTTCGCTCCCAAGGTTGACGCTGCTTCAAGTAAGGACTTGTCCAGTTTCTCTATACTTCCATAGAGAGGCAATACCATGAAAAGTAGATAGTTGTAGACCATCCCTATTATCACGGCGTTCTGGGTATATAGAATCTTGATGGGTTTCTCGATTACTCCTAACCAGAGGAGTACACTGTTCAAAAATCCCTCTTCAGCCAAGACACCCATCAAGGCGTATGTTCTCAATAGGAAGCTCACCCAGAAGGGAATTATGAAGACCAAGAGCAACGCGTCCTTGTACCTCCTACATTTGAAAGATACGTAGTAGGCGGCCGGATATGCCAGTAGCGCACAGACGACCGAAGTCAACAGACCGTAACCTACCGATCTTACGAAGATCTTGAAGACACCCTCCCATCCCATCACCCGAAGATAATATTGTAGGGATGGCGAAAAAACAAACTGCCTGTTTGGGGTGACTAAGTCAAAGCTGTACATAAGAGTGAGTACAAAGGGAGCTACGAACCATACCATCAGGTAGGCGACTGGAGGCCCTAGCAGCAAAGCGACTTTGAGTCTTTTGCTGCTCCTAACCTTCCTTGTGAACTTTTCCAGGCTTGAGAAAAAAAGGGAAGGAGCTAGGCGGCTTGGACTTCCAGCCAAACTTCTTCACGTTTAACTCTCTCTTCAGGCGTGAAGGATGCGTACGTCACCAGCTTTCGAAGCAATTCTTCGGGTGTGAAAATCGAGGGGTCTTTCGCAAGTTCTACCGGGACATATTGCGTTCCAGTCGGATATGGATACTTGATAGTCATAGCATTTATAGCTGCAACCCTTGGGTCGAGTGTGAAGTTCATGAATGCGTGGGCCGCTTCACGATGTTTGGCTCCTTTGGGGATTACCAGATTGTCGTACCAAGCATACGCGCCTTCCTCAGGCACCGTATACCTGATTTGCGGGAAGTAAACCTCCATGATTACAGAGCGTTCGTCAGAAGCATACTTAGTCCCAGCTACGTCTCCGTTCCATGCATGGCTGATTAGGAACCTTTCGGTCTTTAGCCCTTCCATGAATTCTTCCGTTGATGCGTACTTGGCGAGATGGGGTTTCTGTCTAATCAAGACTTCCTTAGCCTCTTCCAAATCTTCATCCTTAACGCTGTTGGGATCGCGTCCTAGGTAGAATAGGGCAGCACCCAGCGTCTCAGTTGGGTCTGTCATCATACTGACTTTCTTACTATACTTGCCAAGCTGCCTCTCGGGCTCGAAAACGTCAGCCCACCTAGTGATTTCAGGCTCAACCTTCTCACCGTTCCAGCCTATGCCAGTAGTGCCGTAGGACCAAATGACGTGATACTTATCCCCAGGATCCCAGCTAAAACCCTTGAAAGCGCTTGGAACATGCTTGAAGTTAGGAATCTTATTCATATCTACTTCCTCGATTAGACCTCGTTCTGCATACGTCGGTATGTCAGGTGCGGGGCAGCTCATTACGTCATAGCCGCTAGCGCCCGTGTCCAATTTGGCATAGATCTCACTGTTGCTTTCGAGGTAGTCGTAAATCAGCTTTATTCCGTTTTCCTCAGCCCAAGCGTCAACAAGGTTTCTGTTAATGTAATATGTCCAATTGTATATGGCTATCTCGTCCTCCAGCTTGATGCCGGCTTCCCTCTTTAGACTCTCGAGCTCCGACTTCAGAGCTTCCCTTTCAGCGGATGTGCCGAAGTATCCGGCGGCTCCTCCGACAACCAAGCCCAAAGCTCCTGCAACGCCAACCTTTAGGTACTCTCTTCTGGTTGACATAGATTTTCCCGTCCTTGCTTGTAGTCATGAGTTCATATAAGTGCTTTTAGCTTCTCTGCGGCGCTGTTAACTTAAGGTGGATCTTTCGGTTCTCTTATGATTTGGCATAGTTGGAGGATCGGTGAAAGATTCAGAGCGTCTCGACGTTTGTACAGGTTGAAGCTGAGCATATAGTAGTTGAGCCAACCCTTCACATGTTCAAGGCGACAATGTTCCTTGCGACATGGGAAATAATCGTCGAAAGACTCGGTTCGATCCTTAACGTACTGGACGAAACGCTCCATCAAATTGCCACTTGAACCATCATAGACATGATGCTGCAAACCCAGGCTCCGGCATGCTTCAGGATACCAGTTGGCTCCATCCGAGTAAACCGGATGCCTACCATACCGGTCGATCAGGCTTTGAAGGAACAACTCAGCCGTCAAGATACTCCGTGTACGACTCAGATAGAAGCCTAGAAAGAACCTGCCTGTAGGCTCGAAGGCCAACCATAACCAAGCGTCTTGGCTTCCAACCTTGACCCAAGTCTCATCCACAAGGAAACGTTGAACCGACCCCACCGTGAAAAGTTGGTTGAGACAACTGAAACGTTGAATCCACTTCCACACTGAGACATGACTTCTTGGACAGAGATCCTCTAGACATGCTGAGACGGCTCTGAGGCTCAACCCTTGAAAGTACATATAGACAGCGTACAACATAAGCCAGAGAGGAGTCCTCTCACGTTCAATTAGCTTAACCAAACCTCGTCAAAAGAATGTGAGAGGATTCCTCACTTAAGTTAACAGCGCCTTCTCTGCATCTTCATTTTCTAATACATATCTCGAAAACGAAAATGTTTCAGTTGAACCGGCGAAATAGACCGTTCAGCGTATAGGAACCTTTCTTTTGGATTGAGCTATCGCTAGGGAGGGGCTCGTTTCAAACTACTGTTTCACATCTGCGACCTGCTGCCTGAATCATTTTTGCCTGTATGACATTACACAATCATCCATATGAGCCAAGATTTTTATTCACAGAGAAAGGTATGTTTGAAGTACATTTTCAATCGAACACGTGCCCTGAAATCAGGTGACCCAAATGTCTGTCAAGAGTGAAGAGTTCTTCATCCAGCTTGAGAACTCTGTAAGGAACTTCGATGTGGATGCAGCAACGGAGGTTGCCCAAAGAGCGTTGGAAGCTGGCGTTGATCCAGTGGAGGCGATTGAAAAAGGTTTGAGTAAAGCGTTGAAGCAAGTTGGACAGAGGTTCGAGAGAGGTGAACTCTTCATCGTCCATCTTATCTCGGCGGCGGAGGCCATGAAGGCTGCTATATCCGTCTTTGAACCGAAAATCTTGGAAGGAAAAATGAAGAGGAAAGCGCTCGGTAGGATAGTGATAGGGACCGTTAAAGGCGATATTCACGACATAGGAAAGAATCTGGTTTCAGTCATGCTTACCGCAGGAGGTTTCGAAGTTTACGACTTGGGCAAAGATGTCCCGGCGGCAAGTTTCATCGAGAAGGCCAGGGAGGTCGGAGCAGATGTCATAGGTGCGTCAGCCCTATTGACGACAAGCATGCCAGCCCAGAAAGAACTAGCTGATGCCATATCTGAATCAGGGTTGAAAACGGAGTATATCGTTGGAGGTGCACCCGTTAACGAGGGATGGGCAAGAGAGATAAATGCACATTACGCGGCTGACGCTACGAGCGCCGTTGGTCTCGTGAAACGTTTGATTGGAGTGGAGGGCTAGGCCACGAGCGACCTATTCCCAACTAGAAAGGTAAGGACGATTGAGTTTCTGGGTAGAGAAGAGACAGATTCAATCCATTTGTCGTCCTTGGACATTCTCGAGAACCTTGGACTGAAAGTGTTTAGCAATCAGGCTTTGAAGATATTAGACAAATCTGGAGCAACGGTAAATTACGACAAGCAGACGGCGAAGATCCCACAGCATTTGGTAGATGAGGCTTTGAGGAAATGTCCCAAGACTGTAATACTGAGCGCTAGGAACCCAAAACTGGACGTAGTATTAGATGGGAAACACATAGTCGGTACTACGGACGGAACAGGCATATCGACTATAGATTTGGAGACTGGTGAAAGGAGGACGCCAACCAAGGACGACGTGGCAAAAACAGCGTTGATAGTAGACGCCTTGGATCATATCCACATGTACTATCCTACCGTCACTCCTATGGACTTCCCGGGTCACGCGCATGTCCTACATGAATACGACGCAGCCATAGACAATACGAAGAAGCACTTTATCAGCGGTGCCACCTACCTTCCTGAAGAAGCTTCCTTCCTAGTAGAGATGGCGTCTACTCTTGTTGGCGGCAGGGAGGAGTTAACTAAACGACCTATAATCTCGGCTGTTGCATGTATGATGTCGCCATTGATAATTCCTTCAGAACAGACAGATTCAGCTCTTGAATTCGCCAGGTACCGAGTGCCCCTTATTCTTATGACGATGCCACTGACGGGTGCAACAGGTCCAATCACCGTTTCAGGATCGATACTTGTTGGAAACGCTCAGATCTTGGGGGCGATCACGATCGTCCAGATGGCAAGCCCAGGAACACCAGTCATCTACAGTTCATATCCACTATCAATGGAATTAAAGACAGGAGCTTTCTCCGTGGCTTTTCCGGAAGCAACCTTGGTGACGGTGGGCCACATCCACATGGCGAAGCGTTATGGACTGCCGAGTTACGGGGGTGGAACAATATCTTCATCCAAGGTTCCTGACCAACAGGCGGCGTACGAGAAGTCGCTATGTGCACTCACCTGCGCTCTTGCGGGCGGAGACGTCTGTGGAACGATAGGGTTGCTGGAGAACTACACGGTTCTATCGTACGAGCAGATGTTAATCGACTATGAAATGTACGAGTACATGCTCAAAATATGCGCAGGGATAGATGTCAATTATGAAAGCCTGGCCCTAGAGACCATCTACAAGGTTGGAATGGAAGGACACTTTCTAGCAGAGAAACACACATTAAAGCATGCTAATGAGGTTTGGACTCCAATGCTGTCTGATCCAAGACCATACGCCACCTGGAAAGAAGCTGGCGGCAAAAATGTTGTTGAGAGAGCTAGGGACAAAGTCAAAGAGATCCTTTCAACCCATAGGCCTCCTAGCTTAGATCAAGACATCAAGAAGAAGATCGCTGAGATAATCAAAGAAGGAGAGAAGAAGATCCCTCACTAATCCATCTCTTTTCTCGAAATAGGGCGCTCACATTTTTGCGCAGCTCTGAGAAATGACCATCGCACCAGGTTATTCGGCGCCTGCGAAATCTTTTATAACAGTTACAGTCTGACCTAATGCGTGAGGAGATTTTCCTTGTCTGAGAAAGTTTCCAGACGGAGGTACATGAAGTACGCGGCGGCAGGAGCTGTCGTGGTAGCTGGCGCAGCTGCTGGAGCCTACTATCTAACTAAGCCACCGGAGAAA
>Ga0209725_1000504_pt1 | contig 24022 bp, 20 predicted proteins | sample I18A1metaG_FD_184145 | JGI IMG/M metagenome (GOLD analysis project Ga0209725, IMG submission 184145) | Lake sediment bacterial and archeal communities from Gulf of Boni, Indonesia to study Microbial Dark Matter (Phase II) - ​I18A1 metaG... | ecosystem: Environmental > Aquatic > Freshwater > Lake...
TACAATCTCATGCGCGCCGAGCCTCATCGTTGCTCCTTTATAGCCGACAGTCTCCTGCTCCGGCATCAGGTCTATGACTGGGTGAGGTGTATCTGGATCGATTTCCGTGCTATTCGCGTCTTTCAATCCTATATGCCTCGCGAATTCTACTATAGCCAATTGGAAGCCGTAACATATCCCTAGGAAAGGTATGTCGCTCGTTCGAGCGTAACGTATCGCCGTTATCTTCCCCTCAGTTCCACGTCCTCCGAAACCTCCGGGAACAAGTATTCCATCGAATTGAGACAGTTTCTCAACCTGGGTCGCGTCGTCTTCGAATGTCTCTGTCTCTATCCATGCTAAATTGACTCTCGCCTCACATGCGGCACCTGCATGCTTCAAAGCTTCATTGACGCTAACATAGGAGTCTGCGAGTTCAGCGTACTTCCCGCAGACAGCGATGTCAACTTCATATCTTGGTTCAATGAAACCTTTCACCATTCGCCTCCATTCACTCCAGTCTGCGGCCCTCCGCGTTAGCCCGAGTCTCTGGCAAATATAGTCCCCCATTCCCTGTTCATCTAAGATCAAAGGTGACTCGTATATCGACCTAATATCTGGAGACGTGAAGACAGCTCGCTCCTCAACGTTGCAGAATAGCGCGATCTTGGCTTTAGGACCCGGCAGTAGGGATTTCTTGCTTCGCGCGACAACGATGTCAGGTTGAATACCGATCCTTCTCAGCTCCTGCACGCTGTGCTGAGTCGGCTTTGTCTTCTGTTCACCGACCACATCCAGAACGGGTACGAGTGTGACATGTACATAGAGCACATCCTCAAATCCTTCTTCCAGCCGCATCTGACGAGCTGCTTCGAGGTATGGAAGGCTCTCGATATCGCCTACAGTTCCCCCGATCTCCACCAGAAGTATCTCTGAATTGCTTTTGGCAGCTACGGAACGCAGTCTCTGCCTGATCTCGTCGGTGATGTGAGGGATTATTTGGACGCACTTACCTAGGAAGTCACCCCGTCTTTCCTTGTCGATGACTGAGAGATACACTTGACCTGTTGTCATGTTATGGTCCATAAGAAGATTGAGATCGAGAAAACGCTCGTAAGTGCCCAAATCCATGTCAGTCTCTCCCCCATCCTCTGTAACGAAGACTTCGCCATGTATGTACGGGTTCATGGTTCCAGCGTCAACGTTCAAGTAGGGATCTATCTTGATGGCGGTTACGCTTGATCCTCTGACCTGGAGTATCTTGCCTATCGATGCCGCTGTTATGCCTTTACCGATTCCAGACATAACTCCGCCGGTTATGAAGACGTACTTTGCCACATCGGCGGCCTCCGAACAAGGAGAGGCTTAACCGATATAGCTTAAAACTTTATGCCTCAAGGTTGTGTTGAATACACTTATAACAGTACACGCTTCGAATATTTCCTCGATGGATTATTGAAGATAGCGATTCGAGGTTGTTTACACAAACTAAAAAGAGAATTGATGCATCCTACCTTCCCGTTGTCGCTTTGATCTTCCTGATGTCTTCGCCGATCATGCCCAAAGCAACTTTGATTGAGGCCAAAGTTTCGTCGACAGTCTCTCTCTCTTTGAGCTTCCAGATTTGCATTGCGCCTTTAGCAGTAATATTGCCTAGAGCTGTCAGGTAATGTCTGTTCTCATTCTTGTCCAAGAGTCCAGCCTCGAGCAAGCTATTGATAGATTCTTTTTCTTCCTTAGAAAGCTTCAGTTCTTCCAAGTCAACACTATTATCTTTGGCCACGGCTCCTGCTTCATACAGTTTCACGAGGATGCTTGGGCCCTTGGGCAAATCTCTTCCAAAGGTCTTCCTCGCAACTCTCTCTAGTTCTTTGATCTCTTCGATCTTCCTAACCGCCGAGGTAACAGACTCCAGACGCTTCTTGATGCCCATTACCGATTGAACGATTGGGCTCTCTGCGTTCAGTTTGTAGAGTGTGACAGCACCTACCTGTTTCGATGGTGAGAGCACTCTCATCTTCTGAAGGTCATTCCATACTCTGTATAGCGTTGTCCTACCTATTCCGGCCATCTGCGCTATCTGTGTCTTGGTAAGCTCTTCCTCCGGTCTCTCAGCCATGATGCTTAATACTCGTAGTTGAGGAGACTTCGTCAAAGCCTCTAGGAAGGTGGATGTTTCTTGTTCCACGCTCATTTCGAGACGCCCAGAAGGAATATACGAAGGCGGTCGGTATATTAATGTTCCTAATTTAAAACACTGGGGTCTCGAGCAACCATAAATCCGAATCCCATGGCCACTTGCCCTACAGTTCCAATGGGAGAATCAACCCTGAGCTGCCGAGAATATCCATCCTTCTCTTGATGTGGAGACTGAAAGCGGTCGGCGGCAAATCCGTGCCGACCGAGGCCTTGAGAATGAAGTTGAAACCAGAACAGAGAAGGAGCATCAGCTTCCCCATTCAGAATCCTAGGGAGAGCATGCTCGTAGTAAGCACAAAGAAGAACGATCAAGAACTGCTATCGATGACGCTATTGGGAGGTGCATATGTAAGACAGTTCTAAGAAATGGAGCTGGTCAAGCTGAGTAAGAGGAACCAGCATAATTGGCCCCAACAGCCTTTAAATTCGACATCAATCTATTTGGAAATGGATGATGTGAAAGAAAAGGCAGAGCGCTATCAGCCGGCGCTGTGAAGACATACGATGGGCGAACTGATCAAGTTCGCCTCTTCAACTTGGAAAGTCTTATAGAGCATCTCTTTCACCACATGTTGGGGATACCTATGCCCTGCATGGTAGTCGTAGGAGGATTCTTCGGTGATGAGGGCAAAGGCAAACTTCTGGCATACCTAGCCCTCAAAGATAAACCTGCTATAACTGCACGGGGAGGAGTTGGACCGAACGCTGGCCACACCGTCCAGTACATGAACAAAACCTACTTTCTAAGAATGGTGCCCAGCGGGTTCATCAACAAAGATTGCAGACTCCTCATAGGCCCCGGAGTTCTCGTGAACCCGAGAGTATTCTTACAAGAAGTGGAATTGACAGGAACCAAAGGAAGAGTCGCTCTTGACAATCAATGCGCTATAATTGAAGAGAAACACATCCAGCAAGAGATGGAGTCAAGTCACTTGACTCAAAAGATAGGGTCGACCAAAAGCGGAATAGGAACATGCAGTTCTGAGAGGGCTCTTAGAATCGCGAAGGTTGCGCGAGAATTTCCTGAACTATCCGAATTCTTGACAGACGTGCCAGCAGAGATAAACTCAGCGCTGGAGAAAGACGAGGGCGTGTTAGTCGAAGGAACGCAAGGAACCTTTCTCTCGCTCTACCACGGAACCTATCCATTCTGCACGGCCAAAGACGTTTGCGCTTCGGCAATATGCTCGGACATCGGCATTGGACCTACCGTCGTTGACGATGTCATCGTCGTCTTCAAAGCGTATGTCACTCGGATAGGCGAAGGGCCTCTCGAAGGGCAGCTGACGAGAGAAGAAGTTCTTAAACGTGGGTGGATGGAATACGGCACTGTCACTAGAAGAGAGAGAAGAGCGGCGCCATTCGATTTCAAGCTGGCTAGGAAAGCGGCGACACTGAACGGCGCGACGCAGCTCGCTATCACAAAGTTAGATGTGGCTTTCCCTGAATGTAAGGGAGCCAAGAGCTTCGATGAGCTACCCAATAATGCAAGAGATTTCGTAAACAAGGTTGAGGTGGAGACAAAAGTGTCTGTCACCTTGCTAGGCACAGGCCCCTCGGCTGAGGATGTCGTCGACAGACGGGCAAAGCCGCTGGCAAGGAGGTCCGACTAGAGAGTGAGTATAAGAGGACAAAGACTATTCCCACATAGAGGATACATTCTCCTCATGGTTGGGATCCTTGTTGGCTTTCTAGTTTTTTCATCAGTGTCATTGGCTTTTTTTCAATTCACTCGACCCGCTACTGTTGGAGAGATGCCGAAGAAGATAGAGTTCGAGTTCTTGTACACAAGTGAAAAACAAGGATGGATAGAGGAAGTTACGCCAGAATTTGAAAGATGGTTTCTCGAACGATTTGGCGTTGAAGTTTCGGTTAGACTCACTGTGACAGGCACCCATAAATCCGTCAACCTGATTCTTTTGGGCAGCGAAAAGCCAACAGTTTGGAGTCCAGCCTCGAGTATTTGGATTTCATACCTGAATTCGATGTGGCGCTCACAAGGGCATGTTGAAGATATCGCACAGGATTGGACTCCGCTCGTCCTTTCTCCCATAGTAATCGCAGGCTGGAGATCATTCATCGAGACGTACAAGGTAGCAGGGTTCGCCGATCTATATCGCGATGCAGTAGGAGGGGTGGATTTCAAGTATGGGCACCCTGATCCGCAACTGTCAAATGGAGGGGCCATGGTCGCAATCCTAGAATTCGCTGAGGCGGCTGGAAAGAAACCTGAAGACTTATCTACTGACGACCTGAAGCAAGAAACTGTTCTGAATTTTGTTAGAACGATTGAGTCGAAAGCTGTGATGTATGGTGAAAGCACGGGTTTCTTCGGCGCATGGGCTGCGGAGAACGGTCCCTCCGCCATAAGTCTCTTCGGAGTGTACGAAAACGTAGTAATTGAAAACTCTCTGAAAGCCGAGAGGAAATGGAATGATCCGATCATGGCCGTGTACCCGAAAGAAGGCACTCTTCTCAGCGATCATCCTTTCGTAATCTTGAATGCAGAATGGGTTGGGAAATGGGAGCGCTTCGCCGCTGGTCAATATCTACTGTACTTGCTCAAAGACGATGTTCAAGGGTTGGCTCAGAAACATGGATTCAGACCAGCAAACCCCAGTGTCCCTCTAGATCAGAACCTATTCAGCGTTCAAAATGGCGTTCAGTATGAACTGACTGTTCCTGTGTTGAAGCCCTTACAGGGGGAGGTTATGAAAGCACTTCTTACCGCGTGGGTTGCTGTCAAGAACCCTGGCATTTAGCGTCCAAGGCAAAAGTTGAACGATATGCGCCTACATAGTTTCGAGAAAAGAAAGATGATAGCGAAGATAGCCCTTGTCGCGGCACTGGCATCTTTTCTCGTCTTTGTACTTATGCCAACCATCTACATAGTTTCTTTCACCTTCACTAGATGGAACGAGATTTACTCCGAGGTTTTCGCCAACCCAATTATTGCTTCCGAGAACTGGCTTCAGATACAAGCCGTCCTGTTTTTCTCTTTTAGAATAGCCCTCTTCACTATCGCCGTCGACTTCGTCTTCGGGACTCCTCTTGCCTATCTTCTAGCTCGCAAGAAGTTTCTTGGTAAGGGCATCCTTGAAGATATCGTGACTTTGCCTCTCGTGATTCCAACATCTGGCTTCGGCTTCGCCACTCTTATCACGTGGACTACAGTCTCAGGCTTAGGAGGTCTCCTGGGGTTCAAATCTGGTTTGTTAAACCTTACCGACAGAATCCCTCTATTAAATATCCCCTTCCTAATATTCGCGGTTCACGTTGGATTGACGCTTCCTTACGTGGTTCTCACTATCAGGTCGAAGCTAGAAGAGCTTGACCCTGTGTTCGAAACAGCTTCCAGAACACTGGGCGCGGTATCATTGACAACATTTCGCCGGATAGTGTTTCCCCTCGCATTACCGGGAGTATTCTCGGGACTGGTTCTCGCCTTCGCGAGGTCTCTCGGAGAGACTGGAGCGACAATGGTAGTTGCAGGAGTTAGCACAACAGCTTCTATCGCTATTGTACGATGGGTTTTCGAATTCAAATTTGGTACAGCCTCGTTTCTAGGCTGTCTGCTCGTAGTCATTGCATGGGCTTTAATACTGCCCGTAGAGATTCTCTTACACCGAAAACATCGATTCTCGATTTCGAGAAGCCGCCTTCAATCAATCCGGGACGAAGGGCGATTCTTACGTATGGAGAGGTTCATTTCAAGAAGGCTCTATCGAGTTAGGGATGTTGCGAGCTTCACTATTATTTTTGTCATAGTGGTCGTGCCAATAGTTGTTGTGCTCAACTCTATCTTTCCATACTGGTTTCATGATCCGTATACTGGGAGAGTTGAGGGCGGGGTGATCCACCAACTTTTCGGTCCATCAAACTATTTCAGCGCGTTGTCTAGAGCCACATTGACATCTTTTGCTGTAGCAGCAATCTCAACCTACATTGCTGCATGCATAGCGATACCTTTGGTCTACGTGATTGAGCGGTATAGATTCGGCACGTTCATTCGTTCCATTCTAAAGATTCCGTTGATCGTTCCGACATCTGCACTAGGCTTGTCTATCCTTCTCTTGTGGGGACCACATGGACTTGGAATGGTCAATCCGGGAATATGGCTAATAATTTTGACTCACATAGTATTCTCAGTGCCAGTCATAACGGAGCCGACGATTGCCGCGTACGAAGGGTCGGAGATCCTCTCGTATGAAGAAAGTGCTAGGACTCTCGGGGCAACGCCCTATGATGCTGCGGAAACAATTTCCCTACCCCTATTGAAGAGAGGCATTCTCGCTGGAGTAATTCTTTCCTTCACGCATTCACTCGGAGAAACTGGAGCAACTTTCATAGTTATGGGATCTGATCTGACCGTTCCAACTCTCGTAGTTAACATGGTGGAAGCTCTAGCCGTACCAGCAGCCCTCTTTTCATCAGCCTATTTAATTGCGATCTCACTCGTCTTGCTGGCAGTCTTCAGATTCCTTACGAGGAGATGAATAATGCGATCGGTCGGCAGGACAGCGAGAAGACGTTGAGAAAGGGTGGTTGATGAACAATGCCGAATGTACGATTGATCAACGTGACGAAGAGATTTGGAAAACTCATCGCAGTAGACCATATAAGTTTGGAAGTGAGCGATCGCGAGTACGTTACCCTCTTGGGGCCTAGCGGATGCGGAAAGACGACGACGCTTAGATTGATAGCAGGTCTAGCCGAGCCTGACGAAGGGGAAATCTACATAGCAGATAAGAGGGTGACAGGCCTTCCTCCAGAAGACAGAGAAGTAGGCTTCGTCTTTCAGAACTACGCTCTCTTCCCCCATATGAATCTCTGGGAAAACACGACATACGGCCCCTCGGTCAAAGCATGGGATCAGGAGAGGACCAAGCGAATCGCGAACGAAATGCTAGGGTTGGTCCGCTTAGCAGAGCGAAAAGACGCCTTTCCTTATGAGCTGAGCGGGGGCATGCAGCAAAGAGCTGGTCTCGCGAGAGCCCTTTCCGCTGGTACCAATCTGCTCTTACTTGATGAGCCGTTAGGCGCTCTCGATGCGAGGATAAGGACTGACCTCAGATATGAACTGAGGCGCCTGGTGAAAGACTTGGGCTTGACGGCTATACATGTCACCCATGATCAGGAAGAGGCTATGACCATCTCGGACAAGATCGTCGTCATGAGGCGAGGTGCCATCGAGCAGATTGGAACGCCTGAACAACTATATTTGGCTCCGAAGACTCCTTTCATCGCCAACTTCATTGGAGAGTCCAACTTCTTCGAGGGCAGTATTGTAAAAGTGTCCCGAAACACCTCAATTATTGAGCTTCGCGGTGAACTGCTGATCGAAGTGAACTCTGCAGAATGGAGAGAAGGAGAAAGAGTCATAATCGCAGTTAGACCTGAGAATATCAAACTAGAACCATATGCGCCAGCCGATTTGAACTTCCTACCAGGCCTAGTCGAAAGAATACGGTTCATAGGTGGAATCTTGAGGTATGAGATCAGACTGGTTAGTGACGACTTAGTTACTTCTAGAGTGCCTATAGAGGCGGAGAAGAAGTTTGAAATCGGAGAAAAGATGGCGGTCACGCTTGACAGTGCGAAGATCCACGTTTATCCGTATCCGAAGGAAGGGCTGAGAGAAGCCATTAAAGTCGAGTGAACGTTTTCTCTCTCGGCATATCATTCTTTTTCAAAACGCTTGCAAACAGATGTGTCACTGATCCGTTTCATTTTAGATTCAAGCGTTTCCTGCTCAGAGCTTAAACGGCGTACTCTCTTCTCTGAATTTGGCGATGTATTTGGGGCATGATGTGAAATCTTCTTCTGTGGCGCATAGTTGCTGTACTTTGTTCTTGTTCAAGCGCTCTTGAGGTGTCGTCGCTATGCAAGACCTTCCAAGAAAAATCTTCCGAAGATATGGGCATGCCATAGAACCGCGCACAATATCGTCCTTATGCTCTTTAGCTTCTTTAAACTTGCTTATTCTCAGAGTCATTGCGCTTCTCTTCCATACGTCACGAGAAACCTCTGTTGCTAAAGCCTACTAGAATCTGAACGGACGGAAGGATTTTTTATAGCACGGCGCTTAACGATAAGATAGTGGTCCTGATGAAGAAATGCGATGCCTGCGGGAAAGAGCATCCCAGGATTTCCGAGTGTCAATTCTGCCATAAGGAATTCTGTCCCGACGACTATGCGAGGCATATGGCTTGGGAAAGAAGACATGAAGGACTCGCTGAAGAAAGTTCGAAACTTTGGCGAAGGAAGAGGCATTAGTCTCTTCGGGTTCACTCGGCAGCATGCTTCAATCTTTCTATAGCATGTTAGAGCAGATTCATATGAAGTGCGAAAAGTGCGGAATCGATGTCGATCTTCCTTTCAGATGTTCGTACTGCGGAAGACTGTTTTGCGTTGAACATAGACTTCCTGAGGGACATGAATGCTCCGAGTACTGGAGGGTAAAGATTCCACGTCAAGCAGCGGCTACTGAGCCTACTCCTAGGAGCTACAGCTTCGAGTATAGGTATCCGGCGGTTTTTCAACCCGTAGCTAAGCCGAAGATCTTCTGGTTCAGTCCGATCGAGGTTAAGCATCTTCTCGTCGGTATCGTCTTGGTCTCTCTTGTAGGAATATCGTTCATCACTCGAAGTATCCTCTTCTCACAGCCTCTTATGCTTCTTCTTGAGAGTACAGTATTCATTCTGAGTTTCATAGCTCATGAGCTGTCTCACAAGTTTGTGGCCCAGAAGTTTGGGCTTTGGGCAGAGTTCCGGTTGAGCGTCTCAGGCGCATTGATCACCTTGATCTCAGTTCTACTGCCTTTGAAGGTGATAGCGCCCGGAAGCGTCGTCATCGGTGGTATGGCAGATAGGGAGACGGCGGGTAGAACAGCTGTCTCCGGACCGCTCGTCAACGTTATTCTATCCATCGCGTTCTTAGTAGGCGCGATGGTCTCGCCTATTGGAGTGCTATATGATTCTCTAATGTTCGGAGCGTGGTTCAACGCTTATTTGGCGATATTCAACCTCCTACCATTTGGGGTTCTAGATGGTTGGAAGGTCTTCTGGTGGAGCAAAAGGAGTTGGGCTCTAATCTTCTCAGTTTCAATTCTAGTCGGAGTCTACAGTTTCATTAGGCTTGGCTGAGGCTGTTCTACGGGACAACGATACAATTCAAAGCGTTTTCAGCTGGGATCTTCCGTTCAATAGCCTTCAAGCAGAGCATTATGTTAGCAGTTTCAATGAGCTTCAGGTTCAATGCAGCCATTATCGTGGCTACGCGAAAAGGATAGCCAGCTAGTGCAAGTCTGCTCTTGTCTCGAAGGACATCGAACCTAAGCTTCTCCAAGAATTCTCCTGTCGGACCGTTGCTGGGTATGTTGCTCAAATATCTTCCGAACTCTGTACTCTCAAGGAAACGAGTTAACTCCCCAGTATTGTGGCTTAGGATCGATTGGTCGAGAACGTCTTTCTGCAAAAAGTACGTCTTCTCCAGTAGCCAACTTTTGGCGTCTTCAGGTTGCACCTGTCTTCTCACGCAGTCGTAGAGTATGAGTATGTTTCCTAGATCTCCATGTAGATAGAGGAGCTTTCGGCTGACTTCTCTCTCAATGAACGGCAGAAAGGATATTGCTTCTGAACATTTGTCTAGCGGGCTCTTCAGTATTCCGAATAGTGGACCCAAGCGATTTGTTTCGATTGCGGACTTGGTGTGCGGCGCAGCTTCTTGGAAAGGTTCTCTCCGAGAGATGAGGCTAACAGTCTTCGTGAGATCGCTGGAAAGCGTTTCATAGAAAGATCGCTCAATTATCCCGCAAGGAATGATCTGGGATTCCGCTATGAAGCTGCTTTGGAAGAGTAGAGTTCGAAGTGCGTTGACTAGGCTCCAACTTTCGAGCAGCTCTCTGTAGGCCAAAAGCAATGGTGCTGCGTCCTTTGGGATTGATGATATAGTCTGCTCAAAGTTGCTTACAAATGAATTTAGAATAATCTGTCGGATGGATGAAGAGTCGAGAGGAGGCGTTCCTAATTTGAGATGCTCTCGGTAACCGGTTTGAGTCAAAATATCGATTACATGTACGGGTTTGGAGCATCCCAGAAGAGCATGATAATCGTCGATTCTAAGTAGATTCCCTATAATCGCCCGGGTGCGAGCGATCACATAAGGATAGGTGAGAACATCCTTCACCCGCATTCGTGAAACCTACTTTTCAGTCTTCTTCAGTATCACCTTCTCGGCTCTCAGTATGTCAAACCAGACAAGGAATGTTCCAAGGAGCGTTCCAAGTAAGGCGCCTATCATCTCTTTGCCGTACTCTTTCCCTAGAACATACCCCATCAAGGCCATAATTGGCACTGTCGTCGTAATGGCCAAGTACCAAAATGCTCGTCCCAGTTCGCCTCGTTTTGCCAAACTTCTTCCTCTCGACAAATTATTTATGCAGTAGCCTTATGAGTTTTGATGAACGACCGTGAGGCGGAGCGGATGGCGACTGAAAAGAGGGCGGTCGAGGTTGCTCGAAGGAAAATCCTTTTCGCCTTGGCGGTCGGATTGATAGTTCCGATCCTCACAGTGATATCGATGTACTATGGCTACGCTTTCGGTAGGGAGTTGGGCAAGCCTTTTGATGCACTGCTCGCGCTCTTGGGAGCCTTCGGGGGTTTCGCGGTGGGCGCGGCGATAGTCTGGAGAATCATAGTTAGGATGTAGCGATCTCAGGGTGAGTTGAAGTTTGCCGGGTAGAGCAGATTCTTTCGCGTTCGCAGTATCATTCGTTAGAGCGCTTAAGTCAAAGCTTCTTGCCACGACCGATCTCGATATGATTCTGAAGTCCAAGGATGAAGTGGATGCCATTAGGGTTCTCTCAGACACTGTATACGCCCCGTACGTATCGAGGTTCGTCGGTAAACCTTTTGTCATAAAGCAGTTCGAGGATGCGATTCAGGAGAGTTATCACGACGACTACGCGAGAGTCATTAGAGCGACTGCATCAGCAACTGCAAGAAATGCACTCATGCTAATGCATAGGAAGCATGAATTGAATTGCCTGAAGATTGTTCTCAAATGCGTGATGGAAGGTGTGCCCGCCGAGCAGGCTAAGGATATCATAACACCAATGGGAGAATATACTTACGAGCGGTGTTTGAAACTACTGAAGATGAAAGATCTTGGGATGATTGCAGAAGACATCAAGGATAGAAAAGCGAGAAAAGTAGTTCTCGATTCACTTCCAGAATCCAAGAAGCTGGGCTCAACGATCCCGCTTGAGGCATCTATTGACAAGTATTATTATACGATGATCTGGAATTTGACGCAACGGCTGCCGCAATCGGATAAAGCGCCCGTGGAAAATATTCTCGGTATGGAGATAGATACAGCGAATCTGGGCATCTTAATTAGAGGAAAAGAAGCAGAGATTCCTGTCTCTCACTTAGAGAGGTTCATGCTGCCCATAAGGCACAGGTTTGCCATAGAATTTGAACAAGCGATGAATGCGCCAACAGCAGGCGATGCATTGAGAATACTTTCCTCAGGCTTCTATGGCGTGGTACTGCAGAGAGCTGCCGAGGCGGTCAAGAGCGCTGGAAGCCTATTTCCAGTAGAGGTTGCCATGAAACGGTATCTGGCCTCCAAGAACCTGTCATTGTTTACAGGTTATCCGTTTCATGCAGGGACGCTTTTGGCGTATTTGAACTTGAAGCTATATGAAACGCAAGACATCAGAGGAATGGTACTGGGCAAGAGAGATGGAATGGCAGGGGAAAAGATAAGAGATTTCTTGATAACATATGGTCTCAGCTGACCAGAGAGATCACATCTACTATTGAGACTCAAGAGCACTATCTTACTTCTCTCTGATGCATTTTCCGTCTCGTATAGACGAGTCTTCAGCGAAGGATCTTCGTTGCGAAGGTCACGTATCCCGTGTGGCCTATCATGGTGGTCGAAGGGCGGGTTTTTCCTTCTTCCACACGCATAGTTCTAACAAGGCATTCGATAGTATCTACATCGATAAACCCGACTTGTCTTAGAGCTGTAACAGTTCTCTCAACTTGGTTCACCGTTGGACTGAACGAAGCCAATGAACATCCGCCTTTCAAACAGTCGTAAGCATGGTTGAGGACTTTCCAAGGCTCTCCTATATCGATCGTTACGGCGTCAACATTCTTCTCGTGAAACCCTTTGGAAGCGTCCGAGTTTCTAATCGTCACATAGTCGATGACTCCTGCTCGTCTCAGATTTCTCTCGGCGGTCTCTGCGAACTCCGGTCTGACCTCGTAGGTGTACAAATGTCCTTCAGGTTTGACAGCTGTCGCGATCGCGATTGTCATGGCTGCACTTCCAGTTCCAGCTTCAACCACGATCTTCCCAGAGCTGATTCCGAGTTTCAGGAGGATTATCCCAATATCTTTAGGGTACATTATCTGAGTGGGCCTCTCGGTCCGCATAATATAGTCGTAGGTGGTCGGCTTCAAGATCCAGAAATCGAAGCCCAAGGTGCTCACAACCTTGTCTCCGTAGGATTTCCCGATCAAGTCGTCGAGTTTCACAACTCCTTTGTGAGTATGAAACTCTTTTCCTTCAAGAATCCTAGTCAGCCACTTCCTTCTCTCATCGAAATACAGAAGAACATAATCGTTTTCCTTCACAGTTTCAGTGTCTGATCCTGTCATTGAGCCAGCCTCTCGGAATATTCAAATATTAGACGAAGTATCTCGCTAGGGCTTCAGCCTTCCTCTTCCAGACAAAGTTCACAGTTATCTCTCTCTTATCGGTTATCAGACCTATTCTAATTGTGGCGAAAAGGATTCTCCAGATAATGATTAGGACGCATAACCCTGCTAGGCCGATGGTGCTTTCTGCGATGATCGAGTAAGGATCAGGGATCTTAGGCGGAAACGACCAGAAACCTACAAGCCCCCAGATCCCTATGGTGGCTGTGGCGGAGAGCACCAAAATAACAAGCGGCGGCATAATACTGCTGCTTAGGACTTCTAGTAATCTGATGTTCTCAGTGGAGATCTCTATCATCTGCTTTCCAAGCGGCCATCTTCTAGATAGGATTAAGCCGGTGTGCGTTGCAAGGACGATATAGTTCAGTCCCGGGAGCTTTGTTCTGAATCCCCGCGTACCGCTTTCGAACGATGATCGGCGATTCAAGACTACTCACCTGCCCATCCGGCATTAATTGAATCCATGGCAGTAGGATATTTGTCTTACATCGTGATGCTTAAAGCGAGAAGAGGGAAATACTCTGTAGACTTTGCGTAGTTGATCGAATATGGAAGACCTCCTTAAGCACTCGACAGTACGAGAAGCGCTACTCTACGAAATAGAGGCTGACTTGAAGGTTGGATGTAGACTCTGCGAGCGAAGGTGTTCTGTAGCTCCCGGTCAGAAAGGCTTCTGCAAGACAAGGGCCAACATTCAAGGAAGATTGTACACTATCGTCTTTGGAGATGTAAGCTTACTTCAAAGTAGGCCGATAGAGATTAAACCGTTCTTTCACTACTGGCCGGGATCGACGGCGTTGACTTACTCAACATGGTCCTGTAATTTTAGATGCCCTTGGTGCCAGAACCATGATCTTTCAAGAGTTGAACCGAACCCTGCTAAAGCGAAATACATCTCACCTGAAGAGCTGGCGGCGGTCGCGGTTCGTGAAGGAGATGAAGGTCTCTGCGTAAGCTTTCAAGAACCCACCTTATTCTTCGAAAGTTCCCTGTCATCCTTCAAGGAGGGAAGTCGTCGAGGATTGTACTGCTGCTATGTTTCGAACGGATATATGACGACCGAGGCGCTTAAGATGCTGAAGGAATCGGGAATGACAGGATTGAAGATCGATGTTAAAGGTGACTCCGAGACGTACGAGAAATACTGCGGAGGCGTCAATGTCGATTTCGTGTGGAGGAACGCTAGAGACGCTAAGAGAATGGGTATTCACGTTGAAATGGTGAATCTGGTGGTCACAGGGGTCAATGACAGCGACTCATCCCTAGAATCTATCGTAAGCAGACATCTGAAGGAGGTGGGTTCTGAAACGCCACTGCATTTCACGAGATACTATCCGGCTTACCAGTTTCGAAACCCTCCTACAAAAGTCGAGACGCTGGAGAGAGCTTATGAGATGGCCAAGCGAGCAGGAGTTCTCTACCCTTACATTGGAAATGTTCGAGGCCACAGATACGAAAACACCTACTGCCCGAACTGTGGTGAAACTCTAGTCAAGAGACTAGGCTATATCATAGTTCGCTACAATCTCGAAGCTATGAATAAATGCCGGAAGTGTCGAGCCAGCGTTCCTGTGACTGGCAAGTATGTCAAGAAGCTGCCTCCGATATTCTAGAATGAGATAATTCCAAAATTGTTTCGTCAAGTCATCTGATGAGATACCCAAGGACATCCGTCAAGTCGCCGCTCTCTATGATGATGTCTGCGATCTCTCTAACATCCGCGCTCTTCGGATTGAAAGCAATCTTCAATCCGACGCCATCAGGCAAATCGAATACGTTATCTCCAACGACTGCACAATTCTCCAAGTCAACGCCGAGCATCCATGCCATCTCTCTGATTATCTCATCCTTATTCCTCAATGAGACCTTAACTCTAATCTTTCCAGTGAGTTTCCCCTCCTCGTGCAAGAGTTTGTTTGCGACAGCGAAATCGGCGCCCAGTTCCTTCTTCGCTCTGTCTGCAAGAAGAGAAATTCCGGCGCTCACTATCCCAGTCCAGACCGAGCGCCTTTTCAATTCCTCGAAGGTTTCGAGAGCGCCATCAACGAAAGGGATCTCGCGAAGTATTGAAATAACCTTCGCAACCGACACGTCTTTCCATAGAATCGAATCCTTCTCAGCCCACTCTTGGTAGGTCATCTCGCCTCTCCAGTATTTCTCAGCGGAAATCCTACCGGTCTCCCAGGTTCCAAGCTTGATGTGTAGGTACTGCCATATGCTCTCAATCTTGGTTAGAGTTCCGTCCAGATCGAAGACAGCGAGTTGGATTTCTTTTCGGCTCATAGAGGAATGTTTTTCCGTCCAGATATTTAGTCTTGCGTAATCGCTACTTCGGTTTTGAGCTGTCGTAGATGATACCCCTGTCTTCAGTGTCTACGTTCCGCTTAGTGTCTGGGAGATCTCTCGGATAATCAGCGGCGGTGTCCAGAATGAGAAGACTTTCAGGTAGTTGAGACCGGCTGCCTTTCTGAGTGATTCGGTGTCTCCGGTGAGGCTGTAGCCGTCAACGAAACTTTTTACGAATTCATGGAGTCCTCCTGATGCGCCGACCCCATAATGTCCTGAGTAGTACAAGAACTCAGCAATATCCCAGACAGGGTCTCCAGATTTCTTTGCTTGCTCAAGATCCAAAGCGTAGAGTCTATCGTCTGCGCCGAGGATGAAGTTCTCAGGTTTCGTGTCTCCAATACCGACTCCGAGCGTGTGGACCCTTGCCATAGCGGCTCCAACATTACGTATTACCTTCTTTTGTTGTGAAGACAGTTTGCTGGACATGACGCTCTCTTTAACTAGCTCAACGATCTGTTCTCCTTCGACGTACTGTTCGAAAAGCATTCTATCAGGAATGCTGACATGGATTATGTTCGGGACCGGGATCTTGTTCTCTGACAGCAAGCGGTTCATTCCGTACTCGTTTTCCAGTCGCGTCTTGCCGGCAAGAGAGAAGATCTTTGTTCCTAGTGCCACTAGATTTAAGGTGAACCACTTGAACCCATGCCAGTCAGTAAATTTCTTGGCAACGAGCTTCTCTTCACCCGCACTTACGAGATATACTTCATTCAACACGCTTGCGAGGGGAGTTACGGCAACTATTGCGTCAGGCCTAAGCTTGCTCGCTACGTCGTAGATCGATGTTCTCTCGTTAAGGTTTACAGGTCCGATGGATGTTCTTAAGAAGAGGTATTTCTTTGGGTCTTCAAGATCTTGGCTAGGTGGAGTATGAAGTAGCTCTCTTCTAATCTTCGAAGCCAGTTCTTTCGCAACAATATCTATGCTGACTATCCCCGCCGTCCCGTGGGTGAGATAGGAGTAGAGTGCCCTTCGGCTTTGTTCTACTACGTTTACAACTCTTTCCACGGTCTTTGCCGCTAGAATTCTGTCGATGTATTCGTTCTGAAGAACTACTGAGCCGTTCTTACGTCTGAGCATCTTCGATCTTGTCAGTGCGTCGATGGCCTTGTCGTATCCTTCGAGAATCTTTCGCATATTCTCTTCTCTAAGGTTACTGCGGAAGAGGTTCACATAGCTATATCGAATCGGGGGATACACCTTCGCTCTTTTCTTCATTCTGGAAAGTGGGAAATATTCAGGTCTAATCTCTACACCTCGCGTCATTTCGCCGTATTCTAAGACTAGATCCTCTATTTCTTCCTCAACCACGCGCCTCTTTAGTCTAAGTTCAGCTGCTTCAAGGTATCCAGAATTTCTTATGGGAAGATATGGTGACATCAACCTTCCCGCTACGAAGTCTCCTAGATCGCCTTTCTCTACATCAAGTTCAAAGAGCTCTTTGTCAACCACCAATAAAGCAGCGTTGATAGAATCCAGTTTTCTATAATGGTACCGTACGGCATCTCGATAGTTCTCAAGTATTAAGAGGCAGTCGTAATCGCTATCTCCTCTCGCGTACCCGCCGACTCGTGAGCCATAAAGGCAGACAGCCGTAATACTGCATGACTGAGCGATCTCACTGGCTGCGGATAGCAGTTTGTCGCCGATTTCTTTCGCGACCGTCAAACCTCATGCTCCAACAAGTTTGTGGTAGCGTCTCTTAATATCATTTGGCCTGCGATTATAAAGTTCAGCGCACCGAGAATCGTCGTACTTTGTACTATTCTTGGAGTCTACTTGGGCAAGATGATCTCGTATACGTATATCGGTGCCGATTCGCCTGACGATGCGTACATCAATTTGAATTCTATTCGGTCGATCAGTAGGCTTCTGCCTTCAGCGAGTTCTGGAAGGAGCCACCATGTAGCTGAGTATGAAACGTTTTGCCAAACCAGGTAGACCATGTGATGTTCGCTGAGCCACTCCCGTAGTTCAACCTTGTCCCATGTTCTGCTATACCAGAAGAGGTGGTTGCTTGAGTAGAAGCTTCTCGGGTCCAGTTGAGTGTAGTATATTACGGCTGGGCTGTCACAGATCACATTTCCTCCGCGATATATTCGTCTCAACTCCAGACCTGTATCCACCTCATATTCTATCAAGTACGACGTGGGTTTGAAGAGGTTGATTTGTACGATGATTGGCATAGCTACCAGAACTACCATTAGGATTGACAGAGCGATCTTCTTGGGCAAGATGTATGGAGTCTTCTTGATATCTATCATTTCTAGAATTGAGAAGCAAAGTGTGGCGGTCATCGGAAAAACGTATACAAGATGTCTGATGTGAAGTAAGGCAAATCCGAGTGAATGCTGAACGCTGATCAATAGAATGTAAGCCAACTCAAATAATGCCAAGATGATTGCGTTTCGGCGCGGAGGCTTCTTGATTATGCACGCTGCAAATCCCATCAAGAACACGTAGGATGTTGTATCCAAAGCCAGTTTCAAGTAGAGAGTTAGGGCATCGAGGCCCAGTCTCTGCTTCCCCTCAAGGAAGAGGACGTCCCATCTCAGCATCGTACTTTGCAGTCTATACCATGCCATGAAGTCTGATGTGTTCAAGTAACTCCAAAGGGACCAACCTAGTACAATGCTGGAGCATGCAACTAGGTAAAGCGCATATTCTTTCTTACGCCATCTTCTTTCGATGGCTGCCGCGACCAGAAGCATCGAAGCGAATACCCAACCTTCGTACCGAGTCAGCATCGAAAGCACAATTGAGACCGTTGTTCCAGCAGTATTCCCTTTGAGGTAGAAATAGACTGCAGAGATGACGAGCAATGCTGTCAGTGTCTCAGTGACGCCCCAGCTGTTTATCTCTATGAACCAAGGCTGAAGCGCTAACGAAAGGCCCGCTGCCGTCGCGAGAGTCCTGTTGAGACCTAAACGAGCCGTCTTGTATACTAGGATGCATGTGAGTGAGCTGGCAACAATATTGACGGCGTGAGGGACCGTTAGATCATAGATCCCGGACATGTTCATCAGGAATGCGTTGATATAGTGGTAGAGAGGAAGCCAGACTATATTCATCGTGTTAGGCTTGAAATCAGTGTAGATATAGCTGTTGGTGGCGGTTAGATAGCTGATGAGCCAGTGATGGTAGCTGTCCCCGTAGTAGTCTATCCTCGTGAAGGTGCGCCAAACGCGTATTAGGGCTGCTACAGAAGCGATAGCGACGACCAGGAAATGTTCCGAGTTCTTCTTTAGTAGCGCTTCGATGTGTAACACCCGCTTCCTTCCTTGTTCGGGCAGATATCGATGTTTAAGACATCTCTACTGCAGTTCTATCAGTCTAGGTTAAAGCGTAGTTGACCTCGTACAAGAATATGTCAGGAACTCTTGGTTCTCCGAAGGCAGGGTCGTGCTCCCAGAAGCCGGGCCCTGCCAAATGTAAGCGTAGAGAGTCTTCGTAGACCAATGTCAGTTTGATATGCCCCATCTCGAATGATCCCGCAGGCTCGAGAATCGCAAATTCCTTGACATACCCTTCCTTAACTAGCTGGGGGAAGATCTTCCATCCGATTGAGTAGGGAACCTTCTGCCATATTATGTACCGTACGTTATGTTCCGTCAGCCAAGATTCGAGTTTCGACGGGTCTGGGTCCTCTAGATACCAAGCTAGGTAGTCGAAGCTTAGGAATCTGTTCGGCTCAAGTCTGGAGTGGTATATGATCGATGGAAAATCGCTTAGAATCACTCCTGAGCCGGCGTTATCGCGAATCCACAGCCCTGTCCTGTATTCAGGTGAGACGACGTACACTTTCTCAGGGAAGATCCAACTCAAAGAGACATACGGGACGAGTATAATCAACAACAGGTAGAGGCAGATCAGCAAGCGTCTTCTAAGCCTCCCGGAATACTTTGGGAAGGCTGAGGGAACGATTAAAGCCAGTATCGGCATGAGCGGGACCAATCTACCTTCATATCCAGGGTCCAGTGAGAATAGAGTTGCGAGGCTGTAGAAGGCTATGTACGAGATGATCAAGGTGGCGAATGCTCGAGTCTCTCTCCCTCGCATCATCCCGAAGAAGATCCCCAGTGCGAGGAGAAAGAAGCTCATCTTGAGCGTCTCGTTCGTGTAGAATATCAATCGTTCTGACGGGTCTTTGATTTGCGGGAACCAGCCGATTGAGGAGAGATATGTCTCGAACCAAGCGAGAGGGTTCCCTGTATTCGCGAAACTCCATGAGCACCAGACTACGAAAACAGCCAATATTACGGCGGCGGGCGGCGCGATCATCATTCTCGGCCATTTCCTATACCTCCAGCCTAGCAATAGTAGGAAAGCGGCTATGAACCATCCTTCATAGCTCGTAAGCATCGTCAGAGCTGAGAACAGACTGAAAGCCTTCCAGTTGTCTGTCAAGAGGAAGTATATGGAGGCTGAAGCCGTAAGGCCCAGTAGAGCTTCAGGCGTTGCCAGCGTTGAGTAGTCTATGTGCCACGGTTGAAAAGCGAGTACCAGTCCTCCCACTAGTCCGAACCATCTGCGACCATAGATTCGAAGGCAGATGAGATAGGCTATTGCGCAGGTCGCAGCTCCCGAAGCCAAGCTTAGGAGCCTAGGGACATCTATCAGCGCATTTCTGCTTATCAGCACAAGAAAGGCTGTTAGATACTGGAATAACGGCATCCAAACGAGAGCGAAGTTGGGCATCGGTTTCAGATCAGTGTAGACGCCGTTATTCTCTAGGGTTAGAACGCTGATGAGCCATCTATGGTAGCTTTCGTCGAGACGGTCTAAAGGCATAGTAAAGAAGTGTCCGACCCTCATTACCAAGGCAATTGTCAATACGATTATGCAAAGAGCGAGGTCAAGACGCGTTAGGGTTGCTTTAACGTTTCTTGATGTGGCATCTGTCAACAGGGTTTCCTCTACTCGCTTACCTGTTGCTGGAATGAGCGTGCAGCTTGGCCGACAGTGATCTTCGCTGTGTAAAGGTAAGCGATCGCGTAGAGGACGAGGATCGGCACTATGCCCAAGTTGGGGGGCGACGTTACAAAAGCCTTGACTATGCCTACGATCCCTAGAATTCCCAGAGAGATCTCAAGTAGAACCATTCGGTTTACGCGAACTTGATACTTCTTGTCTCTCCAAGTGTCAGAGATCTTCTCTATCCTGTACTTTGGGGTTCTTGAGAATATCCCGGGCTCTCTTCCGAACAATCCTCTTAAGACAGCGATTGTGTTGCTGAAGCTGATCCCGAAGCCGATTAAGCCGAGAGCTCCTAGAGACTTGATTTGGCTCTTCACGCTTATCCCTTGCAGTTTGAGCGCCTCTGCGTAGAAGATCCACATTGAGATGGCGCAGAAGAAGATCATTACATTCAATACGATCCATTGCGGCATCGAGATGAACGCGTTCCAAGCCATCTGGATCAAACCGTAGATGAAGCGTCCGTAAGGTATCGTTGCGAATATTGAAGGGATCTGCTCGGGCATTGGAGGTTCAGGAAACTGCAGTACCCCGACGTTGACCAGTCGAACATCGAGGAGTGCGGCGACAAGTGCGATTACGAACGCTGAGAACATGAACGGATGCACAGCATAGTACGAGAGGTGAATCAACCCTTCGACCTTCTGACCGAAGGATAGACGTTTATGACCTAGGACTTTGATGCACAGCTTCCTGAAGACTCTCATTGAACCAGAGGCCCAACGAGTCTGCTGCCTCTTAACCGCAGGAACGGTCGGAGGTATCTCAGCTGGGCACTCTACGGACCTAAGGTATACCGCTTTCCAGCCGTTGAGCTGTATACGGTAACTCGCGTCTAGGTCTTCCGCGAGTGTGTCAGCCTGCCATCCACCTGCTTCCTCTAGAGCTTCCCTCCGAATTACGCCAGCTGAACCGTTGAAGTTGAGAAGAAAACCACCGGCGGTTCTGCCAGTCTGCTCGACTATGTGGTGGCCATCATACCCTATCGCTATAGCTCTGGTTATGAAGTTGTAGTCTCTATTGAAATGCGTCCAACGGCACTGGACTATGGCTAGGCTTGGGTCTTCGAAGTACGGCATCACTCTATCCAAGAAGTCTCTAGGTGGCATAAAGTCGGCGTCGAAGATAGCTATGAAGGGGTGCTTCGTCGAAGGCATAGCGTTCTTTAGAGCTCCGGCTTTGAAGCCTTCTCGATTGTCACGGTGGATGAATGTCACGTCGTAGCCTAGGTTTCGGAATTTCTGAGCTATCTTATCAGCTATTTCTGTGGTTTCGTCTGTTGAGTCGTCAAGAAGCATCAGTTGGACCGCTTCTTTCCCGTAGTGATCCATCATTCGGATGCATCCGTCGACGAGTCTCTCCACAACGTAACGTTCGTTGTATATTGGGAGTTGAACTGAAACCGGATACTTCTTTCTGCCGTTTGGGTTTAGGATCCTGTATTCTTGCGCTCTCCTCATCAAATAGTAGAAATTCAGCCCGTAAGGGAAGAATAGAATCGACAGTGCCACAGAGATAGCCAATAGAATTGAACGTATGCTCTCCGGGTCAATAGGCAAATGGCACTGTCTCTCCAGCGATGTATAGCTATGATAACTCCTGAATGTATTTAAGAATTATAAGAGCTGGTTCGATAAACCAACCTAAATATGGGAGCGGGGCGAAGATGCGAGCTTGTCTCTGGGCTTTAAATGGCTTCAGCTAAAGTTTCATATTTCACATTAGGGATATCACGATTCGAAGGATGAAGGCGTATGCGTAAGTCGATTGCGGTGGTTATGCTCTCTCTTTTGTTCACCGCAGTCTTTTCTCAATCAGTTCTGCGCGTTCAAAGTGAACAGGCGCAAGTTACGCCAATCCAATTGACACTTTACGCTCACACGGATCCAAGCATCAAGCAGTATGATGGTCGAATATTGAGTACTGCACCTCCCTACGGAATTAAGAGGTCTGCTTCTGTGAATCAGGAGGTAAGTTTCTATCTATATCCATCTCTACCCAACTCTCTTCCAGTTTCGGGTTACGCGAACTTCCGAGCCTTCTTGAGCGCCAGTTCCTCTGGTAGAGGCGTGCTGAACGCTAGTCTGTTTGAAGTTACATCGCAAAACGTCAGGAGGCGTGTCTCAGCGGTTCAAGTCGCCGTTTCGTTCGGCGAAAGGATTCAGGAATTCATATTAGCGGCGCCTGTACCTTCGAACTATGCCTTTGAGAATGGGTCTACTATCCAATTCTCTGTCCTGGTTACTGGTACTGAGCTTCCAGTATCCCTCCATTGGGATGATCCCGGCACGGCGACGCAAGTGAACCTAGAGTTGACGAGTATTCTACCTCAATTCTTCAATCTGCAAGTTCGAACAGTTGACGCTGAGAATAGGATATTGAAGGACGCGGATGTACATGTGCTTCTAGGGTCAGAGAGAGTCTGGGCAGGTAGGACAAACTCTTCAGGCTGGGTTAGAGCGCTCCTAGCTTCGAGTGAGAAGGTCGGCCCATACTCGGTTTCAGTCTACTGGAATGAGACGCTAGTCGCTTCAGCTGGGGATATTAATCTTTTGAGCGACAGGGAGGTAGCGTTAACTTGCGAGGTTTACGATCTCACTGTTTTATTCATCGACTTTTTCAGTCAACCTCTCACAGGGGCGATTGTTGAGGTTTCTAAAGACTCGTCGGTTTTTGTAAGGGAGGCTACTGGTTCGCGTGGAAACCTCAGCTTGGTTAGAATGCCCAAAGGCGTCTATAGACTGGATGTGAATTATAATACATCTATTGTCGGTTTAACTTTGCGAAATCACGCATCTCATTCTCTAGATGTTTCGGGTCCAGAGGGAAAAGAGATCAAGACTTCGTTTCTCAGTCAATCTTCATCGAATTGGATCTTGGTCCTAGTCGTGATTCTGGTGGGAACTGCTGGATTGTTGGTGGTGAAGCGGAGTAGGAGACTTAGGCCTCTTCCGTTTGAATACTTCAATACGCTCGTGCCTGAAGGTGTTCCAACTTCCAGTGTGATAATGGTTTCAGGCAGTCCTGGGTCTGGGAAGACCGTGTTGCTGGAACATCTGGTCGATGGAAGTTTGCGTGTGAATCGATCATGCGTCTTCATTACAAATGCGGATTTTCCTTCTAAGATTAGAAGTAGTATGGCAGAACTGGGGATCGGCAGCAAGAGCCCGGGAAATCAGGGGGCGCTCGTCTTCATCGACTGCTATTCGGGTACAGCAGGTCTACCTTCGACGGAGGAGCACTACGTATCCTCATCGACAGACCTGACGGCTTTAGGAGTCAAGATCTCGATATGTCTCGAAAGCTTGGGAAGCAACACTGATGTGTTCCTTGACTCTCTCGCTCCGCTGTTCACGATTTTCAAGCCGGATTTCATAGTGGCATTTGTTCACTCAATCGGCGCAAAGGTGAAGGGCGCTAATGGGAGATTCTTCTTTACAGTTGGGCTAGGTGTCGAAGAGGAAGTTCTTGTCAAGCTTGAAGGTACATCTGACGGCGTCATCGAGATTGAGACATACGAGGAGAAGGGGCTTCAGCGGAGAAGGCTTAGAGTCAAGAAGATGCGTGGAAGATACGTTGACAAGTGGGTTCAGTTCTCTATTGAGCCTGGGAAAGGGATGGTCTTCTACGCCAGGAGAGAATAGGAGAACAGGTGGTGAGTTCGAATCTCGGTTAGAATACTCTGTCCTTCGGGAAGACTTCTATCCCATCCTTCTCTATTTGATACGGCCTGAGTTGCGTGTCGTGTCTTATTCCTCTCATCTTCTCAATCTGAATGGCTCGAA
>Ga0209725_1000505_pt1 | contig 24017 bp, 23 predicted proteins | sample I18A1metaG_FD_184145 | JGI IMG/M metagenome (GOLD analysis project Ga0209725, IMG submission 184145) | Lake sediment bacterial and archeal communities from Gulf of Boni, Indonesia to study Microbial Dark Matter (Phase II) - ​I18A1 metaG... | ecosystem: Environmental > Aquatic > Freshwater > Lake...
GGCGTCTTCGCAGTCACTCCTGAGGGCGTTGTCGTGCTGACGCCGCCTGAGGCCTTGACTGATCGCGAGCTGGTCATGCTCTACCTTGTCAGAGCAAAGGTCGCCTTTGAAACCGGCAGGTCAGACAAGGAGACGCTTCTCGCTTCTGATCTGATCTCGTTCACTGGTAAGGGCTCGGGAACGGTGGCTGGAAGGTTGAGTGAACTCTCGGCGGAAGGCCTTGTCGAGAGAATCGGTAAGGGCGAGTATCGCGTGACGACCTTCGGCCTGCACAGGTTTCGACGAGACGTGCTTCCTAAACTGAAAGGGTGATCAGAACTGAGCGAGCAGAAGAACCTCACAGTCGAGCTTCAGCTCGGTGAACTGAAGCATACTGCAAAGGGAACTCCTGAGCAGGTGCTTCAAGAAATAATCGCCTTTGTGTCACGAGTCGTACCGACATATCACGCGGCTTCCAGACTCCTCTATGCTCCCGAATACGAAAAGATGATTGATTCGCTCTCAGACGTTCTGAAGATCACCCCCGACGGAGAAGTCCTTTTGCTACGAGAAGACTTGCCTGCCGAGAAATCTATCACAGCAGTTCTGCTAGCAGCTCGTATCTCAAACAAGTTCGAGAAGCGCCCGAGTGATGAGCTGTTCGCGGAAGAGATCGCCCGATCCGTTGGGAAGGCACTCAAGACCGTCAGGAACACTATTGCAGAGCTTCAGAAGCAAGGCCTCGTCGAACGGGCTGCACGCGGAACCTACCGAATCACAGCCGCGGGCATCATGAAGATGGATCAGGAACTGCACGCTTCTCAGAAAGGTCCGGAAGGAGGGGTCGCCGAAAAGGTCTGAACCGCCGCCGCTTCCAGTTCAGCAGAATCGGGTGCGGCGGCAGCGGGAGCTTCCAGCAGCTCCCGAAGAGGGGGTGAGAATCTGGTGATCCACCGCACCCAAATTACACATGCTTCAATTGACAAGATAAGCAGTTCGCTACGCCTAGAGCACAGGGAGCGTTCCCTGCTCCCGTCGTTTCTTCTGGAGCTCAGCAGTAAATCCATGCAACAGGTGAACGGACGTTCATTCAGCCCACGAGAGATCTCTATCATGATGATGGCCGTCGACGACGAGCATGGTGAGCCCTCTCCCACGATCTCGGTCGGCAACCCAGAGAAGTGCGTGACTATTCCTCTCGGTAGGTCGACTGCATCCAGAGTCGCAGCGGCGGATGTCTCGAGCTTGAAGGTCGGCGAGACAGAAACGGGCATGCTGGTTGCAATCAGGGGGGCGGTTGTATGGAAGTCAGATGAAGGGTACGAGTACGTCCGGTGCGGCCCATTAACCTTCCATTTGAAACATGGCACGGACGGAGCGTCGCCGACCGTTTCACTTGGTCCAGGATCAGGTCAGATGTTCACTGAGCGCGCAATCAGTCGCCTTCGCAATGCTCTTGAACGCTGGATCCAAAGAGAGATCTGCCTCTCCTTCGCGGACGCGGTAATCCTCTTTGATGGCTCGCTCACGGTGGGAACGCCTGACAATCCGACAGCGTACCTTGCTCGCATTCTAGACACAGCGAGAAAGCGAGGAAACGTCGTCTCGGCGTTCTCAAAGAGCACGAAACTCTGCGCTTTCGGCAGGAGGATCACTTCATTGGTCTCGACTGCACAGGCTCCTTGCCTGGTTGACGTTGATCAAGTGGTGACGAGACAGTTCAACACCTATCCTGTCCGGCTGGCGGGCCACGTCTACGTGGCCAAGCTCGTCGAGGACGGGTTCGCCTTCCGCTTGGACATCGATCGAGAAGTCTCAAAGGACGCTCGGATAGAGGCAATGAATCGCCTTATCGCGAGCGATGTCGTGATGCAAGGATACCCGGAGACGCTTCGCCTAGCGCACATTTTTTCGGCATTCACTGCGAACGAGGTGATTGCCGTGCAACGCTATCTCGCGTCCGCGCATGGGCTAAGAATCTCGCCACGGCTCAGCATAAGGAAATCACTCTTCGGCCCCTTCGGAACTTGGGAGGCGGCATAGGCTAGTGAAGATCTACCGAAAGGAAGGCGACGTAATGCAGCTGATCAGCTATCCTGAGGAAGACGCGAACAAAGGCGACTATCTAGTCATTGAAGATCAACGGTCAAGAAAGGGTCTGATAATTCAAATAATCGACATACAATTCGCAAACATCCCTGGCATCCTAGAGGACATACTGCGTGACGTTATGACGGAGGAATCGATACACGGAAGCGACGTGGACCCCCTGGACATATCGTCGCAAGTTGCGGTCTTGAAAGATACTAAGCTTCTCCTATGCAAGATCAGAGGCGCCCTTGAGGATGGTCGCCCCACGAGGAACGTTGGATGGCTTCCTTCCAGGATCAATTCGTGCATCTCCAGGTTTCCAATAGAAGACGTTGCCTGCGAGAAATCGCCCAACAGACCGATATTCCTAGGCGGAATCAAGGAGAATCCGAGGTTCATCATAGACGCCAAGGCGCTGGACGGTAAACTCAACATAGTGACTGGCAAGAAAGGAACCGGGAAGTCACATCTCTCTAAGCTACTTGCAATGAGTTTGCTGGACCACGGCGCCCCGTGCTTGATCCTCGATGTCAACGGGGAGTACACGAACCTCACCCGTCGAATTGGTGGCGAAAGGAGTCCGTACGAAGGCAAGATTGCAGTACTGACTCCCAGGCTAACTCTTCGATTCACGCTCGCCGAGATCGGGCTTGGAACCATGCTCGACATTCTGCTGCACGCGCTCGACCTTCCGGGAACGTCGGCACGCGTGTTCGCAAGGATCTGGAGGCAACTCGAACAGGACAACGATCTAACGATGAAGTCGCTTGGAGAGGCAATCGCATCCTCTGACTGCCACGAAAGCGTGCGAGACGCCCTCCAGTCAAGATACAACACTCTCGTTGACTCAGGAATCTTCGCGGACGATCCCTCCGCGGCAAGCTCTTACAGTCTGGTCGAACGATTGGCAACCGGGGGCGCGATCGTGGTCAACATGAAGAATCAGTCGTTCATGATCCGTCGCATAGTCGTTGAGTTGCTCCTAAGCAAGATTACCGAGCTACTCTCGCGCGGACGATTGAGGGCCGTGTTCCTGTTCGCTGAAGAGGCGCACCTCTACCTGCGCGAAACGTACTGGGACGATATAGTCACCCGCATGAGGCATCTTGGAATATTCACAACTTTCATCACGAATCAGCCTGACACAATACAGGAAAGCATCTACAGACAAGCCGACAACATATTCCTCTTCAACTTCACGAACGAGCGTGACTTGGACGTTGTGTCAAGGGCGGCCAAAGTCGACGGCGAGAGCGTTAGACTGCTCGTAAAGGATCTGCCGGCCGGACACTGTTTGGCGATCGGAGATGTGGTAAGGGACTTCCCGATAGTCGTCAATGTTAGGCCGCTTGACGTCGAGACGCTAGGCGGCACGAGATTCTTCTTCGAGGAGAACGAGTTGACGTGCTCGACCTAGGCACGTAATCAGTGGATCGGCTCGAAACTCTTTACTGTCCCGATCGCTCGTCACTTCCCAGGTCTGCTGAGCTGTGACCCATGACCACCCCAGTCGATGAACTAGCCTATCTCCGCCATAGGCCAAGAGTGGTGCAGATCCTAGCGGTAGCGGACGAGGCTCCGCATGTCAGGTCTCTGAGTTTTGGAGACAAATTGTCAGCGGCGGCGAAGCCAGGTCAGTTCGGGATGGTATGGGCACCGGGCACTGATGAGACTCCAATGAGCCTGCTGCCCTGAGGCAATGACGACGGCGTCACGATCACGGTAAAGGAACGCGGGGAAGGGACCAGAGCGCTTCTCGGGAAAAAGAGGGACGAGCTGATAGGGATCCGTGGCCCGTACGGAAAAGGCTTCGCTTACAACGGTGAGAGGAGCATACTAATGATCGGCGGGGGAACTGGAGCTGTTCCCTTGCTCGCGTTCCTCCGCTGCCTCGCTCCGAAAGGCGTTGAGTGCAACTTCATTCTGGGGGCCAAAACGAGTCACGAGCTCCTCTTCTCAACCGAAATCCAGAGGCTCTGCACACAGACTGGAGGCTTTTTCAGGGTGACAACGGACGACGGGTCCGCCGGAACGAGGGGAGTCGCAACAGATGAGGCAGCAAGACTATTGCGCGTTAGGACATTCGATTGCGTCTACACCTGCAGGCCGGAGGCTATGATGAAGAGAACAATCGATCTAGCCGAGCACGCGCATGTTCCGGCTCAAGCAGGGCTGGAACGCATAATCAAGTGCGGCTCGGGGGTCTGCGGCAGTTGTTGCATCGGTCCCTACTTGGTCTGCAAAGACGGCCCGGTCTTCAGCAGTGAGGTTCTGATAGGACTGCCTGAATTTGGTGAGTCAGCTAGGGATGCCTCCGGCAGACCTGTCGGATTGCCGAGCCCATAGGCCTGCGAGCGGCGGCTTTGTCCTTTTCGTGGCGATATTGGTGCGATGTCGCTTCAGGAATACCTTAAAGATGGCCGACCTCGAATAGGCTGACCAATCATAAGTCATGGGAGGTGTTCACTATACCAACTCACGGGTCTCTAACGAAGGCTGGAATCCAGCTGCCAAAGGCTGGCCAGACAAGTTCGTCAGCAGACGCCTAAGGTTCAAGCAGCGAACAAGCGCTCCCCGATTCCCCGTTTGCATGTCCGACGGAACGCGGAGAAACGGCTGGAACTGAATAGAAAGCCAGGCCAGAACTGGATGCGGACCTAGAAGGATCGTGCCCACACCTTTGCCAATGCGCATTGCTTGTCCTTCATGCTAATTAGTTGAGACAGTCAACTACGTCTTGGCGGCTACTTCATGTCGCTTAGACTTCAACCGATTGGCCACGTTAAGACGAATGCAAGTCATGAAGAGCTGCGACACGGATCAGCGATCTCGAAGATTGTCATCGACCGAAAGTTCACCCGGGGCTTGGAGGGGCTTGAGGATTTCTCACATGTGTATGTGCTCTTCTGGCTGCACGAGATGCCCAAACGGAGCCGCAGACTGAAAGTCCACCCCAGAGGACGTTTAGACATTGAGGAGGTTGGAGTCTTCGCAACAAGGTCACCGCACCGTCCCAACCCGATCGGACTCACGCTCGTGAAGCTGCTCAGCAAGAAGGGCAGAACCCTGGAGGTGAAAGGCCTCGACGCATACAACGCCACGCCAGTCCTTGACATCAAACCCTACGATAGACGAGACAGTGCGCCGCAGCCCCGAGTTCCCTCCTGGTGGAAGAAGTTGGAGCGCGAAAGCAAACACGCACGACTCGCCTGACTGATGGACCGGGCTGTATCATCGACTTGGAAGATGCGGTTCCAGTACAAGGTAGGCATCGAGCAGAGAGTCGCTATTCACGACGTAAGTGGCGGTTTTCGACACTTCTTCCTCCGAAGAATTGAAGGCCACTGACAACCCCACGCCCTTGAAAACGGCCACATCATTGATCCAGTCACCGACGTGTGCGCAACATGTCAGCTCAATTCTCTGTCGCTCACAGTATTCTTGCAGGCCTTCGAGCTTGTTCGTCAAGAGCTTGATCCGAGGAGTCAATTTGCCGTTTGAGCTCTCGACCTCGGTCGCTATGATATCTTGGAATCCGAGCTTTGTCAGGGGTCGGACAGCGAAAGATGGATTATCTGTCAATATCACGACTCTGACTCCCGAACCCTTGAGCCTTGCAAGAGTCGCTTCCAGATCTCCAATCACGGGCAGCTTCTCGGGATCAGGAGCAATCTCATACTCCCTTAGTCCCTCGAAGAGGCCGAACTGAATGCGTAGGGTTTCCTCGTATCCAAGCTTGCCCTGGAAGAAGAGCTCGTCTAGAGCCGTAACCTTCTCATGCAGCGCCTTTGAGACTCTCACGTAGTCTAGGATCCTACCTCGCAGGACTGTCCCGTCTACATCGAACGAGACTAACTTTAGCTGCGTTTTCTTCATTGTTCGCAACTTGGCTACGTGTTGATCCCTCACCGGGCTGAAGTCTCTGAATGCGGCGCTGCGTTCTTTTTTAACTTGTAGCCGGGTCATGGAAGATGGGACGCATGTTGCGAAAAATAGAGATCGTTGTCACGGACATCGACTTCACGTTAACAGACGCGAACCTGAGGCTTGACACCAAGGCGGTTGAGAAGATCAGGCGACTCGAGGCACTAGGAGTCAAAGTGATTCTTGTGAGTGGGAGAAGCCTGCCTGCGACTGCGGCGCTCGCACAGCTCATCGGTACGTGCGGGTTGATTGCGGCTGAGAACGGTGGCGTGATCGCGAAGTACGAGAAACCGATCAAGATCCTTGGCCGAGTTGAGAAGGCTCACGCCGCTCTCCGAATCCTCAGGAGGAGAATGGGTCGCAAGGTTGTGGAGAGACCTGAGAGCGGTTACGGCATGCGGCTGTCGAGCGTGACACTGGAACGTTTCTTCGAGCCGGAAGAAGCAAGGCGGATGCTCCGAAATAGTCGAGTGAACATTCAGCTCATCGATACCGGAGTCACCTTTCAACTCTCAGACAGGCGCGTGAACAAGGGGGACGCGCTGGTTTGGCTGGCTAGACTGGAGAAGCTGCCCTTGACCCGGACAATGGCAGTCGGCGATAACTACAACGACCTCAGCCTCTTCGAGGAAGCAGCATACACGATCGCCGTGGCGAACGCGCCAAGAGAGGTCAAGGAACGGGCCGATTACACATGCAAGAAGGCCTACGGCGAAGGCTTCCTAGAAGCTATAGCCCACGTAGGACTATGACCGCCATAACTGTACGCGTTGCACTCGAGCGCCGGCACTAGAGAACTATGCTCAGCAGTCTCCTGAGTCTCATGCTCCTCTTCCTGTAGGAGCCCAGAGACAGGAGCTCATCGAGACCCTCGGCGCTCATTGCTGTTCAACGGGCGGCACAAACGTGATTCCCTTAAAAAGGCGTTATTGAGCAGGCCGATATAGATCGGGAATCGAGCTGCTATCGACACTCACAGCGCGTTTGACTGGAGTTCTGCTACTTTGCAGCCCTTGAGCGGAGCAGCAGGTATGCTATCGCAACTCCAGCCAAGATGCACATGGTCGCTATGATCACGCCATACATGAACCACTGAATTAGGGCGGAAGGGGAGATAGTCTCAGCCGAAGGAGCTTCTTCTGAAACCGTGATCTCTGTGTGGTCTTCCACTTCCCACTTCTCGCCGTTCCACCAGGATGATGCACTGATGGAGTAGATACCCGCCGCTTCCGGTTTCCAAGTGACCGTCTCCGTGAGGTCACTGTTGGTCTGCCATTGCCAAGACCCAACTCGTGCTCCGGTCGAGTCACGTACTTCAAGCCGTACTTGATGCAAGTGGACGACCTGAATCTCGACGCATTCTGGAAGTAAGTGAGTAAACTGCACGGTCGTTCTGACACTCTCCCCCAACCAGTACTCAGCCTTGTCAGTGTCCACCTCTATTGAACGGCACGGAGTCGGGTGAAGTGAGACTTCAAAGTCAAAATCTAAGTCCTGAAGTTCTCCTTCGTACTTCACTGCAGTGAACCAAGCTTCTGCGCCGTCGACGGCAGGGAAGAGTTCAGCAACATTCGGGTCAATCGTAGCAAGATCTTGGGATGACAGCTGGAATTGGATTCGTTGATCAATTGGCTGGTAGCGCGCAACCCGCATCTTTGCTGGGATGATTTGCTCGCTAATCGGCTCAGGCGTTATCAGGTATAGAATTATGTTTGTGCGTCCCTTTGCCGTCGCCGAGACCTTGAGTGGATAGTAGAGCTTTACCGATCGGAACTCGTAGACGACCGGCTCTACGGTCTTAGTCGCAGAGTAGACATCAACTAGATCGAAGACCCAGTAGTTGAAAGCCCTTGTCACGTAGTCTTCTAGGATGTTTCTCGTCTTTTGATCGACGGACAGTGCACTGCTGACGCCCATTTCCCGCGCATATTTGAGGACGAAATTGATCAGCTCGTCGACCGATGTCGCTTCTACCACGGTTATGTCGTGGGCTCCAATTCGTTCATGGAACACTATCTCGAGCCCTTGGGGTTCCTTTCCGGGAACCGAGACCCTAGGCAGGTTGTTCATCATCAACTGCTGGACAGCTTGGAATGACTCAAAGGCTGCTTCATCCACGCTAGGTTCGGAAGGGAGCGGCAGGATCTCAAGCGCCCTAGTGTCCATGGTCGCGTACAGGTCAGTTGAGAGTATCAGTCTCTCGACTTGTCCGTTCCACGCTATTATCGCCTTCTGACCAGGCCCATACACGTCTACGTCTGTTATTGGGAGAATACATCGATCGCCGTGTCCCAGCGGAGCAAGCAAGAAGAGAAGGCACATCACGACGGCGACTGCCAACGCTTGTCTCGTCACCGTCTACGCCTTCTTCTGTTTCCTTCGCTTGTACAAGTAGTACGCTGGGACACCGACTGCGACGAGCGGAATCAATGAGATCACTATGATTATCATTCCACGGAGGATGGTGAAGAACCCTAAGATGGCTACTTCGAAGGTCTCGCCCCAATCCATTCCTGGAGGCGTGAAGGGTGGCGCGGGCTCCGTGAGTGTCACTGAGATCAGCGACATCTCTGAGACACCTTCCAAGTAGTTGATCTGACCCTGAAGGCTGTCTATCTCGCCTCTGATCCTTGCGAGCTCATTCTCAACTTTGAGAATCTCATCAACCGTCTTCGCCATGTCCAAGATCTCACGTAGGCGTTCCTCCTGCTTCAGTAGGTTGTTCAGTCTGGCCTTCAGGTCGATGTATTGTTGAGTGATGTCTTCGCTTGAAGTGCCTTCGTCAAGGACTTTGCCATATGCTTCTATCTGCTGGACGGCCGCATGAAACTTTTCTTTCGGAACTCGAATGGCTATCTCGGCTCTGTTTTGCATACCGTATGTTGAGCGAGATGAGCTGGCCACGTATCCCCCATACCCCTCTGCCAGCCCTCTGATTTTCGCGAGTGTCCCTTGAATGTCAGATGTCTCGAGCGACACATGAGCGTTGTATATCACTACCCTTTCTTGTCCTGCTGGTTGGCCCTCGGCTGCTTCAGTGTACAACAATCCGACTTCGGTCTTTGACATCACCGCCGGAGGAGGAGCCGGGCCGACCGGTCCATAGGGTGAGTAAAGTGTGCCGACGAAGAATGACACGATCAAGAGGATCACGATGGCGGATGAGACAAGCAGTACACTCTTTCTGTTCATCTCTCATCGCTGATTGCCAATGTGAAAGATGGATAAAGCGCTACAGCTTGGAACAGGTCGTTCAGAGAATCGAACAGGCTAGATGGTCATCGGTGGCGGCGGGCCAGCCGCGGGATAGGGGTTGCTCTCCGTTTGGGACAGCTGAACTGGTATCGAATCTATTAGTAGCAGCAGTTGCGTCTGCATCTCACTTTTCTGAGATGTCTGACACAATAGCGTTGTTGAGCCTCAGCACGTCTTCGGTCTTTAACTCGAGCAGTCTGTCTCTTGAACCTCCGCCGCAGAAGATCGTATCGTAGCTCATGAGTCCCTTATCGACGACTACGCTCATTGCGGTCTTGTGATGGATCGAAGGAGTGCCGCCCGGCGGGTAGCCGCTGACGGCTTCGGCCTCGCTGAAACCCAACAGCTGAACATTCCGTGCATCAAGCGCCTGGGCGGCTCTCTGAAGGTCGACTCTCCGGTCTCCCTGGAGAATCAGTAGCGCATAGCGTCCGTCGGAAGTCCTGCACACGAGGTTCTTGGTGATTCTGTGAAGCTCGATCCCTGTCGCAACAGACGCATCCGCTGTATGAGTCGTCTCAGGTTTACCCAGGAATCGATGCCAAACGTGGCTCCTCTTCAGGTATGTCGCCAGATCCATCGATTCTTCCAAGTCTCGCTGTGTCTCCTTGCTGATTTCGAAAAAGGTCTTCGACCGGTCTCGCAGAAGGAGTGGGTTAGGTGACTTTCATGTGTTACTGTCTAAGGCAGGTCAACAGGAGCGATCTGCATGTGTTTCCTGACTAGTTGGAAGACCTCAGCATGCTTTACCCCGACTTGGAGGCCTCTGAACCGAGCGGATACACGGGCATCGTCGATGACGTCGATGCCGTGATGCTCCTTCATCCACTTGATTTGACTCTTGTGTTCTCGGAGGGCCTTGAGCTTTAGCCCTATCGTGTCTGAGATGTCGACCCAAAGGTCGGGCTCGAATCCAATTCCAAATACGGTTTCGCAGTGATACACCCTTTTCGTCGTATGAGCTGGTGATCCAGTCCTGACAAGAGGAACGCCCGCGTCAAACACAGCCTCGGCCACTATTGTGCTCGTGTTGATGTGGTCGCCGTGATAGTCTCGAGGAGACATGGTGAAGACCACGTCTGGCGTAGCTTTCCGAATGGTCTCGACCACCTTCAAGACGCTCGCTTGGTTGTGGAAGACCTCCGCATCTCTGAACCCGACCCACATATGGTTAGCACCAAGGATGGAGGCTGACCTGCGCGCCTCCTTCAGCCTGATCTTGCCGAGCTTCTCTGGAGGTATCTTTGGATGGCCTTTGTCCCCATTGGTCATGCTTGCGATGATGACTGTATGGCCTTCCTTTGCGTACTTAGCCATCGTTCCGCCGGAGAGGAGTTCAATGTCGTCGGGATGCGCTCCTATTGCTAAGACTCTCATTCATTTCGCCTGGGGATTCATGCATCTTTTCGTGAGACACATATAACTTTGCGAGCGTCGCCGCGCGACTCAGCTGAAGAACAATTCAGACGCAAGATGTTGCGATGTTTTGCGATGTCAACTTCTCAGATCAGCATGAGCTTATACGGACTGCTGTGCAAACATGAGTTGCCCGGATCTTCCACCGGGTATTCGCGGCAGGGATGAGGACAGATTCCGCGTCAATGGGGCAACGTGTATCTTCCGTACTCTCTCGCCGCTCTGACAAGAGCGTGGAGATTGTTCGGTGGAAAGCCTGGCATCACAACACATCCCGGGCTCAGAGCGAATCCCCCTCCGGCTCCGGCTGCCTGGATACAGCCTCTTGCTGCTTTTTCCACTTGGTCAGGAGTGCCGTGATACATTGCGGCGCTCGGGTCAAGGTTACCGGCTATGCATATCCGGTCGCCTAACCTGTTCTTCGCCTCGGCCAAGTCAACAGTCTGGTCGATCTCAATATTGTCGGCTCCTGTCTCGATCATGTATTCCCATATCGGCGAGCTCTTCCCGCAGATATGAAGCGACGTCAGCACACCCTGTTTCTTCCAGTGCTCAAACACAACCTTATCGTAGGGCATCGCATACTCTTCGAAGAATTTCGGGGAAACCAACGAAGGGCCAGCGTAGGAATCTCCAAGATGAACGATGTCTGCTCCTGCCTCGGCCTCAGCTCTTCCCATCTCGATCATGTATTCAGTACAGAACTTGATCAGCTTCAAAGCAAGTTCTCTATTCAAGTACAGATCCTTGAGAAATGTCTCGAGCCCTCTTATCTCAGCCGCGAGAGAGAACGGCCCCTGGCCCCCGGTGTAGACGGGGATCCCTCGGCCAACTTCTTCTCGGAGGAGTTCTATTCCCTTAATGATGATCGGGAGTCTGCCGTCTCTTCTCGGGTCAGGTGACTCCAGTTTCTCAACGTCTTCCAAGGTCTTGACGGGAGACTCGACGGGCTTCGGCGTACTGTTGTCAGGGAAGTCGAGCACTACTCCCACGGTCTCAGCGAAAACCCAGACATCAATGAAGCTGTACACCACATCATAGCCAAACTTCTTCTGTAGCTCCACTTGACCTCTGAGCATCTTCTTGACATCATGACAATACTCCCTCACGCCGTAACCTAGGGGGGCTCCTGACGCATAGGTCACCATCGAGAAAACCGGAATCCTATCGGGCTCCGAAAGAGAGTAAGCAGAGTACACCCTCTCTCGTGAGGTCATTGTATCCTTCAAGGCATGTCCACTCAGAGTCCGGTGATACGATGCGTTCTCTTCAATGAGTGAAATTTCGCCACCTAAGCTTGTCGGCATCATACTCGAATCACAGTTTGTTCGTACAATCGACATCACGCGTCCCACCTAGGTGTGGCTTCAAAAAACGAAAGACAAGGTGTTGCCGCGAATGGGACATGCACGCCCCGGGCCGGTGAGTTACGAAGAGATAAAATAGAGTCCGCTCACAAAGAAGCGAAAGCGCGATCGCTCTTCACGGGGACTCAACTGGCGAAGGGGAGGATGATGTTTTGATGTTTCGTCTATTCGCGGCGAAGACGCTGGCCCTTTTCCTACTGACGGCTATGCTTGGGCCTCTGCTGTCTGCTCCTACTCCACTTGGAAGCGGGGCTTTTGCTGTTGATGCTGCGAGCGCGACGCTGACTGAGTGGGCCATCCCTACTGCTGGCAGTCAACCGAGTGGTCTGGCATTGGATCCATCCGGCAACTGCTGCTGGTTTGTGGAATCAACTGGCAACAAAGTGGCTCACTTGGATCCCCTAACCAACACCTTCCGGGAATGGGCCATCCCCTCGCCTGACTCAAGCCCGATAGGTCTGGCATTGACAGTGGTCTCAGGATCGCTAACTGTCTTCGGCACGGAATCCTCGAAGGGTAAAGTGTTTCTCTTCTTCCCCAGCACCGGCACCTTCCGAGAGTACACGCTGACTGAAGGTTCACGTCCCCAGTACATTTCGATCGAGCCTCCAGGCGCGCAGATCAGAGCGTGGTTCACTGATCTTAAACGTAACTCCATAGGAGAGATCATCTACTATCCTGACTCGAGAACCGCCAAGCTGTTTGAACTGGCTCTTCCCGCAGCAGCGGGTGGCAGGGCAAAAGGTGTTCATGCAGAATCGGGAATCGTCTGGTTCGCCGGCATCGCTGCCATTGTCAAATTGGACAGAGGCACAAGCCAATTCACTGCTTGGACTACTCCTTATCATCCTTCAACTCAGGCCGCGTTCGTCGACATCGATGCTCTAGGCCAAGTCTGGTACACTGCAACAAGTTCCGGAATAACCAGCACCCGCGACTATGTCGGTGTGCTGTGGAGCAACAACAACACGTTTGCTGAATGGGAGGTCCCAACGGTCGGCGCCAGTGCCGGAGTCGTCAGCGTTAACCCTGTGACCGGGAACTCTTGGATCGCAGAACAGGGCGAAGATAGGATTGCAGAGCTTGACCCCTCCAGCGGCGGGACGGTCACTAGTGCGTGGCCGAGGACAGCCCAAGCCGATCCCGCGGGAGCACCAATCCTCACCCATGTTGCTGGTCCCGTGTTACCATCCGTTGCTGCGGTTGAGCCAGCGACCAGCACGGTATCGAAATCCAGTGCAGAGCAGTTTACAGAGTGGATGTTGCCGGCCGGAAGTGTCCCTCACGACCTAGTCGTCGATGCATCAGGTGGTGTGTGGATACTTGAATCCTCAGCCAATAAGGTCGCGAGACTCTCGCTCAAGTCGGATTTCGTCGTCGAGTGCAGTCCGCCGTCGTTGACTACCGTGCAGAATAACAACACGACGAGCACATGTACGGTGACCTCGATCAACGGGTTTGCATCAGCCGTTGACCTCGCTGGGTCGTGGTCGGGAGCGCAACCAAGTGATGTGGCCTATACACTTCGGAGCCCCGTGACCCCCCTACCTGGTAGAGGAGTACCGTCAACTCTAATCATCTCGGCGGGAGCCAGAGCTTCGACCGGAACGTTCGAGTTTCACGTGACCGGAACAAGCGGACCGCTGACTCACAGTGCGACTCTGGAAGTCACGATTGCTGCCGGGCCGGCTGACTTCACGATTGTAGCCTCACCATCACGTCTCTCCGTTCCGCCTAGCGGATCTGCGACCTCGACCATCACCGTCCAATCGCTTGGCGTGTTCTTTTCGCCCGTAGAACTGACGAGTTCCGGTGCGCCACATGGAATGACGCTGGTGTTTGGGACGAATCCGGTAACGCCACCCATAGGCGAAATAGCGTTCTCAATTCTCACTGTCTCCGTGTTTGGGCCGCCCCAAGGAACCTACGCCGTTACGATATCTGGAACTGGCGGCTCGCTTGCGCACAGTATCACGCTTGTGGTCGAAGTCACGCGTGGAGCATGCTTGATTGCTACTGCCGCATACGAGTCTGAGCTCTCTGATGAGGTTCAGTTCTTGAGGAACTTCCGCGACAACTCAATCCTGAAGACGAGCGCCGGGTCAAAGTTCATGATAGTCTTTAACGCTTGGTACTACTCGTTCAGCCCGAGTGTTGCAGAATTCATACGTGGACATCCAACTGTTAGGACCGCGATGAAGACTGCACTGTATCCACTTATCGGAATCCTGCGAATCGGCGCTGCGGCATTCAGCGTCTTCTCAATGAATTTGGAGGCCGGCGCCATTGTGTCAGGGCTTGTCGTAAGCTCACTCATAGGCGTAGTCTACTTGGCCATCCCGCTGACGACATTGCTTAGCTATTCACCGAGGGCACGCCGAATAGCTAAGAGACTCGAAATGCCTGCATTGGTAGTCCTCCTCGGAGCTCTCGTCGCGGTACCCTTTATAGCGCCTCTTGGCACTCCAGCCGCCGGAATGATGGTGGCAACTTCGACCATAGTCCTCTCAAGCCTAGCTGTCTCAGCCTTGTTAGCCTCACGAGCGATTCTACGAATGCTGAGACTTCTCTAGCGCAGTCGCAAGTCGTCTAGTATCTTGGCATCGGCTGGGTGACATTTCACGTTTTGAATCGAACAAATCCAGGCGAACAATGCCTGCCTCGGAACTCCGAAAAACTTCCACAAATAGTCGTAAGGAGATGGAGCTGGCTCCACTCAGATGTGAAGATAGAACAGGGAATGCCACAGAGATACATAAGATTCAAAACGGAGGCTCTTCTATCCCCGCAACGTCTACATCATCTTCATGTATGATTCTACGAGTTTTACAGATACCGCCGAGCGGAGACGGGCTGAAGGGCTCTCCATGGTTGGACTCCACCCTCCCTTTTCGAGTAGCCTCTGGAACTGTAGTTGAGCCTCACGCATAACCTCTTCTTCATCTAGAGTCCGCATCTGTCGATCCTCCATGACTATCTTTCCGTCTATGATTGTCGTATGTACATCCGATCCAAAGCTACTGTAGACAAGGTGGCCAGTTACGTTGTGAAGAGGGGTAAGGTGAGGCTTCCTAAAATCCAAAAGAATCAGATCAGCCTTCTTGCCAACCTCCAAGGATCCAACCTCGCTTCCGAGACCGACCGCTGTCGCTGACCCGATTGTGGCCAACTTGAGCATAGTCTTTGCTGGAAGAACTGTGGCGTCCTTTCGGTTCAGCTTGTGAAGGAATGCTGCTGTTCGCATCTCCTCGATCATGTCTAGGTTGTTATTGCTGCCGCAACCATCCGTTCCGATACCGACCGACACGCCTTTCCTCACTAGATCTGGGACTGGCGAGATTCCTCCACCATACTTCATAGCGGTCGAAGGGCAGTGTGAGACGCCCGTCCCGGTCCTCCTCAAGATCTCAATGTCAGAATTGTCTACAAATGTGCAATGCGCAGCTATAACATCAGAAGAGAGGAAGCCCATGTTTGCGAGATGTTCTGTTGGCGTTCTTCCATACTTCTCCTTCACCATCTTGATCTCGTTTGGAGCCTCTGCGAGATGAATGTGTAGTCCGACTCCAATCTCATCTGCAATTTGACGAGTCTCCTTGAGCAACCTTGTACTACAAGAGTAGATCGCGTGAGGCCCTATCTTGCATCTGATCCGTCCTTCTGCCGTTCCGTTCCACTCTCTGGCGAAATCTGCAGCCCCCTTGAGTTGTTCTCGTCCCTTCTCTGAGTCTCCTAGCTCGAGAACTCCTTGCGCGAGAACCGCTCTCATTCCCGACTTCTCAACAGCTCCTGCAACTTGGTTCATGTGAAAGTACTGGTCCGCGAAGCATGTTGTTCCCGACTTGATCATTTCTAGGCATCCAAGGAGCGCGCCGGCATGGCAAGCCTGTTCGCTCATGTTCTTTTCGATTGACCAAATTCTTGGGAGCCACTCTATTGCGGGGATGTCGTCAGCAACCCCTCTGAACAGCGTCATAGACAGATGGGTATGGCTGTTGACGAGTCCGGGAGTAACCACCATGCCTTTGGCGTCTATCTCTCTATCCGCCTCGAATGCTCTTTCGAGGTCTTCAACAGTGCCAATAGCCACTATCCGACTTCCCTGAATCGCCACCGCTCCGTTTCTTATGATTCGATCTCGAGGATCACAAGTGACTACAACGCCGTTCTTGACAACAAGATCCGCCAAGATAGACACCAGGCGCTGATTGACCAGCTAGGTGCTTGTTTCTTTATAGATCGTTGGGAGCCGACGAGCAGAGCAAGTGAGAATTAGAGCAAGGGAGAACCGGAGCGCCAAAGCGAGACCCTCACTCGAGCAGTCAAATGAACGAGATCGCTAGACCCCGCTGAGCACTCTCTTGAGCCAAGGAATGGACTCGGTCACGAAGCTGGGGCCGTGATGGGCTAGAAAGTCCAGCGGTCTCTGAGGGGTTACGAGTACACGCCTGTTCCGGACCGCAGAGATCTTGCCCCAGCCACGCTGCACCAAGACTCTTGTTAGGTCCTCCTCATCGAAGGGCTCCGATATTCTGGGCTCGTATATGATGACCTCAGGGTCTTCAGCCACGATCCTCTCCAGATCCGGCACGAGCCAATTGCATGCTTCCGTGGCGAGAACGTTCCGTCCTCCAGCCAGCCAAAGGGCATCCGTGATGTAGCTGTAGGCGCCGAATGATGTTGGGCCACCGAGATCCAGTTCAACATAGGTCTTCAGAAACCCCGCCGCAGGTTCGAGTGCGCCAACGGTCCTTGTCATCTTCAAAGCTAATCTTCGGGCTTCATCGTACCTGCCAGTGACCAAACCGACTTCGACGACTGATCCGATGATATCGGCAACGCTGACCGGGAGCGGAATCGGGTAGACGTTGAAACGCGCGGAGAGGTCGAAGGCAAGCTTTCTCTGAAAGCCCGTCATGCTAAGGATGAGCTACGGATCCAGTCTCGAAAGACCTTCGAGGTCGACTGTGCTGTAGGTGCCCACGATCCTTTTGGCTCGTGCCTCCCGAGGACGGAAACAGAACTCGGTCACGCCCATGATGCTCCCGCCCAACCCAAGAATGAACAACGTCTCTGTCACAGCGGGGCTCAGGCTCACGATTCTCTTCAGCGGATCTGGAACAAGTACCTCCTTCCCGAGGAGTTCACTAAATACGCGGCGTGCAACCCCAGCCTGCATACCCTGTTCCGCACAACCCTAGCCTGCCGCTGGGATGCCATTTATCCAGTGTGCTTGGGGGCTTGACCTAGGCGATTTCGCTCTCCCCCAAACAGAGTCCCGACACTTCCCTCGATCAGCCACACCGAACCTAGCATGAAAACTTGTTCCTTTCCTCGTACGAGGTCCACGTTCTCAGTCAACCTTGCAGCGTGAGCCCACTAACAAAGCGAGATATGCCTGCAGGCTACGACGGTGACTTTCGATTTGTATGCTCTGGCGCAGACGAATTGCCCAGTCCCCATCGTGGTCATTCTCATAAGCAAAGCGTCAACGTTTGGTGGGGCCGTTTAGGTGACAATTCACGTTTTGAACCAACGAAATCCCGAGCGGACAAAGAATACGCCAGAACTCCGCAAAACATCCGCGACAGATGCCCTTCAATACGTACCCTCCTCGACACCGAGTACAGTTCTGGTCACTCGATTCTTCTTCATTCTTGCTTGAAGCATGCGTTCGCGTTCTGGGGCCAGTAGTGTAAGCGAGACAGCTTACACATTGCCTTTATGTAACTTGGCCCACATTAGGCCGATTACATGTCGGGATCGTGGCGAGGCTCGCTTACAAGGACGCGGCTCTTGTTTCTGCTATGCCGGCTGTTTCGGGTATTGGTCACATGTGTGCTGGTTCCAATGCTACTGGCAGGTAGTACTGCTCACGGGTAAAATCATTGCCTCCACACTCGCCTTGCCTCATTGCATCGAACCTTAGCTACCGTTACCCAAACAAGCTAACGCCGGCGATTGAAAGTGTGAATCTCTCCATCGAAGAAGAAGATTTCTTGGCGTTGGTTGGTCGCTCGGGATGTGGCAAGAGCACCCTTCTTCTTTGTCTTACGGGGCTGATCCCTCAAGCGTCAGAAGGAGAGATGAAAGGCAACGTCGAAGTATGCGACTTCGACACTCGATCTCAGCCTCTCTCAAGGCTAGCTACTGTTGCTAACATGGTCTTCCAGGACCCCGAAATAGGGTTCTTCTGCTCAAGGGTGGAAGATGAGATTGCATTTGGGCCCACAAACCTGGGATTGAGCGAGGAGGAGGTTCAGCGAAGGGTCGAGTTTGGGCTTGAGAGTACAGGTGTTGGACACCTGAGAGGGCGTCGCGTCGTTGATCTGTCTGGCGGAGAGAAGCAGAGAGTCGCAATTGCATCCGTCCTATCCATGAAGCCCAAGATCCTCGTCTTGGATGAGCCCACTTCAGATCTTGACCGCGAGGGAGCACGCTCCATAGCAGGAATCCTGCAATCACTTCGGAGTCGATATGGGATGACAGTTGTCGTGGCTGAGCATCGATTCGACGATCTCTCACCGTACTTGAACCGAGTAGTGGTCATGGAGAAGGGACGAATCGTTGCCGACGGCTCGCGTGATGACATATTCAATGGGCAACGCAGACTTCTTCGCGAACTCGGCATTCTTCCACCTCGTGGGGAAGTGCCCTTTGCAACTCCCATCATCAATCATACTGGTTGTTCCGGGGTCTGTGAACTGAAGAAAGATATCCGTAATAGAGACGTGATTTTGCGGGTCAATGAAGTGGCGTTCAACTATCCACATGGACAACCGGTGCTTCGTGACATCTCCTTCGAAATAGGTCGAGGCGAGCTGGTTGCTCTCCTTGGAGTGAATGGAGCAGGAAAGACGACTCTGGCTCATCTCATAGCGGGTTTGCTCAAACCGTGTCGAGGAGACATACTGCTGAACGGTGTGGGCAAGCTGAACGGCAACCTCGCGAGGAGGATTGGGTTGCTGTTCCAAAATCCAAGCCGGCAACTCTTCTGTGACTCAGCTCGGCAAGAAGTGGACTTCGGACCTAAGAACATGCGATTCGCCGACTTCGCCAACAGAGGAAAAGAGATGCTGGAATTCTTCGAGCTCGAACGGTATGCGGATACCGATCCTCATCATCTAAGCGAGGGTGAGAAACAGCGCCTCGCAACTGCATCAATCTTGGCTGCTCGTCCGGACTTGCTGATCCTAGACGAACCAACAACGGGGCAAGATTGGGGTCACCTGAAAGCATTGATGGATCTGCTGCGGGTTCGCGTTCAGGAAGGGATGAGTGTCCTGTTGATAACGCACGACGTTCGTTTGGCGAGCCGGTATGCAACTCGTATCATGGTCATGAGGGATGGCACCATCAAGGCTGACGGGCCGGTCAGTGAAGTGCTACCCCATGATATTGGAAGTGTACCCTTACCACAAGAGGTAGTTGAAGTGGATAGTGAATTGAATTGGAAATCGAATTGCGCAGTGGATTGAGTCGAATCGCTACTGAACCGGATAAGAACTATGCCGAGACAGCTAGGGGCCAAGGAGGCCGGCCTCGTGGGTTCTCGACTAGGGACCTAGTGTACATCGCGGTCTTGGCCGCTCTCTGGACAGGTTCGGAGGATATCCTTGGCGCACAGCTTCACGCGATGAACCTACCGTTCACCGGAATCCCTCTGGCCGCCATAGCAGTCTTCCTAATGGTAACCGGGCGTGTGCTGGTGCCGAAAGCGGGCTCGACTATCCTGATGGGTATAGTCGTCGCTCTACTGAAGGTTCTCTCGATCGGAGGAGTGGTGCTTTCACCAATGATTGCGATCTTCATGGAGGCACTTGTGGTGGAGTTGACAATGAGCGTTGGAGGAGCCACCCGACTCGCCAGCTTGATTGGCGGTATGTTGGCGGAGATGTGGAGCTTCGTGCATCCCTTTGTGATTCAGCCTCTTCTCTTTGGCGGGCAAATGGTAGTCATTTACCAGAGGACCCTATCGGCCGGATCGCAGATGCTTGGTGTAGCTCCCGCCAACGCGATAATGATAATCCTCGTTCTCGTTGTCCTGCACGGAGTCGTTGGCATAGTCGCGGGTGTGGTCGGATGGCGATTCTCGTTAAGAGCCAGACGGATACTAAGTCGCTGAGCGTCTGCGGGGCCGTTACAATTCTCGCAGGCGCGCTACTGCTTGCTGTCTCTATGGCGGGTGCTTTTCTGCTGATTCCACTGGTCTACGCGGCGGTAGTCTGCCTTTTCTTTTGCCGAGAAGCCTTCCTTGACCTGAAACAGATAGTGATGCTCGTACCTGTGGTTATGATGACCAGCACCGCATTGTGGCAGGCGGAGTACATCGACACGTCTCCGATGGCGGCGGCGTCTTCCCCCTACGTCGCAGGTTTCCTTGTCGGAGTTGAAATGTCGGTGAGGGCTGTCGTGATGGTCTTGACAGTATCAGCCTTCGTTAGGACAGTCAAGTTTTCTGAACTCTCCTATCTGATTGAGAGCGTGAGTGGATCGAAGAGTTTCTCGTTTGTTTTCGGCCTTGCCTTCAATGTCAGGCCATACTTGGAGAGAATTGGCAGGGACACCCTCAACGCGATCAAGATGAGGGGAGGGTTTAGGCTTGGAAATATGGTCTCATCTGTCAGGTACCTACTATCTTCGACGACCCTCAACGCACTCAGGAAATGTCAGGACTTGTCCTACGCTGCGGAGGCCAGATCCTTCGGGTCAGCGAGGAGCACTGCTCACCCGGCCCGCAGAGACCCGATACGACCCTCCCCGGCTGACCTCGCGATCCTTGTAACGACAGCCCTCGTCGTCGTATTGTCATTCGCCTCTAAAGGGTAACGGCGACCCGGAATGAGTGTTTTGAACCGGTGCACTGGAGGAGGCAAGGAGCGTGTGGCGAAGAGAAGAACTGTTGTAAGCGACTCCCTAGAAGAGCTACAGATCTCAGTAGCCAATATCGACCGTATAAGAGTCGCTAGCGTGATAATCGGGGTAGGATACACCGGCGTGAGCCTGTCCTCAGGCCAGGTTGGATTGGCACATTCACTACTCAGCGAGCAGGCTCCGGGTTGCTGCGAGCTTATGAAGAGGGCGGGCCACCTGTCGGGATCCTCGGCGCTTGAGCTCGCTCGACTGGCGTTGTCTTGGGACATGAGATCGCGCGTAGTGGGAGTTGCCACACTCAACGCCTTGTCACAACTGTCTCTCAGGAATCAGGCAAACCGGATCCTCACTAGCAAGGGCAACATAGCGGACCATCTAGCCGTCAGGGGCGATGTTGTTGCTGTCGTGGGAAACATGGCACCGACTGTTAAGAAACTCAAAGCCAAAGCGAAAAGGGTCTACGTGCTCGAGAGAGACTCAGACTTGAGGGATGATGAGACGCTGCCCGATACTGCAGCTGAGGAGGTCATCCCCGAGAGTGATGTTGTTCTGATCACTGGTACTTCGATAGTGAATGGCACTGTGGATAGACTCTTGGAGCTCTCTAGGAACGCAAAGGAAGTGGCACTGGTTGGAGCGACAGCGGGCATTCTTCCAACTGTACTCTTCAAACATGGTGCAACAGCTGTCGCCACAGTCAAAGTCACAGATCCCGACAGACTCATGAGGATCATTGCAGAGGGAGGCGGAACTCCATCATTTGCGAATGCCGTGGAATTTGTCATCCATAGGCCTGCGCTAAGAGCATGCGAATGAGGATGAGTGGCAAATCAATGGATTTCAGGTCTTTGCTCGACAAGGCCGCGAGCAGTCACGGTCACTTGTGTGGAGGAATGCCACTAGGAGTCAGGATGAGCATCGTGGGTCTTCGAGAGCTCGACACGATTGATCCTTCGAAGAGGCATGACCTCATCGTCTTTGCTGAGATCGATCGCTGCATCACCGACGCAATATCCGTAGCCACGGGCTGCACTCCTGGCAGGCGGAACCTCAAACTCGTTAACTACGGGAAGTTCGCTGCAACCTTCGTGAACACCTCCAACGGTAGGGCGGTGAGGATTTCATTGAGAAAAGATGCCATAAACTCGGCCATCAGATTTGCCAAGAGAAACGGGTGGATAGCTCCGGGCGAGCGCATAGAAGAGTTCTCGGAGCGCGAGAAGGAGATCATCATCAGAGCGTACACAGAAATGCCCGAAACGGATCTGATAGTCGTAGAGAAAGTCAAAGTGAAGGTGCCTAGTGAGGACCTTCCCAGCCGACCTACGCACATTGTATCCTGCAACTTGTGCGGCGAATCCATTTTCGACCACAAAGAGATACTCAGAGAAGGACGCGTGTTCTGCAGATCCTGTGCTCTCGGTGCGTACTACGAGAAGAACCAGGAGGACCGGCTCGACTAAGCTTCAAGAGCCATCAACAAGCCTGCAAGAGGCGTGAACGGGTTCTAACATTTTGTGGGGGCGGGGTCCGCTGAGAATTCTTGGTGGGGCCGGTTAGGTGACATTTCACGTTTTGAACCAACGGAATCGGGAGCGGACAAGAAGAACGCGAAATTCCCTCAAATCGCCTATCTTTCCAGTTGCATGTGTGAGCGAGTTGAACGATGTTCTGGTGGGCGTTCCTCGGAAAGCCCGCTCCAGCGCCACGAAGACAGAATCCGCCGTTACTCCACTGGAAGCCTAACTATCTTGCGAGACGGGAAGGACTTCTCAAGCTGATGTTCTGTGCGAAGGTGCTTCAGCGGAAATCAGAACTTAGCCCCCGGCAGACTTGACATCGTATGATTTGATGATGTCACCCTTCTCTATCAGGTATGCTTTCTTCTGGTGATAACTTACGAAGAGTAGCCTGTGAGGCATGTACTTCAGCAGGTTGTATTGAATGATATCCTCGGCCGCCTTGTCGGTCTTGTAGTGGGTCAGCACTACAGCGAGTTTCGGCGCAGTCTCCCACGTCGCTACGATGTCTTTCTTCCATTGCGGCGAAGTCTCGACTTCGATCGCAACGTCAACTTTGCCGTCTCTCTTGAGCCAAACGACATCGACTCTCGTGCCCTTCTGCGACATCTCGGCCTGTGTTATGAATCCAAGCTCTTTGCCGATCCTACGGAAAGCCTCGACCAGCTTATCATGCTCCTTGCCACGCATTTCCAATGAGTATGCATCCAGGTCAGAGACTATCTTCTCGATGATTCGTTCCTCAGAACTTTCGATTGGCGCGTCCCTATCAAAGACGGCCAGCGAATATTTCTCAGCAGTCGGATCGAACAGAATCACATTTGCCCCGAATCGCAGGAACTTCGGTAGTTCCTGTTTTCCTGCAAACACGAGGAGAACAGCGGGCTTCAAGGTTTCGATTGTTGCCGCGGGATCTCCGTACGAATCATACGCAAGCACATTCAAGTGAGGCAGGAAGAAGAGTAACTGACTGGCCTCGAAGTACTGTCTCTCCTCTCCCACATGATACTCGATGCCGTGTTTTTCGAGTAGGTTCTGGAAGACTATCTTGCGGGTCGGACATCCGTGAACAAAGACGAACCCCTGCCTTCTGATGCTTTCTTCGCACCCAATCGAATCGACTCTGCCGTAGCACTCTCTGCACAGGACCTTGTACCGCGTGGCGGGCTCGGGGCTTTCCCACAGTCTCTCGACGGCGTGAGAGCGAAATCCTCTCTCGGGTGTCTTTATGACAAGTGTGAGATAGTTTTCCCCTGTTATGTCAGATACGTGTGGGCATGTTCCAATGCTTGAAAACGCGTGACTAAGGAACGCCGCAAAGGGATGTTTCTTGAGCTTGGTTGCAGACATCCTATAGTCATACAGTACCTTCTCAGTCGTGGCTTTGAGAGCGCCTTTGTATGCTCTGGCGCATACGAATTGCCCAGTCCCCATCGTGGTCATTCTCATAAGCAAAGCGTCAACGTTTGGTGGGGCCGGTGGGATTTGAACCCACGACTTCTGGCCTCGCGGCTTTCGCATGCGAGGTCGCCAGCGCCCCAGGTTCACCGCCTCGCAAGGCTCTGGTATCCTGTTGGCGACATTCGTTGTC
>Ga0209725_1000506_pt1 | contig 24016 bp, 16 predicted proteins | sample I18A1metaG_FD_184145 | JGI IMG/M metagenome (GOLD analysis project Ga0209725, IMG submission 184145) | Lake sediment bacterial and archeal communities from Gulf of Boni, Indonesia to study Microbial Dark Matter (Phase II) - ​I18A1 metaG... | ecosystem: Environmental > Aquatic > Freshwater > Lake...
CTTTTCGATTGTGAATAGTAAGGCATTCGAAGTTGCGGGGATAACGAAGGATTCTCCTGACCCCATGGGAGGACGCTACGAGAGAGACCCCAAGACAGGAGAGTTGATTGGTTGGATACACGAGAGGGCTGCATTAGTCGTCCAGCCGACCAGATACGGAAGAGACCCAACCCTTGAAGAGGCTATGCAAAGCATCAGGTGTGTGCTCAACCAATATGCGGCAGCGGGTCTAACATGCGTCAATGACGGAGGGATAGCGCGTAGCATTCTCGTGAGGGCCCTTCAAGAGCTTCGGAGAAGGGATGAACTCCCTGTAAGGGTGAGAATGGACCTCCGGTATGAGATGATGCCTCACCTGGCGGCTCTTGGGATAGGAGAAGGATTCGGTGATGACATGTTGAAGGTTTGTGCTGTGAAGGCTGTTGCCGATGGCGCCATCTCTGCTCGAACCGCCTGGGTGGCTGAGCCATATCTTCACAGACCGGACTACTACGGGGAGCCTGCCATCACGAGAGAAGCGCTTCGAGAGATCGTCATGGAGGGTTATTCAAAGGGCTACCGTTTCGCGGTCCATGCCAACGGCGAGCAGGCAATCAACATGTTCTTGGACATAATAGAGGAGGCCCAAGAGAAATACCCCCGTAATGATCCGAGGAACCGGGCTATTCATTGCACAGTAATAACTCCCGAGATAGTCGCAAGAATGAAGAGGCTGCGCGTGATTCCAACCATATTCGGCCCCTACCCGTACTATCATGGAGACAAGATACTGCCAGCATTTGGTGCAGCGAGATTGGAGAGAATGTTCGCTGCGAGAAGCTTCCTCGACGCAGGGCTGGAAGTGTCAGCTCACTCAGACCACCACGCCTCGCCCTACCCTCCGCTAATGGGCATCCATGCTTTGGTAAACAGGAAGTCTGAGAGGGGTCAGCCTGTGGGTGAGAGTCAGAAGATCTCGGTGATGGAAGCGCTCAGGCTATACACGATAAATGCGGCATACCATAGCTTCGAGGAGGACATCATGGGATCGATTGAACCAGGCAAGTTTGCCGACTTGGTGGTTCTGGGAGAAGACCTGCTTACTATACCTCCTGAAACCATCATAAAGGTCCCAATAGATATGACGATGGTGGCGGGAAGAATCGTCTATCAGAGAGAAGCGTAGACATCCCAAACTTGACTATTCTCTTTTGGTCCGAGCTGACATATTGGGAACCGATTGTTCTGCTCAGCAAATCATATATGATCTAGAATGGCTAGCGGTCTTAGGTGCCTGCTTGAATGAATCCATCTGAAGGTCTAGTTTCAGACTACGACAAGCTTCTGGCAAGATCCAAGCAACTCTTCATTCTCCAGTCGGCTGAATCCATAGTCCATTGGGATATGGAAACGTACATGCCGCCCAAGGCGATTGGCTTGAGAAGCCAGCAACTGGCCCTTCTCAGTCAAATCGAACACAGAATGGCCACCGATCCGGAGATTGGAGACCTACTGCAGAGAATAGAGAACCATTCAGACTACAATGCTCTCGACGCGCTCCAGAGAAGAAACATCTACCTGATTAGAAAGGTCTACGACGAACAGACTAGGCTGCCCGAGAAGCTCGTAGTGGAGACAGCGAGACAACAAGCGATAGCCATAGACACATGGAAGAAAGCAAAACAGGCAAGGGACTTCTCAATGTTTAAGCCTGAACTCGAGAAACTCTTCGAGCTGAAAAGACAAGCTGCCGAGATCTTGATGGACGTTAAGAAGACTGCGACTGCCTACGACGCTTTGGTAGATATCTACGAACCGAAGATGAGCTCGGATACAATTGCTGCAATATTCGAAAACCTAAGGAAAGATCTGATCTTGATAATGGAGAAGTGCGCCACTGCAAAGAGACAGCCCAACACTTCTATCCTGAGAAGAAGAGTTCCAATTGGCGTTCAACGAGAGATTTCCAACTCACTAGCTCGCCTTATCGGGTATGATGTAGAATCAAAGGATGCAGGGGGGAGGATCGACGAAACGGAGCATCCCTTTACTACAGGCTATTTTGACGATGTACGGATCACAACGCACTACTATGAGGACAACGTTGCTGCTTCTCTCTTCTCAGTTCTACACGAAAGCGGTCACGCCATATACGAGCAGAATCTGAAGTGCGGATGGATGTATCTTCCTGCTGGAGCGGGATGCTCTCATGGATTCCACGAGTCCCAGTCACGGTTCGTAGAGAATATAATCGGCCGCTCGGCGGAGTTCTGGGCATACTATTTCCCAAAGTTGAAAGAGATCACAGGCAACGTCTTCTCTGATGTGAAACTGGAAGACTTCGTCCATGCGATCAATGAAGTCAAGCCCTCGAAGATACGCGTTAGGGCCGACGAGGTTACGTACGGATTGCACATAATCATTCGTTTTGAGATTGAACAAGACCTGTTCTCTGGAAGAGTCAAAGTAGGGGAGCTTCCTGAAATCTGGAATCAAAAGTATATGGATTATCTTGGAGTAAAGATCGAGAACGACTCCGAGGGAGTCATGCAAGACACTCACTGGGCAAGCGGATTGTTCGGATATTTTCCGTCATACGCGCTGGGCAACATCTATGCCGGGCAGATCCTGTCTGCAATGGAGAGAGAAATACCGGACTGGCGAAGGCCACTGGCGATAGGTGACGTCCAGAAACTCAAACAATGGCTTATCGAGAAGGTATACGTCCAAGGAAATCTGTATGACCCAGCAGATCTCCTCAGAAAGATAACTGGAGAAAAGATCACAGCAAGGAACTACATCGACTACCTTAACGCCAAATACTCAAAGCTTTATGGATACTAGAACTGATTCCATTATCATCGCGCATTGGCCAGAGGAGTCGAAGTGTTCTCTCAACCCTCTCTCCTGAACTGTATCGGGAACACCTCGATGTTGAAGCTCCGGATGGACGCCAAGGGCGAGATGCATCATGTTTATGCAAAAGCAGAGTTCATGAACCCGAGCGGCAGCATCAAAGATCGAATAGCAAAATACATCGTCGAGCAGGCGGAGAAGAAAGGGCTCCTCAAATCAGGCTATACAATCGTTGAGGCCACAAGTGGAAACACGGGCATCGCTTTGTCCATGGTCGCCGCTGCGAAAGGCTACAAGATGCTGGCAGTAATGCCTGAACACATGACGGGAGAACGAGTCAAAATCATGACTAGTCTGGGCGCAGACATCTGCCTCGCTCCGAAATGTGAAGGTTTTGAAGGAGCCATCGCCAAGGCGGACAGGATTGCAAAGAGCGGGGAACGCTATTTTCTGACTGATCAATTTAGGAATCCCGACAACGTCATGGCCCACTACAGAACAACCGGCAAAGAAATACTCCAGCAGATCAGGGGGAAGGTTGACGCGTTTGTGGCTGGCGTCGGCACAGGAGGAACATTGATGGGGGTGGGAAAGGCTCTGAGGGAACAGAACCCGAACGTACGCCTAGTCGCAGTGGAACCGGAAGAAGCCGCCATCCTTTCTGGGCGAAAGGACATCCAAGAGCACAAGATCGCGGGGATAGGTGACGGCTTTGTCCCAGAAATAGTGGATATGGACCTGATAGATCAGATCATTACGATCAAGAGCAACGACGCCGTAGAGATGGCGAAGAAACTGTCTTATGACAAGGGACTTATGGTCGGCGTATCATCTGGAGCAAACGTATCGGCGTCGATCTCAGTTTTGGACGAAATCGGTTGCGACAGGACAGTCGTGACTATCCTTCCGGACAGGATGGAACGGTACTTCAGCACAGACCTATGTAGCTCTAATAGATGCCGAGTCAGACAATGCTCCAAGCATTGTGAGTGCCCGTTCGAGGTGCTGTGAGGGCGGCTTCTCTTCAAACCCCGCACGCCTCGATGGCCATGAGTCCATAGATCTTTGAGAAATCCAGTAGCCTATCGCTGGAAACCGATTCATCTGGTCCGTGCGCTCCAGACATGAAATTATCGCCTGGGCCGAACGCCATGGCAGGTATTTGGGAGACAGTGGTTAGCCATGATGTATCATTTGAGCCCGAGAAACCTCTAGGCCTCAGCTCACATCCCACAACAGTGGATACTGCGTTTTTCGCGATCTTGAAGACATCTTCGGACTCTGATATCTCGCTGGGTGGCCACATGGAAACTGTTGAGAGATCCGCCTCTATCGTTGGGTCCCCTTGCCTCATGGAGTCGACGACTGATTTCACCTCGTCCAAGATGGCATCATTCGTCATTCCGGGAATCGTCCGAACATCGCATATGGCTTCGCAGAGTTCCGGGATTATGTTCTCCTTAGTCCCGCCTCTTATGATTGTGCCGCAGGCTATGGTTGGATCCGGAAGTAGGCGGTGAGGCGTGAACCTAAACTTGTGGTCATCTAGTGCCAGAAGGATCTTGCACATCTTCAGTACAGCATTTACTCCAAAATCGGGCCGGCTGCTGTGGGCGGCCTTTCCCCTCACCTTTATCCTCAGCCACTGAAGCCCTCTAACAGCAGTCCTTGCGTAGATCTTCTCCCTGTAAACGGATGCTTCACCAACCACAGCCATGTCCACATTTGCTCTTGCTTCATATCCGTTCTCAACCAGATATCTTGTCCCGTACTTCGACCCTGTTTCTTCATCGGCAACAGCGTGGACTAGTAAGTCGCCCTTCAAAGTAATCCCGAGCTGATCAAGGGCTTTCACAGCGATTATCGCTGAAGCTATCGCTCCCTTCATGTCGCCCGAGCCCCTGCCATAGATTCTCCCGTTCTTGACTACGCCCTGAAGGGGATCGACAGTCCAGAATTCGAGGACTCCAACCGGCACAGTGTCATAGTGTCCATTGAAGAGGAAGTTTCTTCCTCCTCCCTTCCCCTTTAAAATGCCTAGAGTGTTGACCCGCTTCGGTCTAGGTTCGACGAGTTGAACATCCAGTCCGAGAGAGTTGAGTTTCTCTGCGACCATCTGGGAGATCTGACTCTCATCGCCAGGCGGGTTCTCGCTAGGTACTCGAATCATCTCACGGGTAAGAGCCACGAGCTCAGTCGAGAGAGAATCTACCTTCTCGATGAACCTCCTTTCAAGTTCTTTCAGGTCCACAGCCTTCACCATTTTGTGTCCAATAGATAATCGTTCTGAACTCTTAGCATTTTGAGTCCCAATAAGAAATCGCACATGTCGACGCTCAGATCGAGTATCCGAGTATCACATTCTTGGTGCGAAGAGAAGGAACTGTTCGCAGGATTGCGTGAGACGCACGTCGGCGACAGAACCATCTGGATGGCTTTTAGGTGCTCGGCCTAACCACTTTGAGCAAATCAGCCCTGGTGACTATGCCTGATGGGCAGCCTCTCCTTGTAAGAATCACAGCGGGACTGTACTGCAGTAGAGCTAGTACCGCGGAAAGGGGAGAATGCTCGTCAAGTTGGGGAAATGGTTCGTCCATTACGTTCTCTACACGCTCTCGAGAAAGTTCGGACAGATCTTTGCCCTTCACTATTTGAGTGAGTATCGATCTCTCCGAGATGCTGCCTACAGCGAAGCCTTTGTCAAGTACTGGAAGCTGAGAGAACCCTGTCTGCTTCATGATTGTTGTGGCTTTTGAGACTGCATCCTGACGGCGCACCCCAGTGACTCTTCTGCTACCTATTTCTCTAGCTCTTGACTCAGACCTTCTCTCCAGCTCTTCTAGTACGTCGAATATTCTCTTGGTCTTCTCGTAGGATGGATTGACTTTGAGTGCCTCGATCTTGGCTATCATGGACTGACTGACTCCTGCCATGAAAGCTAGGTCCTTTTGAGTTAGGTTGAGGTTTCTCCTTCGTCTCGGTATCTCCTGCAGCTGAGGTAGCATATGGTCAGGCAGGTGCACGTCCGCTATATTCCTTTAGGAATATTTCGTACACCAAGGCATTAATATCCAATGAATATTTTCTCTGTGCGAGGCTGCTGGAATGCGTAAGATCGCGATAAGCGAGTTGAAGCAGGTGCCTCTGGAGAGGCAGAGGGTAGAAATTGTTGAAAGAAAGGGACTGGGACATCCTGATTACATCTGCGACTCCGTAATGAATGAGATCTCAATCGCCCTAAGCAGGGAGTACATGTCCAAGTTCGGAGAGATCGTTCACCACAACATAGACAAGGGGCTATTGGCCGCTGGGGAGGCGGAAGGGCGGTTCGGAGGAGGATCCATCAAGAAGCCGATGCTGATGATTTTTGGTGACAGGGCAACCTTTCAAGTGGGCGATGATAAGATCGAAGTCGATAAGATTGCCGTTGAGACGGCGAAGAGCTGGTTCAGGAAGAACCTTAGATTCGTTGATCCAGAGAGCCATGTGAAGTATCAGGTGGAGATCAAGCCCGGCTCAGCTGAGCTCGCAGATATCTTCAGGCGGAAGGGGCGGTTCCTCGGTGCGAATGACACATCTGCGGCGGTAGGATATGCGCCCTTCACCCCCACGGAGGCCCTGGTCCTACAGACTGAGAGATACCTCAACTCTCCTGAGTTCAAGAAGAGGTTTCCGGAAAGTGGGGAAGATATCAAGGTGATGGCGCTGAGGCACAACGACCAGTTGGAACTTACAGTATCGATGGCCTTGGTAGACAGATACATAAACAGTGAGGCCGACTACTTCGCAAAGAAAGAATCTATACTTCAAACAATGAAGAGTTTCATAGAATCAAGAACTGACATTGAAAGGTTTCACGTAGACTTCAACACTCTCGACATCCGAGGGAGAGGGCTGCATGGAATATACACGACCGTTACGGGCACGTCTGCTGAGGCCGGCGATAGCGGTCAAGTGGGAAGAGGTAACCGTGTGAATGGGATAATACCTTTGAACAGACCCTCAAGTTCGGAGGCAGCCGCGGGCAAGAATCCTGTGAGCCACGTCGGGAAGATCTACAACCTGCTCAGCTTCAAGATTGCGGATAGAATATGCAGAGGAGTCTCCGGCGTCGACGAAGTCTACGTCTGGCTCCTCAGCAAGATAGGAATGCCGATAGATCAGCCTGCGATAGCGTCAGCACAGCTCGTCCTCTCGAAGGCGACGAGGATAGAAGAAGTATCAGATCAGGTTAGAGACATCATAGATGATGAACTCAGCAAGCTCGACAGCTTCTGCAAGGATCTTGTGGAAGGAAAGATTCCGGTATGCTAGCCGTCTTTGGTCTTCTCTTGACCCTTGACTGACGATAGTTCTTTGAACAGCTTCTCAAGCTGGCGCTTCATCAGTCTAGCGTCTTGACTTAAGTTGAAATAGTCGGCGAAGGTCTGCGTCGTCCTCAGAATCTTGGTTCGTCCGAGCTTTGACTCTGAAACGAGCTGGAGATCTCTGAGTTGCCTCACATGATCATATGCAAGTTTCCCTCTGACTCTGACGACGTACGCTTGAGTTACGGGTTGTCTGAGGGCGATGAACGACAGGGTCCTAAGAGGGCCAGGAGTGAGCAACCTTCTCGTCGCAAGTCTCTTAACTGCGCCAACGTATTCTGGCCTTAATTGCATGACGAATCTTCCGTCTTGAAGTTCAAGCACCTCAAGTGATGTGTCAGATTGTCTGTACCGTTCTGCGACTGACCTGGCCATCGCTCTGACCCTGTCCGCTGATCTCAGCTTGACGATGGATGCAAGAGTCTGCAGATCAAGAGGCCTCCCAGCGACGTAGAGAGCGCCCTCGATGAGCTTGGCCCTGCCTGTTGGGACGCCTATCAGATCATTCTGCGCCAACGTGATGTACGATCTCCGTAAGTCTTATGGCGATGTCGCCGAACTCTCGGCTTTGGAGGAGAACAAGCTTGTTTTGGCAAGCAAGAAATAGGAGCATTATGAACTGCCTTACGATCTCCATTACCGGCAGTCCTCTCGTAAGCTTCAGGAATGAGATTAATGATCTCTTCTTTGATAGCTGCTTGAGACGGAGATGAAATGCTTCCAATCGTCTATCGATGTCTGTGAAGAATTCGTCCAGTCCATCTGTGAGCTGAGTTGGCAGAAAGAGCGACTTCTTCTGCTTTGCCAACGCAAGTTTCTCGCTTTCAAGGGCTTCCTCGAGCACTATGATGAGCTGCTCGACAGAGGCTGAGGTGAACTCGTACCTTATTGGGAGAGGCAGGGGCGGCGGGACAGTTTCGTTGATTCTGGGTGGCGGAGGTTTGGGTGGCTCCTCTAGTTTGAGCACATCTTCGGATTTCATTCGATGTATTATCGAAGAAGAGAGGAGAGCTGTTCCGGATGCTGTGAAGTCAATGTATCCGCCTTTCTTCATTTCGGCAAGAAAGGAGTTCAATAGAGAAGCGACATTCACATCCCAAGGCCTGAGTCTGTGAAGCCTTATCAGGTCGAATAGAATCACGTAGGGGGGCAGTAGCCAGAAGGGTTTCACGTTCACGACCTCTGTCAATTGGACGCCACCGCCGTTGGTAGTGAGACGATCTGGGACACGCCCTCTTGGACAAAGACACCGTAGACCTTGTTGGCTCGACTGATCGTCGTGTCCCGTAATGAGATCGCAATGAACTGCGAACCCTTTGATCTCGACTTGAGGAGTTCCGCTAGCCTCTGTGAATTCAAGACGTCCAGGTGAGCATCGATCTCGTCGAATATGTAGAAAGGAAGTTGGTGGATGCTTTGGAGAGCGAATAGGAAGCACACGGTTGCCACCGATTTCTCGCCTCCGCTAGCAGAACTGACAGCAAGTTCCGCCTTGCTTGGAAATTGAAGGAGCATCTCCAGACCTCCCTCAAACGGTTTCTCAAGATTTTCTAGCGCCAGCCTCCCGCTACCGCCGTCTGTTATGTCAGCGAATGTCTGCTGGAAGTTCTTGTTGACCTGGTTCAACGAGTTCATGAAGGCGTCATGTTTCTTCCGGTCAAGCTCGTTCATGAATGAGACTATTGACAGCTTCTCTCTTTCGAGTTCCCCTATTCTCACTGATAGTTGCTTGTAGTTGCCTGTGACCTCGTCGTATTGTTGAGGGGCGAGCTGATTCACTGCACCTATGCTTGCCAGTTCCCTGCGCAGTGTCTCCAGAATGGCTTCAGTCTTTCTAGCTCCTTCGTCAGCTGGCTCGACCGATTCCTCGTAGCCCAAATCTCTGAGTTTGGCAAGTCGGATGGAGATCTGTGCTTCCTTCTCTCCGATCGACTCTGAAAGGTGACTGTTTGCTTGACCGGTGGACTCGTACTCTCCGTAAGTTCTGCCGATCTCTTCTTGGATTTCTGTATGCTCTGCTTCGACTTCCCCAAGTCTCTCTCTGACCGCGGAGACGTTAGATACAAGCGCTTCTCTCCTTCCGGTCAGTGCTTCTAATTCAACTTGAGCCAGGTTTAGGGCTTGTTTGGCTTCGTTAACGCTCTTCTCGGTTCTTTCGATCTCTTGATTCAGTGTTCTGGATTGAATGCGAGCCTGATCCAGTCCTGGGGCCAGCGCCCCAATCGATCCCTCGAGGGACGATATTCCGCCCTCGACATGGATCTGTTCCTGCTTCATTTCGTTCAGCGATTTTGTCAGGGCGAGCAGTTCATTCTCAATTTGAACCAGGTAGCTGGGTTTGACCGAGAGCTTTAGCGAGTTTCTCTCCTTCTGGAATTGGAGGAGTTTTTCACGAGTTTCACTCTGAAGGTTTCTGAGTTGAGAAAGTGCTTCTCTTTCCTTCTCGGTCTCATCCGAGACGGCTTTGATTCTTGATCTTGCTGTCTCAAGGGATTTCTTTGCGAATTCAAAGTTCTCCTTGGTCTCCTGCATATATCTGGTAGCTCTCTCGATAGCGCCTCTTCCTTCAATTTCAGTCTGCTTCAGATTGGAGAGTTCGTCGGTCAGTCTCTGTATCTCTGCTTTTCCTTGCTCAATCAACGTTTCCAAGGACCGAAGTGTTCGATCAAGGTTTTCAATCGCCGAAGGTCTTGGAATGATAGATGTCAGGTCAAAGGGTTCTCTGAAGTATCCGGCCTCTATTCCTCCTCCCGGCTCATAGAGGTCGCCTGTCAGGACGACGGCTCTCATTCCCTCGACGGAAGCCAGAAAGGCCGTCTTCTGGTCTTCGGCAAGAACTGTGTCTCCAAAGACGAAGTTTAAGGCAGGCTTCACTTCGTCAGGACATTCAATGAAGTTCACGAGGGGTCCTAGTACGCCGGAAAGGCTTGAACAATCATCGATTGGTGCCTTGGGCGAGACGCTTTCGGCCGGTATGATCTTGATCCTGCCTAGTTTTGTCCTTTTTAGAATCTCTGTGCAGAGCATAGCCGTTTCTATGTCTTTGACTACAAGCGCCGTCATCCAACCGGCAGACGCTGCTTCAGTAGCTCTTATGCATTTTTCGTTGATCTTGACGAGATTCTGGAGTGTTCCGTATACTCCCGCGATTGCTCCCGCGGACGCCATCTCCTCAATTCTCTTGAGGGCGGACTTTTCCGGCGATAATGCTTCAATGAGCTCATGCTGGGTTTCGAATTCAGCTAGTGACACACGTGCCTGTTCAGCAACCTCCGCAGCCTTAGCGATTTCTTCTTCTTTCGTTCTCAAATGAAGCTGGCTTTGCTCAGTCCTGCAGCCACTAGCCTCAACTCTGCTCTCTTCTTCCTCTCTCAGCTTTCTGATCTCATCTAATCGAGCGCCCATGTCCTCGATGACTCTTGAATAATCCGCGCTTCGTGCTTCCAGATTTTGTTTTTGCCCGTCAAGCAGCTCGATCCTAGCCGTTTTGCTTGTGGTCTGCGTCTCGATGCTGGTCAACTGCTTGGAGACTTTCTCCATCTGCTGCTCGATTTCCTCGATCTTCACTGTGTTCTCTCCCAGTCTCTGTCTCGTTAGACGGACCTTCTCGGAGAGTTCCTCGTACTGTTCTTGCTTTTGGGCTAGTGATGTGAGAGCCGCCTGATGTTTTCTTTGAAGGCTGTTGCGTTCTACCCTCTTTTGACTGAGGGAGGCTTGAATCTGGTTGAGATGATATTGAGTAGCTTCTCTCTGTTTCTTGAGCGCTCCAAGGTTGTTCTGTTCGGACTTGATTTGTGTCGTTAGGCTGGTTATGGTCGTGTTAAGATCTCCGATTTTTCTCTCTACCTGAAACAGTTCATTGCTTCCTTTTTCGACTACTTCGTGCTCCAGCTCCCTCTTCTTCGATTCGAGGAGATTTCTTCGTGTGGTCAGCTCACCTCTTTTTCTTTTTATCTCGTCTATTCTCTCCTGCACTACGCCAGCTTCTTTTTGCAGTTGTTGTAGTTCCCCTCTGAGCTTCCCCAGTTCCCTTGAGAGGATTCTGGCTTCGAGTCTGCCTATTTCTCTGTTAAGAAAGGTGTATCTGAGAAAGTCGTTTCTTTCCTTTTCAAGTGATTCTACTCTGGTTCTGACTTCGTCTGTCCTTGCTGAGGCGACCCTGAGGTTTGTGTCGGCAATGTCAAGTTGTTTCTGAGCCTCCTGCTTTTTCAGGTCGTAGATGCCTATTCCAGTCATGTCCTCGATTATCTTGCGACGTTCCTCCGCTGTGACTTCGGCCAGTCTGGTTACTGCGTGTTGAGGAATTAGATTGTAACCTGTAACTTGAATGTCGGATGATGATAGTACCTCTGTCAGCTGCTTCCGAGGCACTCTTCTGCCATTTAGACGATAGACCCCTTCTCCCTTTCGGAACTCTCGTGAAATTGTGACTGTTTCAGCCTCGACGGGTATTCGCCTATCTGAATTGTCGAACTGGATCGATACCCACACAGATCTAGACTGCAGTTGAGGTGAAGTCTTGTGAATGATGTCAGAGAAAGAGGTGCAGCGGAGTTCTTTTGGGCTCAGCTCTCCCAAGGCGAACCTGACAGAGTCCATAACGTTCGACTTGCCTGACCCATTGGGTCCAGTTATGACGGTGAGACCGCGATCTAGTGAGATAGAGACTTTTTTTCCGAATGTCTTGAAACCTCTCAGCTCGATCTTCTTGATGTAGACCAGAATCTGCCGTGCTCCTGCCGTTCGATTGATGAGGTTTCTGTAGGGCGGAGACCGGGGTCTTAAAGAGTTTTTAAAGGTTCTTTGGTATTGTGTGGACTAGACTACTAGCGTCTGCACGAACAGCTTTGGATATTTTGATTACTTCTTCCGGCTGCGTTTCTTCGTAAGGGCTATTGCTAAGACTAGCACAGCCGCCGCGATGATGGGCAGCAGATGCGCCGCAAACTCAGGTATAGGAATCTCCGACCTCTCCAAGTAGAAATTCATTTGAGCTGACCCTCCCTCGGAAATCGCTATGACCCTGCTCTGCATCTTGAAGCCTGGATGCTCAACTGTCACGTTGAGGAGCCCCGAAGGCAGATACATCGTGTAGCTGCCGTTAGCACCAGTCGAAACCGATTCGACTAGGATGTTACCACTGTATGCTGAAACCCTGGCCCACACAAGCGGCACAGGGTCATCAAGCCAAGTGTATCCCCAGACCCTTCCGGTCAACATGCCGCCGACTGGTCTTATCCCAGCTGTGTTAGGTGCGGAGCTTATAAGCAAGACTAGGACCGCTGCTGTCAATGCGATCGATGCAATCTCTGTGCCTTTTTTCATCTGTTGACCATCTCCACTTATGTATGCTTCGGAAGCAATCCCATTAAGGTTTTGGAGTCACGATCGTTTCTAGACGTTATGCTTCCCTTTCGGATCTTTTTGGCGATCCAGTATATCATGAGGGCCACCCCTGCGCTGGATAGGCATGCGGATACTGCAAGGAGAATGAAGGTTCCAGCTGTGGTTGTTATAGGAGCATGTGTTATCTCGCCAAAGATTATCAGCTCGGCGGAGATCAGGAGAACTATTCCAACATATTTGCGCAAGTTCCTTCCTATGTTACGTCTTCTCGTTCTGGTCACATAGAGCCCCAACAGAAAGAGAGGCGAAAAGTGAACAACGCCGATCATCGCCGATGCAATTAGACCAGCCGCGAAGAAGGCAACTTCCGAGCCCGGGCCGACCGCAAAGTAGGCCGAAGCTGATAGACCAAGAATCCGCACAGTTGGGTAGAACAGCACTCCCAAGGCCCTTCTGAGGGTTGGATTCTCACATATCAAGGTGGCCAGGTTTGGAGCCAGAGAATGACAGATCTCGTCGAAGATGTTGGACCAGTGTTTTCCTGCAAAGCTTCTTGAAACATATCGTTCTCTAGCGGCCGTCAAGAGTGCAAGTTCAGGAAGGCCGTCAACTCCGTACGTAGCCACCAAGATATCCAGAAGGCCCTTTGGTTTCCTAACGTAGACAAGCTCAAGGTTTGTGGGAGAGTTGACCGCCAGAGGAGGGTCAATCGACTGCCCATAAAAGCTCCTCCAGCCCTGCAAGACATATTGGTCAGAGCCTGCTTGGAGCTTGGACGATGCTCCAAGCTCGATGACAGACCCTGCGTCTACCCACTCCGAGAATGAGTAAGGCATGGTCCCATTTCGCCATTGTGAGTTGACTCCAACTGAAACACTAGTACCGTTTGGAAGGCCGACAACATTAAAGTTGACCAAGTACTGCTTTCTCCAGTTTGCAGTTATGACCTTGGGAACATCCATCACCACTGAGGCCTCGCAAGAAAGACCTTCGTAGTCGCCGCTCCACCCCGCGAAGACGTGGCGGACTCCGTTTCCTAGGTCGACTGTGGCTTCGATGGAGAATCTTGCTGTTGAATCAGCTGGAATCCATCCTTGCCCTGATGCCTTCCCATGTTCGCTTAGGATCTGAAGCTCATACTCTGTTCTCCAGTTCACGAATATTGTTCGCGGCCCGCTCATTGTGATAGAAGTCTCTTCCGATTCCGAGGTCATGTCGCCTGACCAGTTGATGAACACTCTTCTGGTGCGGTTCCCATGGTCGATAGGAGATGATGCCCTCAGCTGCACCTCAGTTCCCTCTTTGTGCCATCCTTGCTCAGCAAATGTTGCTGCAGAGGACAATATTGTGAGGTAGTGTTCAACGATCCAGTTTGCCGTCACATTGTATGGTTGGTTCATCAAGAGTTGAAGGACGGTGGAGTTTGAAGCTTGGTCTCCGCTCCAATGAGAAAACATGAAGCGGGTCTTCCCGTCATTCGTCGGAGAGGGAGAAGTTGCCCTTGCAGTCGCTGTGCTGTTCTTGTCGTACCAGCCGTTCCCCGAGGTTGTGCCTTTGCCTGAATTTATTATGAGACGATACTGGGTCTTATACTCTGCAGAGAGATAGATGTCCCCTGTTGCATGGAGGACTCTCAGGTTCGAAGTGTGGCCGTCGCTCCATCGTACAAAGAGACGTCGCGTCCCGTAGGATATGACGTGTTCCTGTGGCGCTTCGATCGTCTGCTCCCCTGGCAGAATGGGCACCTCGATCTCTGAGGTTCCGTTTGAGGCATATGTCGTACCGTTGACTTTGATCGATCCTCCTATCCATGGGAGTCTAACCGAGAGGACAGACCCTACTATGAATTCGCGGGTGACCTCATTGTTGGAACGGTTGATCTCACTCAGTCGTCTAGCTGAATCCACGATGCACCTCACGGTGTGTTTTCCGAAAGTGGCGTTCCAAGTCAACTGTACGAGCTGGGCGCTTCCTGGTTCAAGTGTGTAAATGTTAGTATACAGGATGTTAGCGTCAAGATAGACGTGGACAGCAAAGCTTGACGCAGTCGCTGTACCTTCATTTCTTATGTGAAAGATCAGTGCCAGTACTCGGCCTGAACGCGGAGGATAAGGTGTAATTTCCAGTTTTGCGATGGCTAGATCAGGAGCAGGTCCCACGCGATTGATCTGTATACGATAGTTTTCTCCGGTTGTTCCCGAAATTGACAGAGATATCTTGTTGGCAGTGTCTGTAAACGTACGGCCTGGCTTGAACAAACAATCGTCCAGCGTAGCCGTCAGCGGATTTGCGTCGACTATCCGAACGCCTCCAGGTCCTGGGATGCTTATGTCGACGTAAGTTACCAGAAGACCAGTGTCCGGCAGACCAATATCATATCCTATCCGCTGCCTTAACTCAGCCAGATAGTATGTTCTTTCTGTGATTGGAATCTTGAGGGCGAGGGTTGTCCCATTTTGCTCTATCGGATTGAGTGTCACATTGCTAATTATCCCACTTGGCAGTACTGTAACTTGACTTTCTGATATCCATCCGAGTCTGATCTTTGCCCAAGCAAACATGTGAGATGGACTGCTACCAGGTGGGTTGCCGTTCCAGAGCCCTTTCCCCATAAGCTCCCACCGCCCAACATAGTCCGTCCTTCGATAGGGATCGTAGAGATCTGGCAGCCCCAGAAGATGGGCAAACTCGTGAGAGATCACGCCCACAATGTCTGCTCCTTGACTCTCAGTCTCTGGGACGATCATTGCCTTCGAAAAGGAGATCCCGTCTCGTGTCCTGAACCAGACCCCCATGAGGTAAGCACAGGACCACAAGTCGTTCGGGTTACCTGAAGTTTCTTGGCCTGACCCAGCATGAAGTACCATGACATAGGAATACTTGCTGAAATCTATCTCTGAGTCGGCTGCGTCGATTGCCTCTTGGATGAGGATCCAGCTGTCAGGAGATCCGTCGCCGTTCGGGTCATCGATGCTCAACCCATCTCGCCCGTATGCCCCGACGGTCTTGTTCATTTGGTACCATCGAGAAACATCTCCTGCAAGAGAGATCTTGTTGTATGAGTTCTCTTGGTAGTAGTGGCTAACCCTACTGAAGACGACGTCTTGGATTTCGTTCTTGGTCTTCGTGTGATTCACATTTGTGAACTCGACGCAAAGCACGATTGCAGGCTGAGAGCCTGAAGGTGCCAGCGGATATCCGAGCGAGATTGTGAGCGGGACTGGTATCGGAACAGTCTCATTGAATGGAGGCGAGAAGCTGTTTGGAGCACTGGCCCGAATTGATGGAGTGCCGAGCCAGGGACCTGCAGTTCCGCCAAATGTAGCAGAAATGGAAGTCAGAAGAGCAAGCAGCGTGAGGATCGTGCTACAGGTATGTTTCACTTGTGTTCCTCCTTCTCACAAGTATTCTGCTATCGAGCGGCCGCGAAGCGCCTTTCATTGCCCTTTCCGTGAAATAAAGCGGTTCAGAGCACAATATCATGCAGAGCCCGCGACAGAATTCAGTGAAAATCTACATGTGCGGGTCATTTTTCTGCTCAGGCGTCGATAGTTGCAGCTATCCACGGTCGCGAGGGAGTCCTTGGCCCTTAAAAGGAAGATATGACAGACCAGTAGGTCATAACGAACTTTGAACGTCCACTTTCCGCATGACGTGTGGCAGTATCACAATCAGTCCTGAGGCCAAAGACATGTGAGGACCTATGAGATTTTTGCTGCTACAAATGCAGCTAGAAACGCTGTTAGAAACGATGGAGCGATTGTAGCAATCGCAAACCCCAATTGAGCGATCAGGGGTGTGGACAAGAACTGCCCGAGCAGCGTTAGTCCCATTCCGATGAAGGTCAAGACGGCCATCGGCAGAAGTGGTCTTGCTGACGGCTTTCTCCGCGTGAATTTCCTCCATGCCACGGCAAAGATAACAAGAAAGGGCCCGATGTAGAGCGGACCCACCAAGGCCCCCGTCAGAATCCACACCAAAACTTCCTGAAGCCATTGAGGACCTCCCATAGCCGTGAAATGCGTCCCAACCAATGCATTGACGCTGATCAGGGGATAGAGGAGCATCGCCGTCAATCTACTGGGTACATGCAAGGTGTCAAGGAATTTGACGAAGCTTTGTAGAAACTCCGGCCATTTTGAAGAGGCCCCTTTCGGCGGGATGATTCGAGTCACGACGGCAACAGGACTCTCTATCGGCTCGTAGTCGAGGTCATAGGTCCATCTAGCCTTGAAGTAGATCTTCTCAATGTCCCAAGGTTTCCATGTGAACTCATAGCTGCCCTTTGAGTCTGCTGTGACTGTCCCGATAGAAAGCCACTCCGCCGACTCTGGACTCCAGAATATGGTAACGTTGGTGTCAGACCGAGCAGGGCTAATACTACCCTTGAGTGTAACTATGTCCCCTGGAAGCAGAGTGCTGGGAACGGCGTAGATTGTTATCTTTCCAGCAAAAGGCTCGGCAGTCTCATATCTCGCTATCAGTTGCATAGGGCTTGTCACGCTGATTGGGAAAGTTACTGTTCCCCCCGTCTCCATCTGCCATTGACGAAAAACAAATCTGGTCTCACTCGAGGTCAGATTGGTTGGGAATATACTGATAATCAGAGCTGAATTGGAGTCAATCCACTGCCTGTGTTTGAAGGGTGCGGTTAAACTTGTCCTATTCTCATTCACCGTGACACTGACAGACGTGTCGGGAGGTAGCCCCCTTGTCGAAATTTGGATCTCATATTGCCACCTCCAGTTTGCGCGCAGTGTCTTCGGTCTGTCAATAATTATTCTGCCCGCAGAGCTGTCGATCTTCTCATCTCCTGTCCAACAAGAGAAGACCAGTCTCGTTCCGTTCATGAAATCAATGATGGGATTTACAGTGACGTTGGCGGCTGTGCCTGCCTCATACCATCCTTCGCCGACTGGAGCCCCGTGTTGGGAACTCACCGATAGATAGAACTGCGTCCTGTATGAGAGGTACAGGTTCGCATTACTTGTCATTCTTAGGGTGGTAGGATTTGACCTTGTGAGCCACTTCCACTCGTCGAAGACCTTTCTTACGCCTCGCCCGACTGCTATCTCCTTCTGGGCCTCGATGTGGATGTCTCCTGCTGGAACACGTATCTCGATCCTTCCAAACCCATCTGCCTTGAACGGAAAACCGTTGATCTTGACTGTCACATTGCTCAAGTCGGAGTTGACATTCAACAAGAATGGGAAGAGGCCAGGCGTCCATTGAGCTGCAATATTTTCGAATGCAATCTGGTAGAGATCATTCAGACGGACTGTGTGACCCCGAAATACGTGGTCTCTGTCATTCTCGAACAGGTAGAATATTGAGTAGTAGTATCCGCCCTGACGATCATCGGCCAAAAGCCAAAGTTCACTCGTACCTGTGAAGCCTCGATAAAGGATTGGGTAGAGGAACAGAGTCTCGGTTCGGTTGATGTATAGCCCCCGTTGATCGGTGACGAAGAGCGTGGGCCCTAGCGCAGATATTCCACTTGGCTGTTTCGCTTCTGGCACAATTGATAGCTTCGGCATCTGGACAGACGGGGTCATAGCCGTCTTGTTGGCAATGTGATCCGCACCGTAGAATATGTAGCCATCGAACGAGGAATTCTCGTAGTCGTAGTACCAGATGGTGAAGGCTCCGGTCCCGTTGTGTAGGTACGCATATACTATTCGGAAGTTTTTCGATGTCACGTTAGCCAAGAACACCACCCATGCTCTTGTTCTCGGGTCGTACACGACGTTCCAAGGAATCAACCTGAAGTGTATTCCCTTGACGAATGCGACTCCTCCTTCATTCGTCGCTTTGATGTAATCGCCGTTCTTTGTCTCCCCGTCCACCGAGAACTCAACTACCCGGTTTCTTGCGGAGTAGGGCATCGCCTCCAGGGTGGAAGAAGACCTAACATAATGCGTCGCCGAAACAGACGAGACTACAGCAGTACTGATCGACAATGATGTGATTGCCAAAAGAAGCAAGAGTATTCGGCGAAATCCTACCGTCAACGTTCTCCGACTTCGTGCCGTTGCGTGGAGGCCTGCAATCGTATAATCTTTTGAGGCAAGTATGCATAAAACCGTCAGATGATGCGGATCTCGGTTGTCATTCTCGGAGCAAACGATGATAGACTACTAACGATTCCCAGAGGACATAGGGCGATTTCTACAAGCCTCTGTCAGATCACGAAAGAACCTCAGTTACTTCAGCTTCTTCTTCCTGAAGATCCAGAAAGCAAGGCACAGCAATATGAAAGAGAATACAAAAAACGCGATTTGATAAGATGAAGATTCAGAAGGCGTCCCTGAACTAAGCAGCAGAATCCTCCCTGGGGAACTGTATATGCAGCAGACAATTAGGTCATTCAACGGAACAAACGCATAGACTCCGTCATAGCCTTCTTCTAGCGACAGCGTGTCCAATCGCCTGAGGTTCTGGTCCAGCCTGATGATTTTGCCAGGGCGAGTGTCAAGCCCGGCATAAACGAAGCCTTGATGAACAACAAGACTCCGAACATTATCTTCATCCTTGTAGAAATGCGCGGATGGGTCAACTTGTTCGAATTTTCTCAAGTCAACTCTCGCTATTCCTCCTGGTTTGCTGTAAAATCCTGCGAACAGAAAATCCCCTGAAATATGGACTGGTTGAGCAAAGTCTTCTCCTGGTAGAAATCGTAGCGATCCCACTTGACGAAAAGTTTCTAGGTCGATCTTTGCAACCCCTCCAGGGTTCATCGCAATGTTTGCATAGAGATGCCGGTCGCTAATCGCCATCGAGTAGACATTGTTCTCTCCCGGCCGTAGCTCAAGAAGGCCGGTTCTCTTGAAAGTGTTGAGGTCGATTTTGACAATCTTACCGGGCCACATCCTCAGGCCTGCGTAGAGAAAGCCATTTGAGCTTGCCAATGAGCTGACCCAGTTCTCGCCAATCGGCAGAGTCAACGTCTCCACCTTGGAGAAGCTCGCCAAGTGAACCTTCACAATCTTGCCTGGCGAAGTGTACAGTCCCGCATACAGGTGGTCTCCGACAATCAGCAGAGAGTAGATTGAGTCTTCGCCTGTGGACAATCTCAGAGCGGAGGCTGATTTGCTCATCGACTTGATGTCAACCCTGACAATCATTGCAGGAACAGTGTTCAAACCCGCATACAGCGTGAATTCTCTCATAGCAAGAGACGTCGCCTTGTTTTCTTCAGGACCGAACGCGAGAGAGGACTTGATGGCCATGCGCCCTTCTCCAGCAGAGAACAAGGGACCAAGAAGCAGAAAGCACAATAGTGCAGGAGATAGGTTGAGTTCTTGAGAAGAAATAGGCCTCACACTGAAACAGGGTCGTTTCAATGACGCATCATCTCCTGTTCTCTTCTAGGCACACGATGCCGAATGAGGCTGACGGATCATGTCGCCCCGGTTAGAGTCGTCCATGACCTCTGAGTGATCCTCTAGGTAATCCGCCGAGGAACCGCAAGAGGAGGCACAGAGGTGTGGCATAACCTAGCGGCCATATGTTCGCTTTCTTTTCTGATAGATTCTTATTGCGCGAAGGAGATCGATCTTGCGAAATTCCGGCCAATATACGTCAAGGAAGCAAAGTTCACTGTATGCTGACTGCCAAAGTAGAAAGCCGCTAAGCCTTTCCTCACCAGAAGTCCTTATGATTAGGTCTGGATAGGGATTGGGAAGATGCGCCGTGTACAGATATTCTCGGAAAGTGTCTTCCTCGATGTTCTGGGGCAATATCGTTCCGTTCTGTAGATCTCCGGCCATTTTTCTCACAGCGTCAACAATCTCAGCTCGGCCTCCGTACGCGATTGCTATGTTGAGGAAATGCTTGTCGTAGTTCTTCGTTTGGTCCTCAACCTTCGTGATCAACTGCTGGATTCGGCCTGGAAGAAGCTCGATCCTTCCGATTGCCTTCACTCTGACTTCGTTTTCCGCTAATCTGCGGTCCCCGTCAAGCCTTCTTGCCTGGTCTTCGACAATGCTGAAGATCTGAGAGACTTCGTTCTCTGATCTCTCGAAGTTCTCAGTTGAGAAGACGTAAGCAGTGATAGTCTGTATCCCAAGTTGCAGGCACCATTCGAGAAAGTCCTCTGCCTTCTTCGCGCCGAATTTATGGCCCTCCCAAGGAGGAAGCATGCGTCCCACAGCCCATCTCCGATTCCCGTCCAATACAACCCCTATGTGCTGAGGCATCTCTTTGTGCCTGACTTGGTCAAAGAGCCATTTCTCGTAGATCTTGTAGACACCGATCGCTTCCAATAGGCTGCGAAGCAACCTAACTTCTACGCTCCCCTCTTTGGCAGTGTTCTACACGTGCAAGCTTCGACACTGCCTAGTTGAGCAATTGTTTCAGACGCTATGGCTCTTATGGTTGAGGCCATTCTCGAACCTATTTTTTCCACCTCTTCATGGGTCACTTTGGCCTGTAGTCCTGCAGCCATATTCGATACAAAGCAAATTGTAGCGTAGCATAGCCCCGCTTCCCTTGCAAGGAAGACCTCTGGAGCCCCCGTCATTCCGACCAAATCACATCCCAGAAGACTGAACATCTTTATCTCTGCCGGAGTCTCGAAACGCGGTCCTTCTGTGCAAGCTATCACCGAGTCTTTCCAAACCCGTTTGGCGTGCTTCTTGGCAGATTTGACAAGAACCTGTCTCAGACCTGGGCAATATGGTTGAGTAACATCTATGTGCGTTACAGGAGCCTCATTGTATAGTGTTCCGGGCCTTGACTTTGTAAAGTCTATGATGTCCAGAGGTATTGCTATGTCTCCTGGCTTGTACCTCCTATTGATGGCGCCTACTGCATTCGTTGCGATAACTCGCTCAACACCTAGATTCCTAATCCCGGCGATAATCGCTCGATAGTTCACTTTGTGCGGTGGAACCGTGTGTCCCGCGCCATGTCTTGCAACGAAGACAACAGCGTGGGCGTCAATGGTGCCGATTGTCACCGGGGGAGACTTGCCATATCGAGTTTCAACGTCAACGACCTTTCCTCCCCTCAGCATGTTTTCGAGACCTGATCCACCGATAACAGCTACCTTAGCCAACCTTCTTATTCCTCATGGCTTGAGTTCAGAACTCTGGATATGAACAGTGACAAGTGGACAGCTTATGCGGGACCTATAGCGCCCCTTTTTCGACAAGAGCCCTGAACTCATCAAGGGAAAGCTTCTCCCCCCTTCTTAACTTCCCCTCAGCCATATCCTCAACCTTCTTCTTGACCTGTTGCTGCTTCCTGAGTCGGGTCATCTGGTCTTCTGTGATAATCCTCTGTCTGAGTTGCTTCGCATTTACATACTCGGAATGAGCCTCGTCGGCCTGTTGTTTCAGCTGAACATAGTTAAGATGAGCCTCGTCGGCCTTCGATTTCAGATCCGACGCCTGCTTGGAGACCTCAATCATCTTCTGATGATAGACTTCGCTCTCCTCCGCAAATATGCTCAGCTTGTCATGTGCCTCGTTGGCCTCGAGCCGAGCGGCATTGATCTCGGCCTGAAGCATGATCAGTTTGTCTCTCAACCGAAGTATTCTGTCGTGGACTGCAACTCGGGATTCGAGCCCCTTGATCTGACCGATAAGTCTAGATTCCTCCTTTGCTGAGAGAGGGTTCGTCTGTATTCTCCACTCTAACTCTTGCATCCTCTTCTTTAGGCTCGAGTAGCTGCCGGAAGCTCTCTTCTCAAGCTCGGTAATCATGTTCCTTGTAGAATCCATCTCGTCACGCTTGGTTTTCACTCTCTTTCTTGCCTTGTCCCTCTTCGCCTTGAGCACTTGCACTTGTAGGTTTAGCGAGTCCCTCTTTTCTCTTAGTTCATGAATTTGCTCCTTCAGCTTCTGGAACTGAGTGTTCTGTTCGTCTCTCTTCTGAGCCAGAAGCCTCGCCTGGTCATCTAGCTGGTCGCGTGTAGCTCTCGACGACGTGATCTTCTCGTCGAGAGCCTCGACCGTCTCCGCAACCTGCGCCATTTCCAGCCCTCAACCACGACCAGACAATAATGTAAGAGGGAGAATTTTCCTTCTTAAATAAGCTTTGGCAAAGTGTCAGGATCACATGTGACGCCGGCCGAAATTGCTGTTGTTCCGTATTAATATTGAATGGAGAAGCGTAGAGGCATTTTGAACTGGGAACTGCGAGAGCTGCTTCGACGAGGAATGACGGTCTATTAGCTCTGCAGGATCATTCTTGCGTCAACTACGTTGGCGCCTTTCTCGTAGGCCATTATCGGGTTCAGATCCATCTGATTGATCTGCGGATTTTCCATCATGAGATCCGAAGCCGCCAGTAGAATATGTACTATAGTGTCTTCGTCGACCGGAGGGCTGCCTCTGTAACCTTTCAACATCGGATAGGCCTTGACTTCACGAACCATCTCACAAGCATCTTGCTCGGCGATTGGTGCAATCCTCAGTGTGACATCATTCAAGATTTCAACGAAGACCCCTCCGAGACCAAACATCAGAGTCTGACCAAATTGGGGATCCACTAAGCCTCCCACGATAACCTCCGTTCCTTGAGGAGCCATCTTCTGGACTAGAATTCCCTCGATTTTTGCCTTTGAATCATACCTTTCCGCATTGTCTGATATTCTTGTGAAGGCCTCTCTGACTTCCGCCGTGCTTCTGATGCCTAGCATGACTCCGCCAGCCTCAGTCTTGTGCAAAATGTCTGGAGAGACAATTTTGAGCACAACGGGGTAACCGAGCCTTTCAGCAGCACTCGACGCCTCATCAGCGTTCCTCGCCAACTCAAATGGTGGAACGGGTATGTGATAGTCCAAACAGATTGCTTTGGCTTCAGGTTCAAGCAGGTTTAGGCGTCCGCCTTCTAGTGCTCTTTGAACTATTTCGCTTGTTTTTCTCCCCATCGTCATCACGCCTAGTTGAAGATCTTCAAACATGAGAAGCTTGTTACAATCAGACGGGCGAGAACACTTGGGAACTTCGCTTTTAATCTTTTCATGAGTAGTAGTAGATCGATCAGCGAAGGCCTCCAAAGCCTTGAGAACTCGAGAGTGAATATCCCCAATTTCATCGAGAAGTTACAGGGGTGCCTCGTCAGGTGAGTATAGGACTAGGCATACAGTGGCGCGGGGAATCTTTCAGGAAAGAGATTCAGCAATTGCGATTCCTCCTCTCATGGCCTTCCACCAAGCCTCAGCAAAGGAGACAGCCAGAATATCGTTCTCAGATGTGTGAATGCCCCGGAGCAGGTTTCTCTCAAGCCCTGGGTCTCTGGCGATATCCCTGTAGACACCAGGAAGACTTAGGATGTGATTCTTGTAGACCAGAATAAGAGCTCCACGGGCTCCCGCGGCCACAGCTGCGTCTCTTTGTTCCACACCCAGCTTTACTTGGTGCCCCTTATCCTTGATGTGCAAAAGCACATTCTCTGGACCAACTCCGAGCATTTTTCCCTTGATCACCTGTGTCTTTCCAATTGAGAGGTCTGACAATAGC
>Ga0209725_1000507_pt1 | contig 23995 bp, 14 predicted proteins | sample I18A1metaG_FD_184145 | JGI IMG/M metagenome (GOLD analysis project Ga0209725, IMG submission 184145) | Lake sediment bacterial and archeal communities from Gulf of Boni, Indonesia to study Microbial Dark Matter (Phase II) - ​I18A1 metaG... | ecosystem: Environmental > Aquatic > Freshwater > Lake...
TGTCGCCTGCAACCGGGATGTCCGTTGCAGCACCGAAGCCGGGAGCGGGATAGACTGTGTCAGTGTTCTGCCACCCTAAATCTCCCTTGTCGAGGAACCACTGCCCAGCACGGAATACCCCTACCCGCACTTCTCTATTGCCGGCGAGAGTGATGGCTGCGAAAGGTGTATCCGGATCGTTGGAAGGGATCTGCAATGTGGCTGTTTTATAGCCAGGTGTCTGCGGCGTGAAAGCGCCCATGAAGGAGCAACTTGCGTTTGGTGCCAAGCTGCGCAAAGAACAGCTGTCGCTGCCTAAAGAGAACTCGGCAAGGTTCGCTCCTGACAGAGCCATATCGCCGATCAGCAGGTCGGTGACGCCGACATTGGTTATGGTAAAGGACTGAGAAGACGAGCCGTTCACCGGAACCCTGCCGAAGTTGAAGTAGCTTGCTGAAGGAAGGATCGCGATATTCGGAGCGTGGTCGGCAAGATAGGAGTAAGCCGCGAGGAGATTGATGAGTCCGGATCCGGAACTGTTATCGGCGCCCGTTTGGCCGATATCGGCAGCCGTCTGTCTCAATGCGACTTCCAACTGGCCAACTGACTGGCCTGGTTGGGCCGAGAGCAACAGGGCCATGGCCCCGGCCACATGGGGCGAGGCAAAAGAGGTCCCCTCGACCACGGCGTAAGCAGCGGGAAAGACTCCTCCCAGGGTCAGGTCAGCAACTTTGATGTGGACGCCCGGTGCCACGACTTCGGGATAGAGTGCCCCGTCGCAACTGGAAGGACCACGGGCACTGAAGAGAGGGATAGCCAGAGACTGGTCGATAGCTCCGACGGCGAAAGACTCCGGATAATTGGCCGGGCTGATGTCGCTACCGGCAGCCCCGCCGGTGTTGCCGCCCGCAAAAGTCATGGCGATACCCGCGGCCCGTAGTGCCTGAACGTCGGCGCGAAATTCCTCTAAACATGCACCGGGAAAGAGATCGAGCCCCCAGGAGTTGTTGACGATATCCGGGCTGTCGTCGGTCCCAGGGTTGCCATCGGGATCAAGTAGCCACTGAAATGCCTGGTGAATGCGAGAATTTTCCGCTACGCCCACATCATTGAAGATCTTGGCGGCAATCCAGCGGGCACCGGGAGCCACCCCAATGGGAGTTCCGTCTGCGCTTCCTCCTACGAGGATTCCGGTAACGGCGGTCCCGTGACCATCAGCATCGAAGGGGAGAGCAGGGTGCTCACCATAGGGATCGAACCAGCTGTTTGAGCCCCCCCGCCATTTCGCTCCCAACGCCACATGGTTAAGGTCCACGCCGGAATCGAGGGTAGCGATCACCACCCCCTGACCGGTGAAGCCGAGACCCCACAGTTCCGGCGCGTGGATAGCCAACAGATTCCACTCCGGGCCGGTTGTCTGACTGACGGTGTAGACCGGCAACTGTAGCGTTCCATTCAGTCTGACCTCTGCAACCTCCGGCCTGACCGCCAACTCTTCGATGAGCGCGCGACTGGCCGTAACCGTCAGACCATTGAAAATCCATAGGGATTCTATTTGCCTGGCGCCTCTTCCGTGCAGAAAGTTGCTGAGCGGCCCCTGCGTAGCCGTTGCCTTGTCTTTGAGGGCCGTGATCAGCTCCTGTCTGTGCTGTCGTCGGCCTGCGGCGGAAAGGCTGCGAAGTTTACGGGTGTTGTTCAGGAAGCGGTCGAGTGTGACCTGGTTGGCCAAGGTGACAACAACCGAGATTTCCTCTCCCGGCAGGAGCTTCTCAAGCTTTGACTGGAGTTGCGGTTCGAGCGCCGCCGCGGCCGGGAGGATCGGCCAAGCAAAAACGATCAGCAGTGTGGCCGCGAGCAGGCGCATGGTTCTAGACCCATTCACCTTCACCGTTATTCGACAACCAGATGCTCCAGGCGTTCTTCGCCGACCACCACGGTCACCAGACTGCCCGGCTTGATATATCTGGCAGGATTGGCGAAGAGCAGCCAGTAGGCCCGGCCGGCCTCCGGCTCAAGGGTCGTCTGCCGCATGGCCCCGACCTTGGGTGCACTGGGGATCAGGAATTTGGCGCCGCTGGCCTCGTCGATGATATAGGGTTTGATGGAACGTGTCAGGATGGGTCGGGCCTTTTCAGGATCGACGACCCGGTAGCGGAAATCGAGCATGTAGCCATCGGCGGACCAGCGCAGGGCTTCCACCCGAATACCAAGCCGCTCCTCGGCGCTCTGCAGGGAAACGGCAGCAGGCGACGTGTCAGGAGTCTGTCTGTTTATCGCCGAACAGCCGGCAAGACCGAAACAGGCCAGCCCCAATAGCCCGATGACAAAAGATTTTGCTGCCAAGGTCTGTATCGTCACACCCTTCCGAACAACCAACATCAATATTTCTCCTGGTTCCGGATCCTGTGATCCCGTTTCCCTTACAGGTAAAACAAGGGGGTGCATCAAGTTTAGCACGATGCACCCCCTTGCTGGTATTAAAACAAACTAGAATGATTAAACGCTCATCGCCAGGTGCCGACGACCGGTTTGTCGGTCGGGGCACCGAAGGGTGGCACGCAAAGGTCTAAACCACCCGCGTCAAGACAACCTCCCCACGTACCACTATTGTCCAAGTCGAAATACCACTGGCCGGTCGACGGTCTGTAGACGCCGACCTCGGCACGACCGTCGTTGTTGACCTCTCCTGCCACTGGCAAGTCGGTTGCGGCACCGAAACCCCCTGCGCTGGCATAGACAGTGTCCGGATTGGTCACTGTCGGGTCAGCCGGATCATCCCACCGACCGTTGCCGTTGTCGAGATACCAGGTGCCCTGGCGGTAAACCCCGATTTCGTCCTTGCCGTCACCATTCCAGTCGCCGGCCACCGGCAGATCGGAGGGGGCGCCGAACGCCTGCTTGAAGGCATCAATGGCAGGATTCCACGTGCCGTTGCCATCCATGTCGAAGTACCACTGGCCCTGACGGTAGACGCCGACTTCGTCTCTGCCGTTGCCGTCCCAGTCGCCGACCACCGGCAGGTCCGTGGGGGCGCCAAACGCCGTCAGACAGAGATCGAGGCCACAACCGCTCCAGGCTCCATTGCCATCGAGATCGAAATACCAGGCACCGGTAGCCGGACGATAAACGCCTACCTCGCTGACGCCATCACCGTTCATGTCGCCTGCAACCGGGATGTCCGTTGCAGCACCGAAGCCGGGAGCGGGATAGACTGTGTCAGTGTTCTGCCACCCTAAATCTCCCTTGTCGAGGAACCACTGCCCAGCACGGAATACCCCTACCCGGGTGGTTGCCTGTATGAAGCTGGCCGTTACCGTGGTGTCGGCGGCCAGCGTCACCAGACAGTCGTTCAGCCCGGCAATCGGCGTGCAGCCGGTCCAGCCGGCGAAAACGGAGCCCGGATTGGCGACCGCCGTCAGACGCAACTCGGTACCGGGGAGGTAGTGCTCGCTGCAGCCGACAAGGGGATCAAGAGCGCAGATAATGCCCCCGGGAAGGCTGGCAGATTGCACTGTGCCGGTGCCCAGGCCGGTCTTGGTGATGGTGAGGATCGCCTGGCTTCCGGGGGTGAGGTGGCTCGGGCCAATCTCCAGGTAGGTGAGCATGCCGCCGGTTGAGGTGTCGGCGTTGGTTGTGCCAAGGGTGCGGTCGTAGATGGGGAAGTACCCCTGCACGGCCGACGTGCCGATGATGTCCAGCGTTTTGCCGGCGGTCAGGTCGAGGGAGGACTGGAGCTTCTCGTTCACGTAGGGGAAGCCGTCTTCCGCCACCAGACGCCAGTGGCCTCCGACCACGGTGGGGGCGCGGGTCGACAGGCCGGCATTGACGAACCGCACCAAGGCATCTTGGTTGACATCTCCAACCCAAGTATGGGTGTCGCCGAAGGGGAAGGGGTCGCCGTTGACGAGGAAGTACTTCGGTTCGTAACTGATCGTGCTCGGATAGGCGGGTGTGCCCAAGATTCCTGTGGCGACGGCATTGTTGAGTGCCGGATCGACCTCGCTGAAGAGAAATACGACCTCATTCTGGAAGGGCGTAGTCGCTCCGTAGGCCTCGCCGGCGGGGGAAACCCCGTCCACGGCGTTCTTCTTCACCACGGCGTAGAGCCCCATCGGCACCTGGGCGGATACGTGGGAGCCACTCTGCAGCAGGAAGGTGCCGGGCCGGTCGATGGTCCAGGTGTAGGTGTCCTGGCCGCCGGCGGCCGCCTCGTGGGTGAAGGAGCGTGCCCGTTGCGGCTGTCCCGCGGCAGCGGGGAGGAAGACCGGTGCCGGGTTGCTGTCCACGAAGCCGTTGAGTAACAGGGAGGTAAATTCTCCCGGTGGCAGATTGTTGTGAAGGGTGATGTTCAGGGTGTTGTCACCCGCCGGAACCGTCAAGACCAGTGGGAACTCGATGGCTGCCTGGCCGGAGGTCGTGGTGTATCCCCACATCGTCACCACCTGCCCGTCGGGCATGGTCTTGGTGAACGGCTCCGCATAGAGTGTGAAATCTGCCGCCGAGGCTGTTCCAACCAAGGCCCAGGTGCAGAGCATGGCGGCGAGGGCGAGGTAGCGGAGAAACTTCATGGCGCCGTGATGCATGTCCGGACCTCCTTTACTTGATCGGGGTTCCGGGCGGCTCGACCACCAGCATGGTCAGCATGCCGCCAGGGAAGATGTCGTTGTTGGTCAGCTCCTTCTCGTTATGCGAATGCCACATGAAGAAGAAGCCGGCATTGGGATTGAAGCCCCCCTCACCGGGCGGAAGCGCACCGGCCGAGCCCAGGAAGGGGCTGCCGCTGTAGAACTGGCCAAAGGTCAGATCCTTGATGTCTGTGCGGGCCACCGGGAACGGATTGCCGTGGTCGGCACACCACTCACGGGTTACCATATCGAACCCATTGACCACCCGTCCGGGAATTCCGCCATCACAGATGGCGGGATCAAGGGCAGGATTAGCCAGATCATGTCCGTACACATCCCAGCCGAGGTTCCGTCCGGTCCAGGCGTAGATGGCGTCGTAGGTGGCCCCGGGGAGGGTGTTGTTGGTGAAGTTGGAGACCGCCAGATCCGGCACCACCCCCACCTCGGCCGCCCGTGCGGCTGTCAGGCTCGGGGCGGGCTGGATCGCTGGGTCGGTGGTCAGTAACCGGCCGTCGCGGGCGATGACATCCATGTTGTTGCCATGGGTGTGGAAGGGGTGGGAGTCGCGGCCGGCGCCGACAATACGCAACAGAACCCGGTCGCCGGGGGTTGTCCGGGTGAAACATTCGTAGGGCTGAGTCGGCAACCAACTGGCTTTGTAGGGAGCCAGAGTGTCCGGTCCGCCGCGGCCGTTGATGAACCAGTTGACCGGGAAGAACTCGGTGGTTTTGACCTCCTCGATCCGTCCTAACTCCACCAGCGTATGCAGGGCGGGATCGGTCTCGGTCAGGATGAAGAGCGTCTCGTAGTCGTAGGCCGAGCGACAGTCGCCGTAGGCCGTAGCCATGACCCTGGTCGGATCCGTGGGGTCGCAGCCGGGCATGGTGGCGGTCGCCGCCGATGGCCGCACAATCAGGGCTCCAAGCAGCCCCATCTGCACTTGCAGGTGGGGGTCGGTGCCGCTGCTGTACAGGTAGGTACCCGGCTCGGTCGGGGTGAAAGTGTAAGTGACCGTCGATTCGTCAACTGCCAGGGTGCCCGGGTCGTCGTTTTTCAATGCTTCACGGGTCAGCAAGCCGGGGATACCCCCCGACGCTGTTACCGTCTGGCCGGCAAAGACGATGGAGACGGGGACGTCGAGCTGGTTTTTCAGCGTCACGGTGATCGGTTGCCCTTGGGTCACGATCAGGGTCGGGCCGGGATACTGGGCGCGGTTGGTGCCGTCGGCATAGCCCCAGAGGAACAAGTTGCTTCCGTCAGCAGTACTGATGTGATCGGTCTTGACCGTGAGAGTGAAAGTGGGCCCGGGAATACCGTTAACCGCCGCCAGGGCGCAGACCGGCAGGAGCAGAAGAAGCAAGGTCGCTGCCACCAGCATCCCCGTCAAGCCCCTGAATCTTTTTTTTGTCTTATCCATTTCTCTCCTCCGTAGCAGAGTCGTAAGCCGATAACTGTCAAATGGGTCAGGGGACGATGCGGATTTCGGTCATCATCCCGCCGTATTCCTCGGTGTTGTTGTTGAGGTGATAGACGTTGCTGGTATAGAGGAAGTAGGTGCCGGCCGGGATACCCAGCGTGTCCAAGATGACGTCCACTGCCTCGCCGCCGCCGAGGGTGATGGAGTTGGTGCGGATGTACTGGCTGGTATCGTTGGGCGGACCGAGCTTGCGGGCGTCCTTGCCGACCACCAGCATCGGGATCCCAGTGGTCGTCAGGGTATGGAACGAGGTGGTGGCGAGGCTGGAGATGCGCAGCAGAATCCGGTCGCCGCGAACCGCGGTGATCAGGGCATTGACCTTCTGCGAGAAGTTCCCGGTTTCGGAGTTGGCCAGACCTTCCGGAGTCGTGTCCACCGTGTCAGGATAACCCCGGCCGTTGAGCATCGGGTAGAGATCCTCCATCTCCGCGAAGGGGAGGGGCTGGACATTCATGCTGGCATCGTGGAAGTTGGGGTCGAAGTTGTGGATCTGCACCGGGTAAGCGACGTTGTAGCCGGTGGAGCCGTCTTCGTCGTTGTAGGCGAACCTCGTGAAGCCGTTGATAGCCGGACCAGCATCCTGGGCCGGCGTGACGTAGAGGTTGCCGAGCATCCCCATCTGCATGTGCTCGGTGGCTTCGACGTGGCAATGGTACATGAAGGTGCCGGGTTCGACGTTGTTGTAGTAGTAAGTCAGGCTCGCCCCCATGTTGATGGAGATCGAGGACATCGGTTCGCCGTCGAAGATGGCGGAGGCATTGGGGAAGCCGTGGTAGTGCACGGAGTGCGGGTCGAACAGGTCGGGACGCATGACCATGCCGACGTTGGAGAGGGTGAGGTAGAAGTGGTCCCTCTGCCGCAGGGTGATGGTCGGTGCCGGAAACTCCATCCGGAGCATGAAGTCGCTCATGACCTGGGGATCAGGGGTCCCGGTGGCGTTGGCGAAGCCGAAGATGTACTGCAGCTTGCCGACCCCGGTGCCCGCACCATGGTCGACAGTCTTGTCGGCCATGTTGACGAAGCCGTCGCCGGCGACCAGGTGCTTGCAGACCACGTCCTGGTCAGCCGGTAGGGTGTCCCTGGTAAAGCCGTTGGGCAGGGTGAACGGCCCGGAGAGCTCGCCGTCCCGGAATCGCAGCACGCCGTCGCTGTTGGCGTCTCTGTCCGTCAACGGCACATAGCCGGGGCACTGGAAAAAGACCTCGGCGGAAGCCGGGACGGCAGGCATCCCGAGCAGAGCCACAAGCAACAATCTGAAGAACGTTTTTCCGTAGTTCATTCTCTCGCTCCTTTACAGGCCTTGTGCCGGAGTCAGTCGATGATGACCGGCGGTTGCTGCCAGATGCCGGTCACGGGGATATCTGCGGCCCCGCCGAAGTTGTTGTGAACCTGATCGGCCGTTGCGGGATCGGGTGCAGTAGCCGGATCTTCCCAGGTGCCGCTGCCGTTGAAATCGATGTACCACGTCCCCTGGCGGTAGACGCCGATCTCGGCGACGCCGTCGCTGTTCCAGTCACCCGTGACCGGTTTATCGGTCGGGGCACCAAACGGGCCGAGGCACAAGTCCGTACCGGCGGGAACATCTGTGGTACACCCCCCCCAGCCGTCGTTGTCAAGGTCGAAGTACCATTGGCCGGTCGATGGGCGGTAGACGCCGATTTCGGATATGCCATCACCATCAACGTCGCCTGCCACCGGCAGGTCGGTCGGTGCACCGAACGCAGCGATGACCTTGTCCAGATCGGCATCCCACTGGCGGTTGCCGTTAAAGTCAAGGAACCACTGCCCCTGGCGGTAGACGCCGATCTGGGCCTTGCCGTCGCCGTTCCAGTCGCCCGCCACCGGCAGGTCGGTCGGTGCGCCGAAGTTGGCGTCGGCGACGTCGATCAGGCTGCCGTTCCAGGCAACAGTGCCGCGCATGAAGCCGTCGGCGGTGCCGAGGAGCCATTGGCCCTGGCGATAGGTGGCGATAGTGGTGATGCCGTCGCCGTCCCAGTCTCCGGCTATCGGCAGGTCGGTGGGGGCACCGAATGTGTCCATGAGAACGTCGATACCGTTGACGAGATCCCACTTGCCATCGCCGTTATCCAGATACCAGGTACCGGGTACCGGCCGATAAACGCCAATGGCCACCCGATTGTCCCCGTCCCAGTCACCAAGTACCGGTTTGTCGCCCGGGGCGCCGAAGGGGCCGGCGCAGAGGTCGGTGCCGCTGTCAGCCTGACACAAGGTCCAGCCATCGTTGTCGAGATCGAAGTACCACATGCCGGTGGATGGGCGGAACACACCGATTTCCTGAGTAATATCGGCATCCATGTCGGCGACTACCGGCAGATCTCCCGGGGCTCCGAACGGGCCGAGGCAGCGATCGGTTCCAAGGTCGGCTTCACATCCCGTCCAGCCGTCGTTGTCGAGATCGAAGTACCACATGCCGGTGGATGGGCGGAACACACCGATTTCCGGAGTAATATCGGCATCCATGTTGGCGACTACCGGCAGATCTCCCGGGGCTCCGAACGGGCCGAGGCACAAGTCCGTACCGGCGGGAACATCTGTGGTACACCCCCCCCAGCCGTCGTTGTCGAGATCGAAGTACCACATGCCGGTCGATGGGCGATATACGCCAAGTTCGACGGTGCCGTCATCGTCGATGTCGGCGGTGACGCCGAGGTCGGTCGGTGCGCCGAAATAGGCCAAGACTTCATCGGCGCCGTCGCCACTCCAGACGCCATCGCCGTTACGGTCGAGGTACCAGGTTCCCTGGCTGTAGAAACCAACTTCGGTGCGGCCGTCGCCATCCCAATCGGCGGTTACCGGTTGGCTGGCTGGCAGATTCAGCTTTTCGCTGCGGATGTCAGTATCGCCATCCCATGAGTAGTTGCCATTCTGATCGAGGTACCAGAAGCCCTGGCGCCACACGCCGATCTGGGTCGGCGGGACGGGGTAGAACTCGTCCGCACCGATATCGGTGGTGCCGTTGGGCCGGTTCTGCCCGTCGATATCGGTAGCGGGCGCCGCCGCATCATCTCCCGCGTCGAGTGCCGGCGAGGTGGCGCGCAGGTGATAGTCACCGGCCAACGCAGTGATCGGGGTGAAGCGCACGTTGATGTTGTTGCCGCCTTCGTCGACCACTTGTGCTGATTCCAGAGCGTTGAGGTAGGCCCGGCGGAAGACCGGAACAGTGGGGTCGGCGGCCAGATTGCTGGCATCATAGTTATGGGCCGGCACTTGGGTATCCGTCAGACTGGTCAGCAGCGAGTTCAGCGGATTCAGGAACTCCGGCGTGGTCGTGCCGGTAACGCCCATGTCCCAGTAGGGGCTGGTCGTATTGGCCGTGAGGCCGCCGGCCCCGCCGTTGGTGGTAAAGAAGGAGCGGTTTTCCAGGATGATGTTGTTGACCAGCACCGGGCTGGAGAAGGTCGGCTCTGTGGGCAGCGCCACAAAATCGATCGAGGCGAGCAGGGTGGAACTGTGCGCACCGCTGGCGATCCCCGCCGGTTGCGGGGTGGAGTCGGCCGCCCCGGCCTGGAAGGCCAGGACGCTGGTAGCGGTCGTGTCGTTGTGAACGATGGTATTGTTGACGATGGTCGCTCGCAGCACGTCCTGCAGGGAGATCCCCGCCCCGGCGAGCCCGGCAACGTTGTTGGCAATGATATTGTTGTAGAGACGCAATTGATACCATTGCGTCGGACCGTCCGGAGCGTTGAGCACGTCGTCGCCGTTGACCGCGTAGGCGCGGATGCCACCGCCGTTGCCCGAGCCGGCCAGGTTCCCCTGGATCAGATTCCCCTCGATGGTGACGTTACCGGTGCCGGTCGCCGGGACTGGCAGGCCGGTGACCGGATCGATGACTGGCAGGCTGCCGACGAAGATCCCGGCGCCGTCACCGGCCTGGTTGAGCAGCGCGCCGAAAAAGTCCTCGTTGAAGAGGATGCGGTTGTTGCGGATCACGTTGTCGCCGGCGCTAAAATCGACGTGGGCGATGCCGCCGCCGTTGAAGCGGGAGAAGTTCCCCTCGATCAGATTGTTTTCGATCGTGTAGTCGTTGGTGTAGTCCTGAATGGCAATGCCGCCGGCGCCCTGAACCCCGCCGTTCTTGTGAATGTGATTGTCACGGATGACGAGATTGGCGTTAGGGTAGCCGGCAGGAATGGCGCCGGTAATGCCGGTGGCAATGCCGCCGGCGTAGTTCCCCTGGTTGCCGGTGATTTCGTTGTTGCTGATCACCAGGTTCGCGGCCCCCGAGAGGACGTGGATGCCCCCCCCGGCCTTGCTGCCGGAGATGGTGAAGCCGTCGATCTGGGCAGGGACAACAAACGGATTGCCGGGGTTAAGGGTCGCCGCCGCCAGGGTGATGGGGTCGGTAAAGACCGTCTCGCCGAAGACGACAATGCCTGGAGCCTCGTTTTCGGCGAAGGGGTTGGTCCCCAGCAGGGCGACGACAGCCGCCGCGCCCAGGGTGTCAAGCTTGTCGTACCAGGCGGTGAGGCGTTCGGTGGGGGTCGGGTTGCCGTTGATGAAGGTCTTGCCAACCCCCGCCCCTTGCAGGTGGACCGGCTTGTACATGATCACGTTCTCGTTGAAGGTGCCGGGGCCGACCAGGATGAGATCGCCGGGGCCCGCCGCATCGATGGCGTCCTGGATGGGGTGGCTACCCGGGGTGAGGTCCTCCGTGGCCAAATGAACAGCGGTAGCGCCGCAATCAGCGAGGAACACGGTTTCGCCGGGCTGGGTGGTGCGGCCGTTGTCGCCGCGGGTGACCGTCAGCTGATAGGTGCCGTCGAGGACGGTGCCCGGAACGGTGGCCACGATCTTGTCCGGAGTCCAACTGATCAGGGTCAGCGGCACGTCGCCCAGCATGACCTGCCCGACGACCGGACCGAAGCTGTAGTCGCGGGTGATCAGGTAGGGAATCCCCGGGACCGACGGGTTGAACTCCGGGTTGATTAACTCGACCTGCCCAGCGGAGATGATGGTGAGGGTGCGCGCGCCGGCCAAGTCGGTGCAGATCAGGGCTCCGGCGCCGTTCTCAAGCGCGGTGCCGCTGACGGAGCCAATCACCGGGGTCCCTTCGGCCGCGGCGGTATCCAGCTTGACCTCGTTGACGGCGAAGGCGGCCAGCGGCACCAGCGGCGTGTCGAGATAGCTGGGCGAACCCGGCATGTAATGGAAGGTCCAGGGTGTCACGCTGTAGGTCGGGTTGTAGTAGGGGTCCTTGGATCCGTCAGGCTTGGTCGGGTTGTTCAGGATCAGGGTCAGCATGTTGGGCGAGACCCCGGAGGGGGCGGGAACGTTCACCGTGAAGGTCGACGGGAGCAGGGCATTGTAGCTGCCGAACTCGTCGATGTAGACGCGGCTGATTTCCCGGCCGGTCCAGTCGTGGAAGGAGACCGGCATCCAGGACGGGGAGAGCTTCTCGCCGAAGTTGGGGCTGGCCTGGTTGAACTCGGCGCCCAGGTCGTTGTTGGCAAAACCGACGGCGCGGGCCGCGATGGGTACCTGGGTGAAGTAGAAGAAGTCAGTCGCCGCGTTCTTGGCTTCCGCCGCGGTGACTTGTTTCATATTGCACAGGGGCCGGGTCTGGCCGGCGTAAAAGCCGGAGACGCGCTCAAGCGGGTCGACGCCCGGGAGCTGGGTCGTGCCGTCGATGGTATTGAAGCTGAGGTAAGGCGGAATCGCATGCGGTTCACCCACGCAGAGGGCGGGCAATACCAGCGGGCTCGGCGTGAAGCTCAGGCCGAAATCGACGTTCTTGTCCTCTTCCTTGAGCAGTTCGTAGTTCGGCGGGGTGACCGCCTCGACGATGTAGGTATCGGTCGGGAGGCCGTCGACCTCCGCGAGGCCGGCGACCATCCCCCCGGGGAAATACGAATTGAACGCGTAGCCGCCGTCGAATACGCCGTCGCGGATCTGGTTCCAGGTGCCGAAGGCGTCGGCGCACTCGGGAACCTGCTCGCCGCGGATTACCGGAAGATCCTGGATGCAGCCGCTGGGGCGATTGTCGTCAAAGCTGTCGGTCGTGGTGGTGTTGAGGGCGTCGCCCGGATTCCAGACGCCGTTGCCGTTACGGTCGACGTCCTCGGCGCCCTTGACGCCGGTCCACTCCGGGTTGAACGAGCCGTCGTCGAGGAACCGGTGAACGGGCGCCCACTGGAAGGGAAAATTGTCGGCATCCGCCAGGATTGGCAGGCCGTCGCCGTCGAGGTCGTCAACAATTCCGTTGCCGTCACGGTCCCGGTAGAGGTTCAGCACAACCCGCGGGATCCCCGGCTCCCAAGGTTCGCCGACGGCGTAGCGCGGGTCGTTTTCGGCCCGGGTGATGGCGTAGTAGACGATGCCGGAGATGCCGCCGTTTTCCCCGACGGCGTATTCGGACTTGCCCCAGTCGGTGTGGTTGGTCTGCCCCAAGAACAGGTGCATGGCCTGCGTCAGAACCTCACCCTGGACCGTCCGGTAGTCCGCCCCCTCGAAGGGAGCGCCGTCGGCCAGACGCTGCGGCTGTGGCGCGAGTTTGCCGACCCCCACCGGGCCGGCGGGGAGAACCGCCCCAAGCGGATCGCCACCGTTATCGACGACGTTGGTCGCCCCGGTGGCCTTGAAGCGGGCAAAATCGACTTCGGTTACCAACCACTTGAAGAAGGGGAAGACCTCGCCGAATTCGAATTCGCCGTTGATGTCGGTGGGCTGGGCCTGGTAGACGGTGCCGTTACGGAAGCGGATGTTCACGTTCTGTTCGGGGATGCCTATTTCGCCGGGGTCACGCAGACCGTTGCCGGCATTGGCCGGGCTGCCGGCGCCGTCGTCGAGAAAGACCGAGCCCTGGAAGGTGCCGAACCAGCGGAAGACCAGCACGTTGCCCAGAGCGAGAGCTTCACCGGTACCGGTACCGGGGCCGATGGTCACGGTGCGGAAGCCGAAGAGGAAGTCCAGGGGATCATCCCAGTTCACCAACTGGTAGGTGCCGGGGGGGATGCCGTCAATGACAAAGTTCCCGTCGGCATCGCAGGGCGTCGCATAGAGCCCGAGGCCGGTCGCCGGGTCGTTGAGGCCGACCCAGCCGCCACTCACCGGCTCGCCGGCAAAATACCCCTGCAGGTTGGGGGGGCGGGAGAAATGATTCAGGCGCAGGGTTCCCGTTATACTGCCGGTGTAGGGGGTCCCACCGTTGGTCGGCATGGCCACGTTCCAGGGGAGGGCGGGGATGGTCTGCCCGCGATAGAGCGACGGTGTGACAGGCGAAGTCTTGACGAAGCCGAAGAAGGCGTGGTTGAAGCCGACGCCGAACCCCTCGACGAACAGTGAGGGCTCGTTCGCCTTGACCCAGGCATCGACCGTGGGCGTCCCCTCGATGGTCGCGGTCTGCGACCAGCTCATGGGGCTTGCGGTATCGTCCGCGCCCGGCGGAACCACGATGATCCCGTACTTGCCGGGGAGGATATACTTGATCAGAACCTCGCCGACCTTGACGTTGTAGAGGTTGCGCGACGGGTCGGCGGTGATCGTGGTTGCCGAGCAGCTGTTGGTTAATGGGTCGGCAAGGAACCCCTTGGCGGCGCAGAAGTCGTTGAGGGTCAGGGTGGTCAGGGTGCCGTTGCCGAGGGTGAGGACGAGCGGGTTGCCGTCGATGTCGAGGTTCACCGCTTCGCCCTCGTCATGGAAGCCGTTGGCGTTGGTATCGGTAAACTGGTAGCGGGTGCCGAGGGGATTGCCGAAGGCGTCCTGGGACATTCGCCCCGCCGCTTCGGAGAGTTGGATGTTGCAGCCGCCGAGGCCGCTCTCCGCAGGGTCGTAGATGTTGTTCACCGGGGCGTGGTCGACGAAAGCCAGTACGGAAATCTGGGCGGTCGGCAACGGCAGGAGATCGACTGCCACGGTGGCCGTATCCTGCCCGGCCAGCACCGGTGCCCCGCTGTTGGAATAGCCGGCATAAGGCAGGACGGAAACGAAGTAGCGCTGGTCGGCGGGGAGGTCGATGACGGCGGAGGCGCCATCCGACCGGCCGGTGGTCACCACCGGGGCGTAACTCTTGTGGATATCCAGGCTGACCCCGTCGAGTTTCGGCGCGACGCTAGCTGTAGGGAGGGTCGGTTGACTGGTGTTGTCCTCCTGCACCAGATAGCGGAAGCCAGACACCGGCTTGCCGGCCCCATCGACCACGTTCAGGGTAAAGGCCTGGGCAACGGCAGCATGAAGGACCAGCACTCCCAGCGTAAGTAGCCGGGTAAACCAGCGGACGATCACCCTATGACTCTCGACTCCACTCATGATTCATGCCTCCTCATCGGGGTTCCCTGAAACTTTACACGGTCGCGGAAAGTGCTTTGCGAAACGGCAAAAACGTCTGGAAACTATAGCAAGGAAAAGGCAGTTTTCCAGTTGCAACCCAAAAAAATGCAACTGAGACACAATTCACCGCCTTTCCCCGACTTAGAGCAGTGTAACAGCGGTTGTGGAGTTGTCTATGAGGGGATGAAAAATTTGCGGTTAATGCACCACCCAGTCGCTGAGCGGCTCCAGTGAAGGGTTTTCGCCCTTGCCGAGGCTCACGATGTAACAGCCCTTCGAGGCAAAGCGCTGGCCGGGGCCGAAGCTCAGGCGTGGATAATAGGCAATGGAGTAGACCTCGTCGTTCATCATGTCGATGCCGTCGAGGAAGAAGTCCCGGTAGTAGTCGCTTTCCATCATCATGAGCGCGTTCGTCAGAAAGCGGCCGATGAAGTAGGCGTTGGTCTGGATTTCCAAGTTGGTTGCCGGGATGCCCTTCACTTTCAGCCAGTTTTTGACCACTTCCAGATACCTGGGTCGTTCCCCGGGCAACCGGTACGGATAGGTGAGGCAGGTAAGGTCCCGAAGTTTTTCCGGCACGACCCCCAGCGACTCGCCGAGCAGTCCGGCGGCAACGAACAGCTTGGCGGGGCGCCCGGGGTGAGTCGCGAGGGCCTCCAGGCCGGCCAGATCCCGGGGGGACAGCCAGAGCAGGAACACCACTCCCTGGTGCTTGTCCGCCAATTCCCGCCAGAAATCCGCTCCGGGTGCCGTGTCGGCGGAAAGAACCACATCCACTGGCGGATTCTGTCCCATTCTGTGGCGTGCGTCGCGAAACGCCGTGGCAATCAGGTGACCGTCGCGGTCATCGCGGTAGACCTGGACGACCGGGGCGTTCACCGGCACGTCGTTACGGCCGAACAGGAAACGGGCCGCTGCATCACCTTCCTGCGCGAGCCCCCTGGAAAAGTACAGCGTGTACCAGCCGGCATCGGCAAGTTGCGGATAGTCAGTGAGCGGGAAGATGCAGGGGATGCGACTTTCTTCGCAGAATGCATGGATCGGCGCCCATTCGCCGTTGGCAATTCCCCCCAGCAGGGCGAAAACCGGTGTCTGCCGGTAATACTCCTCCAACTGTCGCCGCCAGGTTGCCGGCGGCCCCTTCAACTCCCAGACGGACAGTTCCACCTGGCGGTAGGCGAAGACCATTTTCCTTTCGAAGAACGGGCCGACCCTGGCCCGTTCCCTTTCCAGCCGGGTTTGCGTGCTGCGTGCCTGGACGTGGGCCTGCAGGACGGAAAGCATGGCGTCGCGATCCCGTTGCGGGACATCACCGGCAATCACCGTGGCAAAGTGGATGGTGGTCTCTGTTACCCCCGGGGACGGCGCCGCGGAGAGGTGCCGGAGGTAATAAACCAGGACCTGCATGTCCCGATCCTCGAGCTGGTAGCGGGGCATGGTCCAGTTGAACTCCCGGCCGGCCGGGTCGATCCCCGCCGAAAGTGCCAGCGCCAGGGTCTCGTCGGTATAGGCCGGCCGGCGGATGTGCCACTGCATGGAGCGCGGCATCTTTTCCCACGGCGGGATGGTTTCTTCGGCGGCGCTGGTAAACGGTTTGAACAGTTCGGTGGCATTGGTCGGCAAGGTGACGATTTTCCCCTCGATCGCGCCGAGACCGCTTCGGAGATGGCAGCTTTCACAGCTGAACATGGTCCCTTCCACCTCGATGTCGCGCTGCGCGATAGCCAGCATCGGCTCGCCCGACGGCAGCAGCCCCTGCCGGTACATCCTCTCCCCCAGGCGGAGCGCCTCGGCGTGCGACAGGCCGGCAACCCCTTCGGGCTTGAGCGATTCTGCCGGCGCCGGCACGGCAACGAGCAGAATTAGGCAGATTGCTGCAACCGCTGCAGCCACGGCGCGGCCCGTCATTTCCCATAGCTTTGCGAACATGGTGATCATCTCCCCAGCAGCCCCTGATACTCCTTCATCAGATCGGAGGTGCCGATCAAACCGTAGATGCGCACCCAGCGTTCCTGTCCCGGGCCACGCAAAAAGGTGATCGGGTAATGCGCCATTTTGTTGGGGACATAGGCGTCGAACGCCCGCATTACTTTGTTGATATCCTCCCGGCTGCCCGTCAGAAACAGCCACCCCGGTTTGGCCTGATACTTTTCAAGGTACTCGGTCATCACCTCTGGTGTGTCATATTCGGGATCGATAGAGATCGAAACCAGCCGCACCTTCTCCTCGGCCGGTGCCAGCTTTCTCTGCATGCTTGAATAACCTGCCGAAAGTATGGGGCAGATGGTGGTGCAGGTGCCATAGATGAAGTCGACCAGCACCGGTTTATCCGTCTGGAGCAGTTCGACCAGTCTGACCTTCTGCCGGTGCTGATTGGTCAGCGTTACGTCGGGGATGACATAGCTTTCCTCGCTCCGTTGGTACCGCGGCTCTTGAGCCAGCGCCACGTGGGCCGGAACGCTTAACGCCACGAGAAGGAAAAGGGCCCTGCCGATGATTTGTCGCAATGCTTTCATAACGGCATCCTTAGTTATTTGAGGGGTGCGTAACTTGCCATTTTAAAAGGGCCAAAAAGGACAGACCATGAGGCCAGCACCAGAAATGAAAGTGTCGCCGCCATCGCCATGTAAACCCATTTGGATTCAAGCTGTTGCAACTCAGACCCGAGTGAAGGGATTTTCTTGACAGGGTGGAAAAGTCCCGGAAGCAAACCGAACAAAGTCCCGATGAAGAGGCTTAAATACAAAGGATAACCAATGAAGCCGTAATTCTTCTGTAATAGATCAAAGGGACAATGATGGGTCGGAAGTTGGTAGATATAAATGGACACGAAGGAGACGATCGCCGTGATTGAAACTGGAAAGAACACCGCTGCCGACAGGGTGCACAGATAGCGTGGCAGGCCCGCTCGGGTACCAAGAACACTGAACGCGCTGACGAGGGACAGCAGTCCGCCACCGTAAAAAACCGCCATGGCCGGCCTGATCTCAAGGGCCGCCAGGTCCGCGGCAAGGCCGTTGTTGGCGGTGGAAAAGAGGGATCCGCAGCAGGAGGTGATAACCGCCGGATCCAATGCCAGGAAATAGCTGGTTTGTAGCGCATATTGCCCCGCGATGAGCGGGACGAGAAGAAGCAGGAAAATATATTTCGCCTTGACCAGGGGGCAGTTTTCGGCCTTGCCGTCGACGTGGTTGAGGGTTAGCCAGAGGGAGCCGGCAAAAAAAATCGCGATTTTCCCAGACAGGGCGTACCAACCGAGGGGGTTGGCATTGAGTGAGCCGGTGGCACACATGGCGCCCGTTAACAGCGGATGGATATCGTCGACGGTGAAGATAAAAAGAAATAGTGAAAACAGTTCGAAGCCGATGGCATAGCTGACAATGGTGGAGACCAGATAGGTCTTGCGTTCCAGGTGCAGTTGCTCCTCTGAATTGCTCCGATAATCCCAGTGCCGCAGAATCTTCACTCCCAGGCCGGCAGCATAGAGAAGCATCAGCAGGGCGATGCCGGAACCGCAGAGCAAGGCAAGAATGCCGGAATGCAGGATCATTTCGGGAGGACCTCTTCCAGTCGCCCGGCTTTCATGGTGATGGTTCTGGTCACCATGGCATGCTCATAGACCAGCGGGTCGTGCGTAGCAATGAGGATCGTTTTGCCTTGTCTGCTGAGCATTTCAAGAATGTTCAGCAGATCGATGGAAAGTTTAGTGTCGAGATGGGCGGTTGGTTCATCGGCGATAATAATGGAGGGATCATTGATCAGTGCCCTGGCAATGGCGGCCCGCTGTTGCTCCCCCCCGGAAAGCTGCCGGATTTTGAAGCGGTCTTTGTCGGCAATGCCGAGTCTGGCCAGGGTGTCCATCCCCTTTTGCTGCATGGTGCCGAAGGGAACTCCCAGGGGGTAGAGGGGGAGTAGGACATTCTCAAGGACCGTGAGATCACGAATCAGGTTGAAATGTTGAAAGATGAAGCCGAAGGTTTCGCGGCGAATGCGGGTGAGAAACCGCTCAGGTAGCTTTGCCACATCCTTGCCTGCGACAATCATGCGTCCCGCGGTCGGGCGGGACATACAGCCGATAAGGCTCAACAAGGAGGTCTTCCCGGCGCCGCTTGGCCCTTTGAGAATCGCAACGTCTCCAGGGTTGATCATCAGGGAGACATCATCCAAAGCCAGAAACTCGTCGGGTTTCCCGCCATTGTACACTTTGCGCAATTTGTCCGTCTGAATGATGGCGTCCACCGGAGTTAGCCTCGCATTGCCGATTCAGGGTCGGTGATAGCAGCATTCCAGGCAGGGATGATCGTGCTGGCAATGTATGGGACGACAGTCAGGAAGCCGATTGTCAGAAGCTGATAGAAATCAATAAACGGGGTCAACCGGAAATCAGGGAAGAGGACGGACCAACCCTTAAGTACCGGCGCAAGAACCGTTGCGTCCCAATAGAAGACGTGCACATAAGCGGTCAGTATCCCCAGAAGAAGAGCGGTCAAAGAAATTACCAGCCCTTCCCAGAATTTCAGTTCGAGGATATCGGAGGTCTCCCATCCCAGTGCCTTGAGGATGCCGATCTCCCGCTTTTCTTCGGCACTGATACCGGTGGCCTTGTCCCATGCCAGGATGCAAAAGGCAATGAGGGCGGCAGAAAAAACGGTCAGCATCATGCCGCTCCGCCAGTTAAACACCCCGGCATAGGTCTGTAAAATCTCATTGCGGGTGATGGGGCGCGAGTCGGGGATTATGCGCTTGATTTTAGCGGCGACGGTATTGATCTCTGCGGGGTTTGCAACCTTGACGGCCAAGTCCGTGGCGCGATCGGGGGGGAAAGTGAAGAAACGGATCAGGTCCTCTCTCTCGAGAACCACAAGGTCGTTGGTCAACAGTTCGGACTCGGAACGGAATACGCCGACCACAGTCAGGACCGTTCCGGTATTGGTGCTGTCTACCAGGATCAGGTCGTCACCGGAGCCGACCTTGCGCACGTTGGCAACGCCTTGGCCAATGGCACATTCGTTATTCCCGGCAGGAAGGCGCCCGTCGACCATCGTCAGTTCCTGGTGAACGGACTCAATGCCCTGAAGAGTATAATTGGCCTCGACTAAGGCGTCATAATAGTAGCCCCAGTAGCGAGGTTTGACCTCGGTCACTCCCGGGATTTTCCGGATTTGCGCAATGGCTTCCGTCGATATAAGGTCGTGTCGACCAGCCGAAAGCCGTTGTACGACCAACTCCGGTCCGCCGTCGAGCAGGCGGCTGGCCTCGGTTTTCAGCGCATGCGTGAGCAAGAGGATCGAAGCGAGGATGGCGATGGTGAAGGTATAGACTGCCAACAGGGAGAGGTTTTTGTATCTCCGGCGCAGCAGCGAGGAGAGGGCGAATTCAAGGATTTTTAGGTGGCGCATCAAGGATGGCTCCGGCGTGGGTTCACGGCTGAACACCTTTGCCTTTGACTGGAGCCAGGATCGAGCCGGCCGGGAAGTGTTCCAAAGCCGATGGCAGGTCTTGGAATGGGGTGAAGTGATCGGCTTGCGAGGGGTGGCGAGTGTAGCGGGCTTCGGTCCAAAGGGCCAGGTCAGTCAACTGTAAGGTTGCAACCGTCACTTCCAGCGCGGGCTGTTGCCCCTCCGAGAAGGTCTTGATTCGGGCTACTCCTTGCAGAAAAAGCGTCATCAGCAAAATTGTCTGCACAAGGGTCAGCCCGATAAATACCTTGTGCTTGTTCATGGTGCGGCAGGCAGTTCGATAAATTGTTGCCCATCAAACCGCATGATTTTAGTGCCACCGTGATCACGCTTGAAGGTCTCGACATTGTCACGGCCCTGCACGGGCACCATTTCATCCCCCATCGGCCCGCGCACATCGCTGCCGACAATAAAATAAACCTCTTTGGCAGGCATGGTCCGAGTGGTGTAGTATTCCGTGACATAGATCCCTGCGATATCGTCTGCCTTGGCCTGGGGCCGGTAGTCGGACAGATTGAAAAAGTAGACGAACATGTCCTTGGGGCCGTCAAAAAATTGGTGGCTGCCATCGCGAAATTGGATCGTAGCCACCCAGGCGGGGAATGGCGAGACAAACATGCCGCAGACTGAACAGCGATCCTTGTCACTGGGGGCAGGTACGGGGGTGCCCCATACGGCAGGTGCCAGCAAATGCACAAAAAGTAAGACCGCAAAACACCGGCTCAGAAGCATTTTTTCACATCCTCCCAAAGGCAACACCGTAAATCTTGGGCTGTCCCAATGATTGCCAAGTAAACCACATAAGGACTGACCTCGCAATCTTAACCCCGCGGTTTTTTTGACGCAGACATTGAAAGCCATCTAAACCGGTGATGCCGGGGGGCTGCTCTCAGCGGCCGGGATCAAAACGAAAGAGCCCACCGTTGCCGGTGGGCTCTTCCCGTTCAGGCCTAAACCTAAACCTGAATGCTACATCATGTCCATGCCGCCGCCCATGCCGGGCATGCCGGCGGGCATGGCCGGGGCGTCCTTCTTCGGTGCTTCGGCGATGCAGGCTTCGGTGGTCAGCATCAGGCCGGAGACCGAAGCGGCGTTCTGCAGAGCGCTGCGCACCACCTTGGTCGGGTCGATGATGCCAGCCTTGACCATGTCGACATACTCGTCCTTGGCGGCGTCGAAGCCGTAAGCGCCCTTCTGGCCCTTGACGGCGTTGACCACGATGGAGCCTTCCTGGCCGGCGTTGGCCGAGATCTGGCGCAGCGGCTCCTCAAGGGCGCGCTTGACGATGCTGACGCCGAACTGCTGCTCGCCGGCGAGTTTCAGGGCGCCGACCGCGTCGATGGCGCGGATCAGGGCGACGCCGCCCCCGGGGACGATCCCTTCCTCGACGGCCGCGCGGGTGGCGTGCAGGGCGTCCTCGACGCGGGCCTTCTTCTCCTTCATCTCGGTCTCGGTGGCCGCGCCGACCTTGACCACGGCAACGCCGCCGACCAGTTTGGCCAGGCGCTCCTGGAGCTTCTCGCGGTCGTAGTCGCTGGAGGTCTCCTCGATCTGGGCGCGGATCTGCTTGACGCGGCCCTGGATGTCGGCCTCGGCGCCGGCGCCGTCGATGATGGTGGTGTTGTCCTTGTCGATGACCACGCGCTTGGCGCGGCCGAGCATGTCGAGGGTGGCGTTCTCCAGTTTGAAGCCGATGTCCTCGGAGATGACGCGTCCGCCGGTGAGGATGGCGATATCTTCGAGCATGGCCTTGCGGCGGTCACCAAAGCCCGGGGCCTTGACGGCAGCGACGTTGAGGGTACCGCGCAGGCGGTTGACCACCAGGGTGGCCAGCGCCTCGCCCTCGACGTCCTCGGCGATGATCAGCAGCGGACGGCCCTGTTTGGCCACCGGCTCGAGGACCGCCAAAAGATCGCGCATGTTGCTGATCTTCTTGTCGTGGATCAGGATCAGGGCGTTCTCCATCACCGCTTCCATACGCTCCGGATCGGTAACGAAGTAGGGGGAAACGTAACCGCGGTCGAACTGCATCCCCTCGACGGTTTCGAGGGTGGTCTCCATGGCCTTGGCTTCCTCGACGGTGATGACCCCTTCCTTGCCGACTTTCTCCATCGCCTCGGCGAGGATGTTGCCGATGGTCTCATCGGAGTTGGCCGAGATGGTGCCAACCTGAGCGATCTCCTTGTGGTTCTTCACCGGCTTGGAGAGCTTCTTCAGCGAGTCGACGGCGGCTTCCACGGCCTTGTCGATGCCGCGCTTGATCTCCATCGGGTTGTGGCCGGCAGTGACCAGTTTCACCCCCTCGCGGTAGATCGCCTGGGCGAGCACGGTGGCGGTGGTGGTGCCGTCACCGGCGATGTCCGAGGTCTTCGAGGCGACTTCCTTGACCAGCTGGGCGCCCATGTTCTCGAACTTGTTCTCCAGCTCGATCTCCTTGGCGACGGTGACACCGTCCTTGGTGATCAGCGGGGCGCCGAAAGACTTCTCGATGACGACGTTGCGCCCCTTCGGGCCGAGGGTCACCTTGACGGCGTCGGCCAGCACATTGACCCCCTTGAGGATCTGGGCGCGGGCATCCTGCCCGAATTTAAGTTCCTTGGCTGCCATTGGTTCACTTCCTCCTTATGCTTAAATGGGTTCGCTAGATTATTTCTTCTTGCAGCTCTTGGCGCCGCAGTTCTCGACGACGCCCAGGACGTCGTCTTCGCGCATCATCAGGTATTCCTTGCCTTCGATCTTGATCTCGGTGCCGGCGTACTTGCCGAAGAGGATCTTGTCGCCGACTTTCACATCCAGCGGCAGAACCTTGCCGTCCTCGGTCTTCTTCCCCTTGCCGACGGCGATGACTTTCCCCTGCTGGGGCTTTTCCTTGGCGGTGTCCGGGATGATGAGCCCCCCGGCGGTCTTGGTCTCTTCCTCGAGACGCTCGACGATGATGCGGTCGTGCAACGGTCTGATGTCCATGCTGCTGCTCCTTTCTGGTTTGGTCTTGCCGTAACTGGCTGATGTGAAGGCGTGCGCCCGGATAGTTCGCAGACGCGAGCGGAATCGCCGCTGTTTTAGCACTCGCCCAAGGGGAGTGCCAAGGCGAGCCTAAATATAGTCAGTGCCCCCCGGATGTCAAGGGGACCGGCTATTTTTTTTCAGGAAATCATTGCTGCAGGGCTTTGCTGAGTTCGGCGACCAGGGCGTTGGCGATCTGATCGGCGATGCGGTTGCGTTCGATTTCGATCGTGGTCTGGTTGTGCTCGAAGAACGTGCGGACCGGGAACTCGTAGCGCAGGGTGGGTTCGGAATGATGTGCGCGATAGTAGGTCAGACGGGCCTTGGCCCGCAGATCGGTGGAACAGCAGCCGGAATCCTCGACGTAGCCGAAAATCTCGCCGAACACGTATTTGCGGGCGTCGAGCCATTCGCGGTCAATCTTTTCAAGGGGCTCCTTGAGAATGACGAAGCGCAGCTTGCGGTTGGCGCCGCTGGCGTTGAGCTTGTCGACAAACTGGTCAAAGATCCGTTCCCGGACCGCTTCCGGGACCATCAGGGTGATGAATGGCACCACGTAGACGATCCCCGGCTCCGGGTCGGGCGGAGGGAGCAGGGGGTCTTTCTTCTGGGTCCGGCCGATCTTCCCGGGGAGTTTGGCCACCAGGGCCTTTTCGTCCTCTTTGGGGGGGAGCGGCATCGGCAGTTTTGCCGGACGGGTTACCGGGACCCCCGGAGGGCGCAGCTCCTGGGGGATATCCGGCTGGGCGATGACGCTGGGAACGGCCCCGGATCCTTCCGGTTCCGTTGCAGGCGCTGCGGTCTCTGGCGCAGTGCTCGACACCCCGGCCGGTTCGGGGCGGGTCATCGACACTGTTTTCACCGGGGCCTCTACGGCCTTCGGGATCGGTGCGGCCGGGGCGGCGGCAACGACGGGCGGCTCTGCCGGTTTGACCGCTGCGGCCTCTTGGACCGTCTCTTCAGCGGGGGTTGCAGGAGCGGCCACCGTGGCAGGAACTGCCGCGGCTCGGGCTGGTCCGGCAATCTCGGGCTTCGCTGGTGCCTGGGGCGGTGGCGGAGTGACAGGCACCACGGGCGTGATGCGCTTTGCCGGCTTGGGCGGCTCCTCAACGGTGGCCGGTGCCGTTGGTTCACCTCCGGCGAGTTGCGGCAGCGGCGTTTCCATC
>Ga0209725_1000508_pt1 | contig 23983 bp, 32 predicted proteins | sample I18A1metaG_FD_184145 | JGI IMG/M metagenome (GOLD analysis project Ga0209725, IMG submission 184145) | Lake sediment bacterial and archeal communities from Gulf of Boni, Indonesia to study Microbial Dark Matter (Phase II) - ​I18A1 metaG... | ecosystem: Environmental > Aquatic > Freshwater > Lake...
ACCAGATACACTGGCCAAACCCAATGGTGCCCATCAAAGAAACCATGAGAGCCATGGAAAAGCTCGTCGACGACGGCAAGGTCAGGTACATCGGCGTCAGCAACTTCTCACTGTCACAGACGAAGGAAGCGGAGGAGGCGCTTTCAAAGTACGAGCTCGTTTCAAACCAGGTGGAATATAGTCTGAAGGTCAGAGAGATAGAGGCGGATCTTCTCCCCTATTGCGACAAGAACGGAATCGTCATACTCGCGTACAGACCGCTCGCCCACGGAGCGCTCGCCAACCCGTCGGGCAAGCTGAAGGCAGTCATTGACGAGATTTCGCAGAAGGACGGAGGGAAGACCCCCGCCCAGATAGCCCTAAACTGGCTGCTGAGCAAGAGCGGAATGGTCTTCCCCATACCAAGGGCCTCCAGGCCGCAGAGGGTCGCGGAGAACGCTGGAGCCGTAGGCTGGACCCTAGACTCAGACGACATGGCCAAGTTGGCGGCATAGTCAGTCTGCCCTTGGAACGCTCCCTTGAATACTGCATAGAGTCATGAACGGTCGGTTATTCCGGCTGCCCCTCCTCGTTATTACCAACATCAATCACTGAAGCGAAAGGGACGCGAGCGTCATAATGGACAGGTTGTTCGACCTAGTATTCGTTCGACCTCCCCCAAACAGTTACGCCGAATGTGTTTCGACGGCCCCCACGAGGGACGAGATCGACGTAGAGCTAGCAAAAGAGCAGCATAGGCGGTATGCCTCCACACTGAAAAGGTCGGGGATTGATGTGGTCGAGTTGCCTCCGTTAGAGGATTTCCCAGATTCTGTTTTCATGCAGGACCCGGCCCTGCTTGGATCACAGCGGAGCATTACCGGTAGATTCGGTGAGGATACCCGCAGGGGAGAAGAGAAGATCCTCCTCGATGCGTTGCGCGACCATAGAAGCAAGATCGGCCAGATTCAATTTGTAAAGGAACCAGGCACATTGGAGGGAGGCGATGTCTTGGTCACGGATCGCGGGCTCTTTGTTGGAGAATCAAAACGCACCAACTTGAACGGTATTAAACAGCTCGCTGCTTTCCTCAACGATCTTGAGGTTAGACCCGTGAAGACGGATCTGCTTCACCTTCTGTGCGGTTGCTCCTACCTGAGTGACGGAGAAATGATCATAGCAACTGACTTGGTCAGTCCCAGCTCGTTTCCCGGGTTTGAATTCGTGTCTCTATCAATCGAGGAAGCTTACGCGGCTGATGCTCTCTACTTGGGAGACGGAAAGGTTCTGATCGCGTCCGGCTTTCCGGATGTGAACAAGAAGCTGGAGGAGGCAGGTTATAAGGCGGTCGAAGTGGAGATGTCAGAATTCCGCAAAGGGGACGGAGGGGTAACCTGTCTATGCTCACCGGTCTACAGACTATTCTAGTGCGGGAAGATCACAAGGGCGTAATTCACGCATGCTTTGGATGTGTGCCGTCGCCTTCCTCGCCGACCTTCTTCGAGGACTGCCATTTATGATGTCGTAACGATGACAGAGAGAGTAGGAGCGCTCGCGGGGCCAAGCCCTCCACGAGAGTTACTAGGGATAATGAGAACATCGCGATAGAATTACGAACGAGCTGTCGATGGATGAGACTGTTCGAGTTCGAGTCGAAGAGAATCTTCAGGGCAGAAGGAATTCCTGTACCGAGGGGGGAGGTCGTTTCCTCATCCGAAGAAGCTCAGAGAGCGGCAATGTCCTTGGGAATGCCCGTGGTTCTGAAAGCTCAGGTTCCCGTTGGCGGTCGGGGGAAGGCCGGCGCAATACTGACCTCCAGAGCGCCGGAAGAGACTGCCAAACTCGCCCACAAGATCCTGTACATGCGGATTGGAAAATTCGAAGTCCGCAAGATTCTTGTCGAAGAGTGCGTGCAGGTCGCAAGCGAGGTTTTCCTAAGCATCACGATAGATGACTCGGAAGGCAACCTTGTAGTACTTGCCAGTTCTGAAGGCGGAATGGAAATCGAAGAGATCGCCTCCAAGTTCCCGGAAAAGATCGTTTCTTTGAAGGTCGACCCTCTTTCGGAATTTGAAGACTACAAGGCTCGCCAAATCGCTAGGCAGGTCGGTTTCACAGGTGACTTGATGCTGAAGGTGAGCAAGATCCTGTGGCTACTCTACCAGCTCTTCCTAAAGTACGACGCGACGCTTGCTGAGATCAACCCGTTGGTCATAACAGAGACAGGCGAGGTTCTCGCAGCCGGAGCAGCCCTAACGATCGACGATGACGCACTTTATCGCCATAGGGAGTTGGCTCTAGACTCTGAGGATAGGATTCAAGATAGCATCGAGAAAGAAGCAGCAAAATTGGGCATCGCATACCTCCGACTCGACGGCGATATTGGAGTAATTGGAAGCGGCGCCGGCCTAGCCATGGCAACTGTCGACATGGTCAAGGAATTTGGTGGCAATCCCGCGAATTTCCTTGACACCGGAGGCCGAATAACACGTCAGCACTTGTGGAACTGCCTTGACATTGTGACGAGGAACCATTCGGTCAGAGCGGTCCTGGTCAACCTGTATGGCGGCATAAACCCGATCGTCGAGGCTGCGCACGGAATAGTTGAATTCATTGACCAGAAAGGATTGACGCTTCCGGTTGTTGTTAAGCTTCGCGGCAATTTCGAAGAAGAAGCCTGGGGCATCCTCGAGCGTGCGGGAATAAGAGTTGTGAAGGCGACTCAGACGGAGGAGGCGGCGAGGCTTATCGTCGCGCTTTCGAGGAAAGAGTTCTCATGACGATTCTAGCGGACGAGAACACCCGCGTCATTGTCCAGGGGATCACCGGAAGCATCGCCGCGGTTCAAACCAGACTGATGCTCGACTACGGCACCAAGATCGTTGCCGGGGTCACCCCGGGCAAGGAGGGTCAGACTGTTGAAGGAGTCGCAGTATACGACAGCGTCAAGGACGCCGCGGACAGATACTCAGCCGATGCCTCAATCATTTTTGTACCGGCATCGTCTGCGAGAGACGCAGCGTTTGAGGCAATTGCCGCCGGAATAGGACTGCTAGTCATCGTGACTGAGCGAATTCCGATTCATGATGCTCTGAAAATAGGAAGCCTCGCGAAGAAGATGCATGCGACTGTCATCGGTCCGAACACTCCGGGAATCATAAGCCCTGGTAGGACCAAGATTGGAATCATGCCGGGCAACCTGTTCAAGGCCGGCCACGTGGGAGTAGCAGCGAGAAGCGCCACGCTCAGCTACGAGATCGCGGGCAACCTAACAGAAGCTGGAATCGGCCAAAGCACCTGTGTAGGCATAGGAGGAGACCGAGTCACAGGCGTGACTCTCTTGGACGTTCTGAAGCTCTTCCAAGAGGACGAGCAAACGCACGCCGTCGTTGTAGTCGGAGAAGTCGGCCGGACAGTTGAGGAGGAAGTAGCTGAATACGTGAAAGCTGGCAGCTTCAAGAAGCCGGTAATCTCGTTCATCGCCGGGCGTTCCGCTCCGGAGGGAAGAAGATTAGGACACGCCGGCGCGATCATCGAAGGCGGGAAGCGAACAGCTGAGAGCAAGATCAGGGCGTTAAGAGACGCTGGAATCTCGGTTGCAGAGAGACCATCAGATGTCCCGGAAATCGTGAAGAAGCTGGTGAGATAGACCGACCACAATGGTCACGGGACGGGAACAAAAGGGGGAGCGTCTGGCTGTTGCCAGACCTAGGCAAAGAGCGCTTCGATGATACTGACTACTCCCTGTGAAACGATCGCGCCTATCGCGATGACAATGGCCGCCATGATTATTCCGACGGCAATGTTGCCCTTCTTGAGTTCGGCCCACTCGTCGAAACCTTTCGTCAGTCTGCCCAAGAATGACAGGCCGACGTACTGCATCGCGACAGCCAATGCAAGCGCAAGTACAAGCTGAACAAAGCCGATTACTATGCCGACCAAGTCAAGTGTTCTGAACAGTCCGACGACTCCAGGTCCAACTATTATCGCGACCGAGACAAATATCCCAGCCATGTAAATTGCGACAGCAGAGTTGCCTTTTCCTATCTCTTGCCATTCTTCAAGGCCTTTGGTCAGCCTGCCCAACACCCACGAAGCAATGTAGAGGCCTGCAACAGCGAAAATGATTGCTAGAACCAGCCTTATGATCGCAAGGGCAATGAGAGCAAGATCAACCAGTACTGCCAAAGAGATCTCCTTGCCCTAGATAGAGGCTCGGTGGACTTATGAATCCTCCCCCTCACTCTTGGACTATATCATTTCGCGCACTTCTCTTGACCGATCTGATTCCGTTCTTAGATGAATCCATAGACGTGTAGCGCTCACTGCTCGCTATTGGTTCTGAATGATCCTCTTTTGCAGGAGACAAACAGTAACGAAGTCTAGAACGGTGAGCGCAGCAACTCCAAGCGTCTTGGCAGAGAACTCGGCAATTGACGGCGTTGGACAGTTTACGGGAAGGTTTATGTGTATCGCTATTGATATCACTACTGATATCAGTGACGACGAGGATTGCCACGGCCATGAAGGCGAATAGCGAGACGCACGCGCGCAGGCATTGGATGAGGTACTGGATGAGGCGCACGGCCGCTGTTCCAAAGGGATTCTTACGTTACCAGCTGTTGAAGGCACTCAGCGAGAAACCAATGTCAGGCTCGGAAATTATGAGCGAAATCGAAAAGCAGACCAATGGATACTGGAGGCCCAGTCCAGGTTCCATCTATCCGTTGTTGGCTTGGCTCCAGGACAAGGGCTGCATCAAAGAGGCAGCTGAAAAGGAGCCTGGAATGCGACGCTACACACTGACAGAACAAGGCAAGGCGCTCTTGGACGAAGAGACCAAAACACGCGAAGAGCTCCACAGACGCCTAGAACATTTCAGACCCACCCGTGGCCTCATGGGACCTATCTGGCTTGGCCTCGATCGAGAAAATGCCAGAGAACTGCGCAAGACCACAAAGGACCTTGCCATGGCCGTAAGGGACCTGTTTCACGAGCTGAGAAGAGAGCACTCGGTGGAAGCCGTCGAGAAGGCAAAGATGGTTCTCGAAGAAGCCACCAACAAGATCCGTAACATAACGAGAAGCTTGCATCAGCAGGACACAGAATGACTGAGCCCTCTTGATGCAAACGCGCAACGTGTTATGGGAAACGATATGTTGCCAAACGACTCTCTTACCCACAAGTGGCGCACTTTGGTATCCGCCAAGTTTCTCTTCTGTATCTTCGGTATTGGTGCCTTGTTGCTCCTGTTCAGCGTTTGGTCGCGACAAGTCAGGGAAATCATGCTGACTGGCGCTTGGGGAGGCGCGGAGGCCGTTGTCGTAGGAACTTGGTTCGGAGTCACCCTCTTCTTATCGGGTTGTGCTCTCATCTTGATCGCCGCGGGAATGGGCATGGCGTCAGTCCAGCGTCGCAGGCCGACGTGCCTCTTTTGCATGCATTGCGGAGCCGAAAATCCCGTCACGAGCGAATTCTGTGGAAAATGTGGAGAAAGACTCGCGGCGGCAGCATGAGCGTCACCCGAGTCTCTGTGCAAGACTTCGACGGATCCCGGGCATCAATTTGCTGCGTGTGCCGCAACGCTTTCAGGGGAAGAGCTTTCTATCTTCCTGCAAGGCGTTACGTCGGATCTGTCAGGAGGCTGTGCGGGCCTGTCTAGGTCTCAATCACGGGAATACAATTGGCGTGGTGATTAGAGAAAGAAACTGACAACTGTTGAGGAGGCTGTTCAAGCAATCAAGTCAGGCGACAGTGTCTATGTTCAGTCAAACGCGGCTGCACCGTTGCCTCTCATAGATGCCATGGTGGCATCGGCTGACAGACTACGTGATGTGGAGATCATCCATCTATTGACGTTCGGGGAGGCTCCGTACGCCAAACCCGAATACTCGAAGTCGTTTCGCGTTAATGCTTTGTTCATAGGACCTAACGTGCGCGACGCTGTCAACGAAGGCAGGGCTCACTATATTCCCGTGTTCCTGAGCGAGGTGCCGTTTCTCTTCATGTCGAGAGCTGTACCAGTTGACGTTTGCCTGGTACAAGTGTCGCCTCCTGACTCCCATGGCTATTGTAGTTACGGTGTTTCCGTCGATTGTACGTTGGCTGCTCGCAAGCAGGCCCGTGTTGTCATTGCGGAGGTGAACAGGCAGATGCCGCGTACGCTTGGTCGTTCATTTGTTCACGTGAGTCGCCTTACACACATTGTTGAAACAGACAGACCGTTGCCGGAGCACGTTAGTCCTTCACCATCCAGTGTTGAAAGATGCATCGGAGAGCACGTGGCCTCGTTGGTAGAAGATGGAGCGACCCTACAGATCGGTATCGGAGCAATTCCTGATGCAACTCTCGCTTTTCTGGGTGACAAGAGGGATCTTGGCATACACTCAGAAATGATCTCTGATGGTGTGGTCGAATTGGTCGAACGTGGCGTCCTAACCAACGATATGAAGACGGTTCTGCCAGGTAAGATAGCAGTCAGTTTCGTCTTCGGAACCAGACGTCTCTACGATTTCGTTGACAACAACCCCACCGTCGAATTTCAAACGAGTGACCTCATCAACAATCCGAACGTTATCGCGCAGAATCACAAGATGACATCGATCAATTCAGCGTTGCAAGTCGACATGACCGGTCAGGTTTCAGCCGACTCGATAGGTCAGAAGCTATATAGCGGGGTCGGAGGCCAGGTCGATTTTGTGCGGGGCGCCTCCAGATCGAAAGGTGGCAAGGCAATAATCGCTTTGCCGTCAACGGCTGCAGCCGACACAGTTTCCCGAATTGTGCCTTTCTTGGAACCGGGCGGAGGAGTGGTGACTTCCCGCGCAGACGTACACTATGTCGTAACCGAATATGGCATTGCCAACCTATTCGGTAAGAGTGTTCGGGAACGAGCAAGAGAATTGATCAACATCGCACATCCCAGATTCCGCGCTTCTCTCGAACGAGACTGCAATAGGATCAAGTGGCTTCGAGATAATGCGAGGCAATCTGCCACAGGAAACCAGCAAGAGGCTTCCTCCGTCTGAGCACCCGCCGCCAAGCCCGCCTGCGAGAGCAGAAGAGAAGATAGTCCTCAGCGCAACCGAGTTCAAGAGCAAAGGTCAAGAGCATGGGGGAAGAGAACCGCTCCGAGTAGAGGGCGAGGAGGACAGCAACTGCAATGACGTATGTTGTGACGGAAACCAAAGAGAGGGTCGGCATCATCACCTTCAGTAACCCGAAGAAGGCCAACGCTCTCAGCCCCACGCTCTTGGACGAGATCTATGTCGCGTTGACCCAGTTCAAGGAAGCGCGAATCCCAGTTGTGATCATACGCGCCCCCAAGGACGTGAGGGTCTGGTCGGCTGGGTTCGACATCGACGAGCTACCAAAGGCCGGGAGAGACCCGCTTGAGTATGATAGCAGCCTAGAAAGAGTGCTCAGGTGGATTCAGCTGCACCGTGGCCCTGTGATTGCAATGGTTCAGGGCGGCGTATGGGGCGGCGCCTGTGACCTCGCAATGACATGTGACCTGGTGGTCGGTGATCAGACCTGCACGTTCGCGATTACGCCCGCAAAGATCGGACTACCATATAACGCATCTGGCATTCTGCATTTCATCAATCGTGTAGGGACAAGCGTAGCAAAACAGATGTTCTTCACCGCCGAACCTATCAGCGCGGAACGAGCCGCAGGCCTGGGAATACTGAACTTCCTTGTACAGTCGGACGAGTTAGAGCAGTTCACACTTGACTTGGCGACGAAAATCTCCAGAAACTCTCCGCTTTCAATGGCAGTGATCAAGGAGCAGTTCCGGATCCTGTCAGCCGCCTATCCGGTCACGGCAGAGACCTTCGAGCGCTTACAGTCCCTAAGACGCAAAGTCTACGAGAGCAAAGACTACGTGGAAGGAATCCAAGCCTTCTTGGAGAAGAGAAAACCAAACTTCAAGGGTGAGTAGGCCGCGAGTGCTCCCACATCTCAGATTGAACGGTGGCTGCTCTACAACTAGCTTGTCGCAGGCAGCGTTCTTTCAAGTAGAAGGCTCGGTAGGTTTGGACTGGAAGCTAGAGCAGAAGCGCCGGGGGTTAGGTACAAACCCTCGTTTAGAACCATCAACTGAGCAGCTACCGAGCCGAAGAACAGCAGGAACTGAGTCAAGAACAAGACGCAAACGAGCTCGAGAGCTGTCTTAAGATTGATCCCTATTTCTCGACGGCGATGTCAATGTAGGCTTCCGCGTCGTGGAGGATTCCTTCCAGCCCTCTATGACGTCCGCTCTTGGCTACAAGTCTGGGCCCTGATATTTTTCGTGCAAGATAGATGATACGTTTGCCGACTATCCCGTCACCTTCATCGGTCAGAACGGTCATTCCATAGGCCTCCTAGATTTTCTTATCCTGCCCTTCTCGATCATGCGTCTCACGGTCTCTAGAGCCGCCCTGAAATCTAGGCCCAGTGCCTCAGCGATTTCACTGGCGAAATGTGGGCCCGGATGCTTCGCCAAATACCTGTCAATCAATGCTTCAATGTCTTTGCGAGGAATGTCCCGTACGCTGAGAGGTTCGGCTTCCCTGAGCTTGTCTCTGACGGCTTCCCTTGCGAAATCCGCTGCGCTTCTGAACAGGCCTCCCCGTATCATCTCTTGGATCCTTTCATGCTCAACTTTCGTGAGTCTGACAGCAATCTGGTAAGCTTGTTCCTGCTCTGTCCTGGCCACTCTCTCCACGCTGAGCAAACTGGTACCAGGGGGTATAATAACGCAGCGCCGTTCACGCGCTTTTACCTCTGCGACGTTATTGGAAAACTGATTTCCGATAGCCGGTCTAGACGCTCAATCCTCAGCAAGAGTTCGTTCCAGAGTGCCCGAAATTCGCGGCTGGATATTGAAATATGCTCTGGGACGGTTCAGGAGATAACCGATAAGAGCTGGCGCCGGGGGTGGGATTTGAACCCCCGATCCTCTCGCCGGTTTTCCTGTTGCATGTCCGCACTTCCCTCATGTTCACTCGATGAACCGTACACAAGTAGTGATGATGCGCCTCCGGAAGATTAGGATGATCATGACTAAGATAGGTCTGCTGGGGGCGTCAGGAGACGCCGGCAGAAGCTGTGAGGTGAGATTTCAGTGTCGCAAAGGATCTTCGCAATGCAGTCCATCATTTGGTTACGCACAGGACAGAACTTTGAGCATGCAAGTACAGGAAGAAAGAGTATTCAGGCGTTCATCCAGCAGCGCTTTATCAGATTCCGACAGGTATCTAGTTCGAATCTGGATTGCCATCTGAACGACCGAAGAAGGTCAGTTTCACAAGACATGCCCGAGAGAAATTCCAGTTCCTGAAGGAGTACGGATTCGAGATCACTGAAGCTTCGATCAGAGAAGCGATTTTGAATCCGAGTCGTGTCGAGCGAAAGGATGACCAGATACTGGCGTTGAAACCGCTGGATCGAGAATACGCCGTTAGAGTGGTCTACAGAATAGTCAAGGATAATATACTCGTCGTCACTTTCTATCCAGTCAAGAGGGAGAGGTTCAATGTATAAGCTCAGATACGATGCGGAATCAGATGTACTGATGATAATAGTCTCGGACTCGGGCAAGCTTTCGCACGCTGAGGAAATGGGCGACATAGTCGTCCACCTGAGTCAGAGTGGGGAGCCCCTCTTCCTCGAAGTACTCAACGCAAGCAAGAACGTTCCCTTGATGGTCCAAGCACTCGCAAAGAAGGAAGTCGCCGCCTAGTAGCCGCCTTCCTGATTGTGCGCTTCACGGTTAGGTGCAGCGCAGATCTGGATGCGAATATGTGGCTGCCTTGTTCAGCATCAGCAAGAGAGACGACTGCAGCTTGCCACGGTTCAGTGGAATGCGCCGGGGGTGGGATTTGAACCCACGAGGCCCGAAGACCATCGGCTTAGCAAGCCGACGCCTTACCTGGCTGCCCAACACGCTCTTCACGTATCTCTAGGCAACCCCGGCATCCGAGCAAGTGTGAGCAGTCACAGGGACTCATAACATTTCCGAAATCTATCACGTCGCCACCCGCAATTCCCGGTGGGAATACAAGTTTCGGTACGAGCGACCCGCGGTCGGGCATCATGAAGCTACCAGAGGGTATGTCAAGAAAAAAGGAGATCTCCAAGCCGCCCTTGGTGCAGCGTACTGATAGATTACTGATTCGTCCATCGAGTCCAAGATCTGAGAGAAGTCATCTGGCCAACGAGTTCCATGTTTGCTTCACGGTAGGCTTCAGCAAGCTGACGGGATACGTCATAGTCGAGGCCGCTTTGGACGAGTTGTTCCTCAAAGACATCAGTCATGTGACGTATGGTTGTTCTGACGCTGATTGGAATCCAAAGTAGGCTTGGAAGTATCTTCACCACATAGTATCCCGACCGCGCTATTGTCGTCAGCGAGACCATGCTGTTTTCCTTCCTTGAAGTGCGCGTTCTCGGCTGCTACTCTTTCTCGAGTTCGCGCTTGATCTTCTCCTTCACTACCCTCTTGAGATCATCGTCATGCTCGGATTCTCTTGCGGCCTTGATTACGTCGCCGATCTTGGTGAAGACGCTCACGTATTCCTGTGTCATACGTAGCGCAAGGTCGTCGGGGAATCCGCCCGCTTTCAGCTCCTTGTAGTATGTGGCCGCTGCCTTTGCCATGTCTCGCGCTGACTCTTCCGAGAAGACTGCGCTGACGAGTCCTTTGATGAGTCCCGGAACCTTGTCTGAGACGACTGAGAGGATCTCAGCAATTTCCTCTGGGCTCTCGTGTCTATGTCTCTTCTCACCATTCATCATCATTCACCTCGTGTTCTTCATCGAGCTTTGGTAGAGCTTGGTCACTAGGCATAGGTATTCTGTGCAGAAGTGAGCAGTTGACTTGTCGAACTGGTCACTCTACGAGCTTGTAGACCGTGCCCTTGCCTTTCCCCACGTCAACGATCCCTTCATCGACCAATCTGCGCAGCCTTGATCTCACTATCCTGCGTGAGGCGTGTCCTCTCGCTTCTCTCAGCGTTCGTTCGATCTGGGAGGTGTTCTGAGGTCCCTCTAGCGCGAGAGTTTGAATGATCAGGCGAGAAATCTCATCCTTCTCGACGGAACGTCGGTGAATGTACTTCCTCGCAGCCGACAAGCGCTCAAGCGCCGCGATCGGTTCCTTGACGAGCAGTACGCCTGCCCGCAGATTGCTCACGGTAGACGCAAGCTCAGGGTGCTCAAGAGAATCCGAGAGAATCCTCTCGATCGTCTCTAGTCTACTCATGATCGTGCCGAGTTTACGGTCAAGTTCCCTGACCTTCGCGTCTGAAGCCTTCGGCAACATGATCACGAGAGAATGACTCGTCGAGGTGACGCCTTAAGCTACGCTTCCTGTTCCATACGGTAGCTTGTTGTCACTTTCACTTCTGGCCGGAGGATGCCTCTCACTGAACAGTATTTCTGTTCCGATAGCTCGATAGCTCTCTTCACCGCGGACTCTCTCAGTTTTCGTCCCCGAACAGTGTACTGTACGTGTATCGCCTCGTAGTATCGTGGGTCCTTCTCTCTTCTGGTTCCCGTGACATTCATCTCCAGTCCGGTGAGCTCTTGCCTCTGGCGCTTCAGAATCCAGACGATGTCCATGCCGGTGCATCCTCCTAGCCCAACGAGTACTAGTTCGACTGGGTGGAATCCTAGTCCCTCACCCCCGCCCTCGGGGCCAGCATCCATCGTAACGGAGTGGCCTTCCTCCGATGTGGCAAGGAAACGCATTCCTCCTTCCCACTTCACGTTCACCAACGCACTCTTCCTCCAAAGCAGCCGAGATGACTTTGCGTCCGCGAATACAAATCCTTGCCTCAAGCGAACAGGACACAGCGCGTATGGATAGACCTGAAACCACCTGCAGAGGTTTTATTCCTAGACACTGATCTAGGACAGTGTGGATCGCACGAGGGCTGACGAGTTTGTTGGAGTATCGCGGCTTGAAGATAAGCTGGCTGGGGCACGATGGCTTCAAGATCAAGAACACGAAGACGATCTACATAGACCCATACCAGATCAAAGCGGGCGAGGAAGCCGACATCATCCTCATAACTCATGAGCACTTCGACCATTGTAGTCCCGGAGTTGTCAAGAAGATCGCTTCTGCAAATACGACCATAATCACAACGGCGGTCGTGAAATCCCAACTCTCCGGTACGAAGGCTAAGGAGATAAGGGCCGCTAAGCCCGGCCAGAAGATCGTCGTTGACAATGTGTCGATAGAAACAGTTCCGTCCTACAACGTGAACAAGTTTCGCTCTCGAGGTGAGCTTTTTCACTCCAAGCAAGACCAAATGCTCGGCTTCATAATCAATCTCGACGGAGTGTGTATCTACCATGCCGGAGATTGTGACTCGATCCCTGAGATGGAAGGCCTCAACGTCGATATCGCTTGCCTGCCTGTCAGCGGTACCTACGTCATGACAGCGGAGGAGGCCGCGTACGCCACGAAACGTGTCAAAGCGAAGATCGCTATCCCGATGCACTACGGCTCCATCGTCGGCGACGAGCGCGACGCTGAGAGATTCAAGAAACTCGCCGCGTGTGAGGTTCGCGTACTCTCCAAAGAGTAGCCCGACTGCTACGCTACCTTGGTGGCGGTCTCTCCGGCGGGCCCTCGTACCTGATCTCTTTCCAGTCAGCCATCTTGTACGGTTTCTCCGAGTACATCTGCTCGTATACGTGAGCAACTAGCCCGGCAGTGCGACTCAGTATGAAGAACCCCTTCCCAGTCCTCCAGTCGAATCCCATGTCCGAAATGATGGCTGCGATTGCTCCGTCGACATTGATAATCAGACGCTTCGAATACGTTCGTTCCGTTGCATCCTCAACCGCTCTCGCCAACCGGACATGAGATCCAGCAACCCCCGTCTCTTTGGCAACGTCAAGCAGACGTTGAGTTCGTGGGTCCTGCGTGTGAATTGGGTGACCAAATCCCGCAAGTCGTTGTCTTCGCGTCTTATGCTCGTCTATGATTCTGTTCGGTACTTCTTCATCGCTTAGATGTTCAACGTTTGCGCGTCTGACCCCTTCTTGGAGCATCTTGGCGCTCTCCTCGATAGCTCCCCTGTGAAAGTCACCCATCCCTGCGACTCCCGCTGCCACAGCAGCCTGAAGCGGCACCCCGGAGGATGCGACGAAGCGAGCGGCATCAACTGAGGGCGCGTTCAGACTATGGTCGATGCAAGAGCAGAGGATGGCGTCCAGTGTTCTTGCGTGCGCTTGGGACGGTAGCTCGCCCTTCCAAAGAAGGTACGTCAGCTCCGCAAACGAGAACTTCCCGACCAGTCTCGCGAGATCATAGCCTCTGATCACAATCTTGTCGGGCTCAACCTTGCTAATGGACGTTCTCCAAAACGCGCTGTCAGACATAGATGAGTAACGGCCTCCTCATCGCAGCTTCCTTACGAACGCCCGCACTGTGTGCTCCAAACCTACTTGACTCATCGGAATCTCAGCCAGCTCCCCCTTCGAGCTCGCAGCGAAAGCGGGCTGTGCTTCTTTGACGGCGGCGTCGAGCTTACCGATTCTTTCCTGCAGCTCAAGGCTGGTCTTGGCGGGGGGGAGCGTCTCGAAGATGTTCGGCGCAACGAGCTTCGCGCAGGCGAACATTGCCCACGCCAAGTCTCTGATCTCCCACTGCGCGTCGCTCGCGCATCTCAGCGCGAGAACATGCATCAGCTGTCTTGGGTTCATTGATGTGACGATATTCGTCGCCGCGGCGTTCGGCCGCACATATCTGGCATCCTCAGCCTTGATCCCCATACCGAGCAAGCCTTCCTCCATCTGCGTTGTCGCATTCATCACATCTTCAAATGTCATCTCCAAGTTCGCCCCCCGGATCTGGACTGGTATCTTCACATCAAAGCCTATGCTCGGAGGCTTGACGTACCCACGGCTGCGCGTTATTCTCACATATCTTTGGCTTTGCTGTGAAAACGAGGCGAGCCTGTGGCGGACCAGCTGATGCGTGCAAGCCCGAGAGACATGCTGCAAGTCAAAAGTCAGCAGCGCATGCTCGAAGATGTCAAGGTGATCGAGTTCAAGCGCCTTCCGCAGCAGCGACCTGACTCTCTGATCGTCAAGCGGTCTCTCGCCCTCGAGTTCGTGGGCTTTCTCACTTGAGTACATGTACAGGTCGTAGCTGGGGTGCGCAGAGTAGCACGAACGCATGGAAGCGGCGCAGACTCGCTCCATATCGGGATCGTATGAGAAGAGAATGACTCTAGACTCCAAAGTCAAGACCACTGAGAGAAATCTGAGAGAAGAGAGTTGACGATGGAGGTCTTTAGTCTCTTCGGTCTCTTTGAATCATTAGCCGTGGGAATAAGCCTAAATGAGGGTGTGCGTCATGCAGGCGCTTCAAACGAGGAGCAGAGCACGTCTTGTCATGGGCAGATGAGCGGACAAAGGTTCTAGCGGATCTCAAGAAACTTGAGCCGACCGATCGGCTGTCGGTGTATTCGGGCTTGATCAAATTCAACTCAGCTCTCTTTGAGAGCGTCCGGGGTTGGGACAGCTGGTTAAGAAACCCCACATTCATGGAGACCTTTTCGTTAGAGGAGCTCAATCAGATATTCAGCGGTTTCAAGGAGACTACGCTGAAGTTTCTTGAAGAGGACATCAGATGGACTGGAAAGAAGGAACAGAGCCCTCCAAAGGTGGCGCGAGCAGAAAGAGGCGAAGCCGAGAGGCGCTACGCCTAACTGTGCACGGGGTGGGAAAGAATGAGTTGCGCGCCGTTCGTGCAGACTCCAGTTGAAGTCGCGAAGAAGATGATTCAACTAGCGTCTCTAGGGCGAGGGCAGATGCTGTTTGATCTCGGCGCGGGGGACGGCAGGCTCGTGATAATGGCTGCCCAGGAGACAGATGCCTCCGCCGTAGGCGTGGAGATTAGAGAAGATCTCGTGGAGAGGGCACGCTCAGAGATCAAGAAGCTGAACCTCGAAGACAGAGTAAAGATGATTCATGACGACCTTTTCAACGTGGACCTCAAGGACGCCGATGTCGTGACTCTCTACCTTACCACAAGCGGCAACGAGCGGCTCCGCCCGAAGCTGGAGCATGAATTGAGGAACGGAGCAAAAGTCATCTCACACGACTTCAAGGTCGGCAACTGGAAAGCTTCAGTCGTCTACAACGAGCTACTGGGACACTCGATCTACGCATATGAGATCGGACAACAACTCTGAGCAGCTTGAGTCGTGAGCGAGCAACTCGCTCTCGGTAGCGGCCTCGAAGCTGTCTTCATATGTGTATCCATATTCCTAGCCTCAAGAGGGGCCGTCTCGGCTAGGAGCTTGACAAACCTCAATACGAAACCTCTCAGTTCTCAATCTAGAGGCAAAGCTTGTGAACATGCGTAGGGACGAGCTGGCCAAGATGATCGATCACACCCTGTTGGATCCTTCGGCAACTCGAGATAGAGTAGAAAGACTATGTGAAGAGGCGAAGGCGTACCGTGTCCACGCGGTATGCGTGAACCCAAGTTGGGTATCTTTCGCAGCCGGAAGTCTGCGTGGGTCAGGTGTCAAGGTGTCCTCGACTGTAGGTTTCCCACTCGGCGCTTCCCTAACTGAAGTCAAGGCGTTTGAAGCTGCGACGGTGGTACGTCTCGGGGCTTCTGAAGTAGACATGGTCATCAATATTGGCGCGTTAAAATCTCAGGATCTGGCGACGGTTCGAGAGGATATGGAACAGGTCGTTAAGGCAAGCAAGGGTGTGCCCGTCAAAGTCATCATAGAAACGGCGTACCTGAACGAGCAAGAGAAGGTTCAGGCATGCAAGCTTGCTCAGGAAGCAGGCGCAGCCTTCGTGAAGACATCAACAGGTTTCAGCCCAGGCGGCGCTACGGTCGAGGACGTTGCTCTCATGCGGAAGACGGTCGCAGATCGAATCGGTGTGAAAGCCTCCGGTGGAATCCGCACACTCAAAGACGCGCTTGAAATGATCGCGGCCGGAGCGTCGAGGATCGGAACTAGCAGCACGATCGACATCCTCAAAGAATGCCCTATCTAGACGTGTCAGACGTCTACACGATCATACGATGGCTTTCTGCACCGCCTGCTGAGAAGATTAAATAGTTCAGTCAATGGTCGCCGCGAGACACGACCGACAGGCTTTATGGAGATTTAAATCGCAGTCGAGCATTGGAGTCGGCAAAACGGGGAGATCTGACCCGCCCATGCTAGAGGTCACAATGCCACATTTGGACGCATCGATGCGCACAGGAAAGCTCATTGAGTGGCTGAGAAGGGAAGGCGATCGAGTCGAAGAAGGCCAACCGATCGCTGTCGTGGAAGGAGAAAAAACAACATTCGAGATAGAGGCTCCGGCATCCGGAGTCATTCACAAGATTCTTCATTCACCGGGTTCAGATGTTCCAGTCGATGAACCCATCGCGTTGATTGCAGCGGACACAGACTAGGAGACCAAGCCTAGCGGAGATGAGGTATAGCGACGGAGGAGCGAGTCACATGATGTCATCAACCATTGCGGACGACTTGAGGCTGGCCAAGGAGACTCTCCTCAAAGATGGCGTTACCCTTGTCGCTGCAAAAAATGGGAAGCTTCTCTTCAGGAGCAAGTCGCACGGCGTTAGCGATCTGCTTACGATGATCCATGACCTTGGGAGGCTGACTGAGGGCGCGTCCTTGGCCGACAGCGTTGTGGGCAGAGCGGCTGCGCTGCTCTGTGTCTATTCTGGGATCGTAGCAGTATACGGGGCGAAGATGAGCGAAGGCGCAGCGTCCGTCCTCAAGGGTCGGGACATTCACTTTGAGTTCGGTGCACTCGTTCCAAAGATACTGAACCGCGCAAAGGATGACATATGTCCGTTTGACCGCGCTGTACTGGGAATAGATGAGCCAAGTGTTGCGCTGGAAAAGCTGAAATCCATCAAACTTGGATGATCTCTTGCTGTTGAAGATGGCGAAGCAGATGAGTATGAGTAGCCGTGTGCTGATATCGATCCTCGGCGGGGTGCTAGTGACGCTGTTGACGGGTCTATTCCCGACGACACCGTCGATGCTGGTCGGAGCGACTTGGTATGGGTTTCCGTTGGCTTGGCTGATTCGAATGGTAGTCGCTCCCGAATACAACCCTTGGAGAATCGAGGTGCTGAACTTCTTCGCTGACATAGTGATATGGTTCGTGATCGTTGCAATAGTGGTCCTCGTCGTAGAAAGATTGAGGAAACCGGCCGCTCGCTAGCGGCGCTCAACGCGCCTTCAGGTGTGAAGCGTCAAAAACAGTATTCTACTCGCTGGGCGGATTTGTCCGCACGGGTAGATGAGCGGCATGAGCAGCGCGCAGACCGAACCCGGTGCGGTCAAGTGGTGGGGATGGGGGCTTGAGTCAAAAACCTCCCCGCACGATTCGAGATGGTTCCCAAAGCTATGAAGCTCATTCTAGCAAGCGCACTGGGTGACGATGCTCTCGAACACGTTCGTCGCAGGCATGTACCTGCTACACGATCGGCGGGCCGACCGTGAAGTGCTCTGACTTTTTCAAGAGCTCTTCAGGGACTTCGTAAGACCCTTGATAGTGGGCGTACTTCTTCTTGATGAAGTTCTCCCACAGATCCCTGTCCAAGTAGAAGACTCTGGCTCCGCCCAGCTCGGTCTGGAATTCGGGATACGGCTTTGACTTGTGAGCCCACTGTAGGCCGATGACCCGGAACCCGTTGTAGCTTTCGAAACACGCCTCCCACATATCCGCTCCAAGATAATCGAAGGCATACTCGGCTTTCGCGTAGTACAGCGCGGGACCAGCGTCGACGCCTCTCATGAAGCTCATCGTGTGAAGGCTGTACGCGTTCTTCTCGTTGAACATTCGGGCGTTGGCCAAGCCCGCCAACTGCCCGTCGATTATGCCTACGAGTGTGTAGGCATCCTTGATCCTGTGAATTTTCTGCGCTAGAACCTCGCCGTACGTTCTTACGCCAACTATGTCGTAGAAGTCTTTGGCAATGAACATGTAGGGTTTGATCGCTTCGAGCAGCTGATCAAACTCGTCTTCTCTGAGAGACCTGATCACCATCTGCTGGCCGCCTCTCAGGGTGACAACCTTGGTCTTCCACGGCCGTTCTTTCATGATCCGCATTTCCGGCACGCCACATCTGAGGATCGGCTCCATGTCCTCGACCTTGAGTTTGTGTTCCGGGAAAGCGACTTCCTCAGGCGGCGGATAGTAGGTCGAACTCATCCTCAGTACCTCAGGCTTTCTACTCAGTCCGACTTCGTATTAATATGGCTAATCTGATTCTCCGAGGCCCAACGTGCTTTGGAAATCAGCCGGTCCGAGAGATCATCTCGAGTAAGTTCTCTCTCTAAACAACTTACGAAAGACCGAGATCGCTGGCTATGATTTCGGCCTCTTCTTTTTCGAATGCGATGTCTCGAATCAGGCTGAGAGCAAGAACTGCTCCTGCAGAAATATCAATCCCGGATGTATGTCCTCTGGGCAACAGCGTTTCCAACGCCAAGATCAGGTCGTCTTCATCTCCTGTGGCGGCTGAATCAATCATGTGACGCACTTGATCATCCAAGATTAGCCGTTGCATGTAGTCCAGCAGCTTCGCGCTGATCCAATTCGTCTTCCCTTCGAGCAGAGGAAAGTCGAAGAGAATCGGTGCGCGTTCCACAGTCTTTGCAAGTAAGTTATAGCTGGCAAGGAATCCTCCCAGTATGTCATCACCGGATGGCGTGAGTCCTGATCCCAAGCCCACCATCTTCAGGGCGGCTTCACGAAATCGCGCTTCTGTGCTTGCCCGTCTGAGCGGTATGATCCCGTCAGACACGAAGTGTATCATCCCTTCGTGAGCAAGGCCGTGAGGATCCAGGACGCTTTGACCCGTATCTATGATTCTTAGTATGAATGAAATGGTCCGCAGCGCCTTTCCTATTTCGGCAAATTCAGGACACAGTTCATTTGCGGGATTTGACGGAGCTTGATAAGACAATGCCCCGCTGACATCAATGAAAGCGTCTCCTCCTATGTGAATCTCTTTCTCATGAACGTAGACCGATTCCATGGGCTTGGCTACGTGCTCTAGGTTGAGTGTGGAGTCAAGATTGATTGTTATCGGCGATCGTAGCGGGCGGGTCGTGACGAATATGAGTTCGCCGTTTGCAGTCCTCAGGTAGAACGAGTTCGGAAAAGTGTTTACTACTTGTCCAACAATTCCAGAATCGTCGCTTGAGAGAGCTCGGATTACGAGTGAGCCTATGCAGTTCGCTCGCATGGTGACTGGCAATCTTTCGTCCTTAGAGGCCGTACTTCTGCGCGTATGATTTGAGTGCTTGTTTGAACATCTCCAGTGGGAATGAGACCATTCCGGCCCCGACCTGTCCGATTCCAGCTTCTTTGTGGGCTATTCCTGTGTTTATTGTGGGCGTGATGCCCGTCCTGACAACTTTGCGCAGGTCGATTCCGGTAGGCGTTCCTTGGAAGTCAAGGAACGGGATGATGAAGTACTTGTGTTTCGTGTGCGTGATCTCGTACATCTTTCGAGTGTTCTCGATGGCGTAGGCAACGCTTCCGCCTACCCATGAAACGATACCCGGCGCGGCTGCCATTGCGAAGCCACCGTAGCCAGCGGTTTCGGTGATTGCGCTATCCCCTAGGTCCGGATTCGCGTCCTTCTCGGTGAATCCCGGGAACCACACGCCTTTCGGAACAGGGGCTGGAGCAGTGAACCATTCATTGTCGAGCCCGCTCACCCAGATTCCTGCATCTGTCCCGTTCCTCGTGAGGACTGTGACGATTGTGCTGTACTTGATCTTGTGGGCGGCGAGTGTCATCGCTTTTCCGCTTGCCATTCCGAGACTAAGCAAGGTGAAGTTGTTCTGGGCCATGAAGTTGAACGAGTCGATCAGCGTTTTCTTGTCGAGTCCAGTCTGCATCATGTAAGGAGCGATTTCTCGTAAGAACAGCGAGGTAGCGGCATTGTAGCGGTTGTGGCAGTCGTCTCCCATTGTTAATGCTTGAGTGATGATCGGTTTCATCGCGACTCCGTCTTTGCCTTTCCGGATCTCCTTGATTGTCGCCTCTAGTGTTGTAGCGAGCGTGTCACGCATCCAGGCTAATCTCTGAATGACTTCGCTCGAGTACGCTCCGTACCTGAGAACTTTTCCAATTCCCTCGTTGAGGTTCGAATAGGTCTTGTTGCCGTACTTCCGGTCGTGCACGACGTACACGGACATGTTCGGGGATATTATCCCCGCCATAGGGCCGGCGGCGTCATGATGATGGTTCGGAACAAATGTGATTTGACCAGACTTCGCGAGCTTCTCTACCTCTGCTGGGTCACGCGCCCAACCCTCATAGATTGAGGCGCCAATGACAGCCCCTTTCATCGGTCCGCTCATGCGGTTCCATTCGATAGGAGGTCCCGCGTGCAGAAGCATCTTCTCTTTCATGCCGGGGACAACTTTGCGAGCAAGTCCCATGTCCACCCAGACTGGGTCGGACTCCATCATCCTTTCTACGGCTTGCTGATTCGCGTTCTCAATCTCGTCCTTGATCTGACCGGAACTCTGTGAAGTCACAAATTGTCGCCTGCCCGTTGAACCCTGTTCAAAGTATAAGACAATTGTTACGGGCATTATGCCTGATATAGTGAAGCCGATATAGTGTGTTTTGGAACCCGCATGGCCGCTGTCTCGTCTTCGGTTGTGGTTTCTCGCCGCGTTCGTCAGGATCCTCTCGGGTTCTGGTTGAGTCGGATGCGGCCTCGGTCGCGTGTCTGCTATCGCTCGGATTTCAAGCAGTTCATGACGTGGGTGAATCAGCAGCCTGGGTGGGCGTTGGGCCGCTTTCAGGGGAAAGAGGGATCGCTTTCCGGGAAAGCGATAGCGTTTTCAGAGCTCTCATCGGCAGCGAACTAGACCGTCTAGGCGCTCATGATTGTGTAACACCTGATTTCGGTTGTTAGACAATTCCTGCAAGTGCGGCCGCTTAAACGGCGGCCGATTCAATTGAATTGGCGGCCGATTCGCGCACATGCTCCTCCACGTGAGAGCGCTCGTCGATGCGGTCAAAATTCTTGTGTAGCCCACTGCGGGCTACACCTGTGTTTTCTTTTCCCATTGCTAGGCCCATGGCGACGAGCAGAGCGATGGCTGCGCTCTTACTCGAGAAGGGGAGTTCTTCCCCAGCGAATTGGTCGATCTGTTCTATGAGGTCGTCGCGCAGGCTGATGGAGATGCCGATGTACTTGTGCTTCCTGCAGGAAAACAATTCTCGACCAGGGTCGGGCTCCACACGACTCACGGAGACCACTTCGTCTTGGACTGGGAATCTGACGAGCGAGGCCCAGGTCTCGAGGCGGTCGTCTCAGGAATCGTTTGCAGTCCAAGCGCGTTCCTCTCTTCTTCGCTAGGGAAGCCTTTGCGAGCGAATCATTTCATGAGGGCTTCTCGAACTATCGGACCCTGGCCGCAGCGACGAGCTTTCGCCACTCTCGCGAGGAGCGCTGCATCTTCCTTGCTGAGGCGGATCTGAACCTTCTCGGTCAGGCTTCCCATGATGTCTTCGCTACCTGTGTCGCTCGTTTCCAAGAACTCTCTTCTGTCGCTCGGTTTCTGACAATTCTCCCAGCATCGGAGCATGCAGTGTCTTCCCTTCTTCCTCTTCGCGTAGGAAGCCTCTTGCGCTGAGCCACTCCACAAGCGCCTCTCTGATGACAGAGTTCTGACTGCGACGCTTGACCCTAGCTGCTTTCTCCAGGGCCAACGAATCGGCCTTGGTCAAGAGGACCTCATGCTTCACTCTCAGACCCAGTCCCATGATCTACACGGTGGCGAGCGAGCGATATATCATGTATAGCAAATATCGCAAACGAGCGGAAATGGCCGCGAGCCCCCCTCCCCATGGAGGGGGGTATTCATGACTTTGTGTGAAAGCGATATCGCATTGAAACAACCCGATATCGCTTCGTAGCGTTTCCGGGACTGGTGCACCTTTCGACACGACACCTACCCAACTTGCTTCAGGCCATCAGTTCATCTATGCGCTGGAGAGTGTGGGACACCTCTCGAGACCTGTGCACAAAATGACGCGTATCCTACCCAATTTGCCGGAATGTGTGACACCCTTCAAGAGCTCTTGCCACCGAACTAGGCAGTCATGAGTTGTCGCGCGACAACTGGACAAGCTTAAGGCGGATGCCAATGTGACCCGGGTCACATCACGCGCCGAGATCCAGCGGTAGTCTCGACCTTCTGCACAAAGTCACATGATGCTACCATTGGCCGCTACTGCACAGGCAAAGAACCTACTTTCAGAGAATTTTGAAAGCCTTAACTTGCGCTTGCAGATACTGAGCAGCGGCGCGCCGGATTGAGCAAAGTAACCAACGTCGTCAAGAAGAACTTCCACAGAGACTCGGTCCAGCTTCTTCATCTCTCGGAGGAGGCGAAGAAGATTGACGGCATCAAAGACGCGGCAGTCGTCATGGGCACGACGACCAACAAGGAGATCCTGCAGAAACTCGGTCTTCTCACAGACGAAGGCAGAGCGGCCTCAGAAAGTGACATGGTACTCGCCGTGATGGCCGACTCCGAATCGCTCATAGAGAAAGGTCTGCAACAGATCGAGGAGATGATCCTGAAACCGCCGCCAGCTAAGGGACGAGCTTTCTACAGCGTCGACGCAGCCTTGCAAGCGGTGCCGGATGCGAATCTTGCTGTCGTTTCTATCCCTGGCGAGCATGCAAGGGAGATAGTCCTGAAACTGCTCGACAGGGGGCTAAGCGTGCATCTGTTCAGCGACCACGTTCCGCCAGAGCATGAGCTGGAGCTGAAGCTGTACGCGAAGGAGAAAGGCCTGCTCGTAATGGGCCCGGGAGCTGGAACCTCAATCATCGGCGGTAAGGCAATCGCATTTGCTAATGTTGTGAAGAAAGGAAAAATCGGAGTAGTAGCCGCCGCCGGTACAGGATTGCAGGAGGTGACCGTCCTCCTGAGCGAGGCAGGGCTAGGGGTTTCCCAGGGATTAGGAACCGGTGGAGGAGATGTCAAGGCAAAGATTGGAGGCATAATCATGCTTCAATCCATAGACGCGCTTGAGCAGGATCCTGAAAGCAGCACGGTGGTTGTGGTTTCGAAGCCGCCAGACCCTGATGTGAAGAGGTCTATACTAGACCACATGGCGAAGAAGACCAAGAAGCAGTACGTGACCTGTTTCATAGGTCCCGAGAGCTATGATATCCCTGCAAGCATGCGGGCGCGCGTGAGAGGGACGAAAACGCTCCACGCGGCCGTTTTGGAGGCGATTCGGGCCGGAGAGCCAAGTCGTCAGGCAGAGATCGTCAAACGTTTCTCGATCCCGCAGAATCAAATGGTGGCTCTAGCGAACAGGATCTGCAAAGGATTGAGTGAGAAGCAGAAGTACATCAGAGGGCTATACACAGGCGGCACGTTCGCGTACGAGACCCTCGTGATACTTGGTCGCATAATTGGCGACGTGTACTCCAACGCCCCTATTGATCCAAAGCTGAAGCTGGCCGATTCTTACGAGAGTGTAAAGGATTCGATAGTCGATCTGGGCGAGGAAGAATTCACCCTAGGCAGAGCTCACCCCATGATAGACCCGACGATCCGCAAGATGAGGCTGATCGAAGAAGCGAAGGATCCGGAGGTTGCAGTGATCATTATGGACTTCATGCTCGGGTACGGCTCTCACTCTGACCCAGCTGGAGCAATGCTCGGTGCAATCTCAGATGCAAAGAAGATTGCCGCAAAGGACGGCAGGGCGCTGCCCATCCTGGCGCACGTCTGCGGGACAGAGCAGGATCCGCAACCTCTCTCAGACCAGCTGGGCAAACTGCGTAATGCGGGAATAGAGGTGTTTCCAACAAACGCGCTGATGGCAATTGGAAGCGCACTGATTTCCCGAAAAGGGAAGGTCGATAGCTCGATCATGGAAGACGTGTACGGAAGTTTCCTAACAGGTTTCTAGGGGAGGATATGGTTTGGTCGAGAAGATTCTGAAG
>Ga0209725_1000509_pt1 | contig 23981 bp, 22 predicted proteins | sample I18A1metaG_FD_184145 | JGI IMG/M metagenome (GOLD analysis project Ga0209725, IMG submission 184145) | Lake sediment bacterial and archeal communities from Gulf of Boni, Indonesia to study Microbial Dark Matter (Phase II) - ​I18A1 metaG... | ecosystem: Environmental > Aquatic > Freshwater > Lake...
TTAAAACTTTATGCCTCCGAATGTTGCTTCACGAGTTCTTGGAGGAAATAAAGAATGTTCCCTAAGGAACATGAAGGAAAAAGAGGTCTCTATCCTACTTTCCTGTTTTCGCTTTAATCTTTCTTATGTCCTCGCTGATCATGCCCAAAGCAACCTTGATTGAGGACAAAGTTTGGTCGATGGTTTCTTTCTCTTTAAGCTTCCAGATCTGCGTAGCGCCTCTTGCGGTTACATTGCCTAAGGCTGTCAAGTAATATCTTTCGTCTTTCTTGTCCAAGAGTCCAGCTTGGAGCAGGCTACCAATTGAATCCTTCTCTTTGTCAAAAAGCTTCAATTCTCCTAAGCCGACGCTGTTGTCTTCGGCTACAGCTCCTGCTTCATACAATTTCACGAGGACACTCGGTCCTGTAGGCATCTCTTTTCCAAACCTTTCTCTAGCAAGCTTTTCCAGTTCCTTGATCTCCTCGATCTTCCTAACTGCTGAAGCAACTGATTCCAAACGCTCCTTTATGCCAATTACCGATTGAACTATCGGGCTCTCTTGGTTCAGTTTGTATAGTGTAACAGCCCCTACCTGCTTCGCCGGTGAGAGGACTTTCATCTTCTGAAGATCATCCCATACCCTGTAGAGTGTTGTTCTGCCTATTCCCGCCATCTGCGCGATCTGCGTCTTTGTAAGTTCTTCCTCCGGCTTTTCAGCCATAATGCTTACTACGCGTAGTTGAGGAGTCTTTGTTAAAGCTTCGAGGAATGTGGATGTTTCTTGTTCTGTGGTCATTTCAAGACGCCCAGCAAGAATATACGAGCGCGATCGGTATATTAATGTTCCTCTATTAAAACACACAAGTTTCGCCATGTGGTGGATAACGAACCCATGGACACGTACACTGAACCTCCATGGAACAACAGGCCTATCTCTGTCGAAGATATGGAGTTAGATGAGATCAATAGGATAAGCCAGCGTAATCAGCTCCTAATAGCCTTTAAATTTTACATCAATCTATTTGGAAGTTGATGATGTGGAAAAGAAGGCAGAGCGCTATCAGCCGGCGCTGTGAAGATATACGATGGGCGAACTGATCACGTTCGCCTCTCCACCTTGGAAAGTTTTATAGAGCATCTCCTTCACCAGATGTTGGGAATAGCTATGCCTTGTACAGTAGTCGTAGGGGGATTCTTTGGTGATGAAGGCAAAGGCAAGCTTTTGGCGTATCTAGCCCTCAAAGATAAACCCGCTATAACTGCACGCGGAGGGGTTGGACCGAATGCTGGGCATACTGTACAATACATGAACAAGACCTACTTTCTAAGAATGGTTCCGAGCGGATTCATTTACAAAGATTGCAGACTTCTCGTAGGTCCGGGAGTCCTTGTAAACCCGAAAGTATTCTTACAAGAGGTAGAGTCGACAGGAACTAGGGGAAGGGTGGCTCTTGACAATCAGTGCGCCATAATCGAAGAGAAGCATATTGAACAAGAGATGGAATCGAGCCATTTGACGCAGAAGATAGGCTCAACGAAGAGCGGAATAGGGACATGCAGTTCTGAGAGAGCTTTAAGAATCGCAAAGGTTGCAAGAGACTTTCCTGAGCTGTTCGAGTTCCTAACAGACGTGCCAGCCGAGATAAATGCAGCGCTGAAGGAAGGGAAAGGGGTGCTAGTCGAGGGAACGCAAGGGACGTTTCTCTCACTTTACCATGGGACCTACCCATTCTGTACTGCCAAAGACGTTTGTGCTTCGGCAATATGCTCAGATGTCGGCATAGGACCTACAGCTGTTGACGATGTCGTCATCGTATTCAAAGCGTATGTCACTCGGATAGGCGAAGGGCCACTTGAAGGGCAACTTCCAAGAGAGGAGGTTCTTAAACGTGGTTGGATGGAATACGGCACTGTCACGAGAAGAGAGAGAAGAGCTGCACCATTCGATTTTAGGCTGGCCAAAAGAGCGGTGGTACTCAATGGTGCAACGCAGATCGCAATTACCAAGTTGGATGTAGCTTTCCCAGAATGTAAAGAAGCCAAGAGCTTCGATGAGCTGCCCAACAATGTAAGAGATTTCGTAAACAAGGTTGAGATCGAAACTAAAGTGCCTGTCACCTTGCTGGGCACCGGCGCCTCGGCTGAAGATATCATAGATAGACGAGGAGAGCTGCTGGCCGGGGAGTATTGTGGTGAGTCGCGATGAGATGGTGAAGAGGCTTGATCAGGTATCCACTGGCCTTCGTTAGACGTAATGACGAATTCGCAAGGAGGCCTGAGTAGAGAGTGAGTGTAAGAAGACGAAGACTATTTCCACAGAGAGGATACATTCTCCTCATGGTTGGCATTCTCATAGGCTTTCTAATCTTTTCATCAATATCGTTAGCTTTTTTTCAATTCAATCGACCCGCCATCGTTGGAGAGATGCCGGAGAGGATAGAGTTCGAGTTCTTGTACACGAGTGAAAAACAAGGATGGATAGAGGAAGTTACGCCAAAATTTGAGAGATGGTTTCTTGAGCGATTCGGGATTGAAGTTTCAGTTAGACTGACCGTCACAGGCACCCATAAATCCGTTAATCTGATTCTTCTGGGCAGCGAAAAGCCAGCTGTATGGAGCCCGGCTTCAAGTATCTGGATTCCGTACCTTAACTCGATGTGGCGTGATCAAGGGCATGTGGAAGATATCGCACAAGATTGGACTCCGCTTGTCCTTTCTCCTATAGTAATCGCGGGTTGGAGATCCTTTATCGACAAGTACAAGGTAACGGGATTCGCTGATCTATACCGCCACGCAATAACAGGAGTAGATTTCAAGTACGGGCACCCTGACCCGCAGCTGTCAAATGGAGGGATCATGGTCGCGATCCTAGAGTTCGCTGAGGCAGCTGAAAAGAAGCCTGAAGAGTTGTCTGTCGACGACCTGAAGCAAGAGGGTGTTCTCAATTTTGTTAGAACGATTGAGTCGAAGGCTGTGACCTATGGTGAAAGCACGGGCTTCTTCGGCGCATGGGCCGCGGAGAACGGTCCCACAGCTATAAGTCTCTTCGGAGTATACGAAAATGTAGTGATTGAAAACTCTCTGAAGGCGAAGAGGAAATGGGGTGATCCGATAGTAGCTGTTTATCCGAAAGAAGGCACCCTTCTCAGCGATCATCCCTTCGTGATCTTGAATGCAGAGTGGGTTGGGAAATGGGAACGCTTTGCTGCCGGTCAATATCTCTTATACTTGCTCAAAGATGATGTCCAAGGGCTTGCGCAGAAACACGGTTTCAGACCAGCAAACCCTAGTGTCCCTCTAGATCCAAACCTATTCAGCGTTGAAAACGGGGTTCAGTATGAACTAGCCGTTCCTGTCTTGAAGCCTTTACGGGGGGAGGTTATGAAAGCGCTTCTCACAGCGTGGGTTGCCGTTAGGAATCCTGGCGTCTAACCTTTGCAGGAAAAGTTGAACAACATGCCCCCAGGTGGTTTCGAGAAAAGAAAGATAATAGCGAGTGCAGCTCTTATCGCGGTACTGGTCTCATTTCTCGTCTTCGTACTAATGCCAACCATCTACATCGTTTCCTTTACCTTCACAAGGTGGGATGAGATCTACTCAGAAGTTTTCGCCAACCCAATTATTGCTTCTGAAAACTGGTTTCAGGTACAATCCGTCCTATTTTTCTCTTTTAGAATAGCCTTATTCACAATCGCCTTCGACTTCATCTTCGGGATTCCCCTTGCCTATCTTCTGGCTCGCAAAAAGTTTCTAGGCAAGAGTATCCTCGAAGACATCGTGACTTTGCCACTTGTCATTCCAACTTCTGGCTTCGGTTTCGCCACTCTAATTACCTGGACGACCGTCTCAGGCTTAGGAGGCCTCTTCGGATTCAAATCTGGTTTGTTGAACCTCGCCGACAGAATCCCCCTATTAAATATCCCATTCCTGATATTCGTAGTCCATGTTGGATTGACGCTTCCCTACGTTGTTCTCACTATCAGGGCGAAGCTACAAGAACTCGACCCTGTATTCGAAACAGCTTCCAGAACTCTGGGCGCGGTCTCATCGACAACATTCAGGCGGATAGTGTTCCCTCTCGCGCTGCCGGGAGTATTTTCGGGGCTGGTTCTCGCCTTCGCGAGGTCTCTCGGAGAGACTGGGGCAACAATGGTAGTTGCCGGGGTCAGCACCACAGGGTCCATCGCCATAGTACGATGGGTTTTCGAATTCAAATTTGGTACAGCCTCATTTCTTGGATGTCTGCTTGTAGTCATTGCGTGGGCATTAATACTACCTGTAGAGGTTCTCCTACACCGGAAACATCGATTCTCGATTTCTAGAAGCCCGCTCAAAACAATTGGGATGGAAGGGCGATTCTTAAGCTTTGAGAAGTTCATTTCGAGAAGACTATATTATGTCAAGGATGTTGTAAGCATCACTGTTATATTTGCTATAGTGGTCGTACCCGTAGTTGTTGTGCTTAACTCTATCTTCCCGTATTGGTTTCATGATCCGTATACAGGGAGATTTGAGGGCGGTGTAATCTACCAGCTGTTCGGTCCATCAAACTATTTCGGTGCCTTATCTAGAGCTACATTGACATCTTTTACCGTGGCAGCAATCTCAACCTACATTGCTGCATGCATCGCGATACCGTTGGTCTATGTAATTAAGCGATACAGATTCGGTACCTTAATTCGCTCTATTCTGAAGATCCCGCTAATCGTTCCAACATCAGCGTTAGGCTTGTCTGTCCTTCTCCTATGGGGGCCACAGGGACTTGGAATGGTCAATCCAGGAATATGGCTGATCATTTTAACGCACATAGTATTCTCAGTACCAGTTATAACGGAGCCGACAATCGCCGCGTATGAAGGACCCGAGATTCTCTCATATGAAGAAAGTGCAAGAACTTTGGGGGCGACATCGTATGATGTTGCGGAAACTATTTCGCTACCTCTATTGAAGAGAGGTATTCTGGCGGGAGTGATTCTTTCCTTCACGCATTCTCTCGGAGAAACCGGAGCGACCTTCATAGTGATGGGATCTGATTTGACCGTTCCAACTCTTGTAGTCAACATGGTGGAAGCTCTGGCCATTCCAGCGGCGCTTTTCTCGTCAGCCTATTTGATCGCCATCGCACTAGTCTTACTCGCAGTTTTCAGGTTTCTGACGAGGAGATAAATGGCAGTATCGGTCGGGAGGATCATGAGATGACGTTGAATATAGAAGGTTGATGGAAGATGCCTGATGTACGACTGATCAATGTGACAAAGAGATTTGGAAAAATCATCGCGGTGGATCATGTGAGTTTGGGTGTGAGCGATCGCGAGTATGTTACCCTTTTGGGACCTAGCGGCTGCGGAAAGACGACGACGCTTAGGTTGATAGCAGGTTTGGCTCAGCCGGATGAAGGGGAGATATACATCGGAGATAAGCTAGTGACTTGGTTTCCTCCGGAAGATAGGGAAGTGGGCTTCGTCTTTCAGAACTACGCTCTCTTCCCTCACATGAATCTGTGGGAGAACACAACGTACGGCCCTAGTGTTAAGGCGTGGGAAGAAGAGAGGATCAAGCGAATTGCAAACGAAATGCTAGGGTTAGTTCGATTGGCAGAACGAAAAGATGCCTTTCCTCATGAGCTTAGCGGTGGAATGCAGCAAAGAGCCGGTCTTGCAAGAGCTCTTTCTGCTGGGACAAACCTACTCCTACTTGATGAGCCGTTAGGCGCTCTCGATGCGAAGATAAGGACGGAGCTCAGATACGAACTGAGGCGACTGGTGAAAGACTTGGGCTTGACCGCTATACACGTCACCCACGATCAGGAAGAGGCTATGACGATCTCAGACAGGATCGTCGTTATGAGGCGAGGTGCTATCGAACAGATTGGAACTCCGGAACAGTTGTATTTAGCTCCAAAGACTCCTTTCATTGCCAACTTCATTGGTGAGTCGAATTTTTTCGAAGGCTCTATGATGAAGGTCGGTCGTGAAACTTCGATCGTTGAGCTTCGCGGGGGACTACTGATGGAAGTGAATTGGACAGGGCTGAAGGAGGGAGATAGAGTCCTGATTGCAGTTAGACCTGAGAACATCAAGTTGGAATCGTATGCACCAGCCGATTTGAATTTCTTCCCAGGCACGGTTGAAAGGATACGTTTTATTGGCGGAATCTTAAGACACGAGATCAGGCTAGTCAATGACGATACAGTAACTTCAAGAGTGCCGATAGAAGCGGAGAAGAAGTTTGAGGTTGGAGGAAAGATAGCCATTACGCTTGACCGCGCTAAGGTCCACGTTTATTCATATCCCAAAGAAGGACTGAGGGAAGCCATAAGAGTCGAGTGACCTTTTTTCCTCGCGAGACGTTATTCCGCTTGCAAAGCAATGCGTTGTTTACTAAGGCGGTTTTCGATTCCTAGCATTTCTTGCTTCAGAGCTTAAAGGGCGTAGTTTCCTCTCTAAATTTGACAATGTATTTGGGACATGATCTAAAATCTTCTTCCGTCGCGCAAAGTTGTTCTGCCTCGCCCTTGTTCAGGCGCTTCTGAGGAGTCGTTGCTATACAAGATCGGCCTAGAAACGTCTTTCGGAGATATGGGCATACCATAGGAAAGACACGGTATCGTGCATATGTTATTTGGCCACTTTAAATTTGTCTATTTTCAGCGTCGCTATATGCTCCTGTCTACTTATCGTAAGAGACTCTTCTTACCGCGGTTCCATTAGAATTCCGACGTTTAGAAGGAACTTTTATAGCGCTGCGCTTAACGATAGGATAGTGGTCTCGATGAAGAAGTGCGACACCTGCGGTAAGGAGCATCCTACTGTCCGCGAGTGCCAATTCTGCTATAAGGTATTCTGCCCTGACGACTATGCGAGGCACATGGCTTGGGAAAGAAGGCATGAGGGACTTTCTGAAGAAAGTTCGAAACTTTGGCGCAGGAAGAAGCAGTAGTCTCCTCCTGTTCGCCCAGCAGCGTTTCTGAATCTTTCTACAGCGTTTTTGAGTGGGTCCATGTGAAATGTGAAAAGTGTGGGATCGATGTCGATCTTCCTTTCAAATGTTCATACTGCGGAGGAGTCTTTTGCGTTGAGCATAGACTTCCTGAGGGGCATCAATGCTCAGAGTACTGGAGGGTGAAGATTCCACATCAACCCGTGGTTACTGAGCCCACGCCTCCGCGAAGCTACAGCGTCGAGTACAGGTACCCCTCAGTTTTCCAGCCCGTGGCCAAGCCGAAGGTCTTCTGGTTTAGCCCTATGGAGGTTAAACATCTCCTCGTCGGCATCGTCTTGGTCTCTCTTGTAGGAATCTCATTCACTACTCGAAGCATTCTCTTCTCGCACCCGATCATGCTTCTTCTCGAGAGCGTAATCTTCATTCTGAGTTTCATAGCTCACGAGTTGTCTCACAAGTTTGTAGCGCAGAGGTTTGGGCTTTGGGCGGAGTTCCGTTTGAGTATCTCAGGAGCATTGATTACATTAATCTCAGTTCTACTGCCTTTGAAGGTGATAGCGCCTGGGAGCGTCGTCATCGGAGGTATAGCGGGTAGGGAGACGGTGGGTAGAACTGCTGTCTCCGGACCGCTCGTCAACGTCATCTTATCCGTCGCTTTCTTAGTTGGCGCCATAGTCTCGCCTATTGGGCTTCTATACGAAGCTCTTATGTTCGGAGCTTGGTTCAATTCTTACTTGGCGATATTCAATCTTCTACCGTTCGGCGCACTGGATGGTTGGAAGGTCTTCTGGTGGAGCAGAAGGAATTGGGCTCTAATTTTCTCAGTTTCGATTCTAATTGGAGTCTATAGTTTCATCAGGTTCGGCTGAGGTTGTTCAGGGAACGACAATAAACTTCGAAACGTTTTCAGTTGAGATCTTCCGCTCAATGGCCTTTAAGCAGAGCATTATGTTCGCAACTTCAATAAGCCTTAAGTTCAATGCAGCCATTATTGTGGCTGCTTGAAAAGGATAACCAGCTAGGGCAAGTCTGCTCCTGTCTCGAAGGGCGTCTAGCTTAAACTTCTCCAAGAATTCATCATTCAGACCGTTACCAGGTATATCGCTCAAGTATCTTCCAAACTCTGTACTTTCAAGGAGATGTGTTAACTGTGTAATGTCGCAGCAAAGGATCAATCGATCAATAACGTCTTTCGCTAAAGCATGTGTCTTCTTCAACAGCCAACTCGAAATATCTTTGGGATCGACCTTTCTTCTCACGCAGTCGTGGAGTATGAAGAGATTTCCCAGATCTCCGTGTAGATATAAGAGCTTTCGGCTAGCTTCTCTCTCATTAGACGGCAAGAGGAGTATTGCTTTCGAGCATTTGTTTAACGGATGCCTCAACATCCCGAATAGTGGACCTAAGCGATTTGTTTCAATTGCAGACTTGACTAGCATCGTAGCTTCTCCGAAAGCTTCCCTCTGTGAGATTAGGCTAAGAGTTCTCATGAGATCGTCAGAAAGTAGTCCGTAGAGATATCTCTCGACGAGTCCGCAGGGTATGATCTGCGATTCCGTTACCAAGTTTCCTTGAAAGAGGGAGGTTCGAAACGCGTTGACAAGGCTCCAAGTTTCAAGCAACTCTCTGTAGGCTAAGATCAAAGGCGCCGCCGATTTTGGGGTGGACGAAATCGCCTGCTCCAAACTGCTTGCGAATGAATCTAGAATGATTTCGCGAAGAGATGAAAATCCCACGCGAGGCGGTCTTGCTTTGAAATCCTGTCTGTATCCGGTTTGAGTTAGCACGTCGATTACGTGCAGTGGTTTAGAGCATCCTAGGAGAGCATGATAATCCTCGATTTTGAGTAGATTCCCTACGATTGCTCGGAGACGAGCGATCACGTAAGGATAAGCGGGACCTCCTTTTGACCGCATTCGCTAGACCTATTTTCCAGTCTTCTTGAGTATCAGCTTCTCAGCTCTGAGTATGTCGAACCAAACTAGAAATGTTCCAAGGAGCGTTCCGAGTAAAGCGCCGATCATCTCTTTCCCGTACTCTTTCCCCAGAACATAACCCAAGAATGCCATTATCGGCACTGTCGTTGTAATCGCCAAGTACCAGAATGCTCGTCCAAGTTCACCTCGAGCTGCCAAACGCTCTTCCTCTGGGCAAATTATTTATTCCATGCCCTTATGAGTTTTGATGAACAACCCGAGGCAGAGCGGATGGCGACTGAAAAGAAGAAGGTCGTCGAGATTGCTCGAAAGAAAATCCTTTTCGCCTTAGCGGTTGGATTGATAGTTCCGATCCTTACGGTAATCTCAATGTACTATGGCTATGCCTTTGGAAAGGAATTGGGTAAACCATTTGATGCATTGCTTGCGCTCTTTGGCGCATTTGGGGGGTTCGCGGTGGGAGCAGCGATAGTCTGGAAGATCATAATGAGGATGTAGCGATCTTAGGATGAGTTGAAGTTTGCCAGGTAGAGCGGATTCTTTCGCGTTTGCAGTTTCATTTGTCAGAGCGCTGAAGTCAAAGCTGCTTACCTCAAGCAATCTTGATATGATTCTGAAGTCTAAGGATGAAGTAGACGCTATTAGGGTTCTTTCGGACACTATATATGCGCCGTATGTAGCCAAGTTCATTGGTAAGCCTTTTGATATAAAGCAGTTCGAGGATGCGATTCAGGAGAGTTATCATAACGACTACGCTAGGGTAGTTAGAGCAACTGCGTCAGCAACCGCAAGAGATGCACTGACGTTAATTCATAGAAAGCATGAATTGAACTGCCTCAAGATGATTTTTAGATGCGTAATGGAGGGTGTGCCATCCGAGCAAGCGAAGGATCTCATAACGCCTATGGGAGAATACACGTACGACCATTCTCTAGAACTACTCAAAATTAAAGACCCCGGGATGATCGCGGAAGATATTAAGGATAGAAAAGCGAGACGGTTGGTCCTCGATTCACTTCCAGAATGCAAGAAGCTAGGCTCGACGATCCCGCTTGAGGCTTCGATCGACAAGTATTATTACACAAGCATCTGGAATGTGACGCAACAGCTGCCTCGATCGGATAGAGCGCCAGTCGAGAATATTCTTGGGATAGAGATCGATTCAGCGAATTTGGATATCTTGATCAGAGGGAAAGAAGCAAAGATTCCTGCCTCTCACCTTGAGAGGTTCATGCTGCCCATAAGCTACAGGTTGGCTTCAGAGTTTGAGCAGGCGATGAATGCGCCGACAGCCGGCGACGCGTTGAGGATACTTTCCTCGGGGTTCTATAGTGTGGCATTGCAGAGAGCTGTCGAGACGGTTAAGAGCGTGGGAAGCCTTTTTCCCGTAGAGGTTGCTATGAAGAGGTATCTAGCTTCGGAGAACCTCTCAGTCTTCACTGGTTATCCGTTTCATGCAGGGACGCTCTTGGCATATTTGAATTTGAAGCTGTACCAAACGCAGGACGTTAGAGGAGTAGTGCTAGGTAAAAGAGATGGAATGACCGCGGACAAGATAAGAGCTTTCTTGATAACATACGGTCTAATTTGATCGAAGACGCTTTGAACAACATGTGTTTCTCATCATGTTTCACGTTGGCCAAAGAAGCGCTGTCGAATCGCACGGAACACTGATCGAGACAGGGACCAACCCCGGATGGCTATAATGCTCCTCGTGTCGGTGGAAAGTTTTCCAATTTGTTTCTACGATTCGGTTTTGGTCTCCAAGAGGAGAATTAACCCGAGTAGAATCCCAAGCATGAACGCTGTGAAGCCCAAAGCCATAGAAAAATGAGGTCCAATACTAGTCCTTCTCAATAGTATGAAGACAAGGTACGCCGGGCTCGCGAGGAGAACGGCAGCCATAAATATGACAGCAAACCGTAGGTTGACCATTTTCGCTCACAGCGCTACGCTCAGTATTGAGACCTAAACAAACGTATCTTGTTTCTCTTTAAGAATTCATTGGTGAAACTATGCAGCAGCCTTACAGTCTGAAAGGCTGACTGGTTCTTGTATGAAATTCAATCCGAGTTCTAATATGGGTGTACTGATTCTCAACCGTACCCAACCTTCGGCGCTTTCGGACTAAGAGTAGTATACGTTCTGAAAGAATATTCGCTGTCATAAACTACTTTGGAAACAAGCTCAGTGTCACTGTATCTGTGGCTCTATGCCTTCGATAGACGTATAGACGAGTCATCAGCGGAGGATCTTCCTTGCGAAAGTCACGTATCCAGTGTGGGCGATCATAGTTGTTGCAGGTCGAGTCTTGCCTTCCTCAACTCGCATGGCCCTAACTAGGCATTCAATGGTCTCCACATCGACAAACCCGATCTGTTTCAAAGCTGTGACGGTTCTCTCAACTTGGTTGACTGTTGGGCTGAAGGAGGCTAGTGGGCAGCCGCCCTTCAAGCAGTCGTAGGCTTGGCTGAGGACTTTCCAAGGTTCTCCTATATCGATCGTGATAGCGTCAACATTCTTTTCTTGAAAGCCTGCTGAAGCATCGAGGTTCCTAATTGTCACATAATCGAGGACACCAGCTCGTCTCAGGTTTCTCTCAGCTGTCTCCGCGAACTCAGGTCTAACCTCATATGTGTACAAATGTCCTTCAGGTTTGACAGCTGTCGCGATCGCGATTGTCAAGGCTGCACTTCCAGTTCCGACCTCTACTACAGTCTTTCCGGAGTGGATTCCAAGTTTCAGGAGAATTATACCAATGTCTTTGGGGTACATTATTTGTGTAGGTCTCTCGACCCGCATGATATAGTCGTTGGTGGTCGGCTTCAAGATCCAGAAGTCGAAGTTTAGGCTACTAACAACCTTCTCTCCGTACCGTTTACCTACGAGGGCATCGAGTTTCACGATTCCTTTATGGGTATGAAACTCTCTTCCTTGAAGAACTTTAGTGAGCCACTTCCTCCTCTCATCGAAATAGAGGAGAACATAATCGTTCTCTTTCACAACCTCCATGTCTGATCCTGCCATTCAAGTAGCCTCTTGGTCTTTTCGAATATTAGACGAAGTATCTCGCTAAGGCTTCAGCCTTCTTCTTCCAAACAAAGTTCACCTTTACCTCCTTCTCTTCGGTGATCAGACCTATTTTCATTGTAGCGAACAGGGCTCTCCAAATCATCACAATGGCACATAACCCTGCTAAGGCGAGAGTCGTTTCTGCGATAGCCAAGTAAGGATAAGGAATGTTTGGCGGGAGCGACCAGAAACCTATCATCCCCCAGACCCCGACGGTAGCTGCTGTAGAGACTACCAGAATAAATAGCGGCGGCATAATACTGCCACTGTAGACCTCCAGTAATCGAATATTCTCACTAGAGATCTCAATCATCTGCTTTCCAAGCGGCCATCGTCTAACCAGGATTAGGCCAGTGTCCGTTGCAAGGACGATATAGTTCAATCCCGTGAGCCTAGCTCTAAATCCGCGTCCAATACTCTCGAATGATACTTGAGTATTCAAGACCGCTCACTCGTCCATCTGGCACTAATTGAATCCACGGCAGTGAGATATTTGTCTTATATCGCCATACTTAAAGCGAGACGAGAGGAATACTCTTTAGACTCGCGGTTGGGTATGGAAGATCTCCTCAGGTACTCGACGGTTCGAGAAGCGCTACTATATGAGAAAGAGGCCGACTTAAGGGTTAGGTGCAAACTTTGCGAGCGGAGATGTTCCATAGCTCCTGGTCAGAAAGGATTCTGCCGGACTAGGACTAACATTCAAGGCAAATTGTACACGACCGTCTTCGGAGACGTAAGCTCACTTCAAAGTAGGCCGATAGAGATTAAACCGTTCTTTCATTACTGGCCTGGATCGACGGCATTAACTTACTCAACTTGGTCTTGCAATTTCAGATGCCCTTGGTGCCAGAACCACAATCTTTCTAGAGTTGAACCAAACCCTGCTAAAGCGAAATACCTATCGCCGGAGGAACTAGCCGCAATCGCGTTTCGAGAGGGAGATGAGGGCCTTTGCGTAAGCTTTCAAGAGCCGACTCTATTCTTCGAGAGCTCCTTATCATCCTTCAGGGAGGGAAGACGCAGAGGATTGTATTGCTGCTATGTGTCGAACGGGTATATGACGACTGAGGCTCTAGAGATGCTTGAGGAATCGGGAATGACTGGGTTGAAGATAGATGTTAAAGGTGACTCGGAGACGTACGAGAAGTACTGTGGAGGGGTTGATATAGATTTCGTGTGGAGAAATGCTAGAGAGGCCAAGAGGATGGGCATTCACGTCGAAATAGTCAATCTAGTAGTTACTGGGGTTAATGATAACGATTCATGTCTGGAATCAGTCATAAGTAGACATCTTGAGGAGGTTGGTGCTGAAACGCCTCTGCACTTCACCAGATACTACCCGGCCTACCAGTTTCGCAACCCTCCGACAAAGGTTGAGACGTTGGAGAGAGCCTATACGATGGCGAAGCGGGCAGGCGTTGCTTACCCTTACATTGGAAATGTTCGCGGCCATAGATACGAAAACACTTACTGCCCGAACTGTGCTGAGCCGCTGGTTAGAAGGCTCGGCTACGCCGTAGTTCGTTACAATCTTACAGACATGAACGAATGTCCGAAGTGTCGAGCGAGCATTCCCATGACAGGCAGATATGTTAGGAAGTTGCCTCCTCTATTCTAGAGCGAGAGGCCTTCCAAGAGTCACTTCGTAGGCCCAACGGAGAGAATCTTCTCTATTCTATCCAATCTCTTCTGGATATCCTCGAGCCTAAGAGTTATCTCTCTTAGACTCCTAAGAATCTCATTCCTCTCAGCCATGGGGAGAGGTGTTGGTAGGGGCCATTCTCCAGGATAAGGCCTCAAGGGCTTTGGAGTAAAGGATGAATCCTCTTCTCTCATCTCTACTCACATGCAGAGATAAATGTGAAAATTGTCTAAATAAGGTAGTCGAGTACATCTCTCAAGTCGCCGCTCTCGACGGTTATATCAGCGATCTCCCTGACGTCGGCGCTTCTTGGATTGAAAGCGATCTTCAATCCGACAGCGCCGGGCAAGTCGAATACATTGTCTCCAATGACTGCACAGCTCTCTAAGTCAACTCCGAGCATCCACGCCATCTCTTTGATCGACTCATCCTTATTTCTCAATGATACCTTCACCCTAATCTTCCCAGTGAGTCTACCCCCCTCAATCAAGAGTTTGTTCGCGACAGCGAAATCCGCGCCGAGTTCCTTCTTCGCCCTATCTGCAAGAAGTGAAATCCCGGCGCTCACTATTCCAGTCCAGATTCCACGCCTCTTCAATTCATCGAATGTCTCGAAAGCGCCTTCAACGTAAGGGATCTCGCGAAGTATTGAGATAACTTTCTCAACAGGCACGCCTTTCCATAGCATAGCATCTCTATCGGCCCATTTTTCGTAGGTTATCTCGCCTCTCCAGTATTTCTCAGCAAAAATCCTACCTATCTCCCAAGTTCCAAGCTTGACGTGTAGATACTGCCATGTGCTTTCGATGTTCGTCAGAGTTCCATCCAGATCGAAGACCGCGAGTCGGATTCGCTCTCGGCGCATAGAGAAATGTTTTCCATCCGAATATTTAGTCTTGTGCAAGTACTGCTTCCGCTTTGAGCTTGTTTCATCGATGTTCTTATGTCAGGGCGTCTAGGCTCTGCTTAGAGTCTGGGAGATCTCTCTAATGATCGGCGGCGCTGTCCAGAAAGAGAAGACTTTCAGATAGTTGAGCCCGCTTGCTCTCCTGAGCGAGATGACATTTCCAACGAGGCTGTAACCCTCGATGAAACTTTTTACAAATTCATGCAGCCCCCCTGACGCGCCAACTCCGTAGTGGCCGGAGTAGTACAGGAACTCTGCAATATCCCAAACGGGATCTCCACCCTTCTTCGCTTGCTCAAGATCTAGAGCATAGACTTTCTGATCTGCGCCGAGGATGAAGTTTTCCGGTTTCGTATCTCCAATTCCAACTCCAAGCGAGTGAACCCTTGCCATTGAAGCTCCAACGTCACGTATTACCTTCTCTTCTTGTGAAGACAGCCTACTCGACATGACACTCTCTTTGACCAGCTCAACAATCTGCTTTCCTTCGATGTACCGCTCGAAAAGCATTCTGTCAGGAATGCTAACGTGGATTATGTTCGGCACCGGGATCTCATTCTCTGACAAGTAGCGGTTCATTCCATACTCGTTTGCCAGCCGCGTCTTCCCGGCGAGAGAGAAGATCTTCGTCCCCAATGCGACTAGATTTAACGTGAACCACTTAAACCCATGCCAGTCTGTGAATTTCTTGGCAACGAGCTTCTCTTCACCCGCACTCACAAGATAGACTTCATTCAAAACGCTTGCTAGAGGAGTTACCGCGACTCTTGCATCAGGTCTAAGCCTCCTCGCCACATCGTAGATCGAGGTTCTCTCATTAAGATTTATAGGTCCCGATGATGTCCTGAGAAAGAGATAGTTCTTCGGGTCTTCAAGTTCTTGGCCTGAAGGCGCATACAGTAGCTCTCTTCTAACTTTCGAGGTCAATTCTTTCGCCACGACATCTATGCTCACTACTCCCGCCGTCCCATGGGTCAGATAGGAGTAGAGTGCCCTCCGACTCTGCTCTACCACGTTCACAACTCTTTCTATAGTCTTCCTTGAGAGAATTCTGTCGATATACTCATTTTCAAGAATCACAGCGCCGTTCTTGCGTCTGACTATCTTCGATTTTATCAGTATGTCGATGGCCTTATCGTATCCTTCAAGAATCTTTCGCATATTTCTTTCTTTGAGGTCGCTGCGAAAGAGGTTCACATAGCTATACCTGATCGGGTGATAGACTTTCGCTCTTTTCTTCATTCTGGAAAGGGGAAAGTACTCAGGTCTTATTTCTAGACCTCGAGACAGTTCGCCATATTCCAAGACTAGATCTTCTGCCTCCTCTTCTACGACACGCCTCTTCACTTGAAGTTCAGCTGCTTCAAGGTATTCAGAATTCTTTGTAGGAAGATATGGTGACATCAACCTTCCGGCTACGAAGTCTCCTAGACCGCCTTTCTCAACATCAAGTTCGAAGAGCTCTTTGTCAACCGCCAATACCGCAGCGTTAACAGAATCCAATTTTCTATAGTGGTACCGTACCGCATCTCTATAGTTCTTAAGTACTAGGAGGCAATCATAGTCGCTGTCTTCTCTAGCGTATCCGCCAACGCGCGAGCCATACAAGCAAGTGGCAGTGATAGCGCATGACTGAGCTATCTCATTAGCGAAAGATAGCAGTTTGTCATCGATTCCTTCCGCGATCATCAAAGTCAATGCTCCACGAAGTTTGTGGCAGCTTCTCCTAATATCTCTTAAGTCGCAGTTGAAAAGTCCAGCTCACCAGCGATCGTCTTACAGATATCATCTATTCTTGAAGTCTACGTAGGCAAGATGATCTCGTATACGTATATCCGTGGCTGTTCAATTGATGATGTATATCTCAATTCGAATTCTATTCGGTCGATGCTTAAGCTTCTGCCTTGTCGCAGCTCTGGAAAGAGCCACCATGTAGCTGAATATGAAACGTTTTGCCAAACTAGGTACGCTACATGGTGTTCGCTGAGCCACTCACGCAGTTGAACTTTGTTCCATGTTCCGCTGTACCAGAAGAGGTAGTTGCTCGAGTAAAAGCTTCTTGGGTCCAGTTGCGTGTAGTATATGACAGCAGGGCTATCGCAGATCACGTTTCCTCCGTGATAGATTCGCCTCAACTCGAGAGCTGTATTGATCTCAGACTCTATCAAGTACGATGTAGGTTTGAAGAGGTCGACTTGTGCGACGACTGGTATAGCTATAAGTAGTACCATTAAAATTGATAGAGCAATCTTCTTTGGCAAGATGTATGGGATTTTGTTAATATCGATTCTTTCTAGAATTTGGAAGGAAAGGGCGGCAGTGATTGGAAAAACGTATACGAGATGCCTAGGATGAAGTAGAGCAAATCCGAGCGAATACTGAACGCTGATCAAAAGGATGTAGGCTAACTCAACAAGTGCTAAAACTATCGCGTCGCGGCGTGGAGGCTTCTTGAGAATGCACGCTACCAATCCGATTAGGAAGACATAGGATGTCGTATCCAAGATCAATTTCAGATAAAGAGTCAAGTTGTAGAGATCCAATCTCAGTTGTTTTCCTTGGAAAAGTACGTCCCATCTTAGCATCGTGCTTTGCAGCCTGTACCACGCGACGAAGTCTGAAGTGTTCAAGTAGCTCCAAAGAGACCAGCCGAGCACGATGCTCAAGCATGCGACTATGTAGAGCGCGTATTCTTTCTTCCTCCATCTTCTTTCGATCACCGCTGCAAGCAGAAGCATTGAAGCGAATACCCAACCTTCATACCGAGTCAACATCGAAAGAACAATCGAAACTGTTGTGTAAGTAGGATTCCCTTTGAGGTAGAAGTAGATAGCGCAGATGAAGAATAAAGCAGTCGTTGTTTCGGTGACGCCCCAGCTGTTTATCTCTATGAACCATGGCTGAACTGCTAATGATAGGCCAGCCGCCGTTGAGAGAGTTCTGTTGAGACTTAAGCGAGCTGTTTTGTATACTAGGATGCATGTGAGGGAACCAGCGACGATATTGACTGCATGAGGAATTGTCAAATCGTAGATTCCAGAAGAGTTCATCAAGAACGCGTTGATGTAGTGGTAGAGGGGAAGCCAGACCAGATTCATCGTCTTAGGCTTGAAGTCAGTGTAAACATAGCTATTGGTAGCAGTAAGATAGCTGATAAGCCAGTGATGGTAGCTATCTCCGTAGTAGTCTATCCTCGTGAAGGTGCGCCAGACACGTATTAAGGCGGCTACTGAAGCGATAGCGATGACCAAGAGCTCTTCCGAATTTCTCTTCCGTAGTGCTTCGATGTGCGACAAACTGCTCTCTCCCTTGGTTGGGGCAGATGTCGATGTTTGAGACGGCTCTAATTCTGTTTCTATCAGTTTAGGCGGACGCGTAGTTAACTTCGTATAGGAATATGTCTGGAACTCTGGGTTCTCCGAAGGCAGGGTCGTGCTCCCAGAAGCCTGGTCCTGCTAAGTGTAAGCGTAAGGAATCTTCGTAGACTAGTGTTAGTTTGATATGCCCCAACTCGAATGATTCTGCAGGCTTGAGAATCAAGAATTCCTTGACATATTCCTCCTCAACTAGCTGTGGGAATATCTTCCATCCGATCGAGTACGGAACCTTCTGCCATATTACATACCGTACGTTATGTTCTCTGAGCCAAGATTCGAGTTTCGCGGGGTCGGGGTCTTCCATGTACCAAGCAAGATAGTCATAGCTTAGGAATCTGCTCGGCTCAAGTCTAGAGTGATATGTGATAGATGGAAAATCGCTTAGAATAACTCCTGAGCTGGCGTTTTGGCGAATCCATAGCCCAGTTCTGTATTCAGGTGAGATGACGTACACCTTCTGAGGGAAGATCCAGCTCAAGGAGACATAAGGGATGAGTATGATCAACAAGAGGTATAGGCAGATCAACAAGCGTCTTCTAAGTCTTCCAGAGTACCTAGGAAAGGCTGAGGGAAGGATGAGAGCTAGTATTGGCATAAGCGGGATCAATCTACCTTCATACCCGGGGTCTAGCGACAATAGAGTAGCGAGGCTGTAGAAGGCTATGTACGAGATGATCAAGGCGGCGAGGGCTCGAGTTTCCTTCCCCCGCATCATCCCAAAGAAGAGCCCCATTGCTAGGAGAAAGAAACTCATTTTGAGCGTCTCATTTGTGTAAAATATCAATCGTTCCCAGGGGTCTTTGATTTGCGGGAACCAGCCGATTGACGAGAGGTACGTTTCAAACCAAGCGAAAGGCTTTCCTGTATTCGCGAAACTCCAAGAACACCAGAGTAGGAAGACAGCTAATATCATGGCGACAGGTAGCGCCATCTTCGTTCGGGACCACTTCTTGTACCTCCAGATTAACAGTAGTAGTAGGGCAGCTATGAACCATCCTTCATAGCTCGTAAGCATCGTTAGAGCTGAGAATAGGCTGAAGGCCTTCCAGTTATCCGTCAAGAAGAAGTATATGGCGGCTGAAGCCATAAGGCCCAGTAGAGCTTCAGGCGTTGCTAGCGTTGAGTAGTCTATGTGCCATGGTTGAAAAGCAAGTGCCAGTCCTCCTATCAGTCCGAACCATCTGCGACCATAGATTCGAAGGCAGATGAGGAAGGCTATTGCGCAGGTCATCGCTCCGGAAGCCAAGCTTAACAGCCTAGGGACATCTATCAGCGTACTTCTACTCATCAGAATAAGAAAGGCCGTTAGATACTGAAATAACGGCATCCACACGATCGCGAAGTTCGGCATCGGTTTCAAGTCGGTATAGACACCGTTATTCTCTAGGGTTAGAACACTGATGAGCCATCTATGATAGCTTTCGTCAAGACGGTCCAAAGGCATAGTAAAAAAATGGCCCAGCCTCATTACCAGCGCAATTGTTAATACGATTACGCACAGAGCGAGGTCAAGACGCGCTAAGCATGACTTGACACTTCTTGCGGGAGCATCTGTCAATGGAGTCTCCTCTACTCGCTTACCTGTTGCTGGAATGAGCGCGCAGCTTGGCCGACAGTTATCTTCGCTGTGTAAAGGTAAGCGATCGCGTAGAGGATGAGAATCGGCACTATGCCCAAGTTTGGGGGTGTCGTCACGAAGGCTTTGATTATTCCTACGATCCCCAGAATTCCTAAAGAGGTCTCGAGTAGAACCATTCGATTTACGCGAACTTGATACTTCTTGTCTCTCCAAGTGTCAGAGATCTTCTCTATCTTGTACTTCGGGGTTCTTGAGAATACGCCAGGCTCTCTCCCGAACAACCCTCTTAGAACGGCGATTGTGTTGCTGAAGCTTATTCCGAAGCCGATCAAGCCTAGAGCGCCTAAGGACTTAACTTGGCTCTTGACGCTCATTCCTTGCAGTTTAAGCGCTTCTGCGTAGAAGATCCACATGGAGATGGTGCAGAAGAAGATCATTACGTTCAAGACGATCCATTGAGGCATAGAGATGAACGCGTTCCAAGCCATTTGGATTAAGCCGTAGATGGTACGTCCATAAGGGATCGATGTGAATAGTGGCGGAATCGTCTCGGGCATTGGAGGTTCAGGAAACTGCAGTACTCCTACGTTGACGAGTCGAACATCTAGGAGTGCAGCGACAAGTGCGATTACGAACGCGGAGAACATGAATGGATGGACAGCATAGTACGAGAGGTGGATTAACCCTTCCACCTTTTGACCGAGGGACAGACGTTTATGACCTAGGACTTGGAGGCCCAGCTTTCTGAAGACTCGCATTGAACCCGATGCCCAGCGAGTCTGCTGTCTCTTAACAGCAGGAATCGTGGGAGGTATCTCAGCTGGGCACTCTATAGACCTAAGGTAGATTGCTTTCCAGCCCTTCAGCTGGATACGGTAGCTTGCGTCCAAGTCTTCCGCAAGTGTGTCAGCCTGCCATCCCCCTGCTTCATCTAGAGCTTCCCTCCGAATCACCCCGGCTGAACCATTGAAATTGAGAAGGAAACCCCCTGCGGTCCTGCCGGTCTGCTCGACCATGTGGTGGCCATCATACCCTATCGCTATGGCTCTGGTTATGAAATTGTATTCTCTATTGAAATGTGTCCAACGGCATTGGACTATAGCGAGGCTTGGGTCTTCGAAATACGGCATCACTCTATCTAGGAAGTCCTCAGGCGGCATGAAGTCGGCGTCGAAGATAGCGATGAAGGGATACTTCGTCCTAGGCATAGCACTCTTGAGAGCTCCAGCTTTGAAGCCCTCTCGATTGTCACGGTGGATAAATGCCATGTCATAGCCTAGGTTTCGGAATTTCTCAGTGATCTTCTCAGCTATTCTTGTAGTTTCGTCTATTGAGTCGTCTAGAAGCATCAGTTGGACCGCTTCTCTTCCGTAGTGGTCTACCATTCGGATACATGCGTCAACGAGCCTCTCCACGACGTAACGTTCGTTGTAGATTGGGAGTTGAATTGTAACCGGATACTTCTTTCTCCCGTTCGGATTTGGGATCTCGTATTCTTGCGCTCTCCTCATCAAATAGTAGAAATTTAGGCCGTAAGGGAAGAATAGGATCGACAGTGCCACAGAGATAGCCAACAGAATTGAACGTATACTCTCTGGGTCAATAGGCAAATGACACTGTCTCTCCAGCGATGTATAGCTATGATAACGCCTGAATATATTTAAGATTATTAAACTTGGTTCGATAAGTCAACCTAAACATGGGAGCAGGGCGTGGATGCAAACGCGCCCTCGCTGTTTTAGGTAGCTTCAACTAAAGTTTCATATTTCACATTAGGGATATCACGATCGAAGGACGAAGGCGAATGCGGAAGTCAACTACGGTTATTATGCTCTTTCTTCTATTCACCGCAGGTTTCTCTCCGTCAATTCTGCGCGTTCAAAGCGAACCGGAGCAAGTCACGCCTATCCTCCTAACACTTTACGCTCATACAGATCCGAGCGTGAAGAAGTATGATAGTCGAATTTTGAGTACTGCGCCTCCGTACGGCATTAAGAGGTCTGCTTCCGTGAATGAGGAGGTGAGTTTCTATCTCTACCCTTCTCTGCCCAACTCTCTTCCAGTTTCAGGTTACGCGAACTTGCGAGCTTTCTTGAGCGCAAGTTCCTCCGGCAGAGGCGTACTGAACGCTAGCCTATTTGAAGTTACATCACAGAATACTCGGAGGCTTGTCTCCTCGGTTCAAGTTTCCGTTACCCTTAGCGAAAGGATTCAGGAATTCCTATTGGCAGCTCCTGTACCTTCGAACTATGCCTTCGAGAAAGGGTCGACGATCCAATTCTCAATATTGGTTACTAAAGCTCAGTTCTCAGCATTCCTCCATTGGGATGATCCCAGCACAGCAACGCAGGTAAATCTTCAAGTGGCAAGCCTTCTGCCTCAATTCTTCAACCTGCAGGTTCGAACGGTTGATGCTGAAGATAGAATCTTGAAGGATGCAGATGTACATGTGCTCCTAGGATCTGAAGGGGTTTGGGCAGGCAGGACAAACTCTTCAGGATGGGTGAAAGCGATCTTGCTGTCAAGTGAAAAGGTTGGGCCATACTCGGTTTCTATCTACTGGAATCAGATTCTGGTCGCTTCAGCTGGAAATATAAATCTTCTAGGTGATATGGAGGTAGTTCTGACTTGCGAGATTTACGATCTCACTGTTCTATTCATCGACTCTTTCGGCCAACCGCTGGATGGGGCGATCGTTGAGGTATATAGAGACTCGTCGGTCTTTCTAAGGGAGGCTACAGGACCTCGTGGAAACCTAAGCCTGTATAGAGTGCCGAAAGGGGTCTATAGGCTGGATGTGAATTATAATGCTACTGTTCTCGGTTTGACTCTGCGAAACCATGCGTCCCATTCCATTGATGTTTCAGGTCCTGGAGGAAAGGAGGTCAAGACCTCATTTCTAAGCCAATCCTCGTTAAGTTGGATCCTCATCCTAGTCTTGATTCTGGTGGCAACTGCTGGATTCCTAGTAGTTAAGCGGAGTAGGAGGCTCAAGCCGTTTCCATTTGAATACTTCAATACTCTAGTGCCGGAGGGAGTCCCCACGTCAAGCGTGATGATGGTTTCAGGCGGTCCTGGGTCTGGGAAGACCGTTTTGTTGGAACATTTGGTTAGGGAAAGTTTGAGTATGAATAGATCGTGTGTCTTCATTACGAATGCGGATTTCCCTTCTAAGATTAGAAAGAGTATGGCTGATCTGGGGATTAGCGGCGAGGGCTCGAAGGATCGTGCGGAGCTAGTCTTCATCGACTGTTATTCTGGTACAGCTGGTCAGCCTTCGACGGAGAAGTACTCTGTCTCTTCGCCGACAGATCTGACGACTTTGGGGGTTAAGATCTCGATATGCCTAGAAAGCTTGGGCGGTGACACCGACGTCTTCCTCGACTCTCTAGCGCCTTTATTCACGATGTTGAAGGCGGATTTCATTGTGACATTTGTTCACTCGATCGGCGCAAAGGTGAAGGGCGCCAATGGCAGGTTCTTCTTCACAGTTGGGGCGGGTGTCGAAGAGGAGGTTCTCGCCAAACTTGAGGGAACCTCTGACGGCGTTGTTGAGATCGAGACGTACGAAGAGAAGGGTGTTCAGAGGAGAAGGCTTAGGGTTAAGAAGATGCGTGGAAAGTACGTTGACAAGTGGGTCCCGTTCTCCGTTGAGCTTGGTAAAGGGATAGTCTTCTACGCTAGGAAAGACTAGGGAAACGAGTGATAGAGTTCCGAGGCTTTATTAGAAGACTCTGTCCTTCGGGAAGACTTCTATGCCGTCCTTCTCGATTTGATACGGCCTGAGTTGTGTATCGTGTCTTATTCCTCTCATCTTCTCGATCTGGATCGCTCGAATAACGTTCCCTTCATGGACAAGCGTATGGAGTAGGATAACTCCTTGCGAAAGAAACTCCTCCAACTGGAATGCTCTATTGAGCATGCTCGTCCTAAGTTCAGTTGTCACTAGAGCTGTGCAACCCGTGTCGATCAACGCGTCGAAGAAGAGGAGCATAGCTCTCCTTCTCTTAGGAATTTCATCATATCTCAACATCACTGAGGTGATTGGGTCAACAGCTATCCTCTCGATATTCTCTTCTTCAACGACCTTCCTGACCGTTCTGATCAAACCGCCTAGAGTCAATTCTGGAACTGTGATAACCATGCCTGTCTCAGTTGTCTCAGATGTATACTCAGCCGGCCCGAATCTCTTCCTTCTACGAATAGGGGTGGCGTCTAGGAACAGAAGTTTCCCTTCTCTCTCGAGTTTATCAAGTTCCCAACCGTAAGCAGACATATTCTCTTTGACTTGCTCAGGCTTCTCGTCCATGCTGACGTACAGTCCTCTTTCTTCGAGGAGTGCACCGTTCTTCAGATACTGCATAACAAGCGTGGTCTTTCCTGAGCCTGGGCTCCCTACGACTAGGATGCTTTTCGTTTTAGGGAAGCCGCCTCCAAGCAGTTCATCGAGGCCTTTGATTCCAGTCGCAACCCGTTCCACTATGATTCACCGACACATATCAAGTAGATTACTCTCAACAGCTTTTAAAACTTGCAATAC